>ENA-OQNI01000011-OQNI01000011.1-human-gut-metagenome-genome-assembly--contig:-NODE-11-length-332914-cov-6.363446_pt1 | contig 332914 bp, 296 predicted proteins | sample MGYA00242627_ERZ504876 | MGnify/ENA primary metagenome ERZ504876 (study PRJEB26092, sample SAMD00036386) | human gut metagenome | host: Homo sapiens | study: EMG produced TPA metagenomics assembly of... | reverse complement strand
ATGTATGTAACTTATACACGTATCTATGGTTGGAGTGATTATGGAGGAGAATCCTCTTACCAACCAAGATATAGATTAGAGAATATGATGTGGATGACCTTATTGGTCTATGACTACATCATACCAGGAGGATAATATATGGTTATATCTGCAATTTTAGTAGGTTTATTAGCAACATGTGGACAATGGTGGTTCTTTGGACCAATCACAAAATGTTTAGTTTATCCATTAACAACTGGTACATTGGTTGGTGTATTTATGGGAGAACCTATGACTGGTATGATCGCAGGAGCGACCATTCAGTTAATATATCTTGGATGGATCTCAGCAGGAGGTACCATGCCAAGTAATACGATCGTAGCTGGAATTTTTGGTACAGCACTTACGATCATGTCTGGAGCAGACCCTAAAATGGCTGTAACATTTGCTATCCCATTTAGTATGCTTGGATTATTATTAAATCAGGTATATATGACAGTAAATGCAGCATGGATTCATCAAGCAGACAAGTTATTGGAAAAAGGAAACATTAAAGGTGTAAGGATCATGAACTACCTGCCATCATTTTGTATGGCATTACTCTTATATGGAGTACCAGTTTTTGCAATGATCATGTTTGGAAGTGATTGGTCACAGTCTATGTTAAATGCGATTCCAGGAAGCATCATCAATGCATTAGAGGTTGTTGGAGGAATCATGCCTGCCTTAGGTATTGCAATGTTATTAAATTATCTTGGTAAAAAAACATTAATGCCATGGTTTTTCGCAGGATTTTTCTTGACAGAATATAGCAAACTTGATTTGACAGCAGTTTCAATCTTTGCAGCGGTCATAGCGATCATTTTATATTTTAATGATAAGAAAACTACAACAGCGCAGCAGGGAGAAAAGAAGAAAGTTAGACGTTTGTCTGTAAATAAGAAAGTAGAAGTAAAAGAGGTAGGTCAGAGTACAGAAGTAGCTGAGGAAATTACAAAAACAATTGATGGACCGAAAAAGAAATTATCAAAGAAAACATTGATCAAGACTTGGCTTTTAACTACAAGTACAGAAGCATGTTACAATTATGAAAGATTACAGGCACTAGGAATTGCGAACTTAATGATCACACCGATCAGAGCATTATATGACAAAGTAGAAGATCAGGTAGCAGAATTAAAGAAATACCTTGTATTTTATAATTCAGAAGTATTTACAATTGGACCGATCATTAATGGTATTACATGTTCAATGGAAGAGGCAAGAGCGAACGGAGAAAATGTTACAGCAAAAGATATCAACTCAGTAAGAACAGGATTGATGGGACCAGTAGCAGGTATTGGAGATACAGTAATGCAGGGAATCCTTTTCCCAATCTTATTTGGAATTGGATGCTCAATGGCATTAGATGGAAGTTATCTTGGACCAATTTTCGCGACAGTTGTATTTGAAGTATTGATTTTTGCATGTGGATATTTTATGTTTATGACAGGATATAAACAAGGAAAAACTTCACTGTTAAAGATTTTAAAAGATGGAACAGTAGATAAAATTATTAATTCTTTCAGTATTGTTGGATTAATGGTAGTAGGTTCTATGGCAGCAACTCGTGTAGCAGTAGATACACCATTAGCAATTAAAGTTGGTGAGGGAGTTACAAAAATCCAGACAGTTTTAAATTCATTAGCACCGGGATTAATCCCACTTGGAATTACAATGCTTGTATGGTGGATGCTTCGAAAGAAAGTAAATACATTATGGATCATCGTAGCGATCTTTGTTGTTGGTATCATTGGATACTATACAGGAATTTTAGGATATGTAGGATAATAAAAAGGAGATAAAGCAAAAATAGGAGGCAAGAAGAAATATGGTAAACATAATTTTGATCAGTCATGGAGAGTTTTGTGAGGGACTATTAAAATCACTGATCATGGTAACAGGAGACGATTATGGAATCAAAACATTAGCGTTGTATCCTGGAATGACGGCAGATACATATAGGGAAAAACTAGATCAGATAATTTTAGAAAATGAGAATTCAGAAGGAACACTGATTTTAGCAGATATTGTTTTTGGAACACCATTTCAGAGTGCAGCATATATGTCAAAAACACATAAGATCGGTCTGGTATCAGGAATGAATATGCCAATGCTGGTTGCAGTTGCCTCCGAAAGAACTGAAAGCAGTACACTAAAAGACTTAATTGAGATTGCAACAAATCCGGATTATCATGGAATTCAAGGAACTTTATTTGAGAAAGGAGAAACAAAGCGTCGTGGAAAACTTAGTATTAACAAGGATTGATGATCGTTTGATTCATGGACAGGTAATGACAGCATGGATCAAAAATAAAAAAGCAACACAGGTGGTGATCGTAGATGATCTTGTAGCAGAAGATGATTACATGATCGAAGTTTTAGAGATGGCAATTCCAGAAGAAATTGCCATCGGAATCTTCAACAAAGAAGATGGTGTTACATTCTTTTCACAAGGATTAGATGAACCAACGATACTTCTTGTGAAAGGACCGGAAGTATTAAATTATCTGGTAGACCATGGAATCAACATTGAAGAAGTTGATGTTGGAGGAATGGGAGCTGGAAATGATAGAAGTGTATTATACAAAAATATCTCTACTAGTTCAGAAGAAAATGATCAGTTCAGAGCATTATTAGGTAAAAATGTCAATGTTTTTATTCAGGTAATGCCAAACAACAAACCAGTAGATATCAGTAGCTATTTAAAATAAGGAGTGATCATATGAATACAGAAAAATTAACAGGAAAGGTTATTGTCATTACAGGAGCAGCAAGTGGAATGGGAGCAGCAATGGCAAAAGACTTTTCAGCAAGAGAAGCCAAAGTAGCGATTCTTGATATGAATGAAGAAAAAGCGCAGGAAGTTATAAAAGAAATTGAGGCAGCAGGTGGTGTTGCAACATTTTATAAGACAGATATCACAAACAAAACACAGATTGAGACGGCAGCTTCAGATGTAGAAGAAAAATTTGGACCAATCACATCTTGGGTAAATTCTGCAGGAGTTTCAAAGATGTTACCATTTCTTGATTGTGATGAAGAACTTTGGGATCTTACGATGAATGTTAATTTAAAAGGAACATTTTTATGTTGTCAGGTAGCAATTGATAAAATGTTAAAAAATGGTGGAGGAACAATCCTTAATATGTCTTCTCTGTCAGGAAAAAAAGCGAGCTCATGGCAGACAATCTATTGTGCAAGTAAATTTGGAGTACAGGGATTAACACAGTCTATCGCAAAAGAATTTGCGGACAAGAATATTCGTGTAAATTCTATTTGTCCAGGAATTGTACATACGGAAATGTGGGATCGATTGAAATATGAATATGCGAAAAAACGTGATTTAGATCCAGAGGAAGTACTACCTTATTTTAAGAAAAACATTCCAATGCATAAATTGGTAGATCTTCAAGATGTGATTCAGGCAGCCATCTTTTTACTGACAGATTGTTCTTCTTATTTAACAGGTCAATCTATTAATTTAGTTGGTGGAGAGTGGATGGATTAATGAAAAAGACATTGATTCTTTTAGCTGGATATCCAGGAACTGGAAAAAGTTATATGGCAAATATCATTATTAAAAACTTTCCAGAATTAAGATTATTGTCACCAGATGATATAAAAGAAAAATTTTGGGATAAATATGGGTTTGATACTTTAGAACAAAAAGAAGAATTAATTGTGAGAGCATGGAACACATACTATGATGAAATGGAACAAGATTTTTTACATGGGAAAAGTTTGATTTCTGATTATCCTTTTAGCTTAAAACAAAAACCAACATTGGAAAAGTTGACAAAACAATATGGATATCAGGTATGTACGATTCGTCTTATTGGACAGATTGAAGTTTTATTTGAAAGACAAAAACAAAGAGATTTGGATGATTCCAGACATTTAGGGCATATTTTAACAAGTTACCATAGATCAGATAGTAAAATAGAACGTAAAAATGCGGACAACCTTTTAGATTATACAGAATTTTATAAAAGATGTACGCAAAGAGGTTATGGCGAATTTGATTTGGGAGATACGATAGAAGTAGATGTCAGTGATTATGAGAAAATTGAATATCCAAAGATACTACAGTGGTTAGAAGACAGAGTGTGAAAAAACAGGGGAATTTTAATTCTCCTGTTTTTTGCTTCATTTAATCTCTCTATAATGGATTCTTTGTTGTGAGTAAATATAAAACAAGTTATAATAAAAAGGAAACATTGGTCGTAAGGCAAAATTAATAGGAGGATCCGAATGAATCAAACATTAAAGCTGCCAGTTGGAATTGAGAATTTTGAAGATATTCGCAAGCTAGGATTTTATTATATAGATAAGACAAAATTAATTGAACAGCTCTTACAAAATTGGGGAAAAGTAAATCTGTTTACACGACCACGTCGTTTTGGAAAGACACTCAATATGAGTATGTTACGTACTTTTTTTGAAATTGGTATAGATAAATCACTTTTTGAAGGCCTATATATTTCTAAAAATAAAGAATTATGTGATGAATATATGGGTAAGTATCCAGTAATCTTTCTGTCATTGAAAGGAATCGATGGATTAACTTTTGAAGAAGCGATTATTCGGATTACAACGATTATTAAAAATGAAGCACGAAGACACCATTATCTAAAAAATAGTGATAAATTAATAGAAGAAGAGATTAAGCAATTTCAGAGCCTTTTAGATGGAAAAGCTGATGATATAACAGATAGTATCAGACTATTATCAGAACTTTTGTGCAAACATTATGGGAAAAAGACGATTATCCTTATTGATGAATATGATGTTCCGCTAGATAAAGCTTTTCAGAAAGGCTATTATGATGAAATGGTTGAACTTATGAGAGGTCTTTTGGGGCAAGTACTAAAAACAAATGATTTTCTACAATTTGCAGTTTTGACAGGATGTCTTAGAATTTCGAAAGAAAGCATTTTCACCGGACTTAATAATTTTGAAGTTTTATCTATTCTCAATGTTCAGTATGATGAATGTTTTGGATTTACCGATACAGAAGTGAAAAAGATTCTTAGCGATTATAATTTATCAGATCATTACCTTCAGATTAGGGAGTGGTATGATGGTTATCGTTTCGGAAATACAGATATCTATTGCCCATGGGATGTGATTCGTTATTGTAAAAGTCTATGTGCAGATCCCGATGCATTACCAGAAGATTTTTGGTCTAATTCTAGCGGAAATGAAATTGTTCGCAGATTTATAGATAAGGCAGATATTCAGACAAAGAATGAGATTGAGCGTTTGATCAGTGGAGAGTGTATTGAAAAGGAAATTGCAGAGGAGCTTACCTATAATGAGTTGGATAAGAGTATAGAAAATTTGTGGAGTGTGCTTTTTACAACAGGATATCTAACACAACAGGGACGAACTCAAAATGGTAAATATCTTTTGTCGATACCAAATACAGAGATAAGAAATCTATTTACAAAAAAGATCAAAGAATGGTTTAGTGATGTTTCAAAAAATGATGGAAAAACACTAGAAATATTTTGTAATGCGTTTATAGAGAAAAAACCAGAAAAAATTGAACAGCTTTTTGGAGATTATCTATGGAATACGATCAGTATAAGAGATACAGCAATCGCAAAAGAGAAGAAAGAAAATTTTTATCACGGAATTTTACTCGGTCTTCTTGGATATAAGTCAAGCTGGCTGATAAAGTCAAATGCAGAATCAGGAATCGGATATAGTGATATTCTGATAGAGGCTCCGGAGAATCGAACGGGAATCGTCATTGAATTAAAGTATGCCGAAGATGGAAATATGGATGCAGCGTGCAAGCAGGCTTTAAAACAGATTGAAGATAAAGACTATATTGCTAAATTGAAGCAAGATGGAATGCGAAATTTCATTAAATATGGTGTTGCTTGTTATAAGAAAGACTGTAAAGTCATGATTTATGAAGAATAAAAAACAACTGATGATGGGAGATATAAATATGGGGAAAGAAACATTTGAAGGAAAAAAAACTCATTGCACGATAGGAATAATTGGACATCGAGGTCATGGAAAAACGACTTTAACAGATGCAATTAAAAAAACTCTTACAACAAAAGAAGAGAGAAATATAAGCTTGACATCTAGCATTGAATATGGAGCTATCCTAGTAGTATCTGCAATAGATGGAATCATGTCACAAACAGCAGAACAGATCATGATTGCTCAGCATATGGGAATGCAACATATCGTAGTATTTATGAATAAATGTGATATGGTAGATGATATGGAAATGCTGGAATTGGTAGAAATGGGGATTCGTGACCAGCTATATCAGTGCGGATTTGTTGGATCTGATATTCCGTTTATCTATGGATCTGCTTTAAAAGCCCTTGAAGATCCAGATGGAGAATGGGGAGATAAGATCATGGAATTGATGGATGCGGTGGATAAATACATTCCAGATTCACAACCTGAAATGGATCAAGCTCCCTCTATACATACAAAGTTTACAGCAGAAGTATACATGTTAGATATCAATGAAGGTGGACGAGACACAGGATACTTTGATGGTGACCGTCTGCAGTTTTATTTCAAAACGACAGATGTAACAGGAGAGATTCAATTGCCAATAGAAATAGATATGGCTATGCCAGGGGAAACACTGGATATAACAATTGAATTAATTCAACCAATTAAGATAACAGAAGAAGAACCTTTTATCATTCGTGATGATGAATGTACGGTTGGATTGGGAAGAGTTGCTACGATCATCGAGTAATTCTTACACTATTCTTCATGGAGTAGTGTAAAAAAAGTAAAAATCAAAAAATAAATATCAGATCAAATAAAAATAGTGTCAAGATCAATAAAAATCTTGGCACTATTTTACGTTAGAAAAATCTATCGTATTTTGCAATCAATCAATTTTTAATATAAGGAACCATCACTTCCAGAATCTCAAGCACATGATCTCTCTGTGATGGATTAAGTTCAGCTGCAATTTCCATCAATTGATTATTGTGATGAGCCGGGGTATCAACATCAAATATTCTTTGCCCATCACCAAATAAAAGATAATCAGCAGATACATCCAATGCAGTAGTAAGAGAAGCAAAACTATGAATAGACATGGCTTTGCGTCCAGCTTCGATTTCATAGATATAATGCTGACTGACACCAGCTTTTTCAGCAAGCATTTCCTGTGTCAGATCTTGCCCTTTTCGGGTAAGTTTGATGCGTTTTCCTAATTCTTTTAAATCGATTTTCATAAAATACCTCCATAAAAAATAGTATTACCAGGAGCTATGAAAAACCACTATCCAGCAGTGATAGTGACGGCTATAAATATTGCTGATAGCAACATTGAATGTTATGATAGATAGGAAAATGAGAAAAAACGAGAAAGAAGGAGTCATGCAGAGAGAAAACGAGCGTATTATCTATCATTTGATGCATTTTGATGAGAAGGATAAGGAGTGGAGTGAGAGACCATATTTACTCTTGGAAGATATGGCAATTGTTTTTGATATTCTTGATCTGGATGATCGATGCATACAAAGAATCGATCATAAAAAGGCAAACAAAGAACAATGGTCGGATCAGTTTTTATGGGAGAGTGCAAAGAAGAATACAAAACAGCTTCTGCCTGCTAAATTTGAGCCTGTATATAAAGATTTCCGAGGACATACCGAAGACAGACCGGTATTTATGGTGTCAAACAAAATACAGAGATATGGAGCAGCTGTTATTTGTTATGAAGATTTTCTGGATGATATTTCTAGAAAATATAACAAGAGTTTGTATCTCTTGCCAACCAGTATTCATGAAATGTTATTACTGTTTGATGACGGAGAAGATCAGGAAGAGGATCTATTGCATATACTAGAGAAGTCTGATCAGCAATTAAGCAAAGAAGAATTTCTGTCCGATAATATCTATTATTATGACAAATATATGGGAGAGTTGATCAGTTTATTTTAATGTTGAAGTTTTGGTACGAATAACGTATGATAAAGAAAACTGACCAAACAAAGAAAGGGGTAGAGCTCATGATACCAGGGATCGTAATCGGAGTGATCGTGCTTGTCATTGTGATATGGCTGATCAGTTCCTACAATGGATTTGTAACATTAAGAAATAAGACAGAAGAGGCATTTTCAGCAATCGATGTGTCATTAAAGAAGCGTTATGACTTGATTCCAAACTATGTAGAAACCGTCAAAGGTTATGCGAAACACGAATCAGAGACATTAGAGAAAGTCGTAGCCGCAAGAAATCAGGCGATGACAGCGACAAATATCGATGATAAGATCAAACAGGAAAATGCACTGTCAGGAGCACTGAAATCTTTATTTGCAGTGTCTGAAAGTTATCCAGAATTAAAGGCTAATGAGAACTTTAATAAATTGCAGGATCAGCTTCAGAGATTAGAAGAAGAGATCGCAGCTTCCAGAAGATATTATAACGGAGTTGTAAACCGCTATAATACCAAGACAGAATTATTCCCAGGCAATATCATCGCAGGAATTTTTGGATTTAAGAGAAAACCATTATTTGAAGTTTCGAATGAATCTGAGCGTGAGAATGTACAAGTAAAATTCTAAGGAACGGACAGGGGGAAAGCACTATGAGAAAGTGGATTACCTGTACCATAATGGCAGTCATGATGGCTGCCATGATTTTTATGGGGACAGGAAACAATGTGTTTGCAAATGATGAAGTCACTTATGATTCTAATATGCAAACAAAGAAATTTGATGTAGATGTCAGAGTCGGAGAAGATGGAAGTTATACAGTAACAGAGAATATCAAAGTCAAGTTTGTCAATCCGAGGCATGGAATTTATCGTTATATCCCATACAAAGGGAAGGTGATAACAAGCGATAAAAATGGAGATCAGAAAAAACTACTTTATTATGCGGATTTTACACTGTTATCAAATGACAGTAAGACAGATGTAGATGAAGATTCTGACGGTAATAGTCAGGTATTGAGGTTTGGTTCTGCGGATTATACCGTAAGTAAAGGAAACTATAGATTTACGTATCAACTGATCCCTAAATATCAGGGAGATACCTACGATTATTTGTACTACAATATTTTCCCGACACTTTGGAGAAATAAGATTCCAGAAGGAAGTACTTTTACAATTCATTTTCCAAAGAAAACAGATCTTAAGGGCGTAAATTTCTATTATGGACGTTATGGGGAATCAAAGTATGCAAAAGATGTGATCACTTTGAAATATGATGAGGAGAAGAACCAGATCCAAGGAACATTAAAGAAGACACTGCCATTTAAAAATGGATTGACATGCTATAGTGATCTGGGTGATGGGTATTTTACAGCAAAACATGAAATCGGAGTAGATCGATGGATTTTTGGACTATCAATAGGAATTCTTGTGATCACAGCTGCCTTATTTGTTTTGTTCGGACGTGATGAAAAGATCATCCCATCGATTCAATATCAGCCGCCAGAAGGAATGGACAGTGCAGTTGTCGGATATGTTCTGGACGGTTCTGTGGATGATAAGGATGTTATTTCTTTGATCCTTTATTGGGCCGATAAGGGCTACCTGAAGATGAAGGAAAAAGGTCAAAAGGACATGGAATTTATCAAACTCAAAGATATTCCAGACTCAGAACCAAGATATCAGAAAACAATGTTTGAAGCTTTATTTAAGAACAGAAAAAAAGTGAAAGCTTCTTCTTTACAGTACAAATTTGCAGATACCGTGCAGGTAGTGAAAGATGATATCAAATATGATTATAAGAAAAATATTTATGCAACATCCTCGAAAGTTGCAAGGATCGTATCCTTTGTATTGTTGCAGCTTCCAATCTGTTTATTTGCATTTATTATGATGATATTTAGTCCAGATGGGATCTTAAATCTGATCCTTCCATTGATGGCGTGGGTATTGTATTTTATAGGAATGTTTCTTGCATGTCACAGTGTAGATAAATGGTATGCGATTTCAAAGGGAGCAAGAACGGGACTTCCGATCGCATCGGCAGTATTGTCTATTCTTGGATTTATTTTCTATGGATTATATTATTATGTGAAGATACAAAGAGGAGAATTATTTGATTTCTTCCATGTGTATCTTGTGATCGTTGCAGTATCATTTATCGGAGTGATCCTGACTGCATTTATGAAGAAGAGAACCCATCAATGTGTGGAATGGATGGGATATCTAGCAGGACTTCGTGATTTTATTGAAACTGCGGAATTAGACCGAATGAAGGTATTGGCGAAAGATCATCCAGACATGTTTTATCATATTCTGCCTTATTCCATGGTATTTGGGTTGTTTGATCTTTATGCAAAGAAACTGGATGCATTAAAACTTCCTGCGCCAGACTGGTATGTCTATGGCGGCAGTGATCCTTATTTCCATTATTATATGATGGGGCACTATATGGATCATGTGGTCTCTGAGAACCTGACAGTTGTAGAACCATCAGAATCTGGAGGAGTTGGAGAATTCTTTTCTGGAGGAGATGGAGGATTCTCAGGAGGCGGCTTCGGAGGCGGAGGAGGCGGCAGTTGGTAGTTCGCTTCATATAAACTATTTGGTGACACGCTCTCGCTCGGATTCGCACGTAGCGGACACTAAATCCGACTGTGGATAATTTTCTCTTTATAGAAGTTTATATTTTCTTTAGAATTGTTTAGATTTAGAATATTGAATGGAGTGGGGATTTTGATATACTTAAGACATAGTTTTTCATATATATTTTAATCCTCTCTTTTCATTAGATTGGGCTGCAGAAGCAGCCCATTTTTTATTTCATAGGAAATTTCGATGAAGTCTCTTCTGCAAAAAAATAGCTAAAATGTTACAAAAATGTTTCATTCTTTTGATTTTCTGTTATACTAAAGAAAATTGAAAGTCAATTTGACGAGCTATTTGGTTAGGAGGAGCGACATGGATATAAAAGGGCTTACAGATAAAGAAGTTAAGGAATCGAGAGCGAAATTTGGTTCCAATGAGATTCCAGATTCAGAACCTACGACGTTTTGGCAGGAATTTAAGGAAACATTTCAAGATCCGATGATCAAGATCTTGCTTGCAATCGCGGTGTTGATGATCGTGATGTTTTTCTTTGGATATGCTGAGATTTATGAACCGATGGGGACGATCATTGCGGTGTTGATCGTTGCTTTTGTTACGGCAAAGACAGGGGTTGCGAGTGATACAAAGTATCGAGAGTTGAAGGAGAGTACGAAGAAGGATCAGTGTAAGGTACACAGAAATGGTGTGATTGCAGTGATCGATGTTGATGACGTGGTTGTTGGGGATCAGGTTTTATTGCAATCTGGGGATAAGATTCCTGCGGATGGTATTTTGCATACAGGAAACCTGAAAGTCAATAATTCTGCTTTAAATGGAGAAGCAGAGGAGTGTGAGAAGAAAGCAGCCGGAGAGGGTGTTTATCTTGCAGAAGAGATTACAGGAGATACATTTGTTGATTCATATTCTCTGTTTCGTGGAGCTGTGATCTTTGATGGTGAAGGTATAATGGATGTTCAGAAGGTTGGACTTCATACGATGATGGGGAAGATGGCTGAGGAGATGCAGGAAGAAGAACCAGATTCTCCATTGAAGGTAAAACTTTCAAAACTTGCTGATCAGATATCGAAGTTTGGATATATCGGTGCGATCGTGATCGCAGTTATGTATTTTGTATATTTTATTATAATGGCAGGTGGATTTCAGGCATATTTTTCTATGGGACCAGCAAAGGTCGTGCAGGATTTGATCGATGCAGTGTCACTTGCGGTTGTGATCATTGTATGTGCAGTACCAGAAGGATTGCCGCTTATGATATCTCTTGTATTAATGCAAAATACAAGTAAAATGTTAGATCATAATGTATTAGTTCGTAAGGCAGAAGGAATTGAGACAGCAGGATCTTTAAATATTTTATTCAGTGATAAGACAGGAACGATCACAAAGGGAGAATTGGAAGTTGTAGATTTCTTTACAGCGGATGGAACTTCAATTTCTGCAAATGAATTAAGACATCATGGGAAGGTAAAAGGGCTGTTAGATCTTGCAATCGGGAAGAATACACAGGCGATGTTTGATGTTTATCATAAGGTCATTGGTGGAAATGCAACGGATCAGGCGTTGTTGAAATTTATTGGTGAAGAGACATTTTGTATGTTGGATGGGAATGACGGATGTAAGGTCAGTGCCCATCAAGGATTCAATTCTTCCAATAAGTTCAGTCAGGCGAGAATTGAGAGCATAGGCAAGACATTTTATAAAGGAGCACCCGAACGATTGCTTGCAAAAGCAACAAAATATTTAGATGGTGATGGACAGATCAAAGAAATCGATCAGAAAGCATTAAATCAAAAGATTGACTCTCTGGCAGCGAAAGCAATGCGTGTTCTTGCTTTTGGATATTCAGAAAAAGAGCTTGTGAAGAATCAGATCAACGACGACCTTGTGATCATTGGACTAGTGGCGATCAGAGACGATGTCAGACCATCAGCCAAAGATGCCATCAGGCAGGTACAGGAAGCTGGAATTCAGGTTGTTATGATCACAGGAGACCGCCTGGAGACGGCAGTAGCAATCGCGAAAGATGCAGGATTGTTAAAAAATGAATCAGATAGAGCTTTATCTTCTGCACAGTTAAATCAGATGAGTGATGAGGAAGTCAAAGCTATTTTACCGCAGATCCGTGTGATCGCAAGAGCATTGCCAACGGATAAGTCAAGAATGGTGCGCCTGTGTCAGGAAATGAATCTTGTTGTAGGTATGACAGGTGATGGAGTGAATGACTCCCCAGCATTGAAACGTGCAGATGTTGGATTTGCAATGGGAAGTGGAACAGAGGCTGCGAAAGAGGCAGGAAAGATTGTTATTTTGGATGATAACTTCTCATCAATCAAGGATGCAATCTGGTATGGAAGAACGATCTATCATAATATCTTGAAGTTCTGTAAATTCCAGTTAGTGATCAATGTGACAGCAGTTGTTGTCAGTGCAGTTGCACCATTTTTGGGAATAGAAGAACCATTAAAAGTCACACATTTATTATTTGTAAACCTTGTGATGGACGGGCTTGGAGCAATGATGCTTGGAAATGAACCAGCACTTTCAAAATATATGAAAGAAGCACCGAGAAGACGTGATGAGGGTATTATCAGCAAAGACATGATGACGCAGATAGGATTTATGGGGATATGGCTGGTTATATTAAGTTTCTTATTCTTAAAATTACCAGTGATCACGAATCTATTTGATAATAAAGCACAGCATTTAACAGCATATTTTGTTTTATTTATCTTTAGTGCATTATTTAACGGATTTAATGTCAGGGATGAACGATTTGGGATTTTCAAAAGATTAAATGAGAACCCGGATTTTCTGAAAGTATTTTTTATTATCATGCTGGTACAGATTATGATCGTAAACGCAGCGGCAATTCCATTTCAAGTATTTATATGGATCGGAAAGATGTTTAGTTGTATTCCATTTGGAGCAAAAGGCTGGATTGTTACAGTATTGTTATCAATGACGATGATTCCTGTGGATTGTCTGAGAAAATTTCTGTTTGGTTGTGGAAAATAGGCGAGGTTTTTATGATGAAAATAGTAGTAGCGATTGATTCACTAAAAGGAAGCTTAACATCAATTCAGGCGGGAGAAGCTATAGAAAAAGGAATAAAAAAAGTCGATTTAGAAGCAGAAGTAGTCATAAAACCTCTTGCAGATGGTGGAGAAGGATGCTTAGATGCCCAGACAGCGATGGGAAAAGCACCAATCGGAGTAGCGAAACTTGCGAAGAAATATGGGAAATTAGTCTTGGGATTCTCAGGGGCAGTGACCAAAGGTGCAACTGCTTGCAATGAAGCAGGGATTGATGCATATTTTCCAATTGTAAGATCTGCGGTATCATTAGAAGATGCTATGAAGAAGAAAAATGCACAGGAGAATTTGATAGATACGGTAGAGCAAGTGTTCCGTGTGATAAAAGCATTAAAATAAAAATATCGTAAGTAAAAAATAGTGAGATAAGAATAAATAAAAATTCTGGTCTCACTATTTTTGTATGAATATATTGCTTTTTACAAAAAATATATTTCAAAAGTTTGTTAATTATAATAAAATAAAGCAAAAAAATGCAGAAATTATATAAAATTAAAAAGTTTTATACATTAATTGCATAAAACTATTGAAAATAATAAAATAAAAAGCTAAAATATAATAAAACTTATAAAAGGAGGATGGTAAAATGGTAAGCAAGAGAATCAGTCGTGATGATTATTTAAATAAGTTAATTGCATTTAAAGATAAGCAGTTGATTAAAGTTATTACTGGAATCCGAAGATGTGGAAAATCTACAATTATGGAAATTTATCAGGATTATTTGCAAAAAGAAATGAATGTAACAAAGAAGCAGATTATAGCAATAAATCTTGAGGATTATGATTTTTACGATTTGAGAGATCCTAAAAAACTTTATGCATATATCAAAGAACGATTACTGCCAGATCAAATGAACTATATATTTTTGGATGAAATTCAGCAATGTGAAGATTTTCCAAGAGTTGTAGATAGTTTGTATATAAAGAATAATGTTGATTTATATGTGACAGGTTCAAATGCTAATATGTTATCATCTGAAATTGCAACATTATTATCTGGAAGATATGTAGAAATTAAAATGCTGCCATTGTCCTTTAAAGAATATGTAGAAAGTACTGGGAATGAGAATGATCTACAAAGAAAATATACAACATATCTTGAAAATAGTTCCTTTCCATATGCATTGGAGTTAGCTGGACATCCGAAAGAAATCAGAGATTATCTAGATGGAATTTATAATACGATTATAGTGAAAGATATTGCACAAAGACATAAGATCACGGATACGATGATGTTGGAAAGTGTTACGAGATTTATTTTTGATAATATAGGAAACCAATTATCCACGAAAAAGATCGCAGATACAATGACTTCCGATGGAAGAAAAATAGATGTAAGAGCAGTAGAAAAATATTTGGCTGCATTTATGGAAAGTTATGTTATATATCAGGCAAAAAGATATAATATCAAAGGAAAACAATATTTAAAAACATTGGAGAAATATTATGTTGCAGATATTGGATTAAGATATATGTTATTAGGAAGCAGATCAACGGATGTTGGGCATATATTGGAAAATGTTATATATTTGGAATTAATTCGAAGAGGATATGACGTATATGTAGGAAAACTTGATGATTTGGAAGTTGATTTTGTTTGTATGGATCAAAAAAGAACCATCTATTATCAGGTAGCTGCTACAGTACGGGATGAAAAAACATTAAAGAGAGAATTATTGCCGCTTCAAAAGATCCATGACCATTATCAAAAGATTTTGTTAACACTGGATGAAGATCCAGAAGCGGATTATGAAGGAATCAGAAGAATCAATGCGCTTGACTGGCTGATTGGAAAAACAGAATAAGAAATCGGCCAGAATCTTAAGGTGCCATGTGATATTGTAAAACGATGCACGACAGATTTCTAAAAACATAAACTTTTACATGAAAATCTTTCAAAACTATTGAAAACTACAAACCAAAAGGTATAAAATCGTACCTAAGACCAAAATAAATGTAACAATTAAGAACAGTTACAAAAGAATGATTTTAGGAGAAAGTTTGGGGGATAAAAAAGATGTATAATATCGTATCAAAATTACTGATCTACGGTGACATGGACGAAGAATCCATCTTAATGCAGTTAAGTGATATTTTCCGCTGCATGGACGAAGGATCACAGACAAAAGATGTTTTAAGAACAAGAGTATTTAAACAGGTAAAGAGAATCTTAGAAGTTGCAACAGACTATGCATTTGACAAGAATCTGTGGCACAACTATTTAACATACTTACTGATCACAAATGAAAATCCATTCAGTATCACATGCGAGAAAGTCGGAGCAAGTGAAGGAAGTGTCAACCACTTTGCAAAGAGTGATTTTAAGGCATTTAAAGAATTATTTGACTTTGACTTTAGCAGAATCGAAGATGAATTAGGTGTAGATTGCTTCAGCAGAATCTCTGATTATCAGGCAATCGGTAAACCAGAATTAATGTACAATAAGAATGTCAGCGAGAAAGTTCAGGCATTAAGCGAGAGATTAGAGACAGCCAAAGATGAGAATGAATTCTTTGACATGGTCACAGATTTCTACAAAGCCTATGGAGTTGGTATGTTCGGTCTTAACAAAGCATTCCGTATTGAAGAATGTGGAGATAACAACATCCGTTTCCGTGCGATCAACAACATGGATAAAGTCGTATTATCTGACCTTGTTGGATATGAGATTCAGAAACAGAAACTTGTTGAGAATACAGAAGCATTTGTAGAAGGAAGAAAAGCAAACAATGTTCTGTTATTTGGTGACAGTGGTACAGGTAAATCCACAAGTATCAAAGCGATTGTAAATGAATACTATGATCAGGGATTGCGTATGATCGAGATCTACAAACATCAGTTTAAAGATCTTTCCAATGTGATCGCACAGATCAAGAACAGAAACTACAGATTCATCATCTACATGGATGATCTTTCTTTTGAAGAATTTGAAATCGAATATAAGTTCTTAAAAGCAGTCATCGAAGGTGGAGTGGAAACAAAACCTGAGAACATCTTGATCTATGCAACCTCCAACCGTCGTCATCTGATCAAAGAGACATGGAATGACAGATCTGATGTGGAAAACAGCAACGGAATGCACAGATCCGATACAATGGAAGAAAAATTATCTCTGGTAAACCGTTTTGGTGTGACGATCAACTATTCAAAACCAAGCCAGAAAGAATACTTCGAGATCGTATTCGAACTTGCCCGCAAAGCAGGAATCAACATGGGTGAAGATGAATTGAAACTTGAAGCAAATAAATGGGAATTAAGCCATGGAGGAATCTCTGGACGTACTGCTCAGCAGTTTATTAATCATTTAATGGGACTTCAGGCTTAAAAATCATAGGAATTACATAGTTTAAAAACTTTCTGCATGGAAAAGATGCAGAAAGTTCTTTTTTTCTATATGGAACCCTTGCGAAAGAATTTGTCTTTAGGCTATAATAAACATAAGTATGTAGATACATGCACAAGATGATATTTTATAGAAGAAACAGAAAGTGAGAATATACAATATGTGGTTAGCAGACCAATGGAAAGACTATGAAGTCTTAGATACATCAAACGGTGAGAAATTAGAACGCTGGGGAGATTATTTTCTGGTAAGGCCAGACCCACAGGTTCTATGGGACACCCCAAAGAAGTTAAGACAGTGGAAGAAGCCAAATGGACATTATCACAGAAGTCACAAAGGCGGCGGACAGTGGGAATTCTTTGATCTTCCTAAGACATGGGATATTCAGTACAAAGAATTAAAATTCCACTTACAGCCATTCAGCTTCAAACATACAGGATTATTCCCAGAACAGGCAGTGAACTGGGACTGGTTTTCAGACAAAATCAGAAAAGCAAATCGTCCAGTAAAAGTATTAAACTTATTTGCCTACACAGGAGGGGCAACACTTGCAGCGGCAGCAGCGGGAGCATCAGTCACACACGTTGACGCATCCAAAGGTATGGTAAATTGGGCAAAGGAGAATGCACAGCTTTCTGGATTAAGAGAGAAACCAATTCGATGGTTAGTAGATGACTGTGTGAAGTTTGTAGAACGTGAGATCCGAAGAGGTAATCATTATGATGGGATCATCATGGACCCTCCATCTTATGGAAGAGGACCAAAGGGTGAGATCTGGAAGATCGAAGAGAAGATTTATCCATTCATTGAACTATGTACAAAGATTCTGTCCGATGACCCATTATTCTTCCTTGTAAACTCCTATACAACAGGTTTACAGCCAGCAGTTTTAACTTATATGTTAGAGACTCAGGTAGCAGCGAAATTTGGTGGAAAAGTAGTCTCAGATGAGATTGGATTACCAGTTTCATCCAACGGATTGGTCCTTCCATGTGGGGCATCTGGACGCTGGGAAAAGTAAGTTCTTAAGATTTACTGAAATTTCGCAGAATATGTAAAAAATCGTTGAATTTTCTTGGAAAATGTTTATAATAAGAGAGTATGTGTACGTGTGTAGAACTGCACGTATACGGATAAAGTAGAAATAACATAATAATGATAGATAAGAGAAAGCGAAAGGGGAATTTTTGCTATGGCAGCAGGAACAGATATTGGAATTGATTTAGGAACCGCCAGCGTATTAGTTTACGTCAAAGGAAAAGGTGTAGTATTAAAAGAGCCATCTGTAGTGGCATTTGATAGAAATACAAACAAGATCAAAGCGATCGGAGAAGAAGCACGTTTAATGTTAGGAAGAACACCAGGTAATATCGTGGCAGTTCGTCCATTACGTCAGGGAGTTATCTCTGATTATACAGTTACAGAGAAGATGTTAAGTTATTTTATCAGCAGAACAGTTGGTAAGTCTTTATTTGGAAGAAAACCTCGCATCAGTGTTTGTGTACCAAGTGGTGCAACTGAAGTAGAGAAGAAAGCCGTAGAAGATGCAACATATCAGGCAGGAGCAAGAGAAGTTTCCATCATCGAAGAGCCAGTAGCAGCAGCGATCGGTGCAGGAATCGACATTGCAAAACCTTGTGGAAATATGATCGTTGATATCGGTGGTGGTACAGCTGATATCGCAGTTATCTCTTTAGGTGGAGTCGTAGTAAGCAACTCTATCAAAGTAGCTGGAGATGACTTTGACGAAGCAATCGTACGTTTCATGCGTAAGAAACATAACTTATTAATTGGAGAACGTACAGCAGAAGAAATCAAGATCAATGTAGGTACAGTATACAAACGCCCAGAAAATCTTACAATGGACGTTCGCGGACGTAACCTTGTAACAGGACTTCCAAAGACAGTGACTGTGACATCTGAAGAAACAGAAGAAGCTTTAAGAGAACCTGCATACCAGATCGTAGACGCAGTACACAATGTACTGGAGAGAACTCCACCAGAATTAGCAGCTGATATTTCTGATCGTGGAATCGTTTTAACAGGTGGTGGATCTTTAATTCAGGGATTAGAAGAACTGATCGAAGAGAAGACTGGAATCAACACAATGACAGCAGAAGATCCTTTAACAGCTGTAGCAATCGGTACAGGAAAATATATCGAATATTTAGCAGATGATGATAAAAAATCAAAGAACAAATAATCATTAGAGATTCAAAGAGGCCAGGATGGCAATTCATCCTGGCCTTAATTCACGTTATACTGTAGATCAGAAGAAAGGAGAGAAAACAATGGCATATTTGAAAGGATACGTAGATCATATACGTTTTCGGAATGAAGATAACGGATATACTGTATTAAGCCTTGATGTCGATGGAGATGAAGAGACTGTCGTTGGATCATTTCCTTTCTTAAATGATGGAGAATACATATCTTTGGAAGGAGATTATGTCGATCACCCAGTGCATGGACCACAATTTCAGATGAGAACTTATGAGATTGTGGCTCCAGATGATATTGACAGCATGGAACGCTATTTAGGTTCCGGAGCGATCAAAGGAGTCGGACCTGCACTTGCAAAACGTATTACAAAGAAGTTTAAGATGGATACCTTCCGAGTTATCGAAGAGGAGCCAGAACGTCTTGCAGAAGTAAAAGGAATCAGCGAGAAGAAAGCCAGAGCGATCGCCGTGGAATTCAGTGAGAAGCAGGAAATGCGTCAGGCGATGATGTTTCTGTCTGGATATGGAATCAATAATAATCTTGCTGTGAAGATTTATAAAGAATATGGGGATCATTTGTATACGATCATTCAGGAAAATCCATATAAGATGACGGATGATATTGCAGGAGTCGGATTTAAGATCGCAGATGAGATCGCGAAGAAAGTCGGGATTGGAAGCAGCTCAGATTACCGTATCATTTCTGGAATTTTTTACACCTTAATGCGGGCACTAAATGAAGGCCATGTATTTTTGCCAAAACGTATTTTGTGCAGAAATGCAGCTCATATCTTAGGGGTAACACCAGAAGATATCGAAGAGCATTTATTAGAAATGATGATCGATCGCAAGATCGTCATTGAAGAGGATGAAGAGACAAGAGTTTATGCAGCACCACAGTATCATATGGAAGTCAATACGGCAAGAATGCTGCTGGATTTAAATATCCATTATGATGTTTCCATTTCTGAGGTGGAGACAATGATCGCAATGATCGAAGAGACAGAGCAGATTACATTTGCTGAAAAACAGAAAGAAGCGATCCATGCAGTGGCACAGGATAGTATCGTTGTCTTAACCGGAGGTCCTGGAACTGGTAAGACGACAACGATCAATGGAATGATCCAGTATTTTGAACATGAAGGATTGGATATCCGTTTGGCAGCACCAACAGGAAGAGCAGCAAAGCGTATGACAGAGGCAACGGGATATGAAGCAATGACGATTCATCGTATGTTAGAGATCAATGGGGAAGCTGACAGGGAACGTGACATGAAAAAGGGAAATGCATCCATGTTTGAACGCAATGCGGGTAATCCATTAGAAACGGATGTGATCATTATTGACGAGATGTCCATGGTAGACCTATATCTGATGAATGCACTCCTGCAAGCTATGGTGCCTGGAACAAGATTGGTCATTGTAGGAGATGCCAATCAGTTGCCATCGATCGGTGCTGGAAATGTCTTAAAAGATATGATCGCATCAGGACAGTTTAAAGTCGTGGAATTAAACCAGATTTTCCGTCAGGAAGAAGGCAGCCATATCGTAAGAAATGCCCATCTGATCCATCAGGGAAGACCAGTTGAATTAGATAATAAGAGCCGAGATTTTTTCTTCTTACAGAGAAATAATATTCAGGATGTACTAGGAGTTTTAGTATATTTAGTACGGGATAAACTACCAGGATATGTCCATGTGAAACCATATGATATCCAGATCTTAACACCAATGCGAAAAGGTGAACTTGGTGTTGAGAGGCTCAATCAGGTCATGCAGCAATATTTGAATCCGCCATCTGATGAGAAGAAAGAAAAAGAGATCGCCTTTGGATTATTCCGGGAAGGTGACAAAGTCATGCAGATCAAGAACAATTATCAGATTGAATGGGAAATGCGAAATAGCAAAGGATTCACTGTAGATAAGGGAGTTGGAGTATTCAATGGTGATATGGGAATCATCACAGAAATCAATGATTACACAGAGAAGATCACAGTCTTATTTGATGAGACGAGGGAAGTCCAGTATCCGTATGCAAGTCTTGATGAATTAGAACTTGCATATGCAGTCACAATCCACAAATCACAGGGAAGCGAATACCCAGCGGTTGTGATGCCGATCTTAAGTGGACCAAGAGTATTATTTCACAGAAATCTTCTGTATACAGGAGTCACAAGAGCAAAAAACTGTTTAACGATCGTAGGAGACAGAAATATGTTATTTTCCATGATCCAGAATGTCAATGAGCAACGGAGGTATACAACCCTTGCACTGCGCTTAGATCAGATCGCAAATGAATCCGAAGAAAGCGGTCCGATGGATGATCTTGGAATCTAAAAAGTAAAAAATAAAGAGAAAAATGCCAGAAACCGTCATCTTTTAGAGGACGGTTTTTCTTGTTTGAAGTCCTTTTCAAACCTTATAATGAAGGGGAGGAAAGGAAGGGACATATGAAAGAAAAAAGACGTATGATATCAGAAGCAGCCAGGCAGTTAGGCCTTGAAACATATCATTTAAGAACATGGGAAGAAGAATTTTCCTTAACGATCCCTCGAAATGAAAAAGGATATCGTTGTTATGGAGACAAAGAAATACATACATTTGAACAGATCCGTGATATGAGAAATGCTGGATTAGACAGCGAAGAGATCAAACAGAAATTATCCGGAAATATCATTCCATTTCCGGAAGAAAAACAGATGAATACGTCTGATAAAATGATGCAGTTTCAAAAAGTGTTGGTAAAGATCATGGGACAGGCGATTCTGGAACAGAAAGATCATATTGCAGATCAGATCAGTTCTAAGGTTTCAGACAGAGTAGTAAAAGAAATGGATTATCAGTTTCGGCTAAGAGAAGCTGAAGAAGAAAAAAGATTTCAGAAACTGGATGAGATGATCAGAAATCAGCAAAAAGCAAGAGAAGAAATTGCAGCATCCAGAGAAAAACGAAGATTTTTCAGAAGAAAACGAAAAGAAAGATAAGTAAAGATTGTATTTGGATTCAGACAATATTATAATAAATTTATCAGCTCTGATCTGTAACAGATGAGGAGTGAATAGATAGAGTGAGGAATTCGAATATGAAGAAACGACCAAAGATCCTGGTAGTCGGAAGTCTTATGATGAATCAAGGCATAGAAACATCTGTGATCCCAGAAGAAGGACAGACAGTGATGGGTGAAGATATTAAGAAATCACCCGGAGGCAAGGGGGCTAATCAGGCAGTACAGATGGCTCGCCTTGGGGCAGATGTTACGCTGATCGGTAAGATCGGAAGAGACAGGGATGGAGAAGAACTGGTTAAAGTATGTAAGGAAGCAGGAGTGAACACGGAACAGATCATTTATGATGATGTGCTCCCAACAGGATCTTCGATTGTATTATTAGAGACTGTTCCAGGACAGAAAGTAAAGAAAAGATCGATCGTTATACCAGGGGCAACAACACAATTAACGGTTGATGAGATCGCATATCTGGAAGATGAGATGGACAAATATGATCTCGTTGTGCTTCAGAATGCGATACCGATGGAAGTCAATGAAGCAATTGCGGGCTATGCATATAAACATGAAGTTGATGTAGTATTGAATCCTATTCCGGCAAAGAAGCTTTCAAAAGAACTTATGGAGTGCGTTACATACCTGATCGTCAATGAGCAGGCAGCAAAATCAATGACAGGTATTAAGATCCATAGTGATTGGAAGAGGGAATGGACAAGATTTAATCTCGATGAAGCAAGAGTTGCATCTGCGGTGATCCGTGGACGAGGAATACCAACAGTACTGATCACATTGGCTGAAAAGGGTGTGATCATGAACACACCAGAACGTTTTTACTATAAGAAAGCGATCGAAGATGTAGAGGTGGTCGATCCAAGAGCCGCAGGAGATGCATTTATCGGGGCATTCTGTACAAGAATCTGTACGAATGATTCTATTGGAAAAGTGCTGACGATAGCGAATTATACAGCAGCTTTATCTATTGCAACAGAAGGGGCAATAGAATCTCTGCCAACATCGAAACAAGTAAGAGAATATATGGAACAAAAAAGAGATGCATAAAAATGCATCTCTTTTTTGTTGCTTGAACAATATACGTACCTGGAAATTATTCCTGGCTGATAGCTCCTGCTGGACATCCGTCTGCGCAAGCTCCACATTCCATGCATGTATCTGCATCGATTACGTACTGTCCGTCTCCTTCGCTGATAGCTCCTGCTGGGCAAGTTCCTTCGCAAGCTCCACAAGAAATACAAGCGTCTGAAATTACATATGCCATAGTTATATCCTCCTTATATAAATAGTATAATCATTAGTAGCGGGTAGACCCCGCTTGACCATCTCTATTTTAATATACTTAGGAAGGAATATCAAGTAATTTTGTTGTATTTTTAACAATAATAAGTGGAAAATTTATAAAGTTATTTTGACACTTTGAACAGAATGTATTATACTATGAATGTTAGTTTAAACTATTTTAGAAAACATGTATCGAAAAACATATTTTCTGAAAATATTATTAAATTTTATGGAGGAACAAACGAAATGGCAATTTCAAAAGATATGATCATCGCAGATCTGATCGCATTAGATCCAAACTACGCAGCAATCCTTATGGCATCTGGAATGGGATGCGTTGGATGCCCATCATCTCAGGGAGAAAGCATTGAACAGGCAGCTTATGTTCATGGAATGGACTTAGATGAACTGCTTGGAAGATTAAACGAATATGCTCAGACAAAAGAAGCATAATTAATCGAGCAATAAGAAATTAAAAGTGAAAAAGGACTATATTCCTTAGTGTATTAAAAGCACTAAGGAATATAGTCCTTTCTTTTTTTGCGAATAATGATCAAAGTGGCAAAAGTACCAAAACTCATGATTAAAATCATAAAAACGTTGTTGGAAAATTGTAAAAATAACCAAAAAATATCATTGAAAAACCTTGATTTTATGCCAAATTTACGATTAGTTTATAAAATTTTTATATTTGTGCAACGTTGAGCAAAAATGTTGCACATCACAGGAATGAGCAATAGTTGCTCCATTTTTTGAACCCAAAGAGAATTGTATTGATAAAAATACCCAGATATAATGTAATCAACAGGTAAGGAACGAAGCTTACAAAATGTAACAAACAACCTGACCGTAAGAATAATAAAAGGAGAGTGATAAGTCGTGGCAAATCGTGACACAATTTACAAAGAACTGATTCAGCTTGACTGGGAAGTCAAAGATCAGGACGAATTTTTTGACAAGATGACAGATAAGCTTTTAGAGCTTGGGTATGTAAAAGATACATTCAGAGATGCAATTAAAACGAGAGAAGCAAATTATCCAACAGCTCTTCCGGTTGAACCGTATCCGGTAGCTATCCCTCATTCAGACCCAGAGAATATCATCAAACCATTTATCGCATGTACAAGATTAAAAGATACGATTAAATGGTGTGAGATGGCAAACAATGATGTTCAGCATGATGTAAAATTCATCTTCATGTTAGGATTCCTCGGTGGACATGATGATCCAAATGCAGGAAACGAACATGTTGAATTACTTCAGGTACTGGTAACAAACTTCCAGAAGCCAGAAGTTATGGACAGATTAGTAAACGCTAAAACTGAAGATGAGTACATGGAAGCAGTACTTTCCATGGAAGGTCTTTAAAATAACCAATAAACAAAACTAATAAAGGTTTTTAGAAAGGAAGGTCTTAAAATGAAACAGATCGTAGTAGCATGTGGAAGTGGAGTAGCAACATCTCAGACAGTAGCAAGTAAGGTAAATCGTCTCTTAAAAGAAAACAATATCCCTGCTGAAGTATTAGCAGTAGATATCAAATCTGTAGACCGTTACATTGCTGGAAGCTGTGCTTACATCGCAATCACAAAAGTAACAAAAGAATATCCTATCCCAGTTATCAATGGTATCGCATTTTTGACAGGTGTTGGACAGGATGCTGAATTCAAAAAACTAGTTGATGCTGTTAACGCATAAGAAGCGAAGTAGTTTTAACTGATTTTTGAAAGAGAGAAAAGGAGAATTATATGAGTGTTTTAGGAATTGTTATTAAATGGATCCTGGGATTAGGTGCTGCAATCTTCGTACCTATCATCATTATCATCGCGGGATTGATCGTAGGAATGAAAATTAAAGATGCTATTTCAGCTGGTATCACATTAGGTGTAGCCTTCACTGGTATGTCAATGCTGATCGGATTTATGTCTGATGCTATCGGACCTGCTGCAAAGGCAATGTTAACACATACAGGAATCAACTTACCAATCGTTGACGGTGGTTGGACAACATTATCAGCAATCGCATGGTCTTGGCCATATGCATTCTTAATGTTCCCACTGATGATCGGATTAAACATTGTTATGCTGATCATCAACAAGACAAAAACATTCAACGCTGACTTATGGAATGTTTGGGGAAAAATCTTTACTGGTGTAGCAGTAGCAGCCGTATCTAAACCATACTTTGGAACAGCAGCTTCTATCGCATTAGCATTTATCGTAGCTGGTATCCAGATCATCTTCGAGTTAAAGATGGCAGATATGTATCAGTATCGTATTGAAAAACTTTCTGGAATTCCAGGAGTAACATGTACACATAAGATGGGATTTACTTCTATCTTCATGTTCCCAATTGACTGTGTCTTAAAGAAGATCCCGGCATTAAACAAACGTTTCGATGCAGCAGCATTAAAAGATAAGATCGGTATCTTCGCTGAATCTCACGTATTAGGATTCATCCTTGGTATTATCTTCGGTATCTTAGCTCGTTACAGTGTAGCAGCTACATTAACATTAGGTATTCAGGCTTCATGTGCATTAACACTGTTCCCTGTAATCTCTAAATATTTCATGATGGCATTAGAGCCAATTTCATCAGCAATCAGTGCTTTCATGAACAAGAAATTCGATGACAGAACATTAGTTGTAGGTCTTGACTGGCCATTCATGGGTGGTGCAAACGAAATCTGGTTAGCAGTATTCTGGGCTATCCCTGTAACATTAGTATTCTCAATGTTCTTACCAGGAAATGAAATCCTTCCATTCGCTGGTATCGTAAACAATGCGATCGCAGTAGCAGCATTCCTTGTAACAGGTGGTAACATCATCCGTATGTTAATCTTAGTTACATTATTTGCACCAGCTTACCTTTGGGTAGGAACAATCATGGCACCATTCATCTCTGATCTTGCTCGTTCAACAGGAGCAGTTGCATTAAAAGCTGGAGAATTAATTTCTTGCTCATCTATCGATGGACCTATCCAGACATATGCATTCTCTCATGTATTTAAGATCATGGATGGAAACTTCTTACCATTAGTATTATGTGTAATCTTTGTTGTATGCTTTATTGCACTTTACAAATACCTTGGAAAAGAAGAAGCAGAAGGAAGAGAAATCAACTAAGATTGATTCACAATTATACATAATAATCAGACAGCAAAAAAGAAATGAGGTTTTAATATGCAGAGATTTGTTAATGATCCAGATTATATCGTAGAAGATATGGTAAAAGGATATGTAAAAGCACACAAAGATCTGATCAAACGTTCAGAAGCAAATGATCGCGTTGTCCAGTACGTAAACGCTCCTGTAGAAGGCAAAGTTGGTCTTGTAACAGGTGGTGGATCAGGACATGAACCTGCGTTTCTTGGCTATGTCGGAAAGAATATGATGGATGCAGTAGCAGTAGGTGAGATTTTCTCCTCACCTTCTGCTCAAGCATTTTATGACGCTTTTATGTCAGTAGATTCCGGGCAGGGAGTTGCATGTTTATTTGGTAACTATGCCGGGGATAATATGAATGTAAAGATGGCGATCCGCAAAGCAAAGAAACAGGGTGTAACTGTAAAATATGTAGTAGCAACTGATGACGTTGCGTCTTCTCCAAAAGAGACAAAAGAGAAACGTCATGGTATTGCAGGTGGTGTGTTCATGTGGAAGATCGGAGGAGCGAAAGCTGCTTTAGGTGGAACACTGGATGAAGTCATTGACGTAGCACAGAAAACTGTAGATAATACGAGAAGTATTTGTGTCGGATTAAGTCCATGTGCAATTCCAGCAGTTGGACATCCAAATTTCCAGATTGAAGATGGAAAGATGGAATTTGGAATCGGACATCATGGAGAACCTGGTATCAATGTACAGGATTTAAAACCAGCCAAAGATATTGCAAGACAGATGGCTAAGGCAGTCATTGATGATATGGAACCAGAAGAAGGTTCCGAAGTTGCAGTCTTAATGTCTGGATTAGGAGCTACTCCAGTTATGGAACTTTACGTTCTATATGATGAAGTAGAAGAATACCTGAAAGAACAGGGATTATCAGTTTACAAAGTATTTATTGGAGATTATGTAACATCTCTTGATATGAACGGAGCAGCATTGACTGTCCTTAAATTAGATGATGAATTAAAAGAATTGCTTGATTACGAGGCAAAATCTCCAGGAATTGAAGTGTAAACTTATTAAAGTAATAGACTTGATGAAAGAGGTGCACCATTGTATTTAGATGAAAGAGGTTATACAGTTCTTAAAACGATTGTGAATAATCCCGCGATCACGGGTAAGGAAGTGGAAGCGTCTTTACAGCTATCCAGAAAGCAGCTAAGCTATGCGATCGAGAAGATCAATGATTATCTGCAGGACAATGGAATGCCAAAGATCGAGCGGTTAAGGACTGGAAAATTTATCATACCAGTTGCTGTCATTGAACAATATCAGACAGAAGAGATCACTGGAGATGGAACAACGTATATTTATACGGATAAAGAACGTGGACTTTTAATTTTTCTGATGCTTCTTTGTGTACGCGAAGAACTATCAATTTATCATTTCACATCAAAATTAGAAATCAGTAAAAATACATTTCTAACAGATCTTAAGAAACTGGAACAAAGATTAGAAGAATATCATTTGGAAGTATTATACAGCCGGCAGGAAGGATATCACTTAGTCGGCAGTGAATATGCAAAACGTGAGATGATGGTCACATCAATTCGTGGAATCTTAAAGATTCCAAGAGGAAAAGAGACGATCATGGATATCTGTCAGATCAGTGAAGAGATGATGGAGCAGGTGGAAAAACAGATTTCAATGATTGAGGAACGTCTGCAAGTTCGTTTTACAGATGAGAGACTGAAAGAACTTCCTTTGATCATGTGTTTGATCATTATCAGAACACAGAAGGGAAGGATTCTTCGGGAGCTTCCAGAGACATTTCAACATATTGCCGGTACAAAAGAGTATTCTGTGATGCTTGAGTTTGCAAAAGAATACGGAATTACCTGGCAGACAGAAAAATTATTTTTGACAGCTCAGATTCAGATTTCTAATTTCCATACACTGCAGACAAGAGATTCTGCACAGGAAGAAGAATTGATGAGAGCTTCAGAAGAAGTGATCGTTAATTTTGAGAATCTGATCTGTGTAACGATCAATGAAAGAGAAACCTTGCTAGAAGCATTGTTTCAGCACATCAAGCCAGCATTTTATCGCATGAAGTATCATTATCATATCGAACAAAGTATTTTAGATATGGTCCTCCCACAATATGCATCACTTCATGCAGTTGTCCGTAAGTCGATCGGACCGGTTGAGAAATTAGTTGGAGTCGAGGTGCCAGACGAAGAGCTCGTATATATTACAGCATTGTTTGGAGCATGGCTTCGAAGAGAAGGAATTCTTGAACTTGCACCGGAAGCAAAGAAACGAGCAGTGGTTGTATGTGCCAATGGAATATCGGTTTCAAATTTTTTATATTTTACATTGAAAGAACTGTTTCCAGAGATTGATTTTATTGCATGCCTTTCTATGAGAGATTTTGCAACCTATGATGAAACAAAGTTTGACATTGTATTTACGATGGTAAGACTAGAGACAGCAAAGACACAATTTGTTGTAAAGCCATTCCTTGATGAGATATCTAAGATGAAATTCAGGGACAAAGTCATGGGAGAATTAGTTGGGATCGTTCCTCGTAAGCTAGATGTTTCTACATTATTAGATGTCGTTCGAAAATATGCAGATATTAAGGATGAAGAAGCTCTGAAAAGGGAATTCGCAGTAGCACTCAATCCAGAGACAGAAGAGGAAAAATCCGACAATGTAAGAACGAAGTTTCAGATCGGGCTGAAAGATGTTTTAGTAGAGGAAACGGTACAAGTATTAGATCATGTACTTCCTTGGGAAGATGCAATCCAAACGGTGGCCAAGCCGTTGCTGGATCGTGGGGATATCACAGAGAGATATGTTCAGAAGGCAATTGACAATATCAAAGCAGATAAACCATTTATCATGATCGCAGACGGAGTGATCATTGCGCATGCAGGGGTTGATGATGGAGCGAAAAGAGTATGCTTATCATTGCTTACGATGCCAGAGAGAACGGATGTTTACGGATATATGGAAGCTGATGTCGTCATTATGATCGGAACTCCTGATCCAACGAAACATCTGGAAGTGTTAGAACAGTTAAATCACATTATTGAAGATAAAAAAAGCTTGCAGCTTTTAAAGAAAGCGAAAAAGCCAGAAGATATTATTAAACTTATTCAAAAACGAGAAAAGGAGAAGAAGAAATGTTAGAATCATTAAAAAAAGACGTTGTAGCTATGGCAAAACGTGCTCAAAAAGAAGGATTATGTAAACATTTATCTGGAAACTTAAGTGCAAGAGATCCAGAAACAGGATATGTAGTGATCACACCAACACAGGTAGATAGAGATTTATTAACAGCAAGAGATATGGTTGTTCTTGATCTTGATGCAAACGTTATCGAAAATGAATCAGGACTCCGTCCAACAAGTGAATCTTTAATGCATCTTCAGATTTACAAAACAAGACCAGATGTGAATGCAATCTGCCATACACATTCTATGTATGCAACAACATTCGCTGTATTAAACAAACCAATTCCAGCGGTTGTATATGAAATTGCTAACTTAGGTGTAACAAAATCCAGAATCCCAGTAGCTCCTTACGGACGTCCAGGAACAACAGATCTGTCTGATAGTGTTATTGAACCAGTTCAGGAAGCAGACGTATTCTTATTACAGGGACATGGAGCAGTGGCTGTATCTCAGGGTGACATCTATGATGCATACTTAAGAGCTGCTTATATCGAAGAATTAGCTCAGTTATACTACAATGCACTTTGTGCAGGACAGGGCGAAGAACCATACTTCTTCCCACCAGAAGAATTACAGAAATGGGAGTATCCATCTCAGATCAAATTCCCTAACAAATAATCGCTTACATAGAAGAAGGAGAATATGCAATGAAGAAAATTATCAACCAGCCAGATAATTATATCAAAGAAATGTTAGAAGGAATCTATATCGCACATAAAGACGATCTTGCATGTGTAGATGGAGACTTACAGGTTCTTGTTTCTAAACATAAAAAAGAAGGTAAAGTAGGTATTGTCACAGGTGGTGGATCAGGACATCTTCCATTATTCTTAGGATATGTAGGAAAAGGTATGATTGATGGATGTGCAGTTGGTGATGTATTCCAGTCTCCAAGTGTAGACCAGGCGATCGCATTAACAAGAGATGCAGATCAGGGTGCCGGAGTATTATATATCTACGGTAATTACAATGGAGATATCTTCACATTCCGTCCAGCAGCTGATGAAGTTGAGATGGAAGATGATATCGAAACAGCAGAAGTATTAGGAGCAGACGATGTTGCTTCAGCAGGTCCATCTGCACCAGGAGAAAAGAGCACACGTCGTGGTGTTGCAGGAATCTTCTTCGTATACAAATGTGCAGGAGCTGCAGCAGATAAGATGCTTTCTTTAGAAGAAGTAAAACGTGTTGCAGATAAAGCAAATAACAACGTGCGTACAATGGGGGTAGCTTTATCACCATGTACAGTGCCAAGAGTCGGTAAGCCAAGTTTCGAAATTGAAGATGACGAAATGGAAATCGGAATGGGAATTCATGGAGAACCAGGAATCCGTCGTGGTAAATTAGAGCCAGCTGATCAGATTGTTGACGAAATGTTAGAGAAGATTGTTGCGGACCTTCCATATGAAAATGGTGACGAAGTTGCAGTACTTGTAAATGGTCTTGGAGCAACTCCATTAGATGAACAGTATATTGTAACACGTCGTATCAATCAGGTTCTTGAAGAAAAAGGAATCAGCGTATACAAATACTATGTGGGAGAATATGCAACAGCGATTGAAATGGCTGGATTCTCAATCTCATTATTAAAACTTGATGATGAATTAAAAGAATATATCGACCATCCAGTTGATACACCATTCTTCAAACAGGTTTAGGAGGCATTTTAGTATGGAAACATCTTACTTAATCAAATTATTAAAAGAGATCAGCGACATTATGGCTGAGAATAAAGATAAGCTGATCGAGATGGACGGAATCGTTGGTGATGGAGACTTAGGTCTTACAATGTCCGATGGATTCAAAGCAGCATACGATGCAGTATCTGACGGAGCAATCGCTGATGCAGGAAAACTGTTATTTGCAGCAGGAAAAGCAATGGCGAATAAAGTTCCTTCAACAATGGGATCTTTGATGGCAACTGGTTTAAAACAGGCTGGAAAAGATCTGAAAGGAAAAGAAACATTAGAAGATGCTGATGTAGTACAGATCTTTGCTTCTTACGAAGCGGGAGTTGCGAAATTAGGTGAAGCGAAGGTTGGAGATAAGACATTCCTTGATGGACTTCATCCAGCAGTAGAAAGCTTACAGGCTTCTTTAGCAGCAGGGGAATCTTTAGCAGATATGGCAGGGAAAGCCGCTGATGCAGCAGAAGAAGGATTCAAAGCTACTACAACAATGTTAGCAGTTCATGGACGTGCTGCAACAAGAGGAGAAGCATCCAGAAGTCTGGAAGATCCAGGAGCCAAAGTTGCATCGCTGATCATGCAGGCATTTGCAAAAAGTTTATAATTCTTAGCATGTGATTTATAAAGATAAAACAGTACATTGTAATAGAGATATTATAGTGTACTGTTTTTTTAGGAGGTATGTTATGTTAAATTTTCAATATTTTACACCGACCAAGGTTGTATTTGGCAAAGATGCGGAATTGAAAGTTGGTCCGTTGGTAAAGGAAGAAGGGTGTAAGAAAGTTCTGGTACATTATGGTGGACAAAGTGCTAAAAAGTCTGGACTGTTGGACAGAGTCTGCGAAGCATTAAAGGATTTTGACATTGATTATGTAACACTTGGAGGTGTAGTTCCAAATCCACATCTTTCAAAAGTATATGAAGGAATCGAATTATGCAAGAAAGAAGGAGTAGATTTCATTCTTGCAGTTGGAGGAGGAAGTGTTATCGATTCCTGTAAAGCGATTGCGTATGGACTTGGAAATCCAGAGGTTGATGTATGGGATCTGTTTACAGGAAAGGCAAGACCAAAAGCATGTTATCCACTAGGAAGCGTCTTAACGATCGCAGCAGCAGGAAGTGAAATGAGTAATTCCTGCGTTATCACCAATGAAGAAGGATGGTATAAGAAAGCACTGGATACAGATCTTGCCAGACCTAAATTTGCGATCATGAATCCAGAGATCACATATACCTTGCCAGACTATCAGACACAGTGCGGATGTGCAGATATCATGATGCATACAATGGAACGTTATTTTGTATTAGAAGATACAATGGAGATCACAGACAAGATCGCTCAGGACGTTATGAAAAATGTCATGAAATATGCAAAGATCTTAAAGAAGGATCCTGAGAATTATGAAGCAAGAGCAGAGATCATGTGGTGTGGATCTCTGTCACATAATGGTTTGACAGGCTGCGGAACTTGCGGAGGTGACTGGGCAACGCATCTGATTGAACATGAGCTTGGTGGAATGTTTGATGTGGCTCATGGAGCAGGGCTTGCAGCTGTATGGGGAAGCTGGGCAAGATATGTTATGGACGAGAAACCAGAACGATTTGCACAGTTTGCAGTCGATGTTATGGGAGTAGAAGAAAGCGATGATGTAAAATCAACAGCATTAAAAGGTATTGAAGCAGTCGAAGAGTTTTATAGAATGATCGAGATGCCAACAAATATGAAAGAACTTGGAATCAATCCAACCGACGAGCAGATAAAAGATATGGCAATGAAAGCAACGAATCATGACACACAGCAGTTAGGTGCATTTAAAAAATTGTCAGCAAAGGACTTAGTAGAAATTTATAAAACAGCAAAATAAATCCAATAAGAAGCCATGTATCTATAAAATAGAAAAAGGAATTCCTGAACACAAAATATTCGGGGATTCCTTTTCGTTTGTTTTAATAAGCAGCCATTTCTTCAACGGCCTGTTTTTCAATAATCGTCGTCAGATGTTCATTAAATAAAGCTTTCGTTGCATATGTGTTTGGCAGACGTTTGCAATATTCTGATAAAAGCTGATGAATCTCATCCATGACCGTGCTGTTCGGCGAATCGTCAAGATCCGTCAATGAAAGATAGTAGCACTGGTTTTCAGAATCTTTATATAAAGTACTGGACAGGCTGTACTTGTTCAGTAACTTTGAAGCAAATGCAACGTCATCGAGAGAAGTAAAAGCAAAGATGCCAACTCCGTCATCGGCGAGTACACGTTTCATATCATTTCCTGAATCTGCTGAAAATGCGGATTTTCCAAAGTCTGAAAGCAGATCTGGAAGATTAGATAAAATGTCTTCATCAGCTCCCGCGAGCTGTCCAGCCAATAGACTTTTCGGCAGTTTTTTATAATGTTCACGGAAATCCTCCGGGTTATCCACTCTTGTGATCACAAGGATCAGACATTCTTTGGATACAGGAATTGCCTCAACCATCAAAGGATTATCTTCACTTGTTTCAAATCCAAGCTCTGTGGCTGCCTTATTCATCAATTCCCGGAACAGACCCTTTGCCTTCTCAGAACCAAAAGCCAGTTCACTTAACAGAGTTTCCTTTCCTTCTAAGTCTTCTTTATTTAAAGTACATCGGATCTGATTATCACTGATACGTTCTATTTTCATAATCATCACTCCTTTACTACTTTGATGTTATTATAGTATTACTTTTGCAGTGTGTAAAGCTTTTTCAAGAAATTTACAATTTTATCCATAAATAGCTTGAAATAATTTCCAATTATGTATATAATTACATTATGTCGCGACAAGACTTACATTTGGAAACAGTGCGGAATTTTTATATACCACAAGAAACACTGACGATGTAAGGAAGAAACTTTCATTGTATGAGATTAAGAAAGTAACAAGAAACATCTGCTTAATAAGATTGGAGGGTACGTATGACGAGTCATGATGAATTATCTTATTATCTGTCACAAGGACTGGCGATCCGTGTGGACGGCATTACAATAAGTGATGCGAATCTGGAACATCTAAATCTAATACTCAACGAAGATGATTCTTACATGAAAGAGTATGTCAACGATCAGGAAGGAGAGATCTACGCCATAGAATATCAGAAAATCAAAGAATAATATGCAAAGAGTATAGCAGAGCTGGGAGATTAATTTCCCAGCTCATTATATATCTGCTAGATAGCTTTCAATGCCATCTAAGATACATTGAACAGCTTTTTTCTGATACCCATCATCCTGAAGAGCTTTCAATTCCTCAGGATTAGATAAAAAACCACACTCCACGATCACGATCGGATAAGGATTATCCCGAAACAGATAATACTCAGCATTTGCCTTTGCCTCCCTGTGATTGTTCGGATCAAGCCCCTTGATCAAAGCAGACTGGATATGATCCGCTAACTGCTTTGATTTCTCAGACCCTTGCGGATAGAAAACCTGAGCTCCATGGACATCACTGCTTGGATAACTATTCTGATGAATGCTGATCACTGCCATAGGATCATTCTCAAAAATGAGCTGCTTTCGATTGGATAGATCACTTCGTTTCTCATTTTCTTTCGAATCCGCAAGATTATAGTCCCCATTTCTTGTCATATATACTTTATAATTTTTCTTTTCCAGAAGTTTTTGAAGCTTTAATGCAAGAGAAAGATTGATATCCTTTTCTAAAATATTCGAATTTCCAACCTTCCCAGGATCAGAACCGCCATGTCCGGCATCGATACAGATCACATTTTGATTCTTGACAGTCTGTGCAACAAAGATAGGGAATGTAATAGAAGAAACAGATAATAAAACGACGATCAGAAGAACACCCCAGAAGATGAAACGATGTTGTTGATTCATAGGAAGAACATCCTTTTTCTTTCTATTATATGATGTAAGTATCAAAAGTATAAATTGCGAAGTCTCAATGGTGCAATACTTTATTTTTTTCATATTTAATGTTATAATAAATCCAAATGACTACATTTAATCATTGAAGAAAGATTAAAAGTCAGGAGAGTTTAATATGGAAACAAGACTTGTAAAAATTAATAATATGGAAGATTGCAAAAAGGACATGGAAGAAGCAGGAGAGCTGATCAAAGCAGGCGAACTTGTTGCATTTCCAACAGAGACAGTCTATGGCCTTGGAGGGAATGGATTACTTCCTGATGCGGCAAAGAAGATCTATGCAGCGAAGGGAAGACCTTCTGATAATCCATTGATCCTTCACGTATGTAATATGCAGATGGTAGAATCTCTGGTCAAAGAGATTCCAGACAATGCAAGACGTGCGATGGAACATTTCTGGCCGGGACCTATGACGGTGATCTTGCAGAAAGCGGATCAGGTACCAGATTGTGTGACAGGCGGACTTGATACAGTAGCGATCCGTATGCCGGATCATCCAGTTGCATTAGAGCTGATCAGAAGATCAGGAGTGCCGATCGCAGCACCAAGTGCGAATACATCTGGGCGTCCAAGTCCGACAAAAGCAGAACATGTCATGGAAGATCTTCATGGAAAGATTCCGATGATCTTAGATGGGGGAGCTGTTATGGTAGGTGTAGAATCAACGATCATTGATTTTACAGAAATAGTTCCAGTGATCCTAAGACCAGGATGGATCACAAAGGAGTCCATGGAAGAATTTCTTGGGTGTGAAGTATTGATGAATACATCTTTAAAAGCAAGCGATCACGGAATTCCAAGAGCACCTGGAATGAAGTACAAACACTATGCACCAAAGGCGGAGATGGTGCTTGTATTAGGCGATGATCAGGAGAAAGTCGTTGATCATATCAATCAGCTTGCGAAAGAACAAAAGGAACAGGGTAAGAAGATAGGAATCATTGCATCGGATGAGACAAAAGACCTCTATCAGGCAGATGAAGTTGTTTCTGTAGGACAGAGAGCACATCTCGAGACAGTAACAGCACATTTATATGATGTATTAAGAGAATTTGACCATAAGGATGTTGATATGATCTATTCCGAAGGATTTGAAGGTGAACCCTTAAGTGAGGCGATCATGAACCGTATGGTAAAAGCAGCAGGACATGAAATCCTCCGTATTTAAAAAGGAGAATATTTTGAAGAAGATAATAATGGTGAGTACGAATAATACGTGCCGAAGCTTTATTGCAGAGTCGATCCTTCGCCAGTATCTTTTGGATGCAGATCAGAAGAATGTTGAAGTGATCTCAAGAGGGCTGGTCGTATTATTTCCAGAACCTGTCCATGTCAAAGCAGCAGATATGGTAATAAAGACGTGCGGGATTGAAAGTCTTGATTTTCGGTCGGCGCAGCTTACGCAGGAAGAAGTAGAAGAAAGCGATCTGATCTTAACCATGACAGAAGAGCAGAAAGATAAGATTTTAGAAGAATATCATGGATACAAAGAGATCGCGACATTGAACGAATATGCCAGAGTGGAAGGTGCGATCATTGACCCATACGGCATGGAAGATGACGACTACGAGCGCTGTTTTGAACAGATTGCCCGTTTAGTTAAGAAAATATGGCAAGAAAGACTAGGAGGAAACAAAATGATAGGTATTGGTAGTGATCACGGTGGATATGCATTAAAACAGGCAGTTATCAAACATCTGGAAGAAAAAGGATATGCAGTGAAAGATTATGGATGCTATTCAGAAGAATCCTGCGATTATCCAGTTTATGCAAAAGCAGTAGCGAATGCAGTCAAAGACGGAGAAGTAAAACAGGGAATCTTAATCTGTGGAACAGGAATCGGAATCTCTATTACAGCGAATAAGATCAAAGGAATCCGTGCAGCACTTTGTAGTGACACATTCAGTGCACATGCAACAAGAGAACATAATGATGCAAACATTCTTGCAATGGGAGCACGTGTTGTTGGAGAAGGTTTAGCACTTGATATCGTTGATACATTCCTTGAGACAGAATTCTCAAATGATGAGAGACACATTCGTCGTATCAATATGATCGAAGACTAGAAGAGAAAATCAAAGCTATATAAAAATAAGATATAAGCCATATGAATAAAGAAGATATGCAGACAGTTTTTTAGAAGTGATCAACAGTTTGCATGTCTTTTTTTGTATACAAAATCACTTTGAAGATGATAAAAAACAGTTAAGATTCAGTTAAGAAGCAGAAAAAAATTATCAGATCTTAACACGAAAAAAACTGACCAATGTTCATTTGTATACACTGAAAACCCTTATGTTTTGGTGCTTTTTACTAAATTTAGAAGTGGTTCTTTGTAAGTATTAAACAAAAAACAAACACAATCTTAACGGAAAAAGAATTGACAAATAAAAATTTGAGGAATAAAATAACTTCCAGAACAAGGGTGTTTACAAGATATATCGTAGACACTCTTTTACTTTTGCAGGAATTAAACCCTTGAATCTCTGCAAAAAATTAAAATTAAAGAAGGTGAGGAGAAAATGGGTTCATTGGGAGATTATCTGATGGAAGAGCTGTCACTTAAGACAAGCTTTACGATCCCCATCGGTGGAGGTATTCCAGTACCGCAGTCAGCCGTAACAACATGGGTGATCATGGCAATCGTAGTGTTGCTCTGCATCATATTCGTACGGAACCTGAAAGTCATACCAGAAGGACCGCAAGTTTATGTGGAAGCCTTAGTTGGTTTCATCTATAACTTCATCGGTGGTCTGGTCGGCGAAAAAGGGAAACGTTACATACCGTTTCTTGGAACAATTCTGATTTATCTTGGCTGTGCAAATATTTCGGGATTTTTCAGAGCGAAACCGCCAACGAAAGATCTGAATGTTACCGCAGGATTAGCGATCATCAGTTTGTTTTTGATCATATATTCCGGAATCCACGAGAAAGGATTGAAGGGATATATACACAGTTATGTGGAACCTATGCCAATGATGGCGGCCATTAACATCCTTGAATTATTTACAAGACCGTTATCACTGTGTATGCGACTTTTTGGAAATGTCTTAGGAGCATTCGTTTTGATGGAATTGATCACACATATCGCACCAGCAATCGTGCCATTACCATTTAGTTGTTACTTCGACTTTTTCGATGGGTTGTTGCAGGCATATGTATTTGTATTGTTAACATCACTGTTTATCAGTGAATCAATTGAGTAAGATGTATCATGACAGATACACAAATTTAATTTTTATTTAAAAGGAGATTAGAACTATGGGATTAGCAGCTATTGGAGCAGGAATTGCAGTATTAACAGGTTTAGGAGCAGGTATTGGTATCGGTGTTGCAACAAATGGAGCACTTGGAGCAATCGCAAGACAGCCAGAAGAAGCTGGAAATATCAATAAAACATTATTACTTGGTTGTGCATTAGCCGAAGCTACATCAATTTATGGATTAGTTGTTGCGATTCTGTTAATCGTAATGAAATAGAAGTAGGAGGCGGAAGATATGTTTCTGAAATTAGACTGGGGCATTATCTGGCCGATCGTCAACATTGTCGTATTTTATCTCTTGCTTAGAAAATTCTTATTTGGTCCAGTCAGTGAGGTCATGGAGCAAAGAAAAAAAATGATCTCAAGTGACTTAGATGATGCAGCACAGACGAAAGCTGAAGCAGAAGAGATCAAGCAGGAATATGAGAAAAACCTTGCACAGGCAAAGGATGAGGCAGGACAGATCGTTTCCGACGCAAGAGCAAGAGCCAAGAATGAATACCAGAATAAGATGGATCAGACAAAAGAAGAGATTGCTCTTATGAGAGAAAATGCCCGTAAAGACATTGAAGCTGAGAAACAAAAGACGATCGCAGGTCTTCAGACAGAGATTGCAGGTATCGCACTTATGGCAGCTTCGAAAGTTGTGGAAAAAGAAGCAAACGACAAAGGCAACGAGAAGCTTTTGGATGATTTCCTGAAAGAGGCAGGTGTCTAGCATATGAAGAGAATTTCCATGACGTATGGACAGGTATTGTTTGAACTTGGAATCAAAAAAGAAAGTTTACAAAAAGCACAGGACATGCTTCATGAAAATGAAGAGCTTTTAAGTGCATTAGAGAATCCAACGATCACAAAGAAAGAAAAAGAAAATGTGGTGGAAAAGTTGTTTTCTGATGATATAAAAAGTTTCTTAAAAGTTGTATGTGATAATGATGATATCGCTTGTTTTGACGAGGCAGTTGAGTATTATGATGAACTAAAACGCAAGACAGATAAGATCATTAAGGCAGAGTTTGACTATGTGACAATGCCAAAAGACAAACAGCTTGAGCGAATCAAACAGTATCTTATGAAACAATATCAGGCAGACAAGGTAGAGCTTACTTTAAAAGAAGAGAAAGACTTGATCGGTGGTTTTGTACTGAAAGTTGGAGACCACGTTTATGATAACAGCCTGAGTGGAAAAATGAGAAAATTACAGCAGAAACTTACATGGAGGTGAGGATCAGGTGAGCAGTATCAATCCAGAAACAGTCGTTTCTGTATTAAAAGATCAAATTGAAAACTATGACCAGAAAACTGAGGTCAAAGAAGAAGGAAGAATCATTCAGATCGCAGACGGTATTGCAACAGTCTATGGAATGGACCAGGCAATGTATGGAGAACTTGTTATTTTTGAAACAGGTGTCCACGGACTTGTACTGAATGTTGAAAGAAACTGTATCGGTTGTGTTTTACTTGGTTCCGATCATGGATTAATGGAAGGATCTAAAGTAGCAAGAACCGGTGTACAGGCAGATATCCCGGTTGGAGATGCTATGATCGGACGTGTCGTTAATGCAATCGGAGAACCAATCGATGGAAAAGGTGAGATTAAAACTGACGAGAGAAGACCAATCGAACATGAGGCAGCAGGAGTTATCGACAGAAAATCTGTTGACCAGCCATTACAGACAGGTATCTTAGCGATCGACTCTATGTTCCCGATCGGACGTGGACAGCGTGAGCTGATCATCGGTGACCGCCAGACAGGTAAAACATCGATCGCAGTTGATACGATCTTAAATCAAAAAGGACAGGATGTTATCTGTATTTATGTAGCGATCGGACAGAAAGCATCAACAGTATCACAGATCGTAACAACATTAAGTAAACATGGTGCTATGGATTACTCTATCGTAGTATCCGCATCTGCAAGTGACCTTGCATCTTTACAGTACATTGCACCATATGCAGGAACAGCGATCGCAGAGCACTTTATGCATCAGGGAAAAGACGTTTTGATCGTATATGATGATCTGTCTAAGCACGCCGTTGCTTATCGTGCAATTTCCTTACTGCTGGATCGTCCACCTGGACGTGAAGCTTACCCTGGAGATGTATTCTACTTACATTCAAGATTACTAGAACGTTCTTGCCGATTAAGTGATGAACTTGGTGGTGGATCAATCACAGCATTACCGATCATCGAAACACAGGCAGGAGACGTATCCGCGTACATTCCTACAAACGTAATCTCTATCACAGACGGACAGATCTTCCTTGAAAGTGAGTTATTCTTCTCCGGTGTAAGACCAGCGGTCAATGTTGGACTTTCTGTATCCCGTGTAGGTGGAGCAGCACAGACAAAGATCATGAAGAAAGTAGCCGGAAACCTTCGTATTGACTTAGCTCAGTATCGAGAACTTGAGGTATTTACACAGTTTAGTTCAGACCTTGACGATGGAACAAAAGCAACATTAAATTATGGATCTCATCTGATCGAACTGTTAAAACAGCCATTGTACCATCCAATGGCATTACATAAACAGATTTTACTTCTGTTTGCAGCAGGTCATAAGATGTTAAATGATGTTCCAGTCAAAGAATTAAAGGCAGAGACAGAAGAAATGACAGCATTCTTTGAACAGAAATATCCAGAGACAGTGAAGAAGATCGACGAAGGCAAAGTCTTAACAGATGACATTGCAAAAGAGATCCAAGAGGCGATAGAAGCCTATTTAAAGTAGGTGATCACTATGGCAAATATCAGAGAAATTAAAACAAGGATGAACAGTATCGAAGATACATTAAAGATTACAAATGCGATGTATCTGATCTCATCTTCCAAATTAAAGAAAGCAAGAAAGCAGTTAGATGCCACAACTCCATACTTTGAAATGCTTCAGGCATCTCTGCTTGATATCATGGCACATACGCCAGATCTTCAGCACATTTTCTTAAACAAAAGAAAGAAAGAACATCCCAAAAAAGGATATCTTGTGATGACTGCAGACCGTGGACTTGCCGGGGCCTATAATCATAACATTACAAAAATGGCAGAAGAGAATATTAATGAAGATGACAAACTGTTCGTGATCGGATATATGGGACGTAATTATTTCGGACGAAGAAATGCAGCCCAGATGGACGAGGATTTCTTCTATACAACACAAGATCCTACGATCTACAGAGCAAGAAGAATTGCAGAAAAAATGATCGAGGAATATGTATCAGGAGAACTTGACGAAGTCTATATTATTTATACTAAGATGATCACATCCATTACCTCAGAACCAAAGATGATCCGTGTGTTACCATTAAACCCAGATCAGTATGAGTTTGCAGGAAAAGGAAAGAGATCACATATGACAGAATTTCAGCCATCCGTAAAGGCGGTGCTTGACCGCCTGGCACCAAACTATATCAAAGGACTTGTCTATGGTGCGATGGTAGAATCATTTTCCAGTGAATTAAACGCCAGAATGATGGCGATGGAAGGTGCAAGCAAGAGTGCGAGAGAAATGATAAGATCACTGGGACTTATGTATAACCGTGCTCGTCAGGCAGCGATCACTCAGGAAATCACTGAGGTGTGTGCCGGAGCTAAATCATTAAAGAAAGAGTAACAGTGAAGGAAGGGAAATAAAATGGAAAAAGGAAAAATCGTACAGATTCTTGGTCCAGTAATCGACGTAGAATTTGAAACTGAACAGCTCCCTTTGATTCATGACGCCTTGACCGTTGTTAATAAAGGAAAAGAAGTTGTTATGGAAGTGGAACAGCATATGGGAAATCGTACTGTACGCTGTATCCTGTTAGCAGCCAGTGAAGGACTTCACAAAGGAATGGAAGTCACAGCAACTGGTGGACCAATCAAAGTTCCAGTTGGAAAACAGACATTAGGACGTATGTTTAACGTACTTGGAGAAGCAATTGATAAAGGAGAACCTGTAGAATCAGAAGAAAAATGGGCGATCCATCGTGAACCACCTAAATTTGAAGACCAGAGCCCTGTTGTAGAAATGTTTGAGACAGGTATTAAAGTCATCGACCTTTTAGCTCCATATGCAAAAGGTGGTAAGATCGGTCTGTTTGGTGGTGCTGGAGTTGGTAAGACAGTCTTAATTCAGGAACTGATTCATAATATCGCAACAGAACATGGTGGATATTCCATCTTCACAGGTGTAGGAGAACGTTCAAGAGAAGGAAATGACCTCTGGAATGAAATGACAGAATCCGGAGTTATCAAAAATACAGCCTTAGTCTTTGGACAGATGAATGAGCCACCTGGATCTCGTATGAGAGTTGCCCAGACAGGACTTACAATGGCAGAATATTTCCGTGATCAGGAAAAACAGAACGTGTTATTATTCATCGATAACATTTTCCGTTATGTACAGGCAGGATCAGAGGTATCAGCGCTGTTAGGACGTATGCCATCAGCCGTAGGTTATCAGCCAACACTGGCAAATGAAGTTGGTGCTCTACAGGAACGTATCACATCTACAAAGAATGGGTCTATCACATCTGTACAGGCAGTTTATGTGCCAGCTGATGACTTAACTGACCCAGCGCCAGCAACAACATTTGCCCATCTGGATGCAACAACTGTATTATCAAGAGCGATTTCTGAACAGGGTATCTATCCAGCCGTAGACCCACTGGAATCAAGCTCTCGTATCTTAGAGCCAGACATCGTTGGAGAAGAACACTATGAAGTAGCAAGACGTGTAGAAGAAGCACTTCAGAGATACAAAGAATTACAGGATATCATTGCAATCCTTGGTATGGAAGAATTAGACGAAGAAGATAAAATCACAGTATACCGTGCAAGAAAGATTCAGAAATTCTTATCTCAGCCATTTAACGTAGCAGAAACATTTACAGGAATCCCTGGTAAATACGTTCCTGTCAAAGAAACGATCCGAGGATTCAAAGCGATCTTAGATGGAGAAATGGATGAATATCCAGAACAGGCCTTCTTGATGGTCGGAACAATTGATGATGTAAAGGAAAAGGCAAAAGAGGTGATGTAAATGGCAGAAACCTTTTATTTTGAGATCATTGCCAGTGACAAAAAGTTCTACAGCGGAGCTTGTGAACATGTCATTTTCCCAGCAGTGGACGGACTTTACGGTGTATTAGCAAATCATGAAGATACAGTAACAGCCGTTGTTGCAGGAGAGCTTCGTTTTAAAGTTGATGGGGAATGGAAAGTTTGTATTGTTGGTGAAGGATTCGCAGATGTCACCAGAGATTTCGTAGTCATCGTGGTAGATACGGTGGAACGCCCAGAAGACATCGACATCATCCGTGCAAGAGAGGCCAAAACAAGAGCAGAAGAACGACTCAAACAGAAACAAAGCCGTTTGCAGTACTATCATACACAGGCAGCATTGTCACGTGCTATGGCACGACTGAAAGTTACATCAAAATATGTGAAAAAATAGAGTCTGAGAAGACAAATATAGCTAAATGAGAAAAAAGATCAACTATCCAGTAAGTGGAAAGTTGGTCTTTTTTTTGTACAATCTGCATAAAAAATATCAAGAATACTGCTTGACTCTGCACTGAAAGGATAGACTACACTACAAATATACGAGGTAGAAAATAAAATGTGCAATATGCAGAAAGGATGAAACTATGAATTTTGAATTAACTCCACAGCAGAAGGCAGTTCAGCAGAGTGCAAGACAGTTTGCTCAGACTGTATTACAGGAAACAGTTCTTGAAGATGATGCAGCAGGACGTTTCCCAGAAGAAGCATATAAGAAAATGGGAGAAATGGGATTTGTCGGGCTTCCATTTCCAAAAGAATATGGTGGTCAGGGAGGAGATTATTTATCCTATGTATTAGCATTAGAAGAAATCTCCAAGATCAATTCATCTGTAGGAATTGCTTATTCTGTATGTACTTCATTATACTCTGGTGCTCTGATCAATGATGGAAATGAAGAACAGAAGAAAAAATATCTGCCAGAAGTTCTGTCTGGAAAGAAAATGGGATCATTTTGTTTAACAGAACCAGATGCAGGTTCTGATGCAGCAGGATGTAAAACAACAGCGATCTGGAATGGAAAAGAATATATCCTGAATGGATTAAAATGCTTCATTACAAATGGACCATTAGCAGATTACTATATGGTAGTTGCTCTTACGAATCCAGAATTAAAGACAAAAGGATTAACAGCATTCATTGTAGAACGTGAATGGGAGGGTGTATCCATTGGTAAGATCGAAGATAAGTGCGGAATCAGATGTGCACAGGTATCTGAGGTCATCTTTGATAATGTAAGAGTTCCAAAAGAGAACATGCTCGGAGAAGAAGGAAAAGGATTTGCTGTTGCAATGAAAGACCTGGATGGAGGACGTATTGGTGTTGCAGCCCAGGGACTTGGAATTGCCAAAGGAGCTTACGACATCGCATTTAATTATTTAAAAGAGAGAGAACAGTTCGGAAAACCATTATACAAGAATCAGTATTTAGCATTTAAGATGGCTGAGTTAGAGACAGAGATCGAGATGGCTCAGTATATGTTATACAAAGCAGCAACAGATAAGCAGGAAGGCAGAAGCTACAGTGTACCAGCGGCTAAAGCGAAGATGGTTTGTACAGATGCAGCAATGCATGTAGCCACAGAAGCTGTACAGATGCTGGGTGGAAATGGATATATGAAAGAATATCATGTAGAAAGAATGCTGCGTGATGCTAAGATCACACAGATCTACGAAGGAACAAATGAAATTCAGAAACTTGTCATCAGCGGAAATATGTTTCGTAAATAAGAACAAATAGGAGGTGTCGAAATGAAAAAAGCATTGGAAGGAATTAAGGTAGTTGATCTTACTTCAGCTTTAAGTGGACCGTTTTGCACGATGATGTTAGCTGATTATGGAGCGGACGTATTAAAAATCGAGCCTCTACACGGAGATCAGTGCAGAACATGGGGTCCAATTGATGAAAAGAGCGGAGAGAGCGGATTTTACTGTTATGTAAACAGAAATAAAAAGGGTGCAACATTAAACCTGAAATCTGAAAAAGGAAAGCAGATGTTTTATGATCTGGTAAAGGATGCAGATATTCTTGTTGAGAATTATCGTGGCGGGGTTACAAAGAAGCTGGGGATTGATTATGAGACGGTAAAGAAGATCAATCCATCCATTATCTATGCATCCTGTTCCGGATTTGGACAGTATGGACCATTAACACACAGAGCCTGCTATGATATCGTGGCGCAGGCAATGGGCGGAATGGTGAATCTGACTGGTTTTAAAGATACAGATCCAGTCAAAGTTGGTCCATCTGTCGCAGACCATGTATCAGGGATTTATTTAACAGTTGGTGTATTGGCAGCCCTTCATCATCGTGATATGACCGGAGAAGGGCAGCAGGTTGATGTATCTATGTTTGATACAATATTCAGTCTTCTTGAAAATGCCTTAGTGAATTATACAATGGCAGGGGAGATATCACAGAGAAATGGAAACATAGACCCATCCATTGCTCCATTTGATATTTTCCCTTGTAAGGACGGATTTACAGCACTCGGGGTAGGAAATGACAGATTATTTGATACATTTTGTCATACGATCGGACATGAAGAGCTGCTTGGTGATCCAAGATACGAAACCAATGATCTAAGGTGTAAGAATTACCTGCCGGAACTGCAGGAACTGATCCGTGGATGGTGTATGGAACATACAAAGAAAGAGATTGAATATATCATGGATGAAGCAGGAATTCCATGTGGACCGGTATTAGATGTAAAAGAAGCGATCGAACATCCACATACACAGGCAAGAGAGATGATGGTTCACTGCGAACATCCTACGGCAGGAGATCTTTATTTCCAGGGATGTGTTACGAAGATGTCAGAAACTCCAGGAGTTGTAGAAACGCCTTCCCCACTTCTAGGAGAGCATAACAGAGAGATCTTTGGATTAACCGAAGAAGAAGAAGCACAGTTAAAAGAAGAAGGCGTAATTTAATTACTTTTATTTCATAAGGAGGAGCAACATGAGAAAAGTATCTTATTTAAGTTACAATATGACGACAGCGGATGCAAATAATCCAGATGGAATCGTACCAGTTGGACGTCAGTTTGACTTTATCGGAGATGTTGAAACAGAAGAAATGATCTTGGTAGATGGAGATGAATCTCTCTGTCTGGGATATGAAGATGTAAAGATCTATCAGGATGTGTATGTAGGAGATATGATGGAGTACAAAGCTACTTTAACACATATCGGAAATACATCAAGAGACTGCAGGATTGAAGTATTTAAGCTGGCTACACCAGCATACAGAGCTGGGAAAGAAGACTACAAACCAGGAGATATGGTATGGTTTGATGAGCCTGTATTATGTACAGAAGGTAATGTAAGACTGGTTGTTAAGAAACACTTACAACGTGGAGAACAACCAGATGGAGCAGTTATTGATCCATGGCGTCATCTGGATGATTTTCCAGAAGATGAATAAAGTACATAAGACAGATTGAAAGGAGAAAGAATGATGAAAGATACAATCACTTTTCGTTATAGAATGTCAGACCGTGACGTATTTTACGGTGGTGGAGTTGTAAATGGTGCCAGAAGTATCACACTGATGGAAGATGCAGCAAAACGTTTGATGGCAAAAACATTTGGAAATACAGGAAGATGTGTAGAAGTTAAAAAAGTTCGTCTTTACACACCATGTTTTGCCGGAGATTATATGGAATATATCGCTGGAATCAGAAAACAGGAAGGAAATAAAGTACTGATCGAAGTCCGTTCTTTTAAGATAATTGAAGTACCAGCAGATCCTCCATATCCAAGTTCTATTGATGTTCTGGAAGATCCACCATTATCAACAGTTGTACAGTTCTGGTATGAATATTAGATCTTATAAAGCTCATTCATAGTATTAATAAATAATAAACCTGGCAAAAAGGCTGTAAATTCTTTGGGGTAAGCAAAGAAATTTACAGCCTTTTTGGTGTGCATTCTTATTTTGTATAACAAATATTAATTTATTTACTCTCTTTCTCGACAGGGATAATGATCTTGGTCACCCTGCGAGTTTCATCGTTGACATCCAGAGGGGAAAGGATGAATTCTTCTGTTGCTGGTCCTGTAACAGTGTAGCCATTCTGGCGGATCCATTTCATCATTTGGATATAAGAAGTCGGGATATCCTCATAGTTACCGATATGGATCATGGTTACGGCATCAAAATCCCCGAAATCACGAATATCATCGGTAGAAGAAGTATCCTCGATATGGACTGCAAATTCGACCATGGAGTTTGCTGAGAGGAACTTGTTCATGATATTATCTTCATAAAATGTCACATAAACAGGTCCCATGATCTTATGTTTGGAATGCTCTGCTTTCCGAAGAATGGAGATCCATCGGTCTAAGGACATCTCAGAGTAATCATATCCTTCCATCTCAGAACGGTCATACATTAAACTGATCTTAGGAATATGTTCAATAGAGATTGCAAGGTCTTCGGAAGGAAGAGAAGAAGATGCTTCTAGAATATCAATTCCATTTTGAATCTTTTGGAGCAGATAGCTGCATTCGGTGTACTGATCGATCCGCTTCATGATATCATCTCGCATCGTCTCAAGATGTGAATTGATATTCGCCTCAAGGGACTGAGCATCGTTCTCAGATATGATCTGCCGGATATCTTTTAATGGAAAGCCCATTTGTTTTAAAGTTTTAATGATCATCAGATTGACGATCTGTGATTTTGAATAATAACGGTAGTGCGTACTGTCGTCTCGATAGTCTGGTGTGAATAATCCGATCTCATCGTAATAGCGTAAAGTCTTCTGGGGTATATTACAGAGGGTCGATAATTCGCCGATACAGTAGCGCGCTTTTTTAGCTGACATAAATTACCTCCGATTCATAAGCAATAAGAATGCGAATCATAAAATAAATATTACCTATCTGTTCATTATATCATAAAAGATGGATAAATCATAGATGATTTTATTCAAAATGCATAAAAACAAAAAGATAATTCTTATAGAAATTGTATAAAATACACAGAAGAATAAGAGATATATCCTAGAGGATATATCTCTTATTCTTGACTTATATGAGGAAGATATTATTAGCGAAATGTATTTATTTTGCGTCACATTTCAATACGGCATTTAATAATACGGAAGCACCCTGTGTGCACTGTTCTGGAGATGTATATTCAGGTTCACAGTGAGAATGTCCGTCTTTAGATGGAACGAATACCATTGTTGTAGGAAGCATATAAGCTGCGAACTGAGCATCATGTCCAGCACCGGAGTTGATCTTCTGGTTAGAATATCCAAGTTCATCAACAGATTCCTGAACGTAAGAAACAAGTTCTTTGTCATAGTAAACAGTATCACGTGTCCATGCAATTTCATAATCAGTCTTGCATTTTACGACTTCTTTAGGAATATTTTCAATTACTTTGACAACCTGTTCGATTACTTCTGGTTTTTCATGACGTGCATCTAATGAGAATTCTACATAATCAGGAATTACTGTATGTACGTTTGGATGACAGAAGATCTCACCTGTTGTGTAAACAAGTTCTGGATCTAATTTGTCTAATTCATCATGCAGGTACTGAAGAACTTTAGAAGCTCCATATAAAGCATCCTGACGATACTTCATAGGAGTTGTTCCTGCATGGTCAGACTGTCCATAAACTTTGATCGTGTAGTTAACCATTCCAAGAACGCAAGTAACAACACCAATGTCATTTCCAGCGGCTTCAAGGATAGGTCCCTGTTCGATATGTAATTCGAACATTGCTTTGTAATCTTTGTTATTTAAACGGTTTGCTTTGTCACCTTTGTATCCAGATGCATCAAGGGCAGCACCGAATGTCTTTGTAGCATCAAGAACAGAAGTAGATTTTAACATATCTTCATGTTTGAAGTTTACACGGATATCTTCTGGAAGATAGTCATAGCAGATAACACCGGAAGACATCATTGCTGGTGGATATAAGGATCCTTCTTCATTTGTCCAGATCATAGCTGTTAAATTATGTTTATGAGGGATGTTCTGGTCAGCAACTGTTTCAAGAACTTCCATAGCTCCCATAACACCTAAGATTCCGTCATAATTTCCACCGTTCTTTACGGAATCACAGTGAGAAGCCATTACGATTCCAGGAAGATCTGGTTCACTTCCAGGAAGTGTTACATATAAGTTCGCCATATCATCAAATTTAATTGTAGCTCCGATCGCTTCCATGCGGCGTACAAACTCACCTCTTGCCTGCAGTGCTTCTGGAGAAAGGGAATAACGAGTGATTCCGCCGTGTCCGGCATCTCCGAACTGACTCATTGTTTTGATCTTGTCTGTCATTCGTTCTAAACTGCATTCGTACATAATAGTTACCTCCTAAAGATTGATTTACTTTTTTAATAAATTTAATTTGATCACGTTCCAACATACCATGGCGGTAATGATACCAGATGCGATCGCTCCACCTGTAATAACTGCTTCTAAGCCACGTTCGGCAAACATTTTAAAATTCGTCTGAATGGCATTTCGCATCATATAATAAAGTGCGGCTCCTGGAATCAATGGGATCATGCCTACTACCAGATAAAGAGTGGAAGGTGATTTCGTTTTACGTGCCATAAGTTCGGAATAGATTCCGAGAAAAAAAGCTGCTGCAAAATATTGCCGTTCATAGTGAGATATAAAGGATCCGCTGATCAGATATATACACCAAGAGAGGCCTCCGCCTAAGGCTGTGAAGAACAGCCATTGTCCGCGCAGATTAAACAAAAGCGCAAACCCAAGAGATCCAAAAAATGCAGCAATGATCTGTATATATGGATTCATGGTACAAGCCTCCTTTTACAGCAGATAGTAAGCAATGGCAAAACCAATGGCGATGGAAGAAGAAATAAATAGTGCTTCCAAAAGCCTTGTTAAGCCGGATAACATGTTTTCTGAGATCATTTCCCTGATACAATTGGTAAACATCAGTCCAGGGATCAAGATCATGATATTTCCTATGCTTATCTTATCCAGAGAAAACATAGCGTTTGTATAAACACAGGATGCGGCCATACAGCCCGATACTGTTGACAATAATACAACCAGAAGAAAACGGTTTAGAGGCAGTGGTTGAAGGAGAAGTTCGACACACCGTATACCGATTCCGATCATACCGGAAACGGCGGCATCAGGAAGGCTGCCTCCAAAAAATATTGTGAAAGAAGAGGAGATCAAAGCATATATGAGCATGGAGGGTATTGGACCATACTTTGGCAGCGCTTTGATCTGCCTGATTTTTTGATCGACCGTTTTCATATCCGGAAGAGTGGAACACATCCTTCTGGATAAAGCATTTAAATAGAGTAATTCATATAGATTCAGGGAAAGGTTATGAATCCGTCTCGACAAGGTGATCGTGCCAAATTACTTGGAGGAAATTGTAACAACGATCATGTAGGTCATGCAGAAGACTTCGGTCGTTTCCGATCCATATGCAGTACACATACGATAGATCGAATTTTCGACGCGTTGGACCTCAGCTCCGGAGACGAGCATTCGGCTGCCAATCTCCAGAACATTAAAGAGCATGTGTTCAGCTTGTTTCGGCGTAAGTCGTAATTTCTTTCTCTTCATAAGAATCCTCTGATTTTATAAAATTATGTTAAGTGTTTGTATTATAGGGTTTAGTGTTTCCTTGGGCTTCGTTTTACATATTCACCGAGTCCAGGTGTTCCGACAAAGTCTCCATTGTCATATACAACATTTCCACGAAGGTAAGTACGGATTGGATAACCGTGTAACTGTTTTCCTTCCCAGATCGTATGATCCAGATCAGAGTGCATATTATCAACGCTGATCGTGAAGTCTTTGTCTTTGTCGTAGATAACGATGTCAGCATCTTTACCTACACTGATAGATCCTTTGTTGTCGCATCCAAAGATCTTGGCTACGTTTGTAGAGCATAATTCAACAGCTCTCTCAAAAGTGATCTTTCCGCTATTTGCGGCATCCAGCATATATGGATATAAGTTTTCTACACCAGGGCACCCGTTAGGGATCTTTGTAAAGTCATCTTTACCCCAGTCTTTTTCATAACTCTGGAATGGGCAGTGGTCAGTAGCAACTGTATCGATCATTCCATTCTTAATTGCTTTCCATAAAGCATCCTGACTTTCCTGTCCTTTCATAGGAGGAGAGCAGACGAAGTTTCTTCCATCTTCGCGTTTGTATACGTCGCATGTAAATTCCAGATACTGTGGACATGTTTCAACGAATACGTCAGCACCTTCTTCTTTGGCTTCGATACAAGCTTCCAGACCTTCTTTATCTGCCATATGAACCAGATATAAAGGAGCATCTAAATGCTTAGCCCAGTGAACAGCACGTTTGTCGGCCTCAGCTTCTACGAATTCAGGACGGCTCATGTAATGATACCAAGCGCTTGTTTTACCTTCACTTAAGAATTTCTCTGTATAATAATCGATCAGATCAGGGTTTTCAGCGTGGATATTGATCATCGCTCCAAGTTCTTTTGCACGAAGCATCAGTCTTGCAAGCATTCCGTCATCTACCATCATTCCTTCTTTTTTGTAAACAAGGAAGCATTTGAAACTTGTGATACCTTCAGCAACTGCCTTTTCCATTTCTTCAAGGATCTCACCTTCATTTAAATCAGTGATGCAGCAGTGCATTGCATAGTCTACGCAGGCTTCTTTCTCTAAAACTTCTTTCTTGGAGTTAACTAATCCGCGGATCGTTTCTCCTTTGTGCTGTACAGGATAGTCAAAAATCGTTGTGACACCACCACAGGCAGCAGCACGAGTACCTGCCATGTAACTGTCAGCGGAAACAGTTCCACCAAATGGCATAGCCATATGTGTATGTGCATCTAAAGCACCAGGAAGAACTAATTTACCAGCAGCATCATAAATTTCTTTCGCATCTGCTTCAATATTTTGTGCCATGGCAGCGATCTTTCCGTCTTTCACTGCAACATCGCATAAAAAACTTTCGGTAGAGGTTACGACGGTTCCATTTTTAATGATCAAATCGAATTCTTTCATATTACTAAGACCTCCTTATCAATGTGATATTTCTTATTCGTACTTAGTTTTGATTTTGATTTCGTGTTCTTCACGTCCAGGTTTAATAACGATCTCACCAGGAGTGATACAATCCATAACAGGACAGACATTCAGGCATAGATGACATCCAACACATTTATCTGTATTTAATCTTGGACGACGAGCTTCCTCATCCCAGTCAATTGCCTGATGTCCACCATCAAAGCATGATACATAGCATCTACCACATCCAGCACAAGCATCTTCATCAAATTTAGGAAGCAGTTTGAAACTTCGATCAAGATCTTCGGCAGGAACAATATTAGGAAGGGCAAGACCTACCAGATCAGAAAGTTTTTCAATACCATTATCTTCCATGTAATGAGATAATCCGCTGATCATGTCTTCAACGATGCGGTATCCATACTGCATAACTGCCGTAGTTACCTGAAGGTTAGAAGCACCAACAAGGATAAACTCTAAGGCATCTCTCCAAGTTTCGATTCCACCAACACCAGTGATAGGCACATTAACCAGATCTGGATGCTGTTTCATCTGTGTAATGAAACGAAGAGCAATAGGTTTAACTGCAGCTCCTGAGTATCCGGAAATAGAAGATTTACCGTTTACAACAGGCATAGCAGTGATGTTTTCGATATCAATATTTGTGATCGCTTTCACTGTATTGATGGCAGCGATACCAGCAGCACCACCTTCCATAGAAGCAATCGCAGGAATTTCCATATTTCCAATGTTTGGAGTCATTTTAGCGATGACAGGAAGATGTGTAGCAGCTGTAACAACTTCACAATAATGTTTTACTAACTCTGGATTCTGTCCAACGTCAGATCCCATGGCATGAGATGTCATCTGAGGACAAGAGAAGTTACACTCGATCATGTCAACACCAGCTTCTGTAACAGCTTTTGCAAGTGTTGTCCATTCTTCATCATTACTTCCCATGATACTTGCAACGATGACTTTGTTTGGATAATCCTGTTTTAAGCGGCGCATATATTCTAAGTTCACTTCTAATGGCTTGTCAGAAATCTGCTCCATATTCTTGAAACCAACCCAAGGAGTTCCTTCTTTTGTAGTGATATCAAAACGAGGAGAACACTCGTCTGGGATAAAGATACCAATTGTTTTATAATAAATTCCACCCCATCCAGCTTCAAGGGCTTTTGCACACATTTCATAGTTACTTCCTACTGGAGAAGAAGACAGGAAGAATGGGTTTTCACATTTAACTCCTAAAAAATCAATAGATAAATCTTTCTTTAATGACATAATCAATGCCTCCTTTCTATTTGTTCAGATATGCAGCGATCATAGCAGCAGCATCTTTACCTTCAGCAACAGCCTGTACAACAGTCTTTCCACCATTTACCATATCTCCACCAGTAAATACTTTTCCGCCAGCTTTGATATCTTTTGTAGTGTCACAAGCAGCCTGTCCAATAGCAAATACAACCTGATCAGCTTTCATGATAAGTTCGGATTCATTGTCACGTCCATTAAATTTCATTGCAGTTACATGACCTTTACTACCGATGATCTCACCTGGTGCAAATTCCTGAATGATAGGAATTCCCATGCTCTGTACAGCCATAACTTCATCAATATCAGCAGGTGCTTCTTCAATTGTTCTTCTATATACGATTGTAGCTTTTGCACCCAGCTGTTTTGCTGTTGTTACACAGTCCATGGCAACGTCACCACCACCGATCACTAAAACAGTATCTCCAAGAGTCATGTTTTCTTTATTTAAGCGGGCATCTTTTAAGAAATCGATCGCACTTACAACACCATCAAGATCTTTTCCTGGGATATCAATGACTTTAGATTTCCATAATCCTGTTCCAACGAAGACTGCATCATACTCAGCTTTTAATTCTTCTAAGCGTGCAGCATCGATCGTTTCATTAAATTTAAATGTTACACCAAGTTTTTCGATTGTTGCAATATCGAAATCAACAACTTCCTGAGGTAATCTGGAAGGAACGATTCCGTATGTTAAAACACCACCAGCTTTTTCATTTGCTTCATAGATTGTTACATCATATCCGAATAATGCTAACTCTCTTGCACAAGCTAAAGAAGCAGGACCAGCTCCAACACAGGCGATCTTTCCATCACATTTTTCTTCTACATGAAGGAATTCCATACCCTCGCGTTTTTCCATTTCAACTAAGAATTTCTGAAGCTTTCCGATTTCAATCGGTTTATCAATTCCAGTACGGCTGCAAGCCTGTTCACACAGCTGACCATAAGGACAGACTTCTGCACAACAACCAGCTAATGGATTGTTTTCACGGATTGTTTCAGCAGCACCTTTAATATTTCTAAAACGCAGGGAACGGATGAATTTTGCTGGATCCGTTTTTGCTGGGCAGCTCTTGCTGCAAGGGGCATCATGGCAGAGAAGACATCTGGATGCTTCTTCCATGGCTGTTCTTAAATTGTAGCCCTGTTTCATTTCTTCTGCGTAAGCTTTTTTAATTACTTTACTCATCTTTATTTCACGCTCCTTTGAAAATTTGTTTCACTCTTATTTCTTAATTAATTATCTTTACCAAATTTTGCTGCCAGAAATCTTCCAGAATAATCGCAGCATACACCGAGAATATTTCCTAAGACAAGACAGATGCAAAGCATTTTCCAATCTCCGCCACTGGCAAAAGCAGAAAAACCGCCCATGAAAGTGTTAGGAACCAAGGATAATAGATCGATCTTTGATTGATAGCAGATCAGCCAGGAGAAAGCTCCAGTTACGATCGCACCAAACAAAATGCCACTGTTGATATTTCCTGACATGATAATACACATACCCCAGAGAAGACCAACATAGTTACTGCACATGGATTTAATAAAACCGGTTTTTCCACATCCGGCTGAGAAATAAGAAGTACAGCCGACGAAGCCCATCCAGGTAGCAAGTCCAAGAACTGAACCGATACCTTGCCAGAGTCCGCAGAAAATTCCAGTGCCAAGTGCATTTGCCATAACTACACTCATATGAAACTCCTTTCTTTATTTTTCTCCACGAATGACTATGATTGTATTTTAAGGGATACATGAGATGGAATGTAAAGAGCTTATTTCCTGAAAATGAGAAAAAATATCAAGAAAAAGAAAAAAGTTTACACGTAACAGATTGTTTATAAATACAATAATTGGAAAAAGATTGATAAAAAAACAACGATATTTAGACAATATGTTTAATAACTTGCAGAAAAATTGTGCATTACTTATAAAAAATAAACAGAAACAACTCTCCAGTTAGGGGAAAGTATTTCTTGCTTCATTAGAAAAATAGCAATTGAATTTTCTGTATAATAGAAAGAAATTATAAATAACAGAAAAAATATAAAAATGTATTGACAAAAATACAATCCAATGTTACCATCACAGTACAAAGTAACATTTGGAAAATGATTCTGAATAATAGAACACAGAAAATGGAGGTAAGAGCTATGATCGGAAAGAAAGTTGTACATCACATGATGATGAGTGAGAAAGATGCTCACTATGTAGGTGGACTCGTTAATGGAGCAAGAATCGTTGTTCAGTGGGGCGATGTAGGAACAGAACTGATGGTATATGCGGACGGAGATATTAGTTTGTTCTTAGGATATGAGAAAATCGAATTTACAGCACCAGTCTACGTAGGTGACTTTATGGAATATGTAGGATGGATCGAAGAAGTAGGAAACCAGTCTTACAAATGCAAGTTTGAAGCATGGAAGGTAGCAACAATGCTTGATCGTACAGATGCGGATATGGAAGGAATCGAGCATACAGCTGCAACAGCATGTGAACCACCAATTCTTTGCGCAGCAGGAACAGGAAGTTTATATATTGCGAAGAAAGACCAGAGAGGACCACAGGAAGAATCATTTAAAGACTTGAAACATCGTGCATAAGATCTTAGATCGATATATATAAGAAAGAAAAAAGATCAAGAGACGGATTTAGTCAAAATACCGTCTCTTTTTTCGATTATATATGAAGTGTTTCAAAATCTAGAAAAAAGTTCGAGATATAAGAAAAATATTTTGCATAGTGAAGACGGGGTTTGATATAATGATAGTGATCAAAAGAGGATGTAAAAACAGATAAATGGGAGGAAAGTCATGGCACAGGAACCAAAATATCCAGTGCAGACGGTAATGAAAGCACTGGAATTGTTAAACCATCTTGCAAAGAATACAGGGAATCTTGGAGCAGGAGTTAGCGAATTAAGCGATGCATTAGGAATAGGAAAGAGTACAGTCCATCGTTTATTAGATACACTGCAGTATTATGGTTATATTGAAAAGAGTGAAGAAACAAACAGATATCGTCTTGGCTGGGAATTATATAAAGTAGGACTGTCAGTTCCAGCACAGAACCAACTATTTAATATTGACCGTACACATTTATTAGAACTTGGAAAGAAATTAAACGAAACGATCGATTATGGAACGATCAAAGGAAAAGAAACGATCATTATTTCCAAGATGGAATATACGAGCAATGGCATGAACAACAGTGTAAGCCCAGGCGAGTATGAATCCATTCATGCAACAGCACTTGGAAAAGTGATGATCAGTGAGATGAGCGAGGAAGAGATTTATAAGTTATTCGAAGATAAAGAAGAACTTCCAGCATATACACCACATACGATCTTAACTGTCAGTGAGTTGATCCATGAGGCAGAGAAAGTGAAGAAACAGGGATACGGAGTTAATGACGAAGAATACTGGATCGGGATGTATTGTATGGCAGTGCCTGTAAGAAACTACACAGGAAAGATCGTGGCAGCAGTGAGTGCAAGTATTCCGGTATTTCGTGTGGATGATAAGAAGAAGGAATTTGTATTGGATGAACTTAATAGGACTGCTGGGCAGATATCTAAGGAGCTTGGGTATCGGGGATAGATAGTGATTGGTGTAGATGAGATGAAAAAAGCCGATGGGATCATATTTTATTTTGTATGATTCTATCGGCTTTTTATATTAGGATTCTTTTTTTAAAATTGCATATATTTGTTCTTTGGATTTATCTGGATGTTCTTTGATGATAGTATAGATAGGAAGAATATCCTCTTTTTTTTCCTCTAATTCATTTGCAATAGTATCTAAATTTTTGTTGTTAAGGATTTTTTTGTTGATTTGCATAATCAAATGTAAGACCTCACCTTGATTAACACCACGATCATAAATTGCTTGCAATGCATTTTCCCCCATACGAAAATCTCCTTTCTGATTATCTATTAATTTTGGTAAGTTTTGATTTAGTAGTGCAACAGCAACATTGTGGCTGTCTTGATTCATATTTTGTATTTTATCATTATTGTCAGAAATGTATTGTTTTAAAGATTTTTCTTCTTCCTTATATTTTAGCATGGAGAGAATATACTGTAAATCGCTTTTGTACTTGTCAATATTGTTTATTTGATAAGCCCATAACAAATTCAATTTATAATTTGGAACAATGGATTTGATTTCAGGTTCTTCTGGCCATTTAATAAGATCATGAATACATTTTCCAGCAGTCCATTCTTTATCACCATAATAAAAAATAAGAGTTAATACAGGAAGAACTTTATCATCTTTTCTTAATTTAGAATGATAGTATGTTCCATCTTTTCGCTTCCTGAGTTCTAAGTTGTTTTGTTGTTCAGTGTATTTTAAAGCATCATAGAGCATAGTGCGAATTGGCATAGAATAATCAATCTCACTCTGATTTTCACATCCTAGTATGATTTGTAAGACACTGTCATCTTGACGCATGCAAAGATCACGATAGCGTTTAAGAATTGATGGATTTACATTGCTAGAAATAGATTCATCAACATGAATATTTTCAGTATTGAGTTCGGCTAATTTTTCAGCCTTTATAATTTGTTTTCCATTAAATAAAGTTGCATTAAAGAGATCAGCGAATATTTCTTTATGTTTAAATAATTTTTTCATAAGTTCGTCAGTTTTAGCCATAGATAATCCTCCTGTGTTAGATATGATAGAAATAGACAATGTGTATAGATTTATAAGAACTGAGTTATAAAATAAAAGTAAATATTTTACAATTTTATAATATTATAATATATTTACAAAAAATGTCAATAGCAATAAATCTAAAAAATAATAAAATTTGAGTCAGCATAAATGACGAGATAAAGAAATAATACACTTGAAGGAAATTTATCAATTCTTGATCGTGAGACAAACCAGTTATATATTACATCTTCTGGTATAAGAAAAGCACTTTTAAATGAAGATATGATCTCAGTCATGGAAGGTGACAAACAAGTAGCAGGAATTCCTGTAAAGATCGTTAAAAGTACAATGTCAAAAATTCAGTCAAAACAGGATGATGTAGATATTGTGATCTTAGAAGATCTCTCTGAGATTACAAAAATGTTATAATACGAAAAGAACACGGAACGATTACTACTAGTTTCGTGTTCTTTTTGTTTTACAGCATTAATTTATATAAGGTTTATCATTTGGCTAAAATTATATAAATCCAGATATTTCATTAGCAAAAAATGAGTATTTTGTACAAGAACTGAATTTGACTTAGCACATTTTGAGAAAAATAGACAAACGAAAACTTGGCTTGAATGATTTTTTTGTCAGATATATTATAATAGCATAAGTTAATTCATGAATTAGTAGCGAATCGAAATACAACCAACAGAGAAATATTTGGAGGATAAAAATTATGGCAAATGAAGTAAAAATCTTAGTAGCATGTGGAAGTGGAGTAGCAACATCAACAGTAGCACAGGAAGCAGTAAAAAAGATTTTGGCAGATGCTAACATCCCAGGAAAAATTTTAAAAGGAAGCATGAGTGAGATTCCTTTAAAACAAAATGATGTAGATTTAATCTTAACAACAACAAATTACAGAAAACCATTAGAAAAACCTTGCATTAGTGTATTTGGTCTGATTTCAGGAATCAATGAAGGCAAGATTAAACAGAGTATCATTGATGAATGTCATAAAATTCTTGGAGAATAAGATCAAATAAATAGGAGGAATAAAAATGGATGCTGTATTTAGCTTTTTTAAAGGAATTGTAGATTTAGGAGCAGCGGTTATGCTGCCAATCGTATTGATCATCATTGGTCTGTTCTTCAGAATGAAACTTGGACAGGCAATCAAATCAGGATTGATGGTAGGAATCGGATTTCAAGGTCTTTGCTTAGTTGTTAACTTATTGACAACAAGTATTCAACCAGTTATTAAATATTATCAGACAATGGGTAGCGGATTTACAACAACAGACTTAGGATTCGCAGCAGTAGGAGCTGCATCATGGTCTGTACCGTTTGCACCAATTGTATTGCCGTTGATTGTTATCGTGAACTTGATCTTACTGAAATTAAAATGGACAAAAGTTATGAACGTAGATATTTGGAACTATATCCATTTTATCATTCCAGGAGCAATGGCATATGCATTAACAGATAGCATTGCAGTAGGAGTCATCGTAACATTAGCATCATCTGTTTTAGCTTTATTCATTGGACAGATTGTTGCAAAACCATGGCAGGAATTTTTCGGACTAGAAGGAACAACATGTTCTACATTATCTTATATCGGAACAACATTCCCATTAGCAACATTATTTAATAAGATTATTGACTGCATCCCAGGATTAAATAAAATCGATGTTAATATGGATAAGATTGAATCTAAATTAGGATTTTTTGGAGATCCAGCAGTCATCGGTGTTGTTGTAGGTGTATTACTAGGAATCATTACAAAACAGGATATCGGAACAACATTATCAATTGGTATGGGAGTTTCAGCAGTATTGATCTTAATCCCAAGAATGGTAACAGTTATGATGGAAGGTCTTACAGCTTTAGGAAATGCTGCAAGTGCTTATATGAAGAGTAAAATGGGTGATGATGCAGAAATTTACATCGGAATGGATATCGCTTTAGGATTAGGAGATCCTTGCTGTATCACATCAACAGTTATTGCAATCCCATGTGTTATCTTAATGGCATTTATCATTCCAAACATGACATATTTCCCAATAGGATTATTAACAATTGTATGTTATGTAACACCAATGTGTGTTATGGCAAGTAAAGGAAATTTATTCCGTAGTATTGTAACAACAATTTTATGTTTATTCTTAGTAACATTCTTAACAAACTTCTTTGCACCAGAAGCAACATTAATGATGAAGACAACAGGTGTACATATCAGTGGAATGGTAACAGATGGATTTTTTGGACAGAACCCAATTTGTATCCTGATCGGATTCATCCATAGAATCATTGGATAGGAGGCTTAAACTTATGGGACACACAAATCATTATCTGGCAATCGAGGGAGAAGCAAAGGACTGGGAAGAAGCGATCAGGCTTTGTGGACAGGCAATAGCAGATGCCGGATATGCAGACGAAACTTTTATGAATGCGTGTATTGAACGTGAAAAAGAATATCCAACAGGACTTCCAAGTGAAGTCCCTGTTGCGATTCCACATAGTAAAGTAGAAGGAATTAAAGATAATTGCGTATGCTTTCTAAGATTGAAAAATCCAGTAACGTTTTATAGAATGGATTCAGACGAGGAAAGTATAGAAACGACAGCAGTTTTTAATTTAGCGATTAAAGATGGCGATCAACATTTGGAATTTTTACAGACATTAATGCAAGCTGTTATGAATAAAGAAGTCGTTGAAAACTGCATGACAAAAGAATTAAATGAAATTCCTCAGTATTTGCAGGAACAGTTAGGATGACATACATAGGAGACATTTATGAGAAAGAGAAGTACAGAAATTCTTGAGAAGCTGATTTTAAGTAATTCAAAAAGTATGGAAGTAAAGAAACTCATCACAACATATAGGATATCATTAAAAACACTAAGAACAGATGTAAATGAAATTAATGATTTCTTGTTGGAAGCAAAAATGTCTCCAACAAAATTAAATGAAAAAGAAAAGCTGATCCTTCTGGAAAAAGATATCATGAAAATTCAAGATCGATTGAATCATATGGATACTTATTCGTACAAAATGTCAAGAGAAGAAAGACAGATTTACATCATTGCAGAGTTGCTGATGAGTCAAGACTATATAACAATGCAAAATCTTGCAAAGAAATTAAATGTTAGTAGAAATACAATTTTAAATGATTTTGAAACCGTAAAAGATTATTGCTTGGCATTTAATGTAAATGTTTTGATGAAAAGTAGTAAAGGAATAAAGATTGAATGTGATCAAAAAGACAGAAATAATCTTTTAATGCAGATTTTTCATGATCTTGAAGATGATTATATGGAAAAAAGTTTTTTTCATCAACTGATTCAAAGAAAATTAGGTATGAAGATTCCTCTGGAAATGATAAAAGAGGATCTGAGAGAATATATGGAACAGCAACATATGTTGGTGTCTGATCGAGTATTTTCTTATGTTTCAATTTATCTGTTTGTTATATTAAATAGAAAGATAAATAAGAAAAGAAGAACAGTGGAAAAATTAACTGGAGATACAGCAAGTGATAATCTTTTAAATTGGTTTGCAGACAAATATGAAGTCAGAATCAATAAAAATGATGTAAAAGATTTTGGACGATATATGAAACAACATGATTTTAATATAAGTTCAGAACAAAAAGAAATCAATGATGTTGAATTATATGGAATCATAGTATATTTTCTGCAAATGGTCGGAGAAGACATAGAATGTAGTCTTCAGAGTGATACGGTTTTGATCGAATCGCTGTTAGAACATATAAGGACATTAAAAAATTGGGAAGATTATGATTTTGAGATGCCTTTAAGCGATGAACTTCCGATTCCAAAAGAAATTTTAGAAAAAACAATTGAAAAAAACAGTATTATTTTAGAGAGATATTTAGGATATCCATTAACAAAAGAGATGAAAGAATCAATCATGATTCATATATGCGCGGCTTTTGTTCGAAATCTTGAATATTTAAATCTATTAGAAGTATTGATCGTATGTCCAGGAAGTATGGCAACAGGAAAATATCTAGAGGCGCAGGTTAAAAATTATTTTGACTTTAGAGTTGCCGCAGTGATACCAAGTAGAGACGTTGAGGAATTTTTAAAGAGCAATAAGATTGATTTTGTGATCTCAACGGTAAACGTAAGATCAGAAAGTGTCCCATGCGTAAAAGTGCAGGCACAGCTAACAATGAATGATATTAATGCGATACAGAATATTGCATTTTTATTAGGTAGAAAAGAAAATAAATCAGAAAATGAAAGTCGCTATGTAGAACAAAATTTTTTGGATGTTATGAAGACTTTTCTTGAAAAATTAGATGCTAGCAAGAGAGATGAGTTTTTTGATGAGGTTTATTCATTGATGGAAACAAAGATTCAAAGTACTGGTAAAAGTATTTTAGCACAGATGCTAGACCCATCAAAAATTATGATAAAACAAGAAAAAATAACATGGGAACAAGGAATTTTACAAGCAGCTGATATTTTAGAGAAAAAGGGCTGTGTTGGTTCTGATTACGGAAAAAAAGCAGTAGAAAATGTAAAAGAATATGGTGATTATATTATTATCAGTAAAGGAATTGCTTTAGCGCATGCAGGAAAGAAAGAGGCACATGTCTACAAAGATGGATTAAGTCTTGTAATGTGCCCAGAAGGAATCGAATTTACGGAAGGAAATATCGTATATTTGGTATTTTGCTTTGCAGTTGCGGAAGAAAAAGATTATCTGAAGTTATTCCAGGAAATTATTGCGTTAGGCAAAACACAAAAAAAGATGAAAGATATCTTACAGCAGAAAAATGTTGTTTCTTTATACCATTCATTGGTATTTTAAATGAAAATGTATTTTTATAAAAGATAGACAGGAAAGGGTGTTTGACATGAAAATCAATATCAAAGAATTCACAGGAAAATGCAGTTGTGGCAGAGACCACCAATTAGTTGTAGATGACGTAATCTTAGAAGAAGGAGCATTAAAAAAACTTCCAGAAATCTTAAACAAAGAACCATATGATCAGTATAAACATCTTGTTATGGTATGTGATGACAACACTTATGAGGCAGCAGGAAAAGAAGTAGAAAGATTATTAGGTGGAATTCCAGTGATCAAACTGGATCCAGAAAACCTGCATGCCAATGAGATCGGAGTTGCGAAGGTAAAAGAACAGTTAGATCTGATCAAAGAAGTTGACTGCATGATTGCAGTCGGATCAGGAACAATCCATGATCTGACAAGATATAATGCATATGAAAGAAAGATCCCATTTATCTCAGTTCCAACCGCAGCCAGTGTAGATGGTTATGTATCTACAGTTGCAGCTATGTCATGGTATGGATTTAAGAAGAGCATGATCGCAGAATCGCCTATTTTAGTCGTTGCAGACAGCCGTATCATCACAGATGCACCAATGAGACTGACAGCGTCCGGAGTTGGAGATCTGTTAGGAAAATATACAGCTCTTGCAGACTGGAAGATCACAAATATTCTGGATGGAGAATATATCTGTGACCGTATCTGTGAGATGGAATATGATGCACTGGATAAATTAAAAGAATCCTTAGATGGATTATGTAACAGAGATATCAACGCATATGAAGAATTGATGTATGGATTATTATTATCAGGACTTGCCATGCAGATGACAGGACATTCCCGTCCAGCGTCCGGAGCAGAGCATCATATGGCCCATTTCTGGGAGATGGCAGTGATCAATGATGAGATTGATGCATATCATGGAGAGAAAGTAGGAGTCGGACTAATCCAGGTAAGTGATATCTATCATGAAGCAGTGAAATATCTAAAAGAGGGCAACTTCAAGGTAAAAGATCAAGTGGATATTGAGACAGATCTGATTGAAAAGACGTTTACAAACAAAGAATTATGCGAAAGCATCAAGAAGACAAACGATCCAAATCTGTTAGATCTGATCGATCCAAAAGTATTAAGAGAAAAAACAGAAGAGATTATCAGGATCATAGAAGAGATTCCAAAAGCAGATGAGATTGTTGCAATGTTAGAAAAAGTACATGGAGTAAAAAGCTTAGAAGACATCGGATTTACACCAGATATGAAAGAGAAAACAGCAAGAGTTGCACCATATATCCGTGACCGTATTACATTCTTAAGAATCCTGAAATTCTATGATTTTTATGATGATGTGATCAAATAGGAGGGCAGCTCATGTTTGAAAAAATCAAATGTTTTATTCTTGATATGGATGGAACGATCTATCTTGGGAATGAACTATTCCCATTCACCAAAGATTTTTTAAAGAAAGTTGAGGAAACTGGAAGAGAATATTATTTCTTTACCAATAATTCATCAAAAAGCCAGCGGGCTTATATTGAGAAACTTGGGAAGCTTGGGATACCGATCAAGAAAGATCAGATGATGATCTCAAGTCATGTGATCATCAAATATCTTAAAGAACATTACGATGGAAAGAGTATTTATGTGCTAGGGACCCCATCCCTGATCCAGGAATTTCAATATTTTGATATGAACCTGACAGACGAAGATCCAGATATCGTAGTCTTGGGATTCGACACAACCTTAACTTACGAAAAGCTTTCCAAAGCATGCCATTATATCCGGAATGGTTGTACATACTTTGGAATCAATCCAGACTGGAACTGTCCGATGGAAGGTGGAACATTTATTCCAGACTGTGGTTCCATGGCAAAATTAATTGAGGCTTCAACGGGAAGATTTCCAGAATTCTTTGGAAAACCGTCGAAACATACACTGGACTATATCATCCAGGAAACGGGATACGAACCGGACGAGATCGCTATTGTAGGGGACCGGCTGTATACCGACATCGCAGTTGCAGATCAAAGTGATGTAATGTCAATTCTTGTGCTAAGTGGAGAGAGCACAAGAGAAGATGTAAAAACAAGTGATGTAAAACCTGATGTGATCTTAGAAGATCTTTCTGAGATCACCAAAATGTTATAACGCAAAAAGGACACGGAATGATCACTACTAGTTCCGTGTCCAATTTTATATTAAAAAACATTATTAAAATTTTAATAGCGAAAGTTATAAATTGATATTTTTTCGTGTACGAGCAACATTCGTAGAATCACGAGAAATAAGTTTTGATTTGTATTCAATATGGATCACACATTTATCATCTTGAACGAAGAAGTCATCCTTTTCCTGAATCTTTTCATAGATCATATCAAATGCTTTCTTTCCTTTGTCTTCCATGTAATGCTCCACAGTCGTCAATGAGATTGGAAGCAGATTGGAAGCAAAGTCATTGTCAAACCCACATACACTGAAATCATCTGGAATCAGATAGCCTTTTTTAAGGATCGCATCCATGATCCCATAAGAAACCATATCGTTGTTACCGATGAATGCAGTAAGATTTGCGAGATTTCTGTCATCAAGACATTCATTGCATAATTGATAACCAACGCCGTGTTCTAAGAAAATATTTTTACGTTCAAGTTCTGGATCGATTTTGGCTTCTTTTACAATGATATTATAAGGTTCATTCATACAAAGTTTCTTATAGGTGTTCTGAATTGCTTTTAAACGTTGATAACGCATGGCAAGAGACAGGCTTTTACCAATCGTGGTTGTTAAAAATGCGATATTACGGTGTCCAAGTTCATATAAATGTTCAGCCATCAAAACTCCGGCAGTATAGTTGCTTGTCTCGATGACATTCAGATCAATATCCGTTGTTTTATCTCCGATAACGATCACGGGATATTTCTTAGCAACCTTTTCTAAAAACTGTGGGCATTGGGGCATCATAGTAAAAACAATACCACTGACATGCAGTTTGATCATATCCTGAAGGAACTCTTTTTCCAAGGCTTCATCACGGAAAGTCGTGATGATCAAAGTTTTAAATCCTTTTTGATAAGCAGCCTGTTCAATGGATTGTGCGATCGTAGAGTAATAAGAGTTTGATATGTTAGGGCAAAAAATAGCAATATACTTTGCGGATCTTTGAGTATTGTAAGCAGGTGTACCATTCTTTTTTGGGGAAGAAGAAATCTCATATCCCAATTTTTTCGCAGAGGACAGAACCTTTTCAACCGTTTCATTGGAAAAAGAAACGCCTTCGCGTTTATTTAAGATCATGGAAACAGAACTTACGGAAACACCTGAATCATTTGCAATGTCTTTTAATGTAACTTTTTTATAATATGACATAAATCCCTCCTGAATAACATTAAAAGTTTAATAAAAAACAGAAAGAAACTATTCAAAATAGACAAAAATTGATGAGAATTATTAGTCAATAATCTGTATTTTTATTAAAACAATTAAAAATAATTGAATAAAACAATTGAAAAAGTTAAAATTCAATTAAAGAAACAGAGATACAAAAATTAAAAGTTTAATTAATTTTAACACATTTATTATTCCGGAACAATAAAAATGTATTCTCGAGAGCGTGATATGAAAAAGGAGGTTGCATTTATGAAAGTTATTCAGATTTCAGATTTCCATTTAAGAGGTGATGGGAAATTATCTTTCCAGAAAGCAGATACAATGAAAGCCTTGCATCAGACGATCGATTATTTTTGTTCAATGAAGGATTATGAATTACCAGAATTTTTTGTAGTGACTGGAGATTTGTCTGAGGGTGGAACAAGGGAAGGATATGAGTTTATGAGAGAGGGACTTAGAAAACTTCCAAGACCAGTCTACATCGTTCCTGGGAACCATGATAAAAGGGATTTCTTCTTGGAAATGTTTACAGAAGAAACTCCGGTAAAAGAGGATATCAAACCTTATATTTGCTATACAATTGATGAATATCCAGTTCGAGTGATCGTAATTGATACAAGCAAACCATCTTGTCATTCGGGTGGATTAAGCGACCGGGTAGCAGAATGGCTGGAAGAAAGGATTACACAATATCCTGAGAAACCAACATTAGTATTTACACATCATCCGCCATTTGTAACAGGATTGCCAGCAATGGATGAAGGATTTGATCAGGCAGACAGACTTGCACAGATCTTAAATAAACATGAAAATGTTACGTTATGTTGTGGTCATATGCATACTGCTATTTTTACATCATGGCATAAAATTCCATGTGTGACATGTCCACCGATCGCAATGCAGATGGAAGTTGATTTTAGGGGGAAAAATGATATAAATCTTACAGAGGAAGAGAAAAAAGAGGAATTTAAAGGTGGAGGAGATCGCTTCTTCCTTGGAAATCCAGGATATTTGATTCATGATCTTCAAGGAGATCGCATTAATACACATTATCAGACAATTCCAACGGGTGCTGATTATTCAGGACCATGGCCATTTAAATACTATGAAGGGGAAGAAGATTAACAAGAAGGAGGATAAAATATATGGAAAAAAATAATTTTCGAAAAATTGCAACGATCACATTGTTTGAAAGTGCGGTGCAATGGTATTGTTTCTTATTATATGGAACAGCAGCAGGAACTGTGTTTAATAAAGTGTTTTTTCACAGACGGGAAATGGAACAACAGCGTTGATCCTTTCTTATATGTCATTTGCGATTGGATATATTGCAGGTCCATTTGGTGCGATTTTCTTTGGACATATTGGTGATAGAAAAGGTCGAAAAGTTACGATGTATGCATCTTTATTGATGATGGGAATTTCGACATCAATCATTGGAATCCTGCCACCAGCAGCAAGCGCAGGAGTTGGAGTAGTTATCGTTCTTCAGTTAATGCGTCTGGCACAATGCTTTGGCCGTGGAGGAACATGGGGTGGAGGAATCTTAATGGCATACGAAAATGTGCCAGAGAATAAGAGATCTTTCTATGCAGCGATTCCACAAATCGGTCTTCCGATAGGATTCGGATTATCTTCTATTTTGATCGCAGTACCAACATTGTTATTACCAGAAGATATTTTCTTTACATGGGGATGGAGAATTCCTTTCTTGGCAGCAATTATCTTGACAGTGATCGTTATCCGTCAAAAAGGTGAAATGATGGAAACAGAAGATTATAAGAAGGCACAGGCAAAATTAGAGGCAGAAGAAGCAGAAGGAAAGAAACATAAAGTTGGATTTATTCCAATGGTAAAAGGATACTGGAAAACATTACTTCTTGGATGTGGTACAAGATGGGTGGATGGAACATTTTATAATATTTTTATCGTATGGATCTTGTCCTATTGCATTAACTGGCTTGGAATGCCACTGATCCAGACTTATATTATTACGATCATAGCATGTATTTTTAAGATTCCATTTACACTGTTTGGTGGATGGTGTGCACAAAAACTGGGAAATACAAGAACATTTGTAATTGGAGCTTTAGCATCAGCTGTTTTGAGTATTCCTACACTGAAAGTTATTGAATTAAGCAAAGGAAACCTTGCGATCACAATTATTGGAATCGTTCTTGGCTGGAGTATTGCGTATAACCTGATCTGGGCTGTTATCAGTTCTTTATGGTCTTCTTACTTTGAAACAGAAGTACGTTATTCAGGAATTTCTTTTGTATATCATGTGCCAAGTTTCTTAGTAGCTGGGATGGTACCAACAATCTGTACATTGCTGATTAACTATGGAAAAGGTGATACGATTTATGTAGGTATCTATTCTACAGTTGTAGCGCTGATCAGTGCTGCATGTGCATTGGCTCTAAAAGCTCGACATGATCGAGGAGAGAAATAAAGAATGAAGGGATTTGCAGGGGAATCATATGTTTGAAAAAATCAAATGTTTTATTCTTGATATGGATGGAACAATCTATCTTGGAAATGAACTATTCCCATTTACCAAAGATTTTTTAAAGAAAGTTGAGGACACTGGAAGGGAATATTACTTCTTTACAAATAATTCATCAAAAAGTCAGCAGGCTTATATTGAGAAACTTGGGAAGCTTGGGATACAGATCAAGAAAGATCAGATGATGACCTCAAGTCATGTGATCGTCAAATATCTTAAGGAACACTATGAAGGAAAAAGCATCTATGTGCTAGGAACCCAATCCCTGATCCAGGAATTTCAATATTTTGATATGAACCTGACAGAAGAAGATCCAGATATCGTGGTCTTGGGATTTGATACAACCTTAACTTATGAAAAGCTTTCCAAAGCATGCCATTATATTCGGAATGGCTGTATATATTTTGGAATCAATCCAGACTGGAACTGCCCAATGGAAGGCGGAGCATTTATTCCAGACTGTGGATCAATAGCAAAACTTATAGAGGCTTCAACGGGAAGATTTCCAGAATTCTTTGGAAAACCGTCGAAACATACACTGGACTATATCATCCAGGAAACGGGATACGAACCGGATGAGATCGCTATTGTAGGGGACCGGCTGTATACCGACATCGCAGTTGCAGATCAAAGTGATGTAATGTCAATTCTTGTACTGAGTGGAGAGAGCACAAGAGAAGATGTAAAAACAAGCGATGTAAAACCGAATGTGATCTTAGAAGATCTCTCTGAGATCACCAAAATGTTATAACGCGAAAAAAGATACCAAATGATTCACTACTAGTTTGGTATCTTTTTTCATTGATCAACGTTTATCCAATTAAAACATGTTTCCCTTCAAATGCAAATCCAAAATGACAAATCTGTTCTTCCCTAAATCCATCAGCAATCAATTCAGCATCATAATTTTTTTCATCAATTTGCAATAAAGCCTTAGATACAGTATCCTTCAAAGAATCTTCAGTCCGTGGATTATGAACCTTAAATTCCAGAATATAAGCATTTTTAGATTTATCAAAAGGTTTTAACATTACATCATATCGTCCAAATCCGCTTTCACGATTGGAAGTTATCTTATAAGTATCAGAAAGTTCAACGATCAATCCAAGAACAAATCCATGATAAAATCGTTCTGGATGAGAAGAATCAGAAGGCTGTTTGCCTGTATCAAAAGAGCTAAATGTGGAAGCAGCAACTTGGTTCATGTAATCGTTCATATAATCGACATCTTGGCATAAAAAAGCTTTTAAGAAATCATTATAAGGAGTAGAATCTTCAGAAAACCAGTCTCGGATCATATCTTCAAACATTAATCTTACTTCTTTATTTGTAAGTTCCAGTGAATAGACAAAACGACCTCTTTTTTCATTAAAGGAACGATCAGACACTTTTAAATAACCGCTGGCAAGCAGCAGGCTCCAGATTGCACCTCGTTTTTTTTCTAACTGATCGAAGATAATTTCCTCATCAATTTCAGTTTTTAAGCATCCACCATTTAAAATATCTTCCAGGATCATTTTGGTTTCAGGATTGCTTATCTGCAGCAATTTACTGATCAGAGCATTAGAACTTGAATGAACCCAATAAGGTTTCAACAGTTTCTCTTTCAAGAAACAAGTAATAGACCATGGATTATAAATATCCTTCTGTGAACCGAAAGTAAACCCATCATACCATGACTTTACAAGAGATTCTTTGTCAGACAAATGATAGCTTTTTAAAGCTTTAAATACTTCATTTTCAGTGAATCCAAATTGCTGGCTGTATTTTTCGGAGGTGGTTGTAATGATGGAGAGATTATTAAGATCAGAAAAGATAGATTCCTTGCTGATCCTCGTAATTCCAGTCATTAATCCACGTTCAAGGTATGGATTTGTTTTAAATGAAGCATTTAATAAACTGCGTAAGAACCCTGTCAGCTCATCCCAATAACCATGAATATAAGCTTCTTGTAAAGGAGTGTCGTATTCATCTAAAAAGATTAGAACTTTCTTTTGATAAAAACGGCTGAGGTAATCAGACAGGTACATCAAAGTCAGACTCGCAACATCATCAGGCATATCCATATTTACAGAATTTATAAATTCCCAATCTTCAGAATTCAGGATTTTATCATCTTTGATATAAGAATGAATGCTGAATAATTTTACAAGAATCTGTAAGATTCCACGTTTCGTTTCTTCAAAAGTACGGCCTTTGATATTTGCAAAACTAAGTGAAATCACAGGATAAGTTCCTTGTAATTCATGATATTTCTGATCATTCCAGATAGAAAGGTCCTCAAACAGATCAGAACGGTCTTTGTATTGTATAGAAAAGAAGCATTCCATCATATTCAAATTTAAAGTTTTTCCGAAACGGCGAGGACGTGTGATCAAAGTTACAACATCCTGTTCTTCCCACCATTCTCTGATAAAATCTGTTTTATCAATATAAAAGCAATGATTTTCACGAAGAGAAGCAAAACCTTGATTGCCGAGAGAAATTGGTAATTGCATGATATGAAATCTCCTTTCCTGTTGTGTTTTACGTTACATATACTATAATTATAACTGAAGAAAGAATTGATTTCCAGAAATAAAATGATGCATTACGAGAGGAAAATAATAATATGAATTTTGGAATTATAGGATTTGGCAGAATCGCCAGAAAGTTTGTACAGGCAATCGAGGCAACAGATGAAGGAAAGATATATGCGATTGGCTCACGTTCAGTTTTCATGGATGATCCATATTTAAAGGAGCATTCAGAAGTCAAAGTATATAAAGATTATGAAGAACTGTTAAATGATCCGCAGGTAGATGCAGTTTATATCGCACTCACACATAAATTTCATAAAGAATGGATCTTAAGATCATTGGAACACCATGTTCCAGTATTAAGTGAGAAGCCGTTAGTGTTAACAGCCACAGATGTAGATGAGATTCAAGAAAAAGTAAAGAAAACAAATACATTGTGTACGGAAGCATTAAAAACAAAATTTAACACAGGGTATGATCATCTAAAAGAAGATCTGAAGAGAATTGGAAATATCCAAACAATTTATGCAAATTTCTGCTCAGATTCATTAGGATTGCCTAAGACCTCATTTTTGTTTGATAAAGAACAAGGTGGTGCATTGAATGATATTGGAAGCTATGTGCTTGGATTTATTCTGGGAATTCACGAGGAAGAAATTGATAAGATAGAAACTGAGAGAAAAGATATAGAAGGTATCAATTATTATTTCAGATCAAAGATTTATTTTAAAGATGGATGCATTGCAACCGCCGAAGGTGCAATCGATCGAGAAATGGATAGATATGCAAAAATTGTTGGAACTAAAGGAGAGATCATGATTCCGAATTATAACAGGATCATTGATTATACGATTCATTGGAATGACGGTACAACAGAGACGAAAAGTTATCCATTTAAAGGAAACGATATGACAATGCAGATACAGAATTTTATGGAAGATGTGGAAAATGGAAAGGTACAGAGTGAGAAACATTGTTTGGAGGATACGAAGAAGATTCTGGAAGTTAGTGAGATGATAGCAGCACATTAAAATCATAAAATTATTTGTATGACAACCTGGATAAAAAATGAGGAAATAGGGAAAAATAAAGAAATAAAAAATGCGGAAATATGCCAAAATGCCCAATAAAAAAATGCGGAAATGAACAAAATCGCTGTGCGATGGTCTAATAAAGACTGTAGCGCAGCGATTTTATTTATTTCATAAGAAATTTCCTAATTATTAAAACTTTCTAATGGATTATTCCGTATATAATAATGTACAGTACAAAAAAACCAAGAAATGAGTGGCATGCATGCTAATAGAACAAAAGTTAATCAAAAGAATAAAGAAAAAACAAGATAAAGAAGCAGCCAACGCACTGATCTCATATTATTACAAAGAAGTCTATGCATATGTATACCGACAAACAGGAAATGAAGAACTTACAAAAGATTTGACACAGGATATTTTTATACAGATCTTGCAAAAGATTACAATATTTGATCATAAAAAGGCTTCATTTCGGACATGGATGTATAGGATCGCATCGAATAAGATATGTGATCATTATCGAAGCAAGGTACATCGTTTGTCATTAAAGCAAGAACAGATTGATATGACAGATGAGAATCTGGAACTTCATAGTGGTAATTTAGGAACAGCGGTCAGGGATTTGTCCGAGTTGATCATCCATAAGGAGCTGATAGAGGACATTATGGAAATTGTTTCGCTATATAAGCAGGAGTGGCAGGAGATTTTTTATATGAAATGTTTTGAAGAAAGGACATTTCAGGACATATCGCAGACATTAAATATTTCCGAAAACACAGTGAAATCAAGATTTTATAAAATGATACGACAAATAAAAAGCGAGGTGGACTATCAGTAATGAAAAAAGAAAATAATCAGGAATTTTATGTAGAACAGATGGACGTTCATTACCCACGGCGGTCAGAAATACAGAATGAAATTGAAGACATCATTTTAAAAGGTATGCCTCAAAAGATTTCATTTCTAAAAAGAATGAAAAAGATTTATCTAGGACCTGGGTTAAGAGTCATTTATTATAAAAATCTTTCTGTATTTTTTGCGACGTTCATAATTTATTTTGCCGTGTGTCTTGGACTAGTACTTTCCTTTGAGGAGGAAATCAGACAATTTGGGGCAGCTTTTTTGGGAATGCCCGTTTTCTTTCTATTGTTTTCTTACTTTACTTGCTATATGGACGAACAGATACAGATCAATGAATTAAGAAATACGATGTATTATTCGATGAATTATATTGTGAGCCTTCGCCTATTTTATACAGCAGTCGTATTATCTCTGGTGAATACAAGCTTTTTATTCCTTAGTGGGATTAGGGAGAAAGCAATCTTATCGGTTGGAGTTGTTGGAGTTTCAAGTATGCTGGTCTTTGCGATCATTGCTGTATACATTTATCACAGATGGAATAACTATAAGTGCTTTGCGGGTCTTGGTGCAATATGGGTATTACTTTTTGCAGCAATCATGCGATTACCGGAAACAAAGATTTTATTTCTTTTTGAATATATTCCATTAGGAATTCAGATTGCAACAATGATCGTGTGTTTTGTGGCTTTATTTACTTTGGTTGGAAGAATGGAGGAGAAGGATGCTTACACTTTCGCATATTAGAAAAGATTATGGAAAATTCACAGCAGTGGAAGATATTAATCTGGAACTTGAAAATGGTTTATATGCCATGCTCGCACCAAATGGTGCAGGGAAAACGACATTGATCAAAATGATCACAACACTTTTGTATCCGACAAGCGGAGAGATTTTATACGATGGAATGGATATTTATAAAATGGGAGAAACATACCGGGATGTGATCGGTTATTTGCCACAGCATTTTGGATATTATAAAAATAATACACCAATGCAGTATCTTGATTATCTTGCAGCGTTAAAAGGAATTTCCAAAGAGGCTGCAAGAGAAAAAATTCCAGAATTATTGGAGTTAGTAGGATTAAGCGATGTCTCCAATAAGAAAATGAAAAAATTCTCTGGTGGGATGATTCAGCGTGTAGGGATCGCACAGGCAATGTTAAATGATCCAAAAATTCTTGTATTAGATGAACCAACTGCAGGACTTGATCCAAAAGAGAGAGTAAGATTTCGAAATATATTATCTGTATTATCCAAGGATCGAATAGTGATCCTTTCAACACATATTGTGTCAGACATTGAATCCATTGCAAATCATGTCATTATGATCAAAGAAAAACAGTTATTAAAAAATGATACAGTTCCAAACATCTGCAAGGAGCTTGAGGGGAAGGTATTTGAGAAATCGATCAATGAATCCAAGATCCAAGAATTTGAACAAAAACGAATCATTTTATCCATGCGACAGGAATCAGAAAAAATGATGGTCCGATATTATAGTGAGGAAGAAGATAATAATGCAAGACCGTGTACACCAAACCTTGAAGATGTATTTTTAGTCACTTACAGGGAGGAAAAATAACATGCGGATCATAATCAATGAATGTAAAAAAATATTGGATATTCGAATCATACTGTTATTATGTATGTTCTCTATTTTATACTATATGACATTTACACAAATATATCGATATCCAACTGGAGGACAGTTAACAAATACAAAGTATGACATTCCATTTACGGCAGAACTAGTGAAAGAATGGGGACCAAAATGGAAAGTAAAAGATGAAAAACAATACCAGGAGAAACATCAGGAATTAGAAAGAGGTTTTGCAAAGATCATAAAACAAGATCAAGAGCTTTCAAAAAGAGGGATTGTGGATTATGAAATTTTTAATAAAAAATATGAAGAACTTGGTCAAAAAACAACTTTATCAAAGCAGGAAAAAGAACTTGGTAAAATATTAGAAAATTATGTGTTTTATAATGATAAGACATCAAAAATTTTTTTGGATATACAAGCTTTAGAACATATCAGAGAGTTTCAAGGATCTGAATATGGAGTTTCGGATAAAAAATATAAAGAATTAAAAGCAGATGGATTTTTTGATGGAACGAAGTTATATCAAAAGGCAATCGAAAAGAGGGTAAAAAGAGATTACATATCATTAGTACATGAGGGAGTGTTTTACATTTTGCAAGAAGATATGGTAATGATCGGTGGTTTGATCATGATCTGTTTTTTTGCATTGATCATTCCATATCAGCTAAAACAACGTTTAAGACAGGTTATTCCGATTCTGGCAACGACGAAAACAGGAAGAAGGATTTATCAGATTCAATTGATAGCAAGTGCACTTGCTGCACTTTTTGTTGGAATTCTTCAAATGGCTGTATATGGGATTATCTGGCATTTGAAGGGATTATCGGTATTTTGGAGATGTGAGAGTTGGGGAATCGCATCAAATTCTTACTGGTGCGATAAGCTTTCTTTTGGAACTTATATGTTACTTTATATGGCCCTGATCTTATTATTTGCAATCGCAAGTATTGTGATCATTGATTTTATCGGCAGAACAATTGGAAATTATATGGGAGCTGTTGCGGTTTCAATTCCAGTATGTGGGGTGATGATGTTTCTTATGAGGAAAATTTATTATATGCTCTTTCTGATCACAAATGATCAGGTTCTGGCATACTGGGAATTATATGCACTCGCAACATGGCTCATAGTGATGCTTCTGTTTTATAAGATCAGAAGTAAGCGATGGAAAAAGGTGGATTTATGAGAATTTTTAAATTAGAGTTTCAAAAGATCATGAAAAATCCCATGCTTTGGTTATTGGCAGTGATATTTTGTCTTGTGAATTGTTTAATTATTTACAATGAGGCGGGAAATAAGGATACATCCAAAGAATTAGTGATCATGCATGACATTATCAAAAAAACAGATGATACAAACCACTCACGTCAAGCTAAAAATAGAAATGAAAGAAAGCAGTTATCCGAGGCATATCAAGAATATTACAAAGAAAATATCGACTTGTATGACAAACTTGATATGGCGAAGATCCTAAAACAAAAAGAAGAAATGCTTCAGTATCACCCCAAGGGATTTATGAAGAAATTTGTAAAAGATAACTATGAGCATCTGCAAAAAAGAGTGGAGGAGATCAAATCTGATAAAGAATATAACGATGCTTTTTATCCAGGACAGTATTATGAGATCCATTCGTTATTATATTCAAAGTTAGGGAAAAAATTAATCGTGGAAATGAGTCTTTTGATGGCACTCAGTATTTTGTTTATCATGGATTATGAGAGACTGCAAAAGACAAATGATCTTGTAGATGCAACCAGAACTGGGAAGAGAATCATGGATTGTAAAGCTTTTGCAGGGACGTTAAGTGGAATTTTATTTTCAGCGATACTATGCAGTGTTACATGGATTTATTTTTTTTACTGCGTATCATTCAAAGGACTATGGAATGTCTCGGTTGCCTCCACACTAGTTGCAGAAAAAAGATATTCGGGATGGTTTTATCCATTTGTTACATTCTTTAAAATGACGCAGATACAATACTTGATCCTAACACTTACCGTATATCTTGGAATCATCCTGTTGATCGCACTGGCAACGATCGCAATCCAATTCTTGCTAGGGAACAGTTATTTTTCATTTGCTATATTAATTCTCTTAAACATGGCATTGTTCCTAGGTGCTTACTATTCGAATGTAACATTTATGGATGTCATATTACGCCTGCTAAACCCAACAAATCTCTATATTACAAGCGGAGCCTGGTTTATGGAAAATGACATTACATTGTCATTTGCAGGAAATGAATTCTGGATCATAGGAGTGACGGGGGTATGGATGACTTTGTGTGTTAAAATAGCAAGAAATTTTAAGTTGTATGACAGAAATGTATCGAGTATTCATAAAAACATAAAGAAAGATAGGTGTACGAAAAACGAATTTCATTGACGGATTTTTTGCAAAACGCTGATCCGCCAACACTCCTGCACAACTCACTGCGTTCAAACAGTGCCCGTGTTGGCTGCGATTTTGCAAAGAATCCTATGAAATTCTATCATTTCGTACACCTATCTTTCTTTATGTTTTTATGAATACCTGAAGACATTCCCGTATACAATTAAGATTTTCAAGACAGAAGAGTGGATGTTTTACTATGTTGGTTTACATCTTTTAGATGATTGATAACTACAAATTCAAATAATCCCGGATAAAAAACGCCGTCATCAAATGAAACCTCTCTACCGTATCATCCAATTTCAAATCCCAATGATCCTCGATCACCCGCATCCGATAAGTAATCGTATTTCGATGACAAAACATATTCGAAGCCACATGCTGAATACTCCCATTACAAAGCAGATACTGATGCAACGTCTCCAGATAATTTGTATCATGAATCTCATCATACTCTTCAATATTCTTTAAATACTCATCATGATAAGCCATCAAAAGATTTTTATCATTCACAGAATGAAGAATTCGAAAGAATCCCATCTCCTCAAACCGGGCAATTTCTTGTCCATTATTCGCAGCATAAACAAGAGCAGCCAGAGAACGTTGATAACTTACACGAATCTCACGAAGCGTGTGGACAGAACTTCCAATCCCTGCATAAATCTGCATTTTTTTAAACGAATTTTCCAGTGTAGAGATCAAAGAAGATATTTCGTTATAAATCAATTCTTCTTCCATGTCATGAAAAACAAACAAAAAATGATTCTTATAAAAAGCAATATGGATATCCAGATCGTTTAGTTTGATATAACTTTCCATCAAAAACAGCAGACGCAATTTAAGATCATCAGAGATCGCTTTCTTATTACATTTCATTAAAGCAATCTCATAACAATCTTCCTTCTCAAAATGATTATCTTCAAGAATCCGCAAAGCATCATAATGATGCAGAGAATCTTCTTCAATAAAAGATAAAAATGCATCCGTGATCGAAGTATCTTTCTGTGTGTCCATAAAGATCCGGTTATAATAATCCCTCGTAATCTCATAAATATGAACGTCCCAAGGCATCTCGATCAATGGATAGTTGTGTTTGTCGCACAATGCCTTAATAGAATCAGTGATATCTTCGGAAAGAATATATTTTCCTGTATTTAAGATCATCCCGCAAGTATGGCTTTTGATCATCGTTTCAATAAAATCATAAAGAGAAGCCTCATCCTGACAGTTGATCCCTGTCGTGATGATCAGTTCTTCACCCTTTAGAAAGTCGTGGGTAGAACTGTCTTCAGAGACATAAACCCAGTTCATGATATGATCGATCCCAGTTTCACCTGCGATCATGGAAAGATGATATTGTTGTTTGGTCTGTGTATATAATTCATTTAATGTAAGAGGCATAAATCTGCCCTCCTTTATTTGTGTCCTATTCATTTGAAGTCATGTAAAAATAGTCTACCATATTTGATACTATTTGTGCAATGAACACAAAGAATCAAAGGAAAATTGTGATAAAAGAATATAGGAAACTAATAAAAAATTGGTGGAATGATCACACAAAAATGAAAAAAATTATTCAAAAAAATAAATAACTATTTAATAAGAAGAAACCAGAGAAAAATTGATGAAAAATTCAATTTCTCTGGTTATTTTTGGTAAAAATAGATAAGAAACAAAAAATATGGTGGTTTGTATTTGTAAAAAATGTTATAATAATCTTTGTAAAAAGATTTCGCAAGAAGGAGGAAATATCTATGCATAAGTATGGACCAGTGATCAAGATGTTGTCATTGGTGACTCAGATAGGAATTACGATGTTGACTTCTGTTTTTTTATGCATGGCGATCGGAATGTGGATTGATAAACATTTTTCCACAAATCTATTTCTTCTTTTTCTGATTCTTGGTATTATGGGAGGAATCAGAGGAGTATATTCTCTGATTCACAATATATTGGAACAGGAAGATATGGAGGATAAAGATGAGAGATAAATTAAGACAGCTAGACGAGACATACCTGGATCTTGTGATCGGAATTCTTTTGTGCGGAGTGTTATCTGCGATTTTGGGTATGATAATAACCAGAGGTGATCTAAGATATCTGATCGGAGCTATTGTGGGAACGATCTTTGCTCTCGTGATGATCACAACGATGATGGTAAGCATCCAGAAGTCCGTACAGATGGATACTCATCAGGCAAGCCGGAATATGATCAAGAGTGCGTTGATAAGATATGTAGCGACATTGGTTATTTTATACGTGATGATCAAACTTAGTATGAGTGCTTTTATTGCTGCATTGGTTGGATTCTTAAGCAGTAAGTTTGCAGCATTTTTACAAAAACCGATCCACGAGCATATCACGCGCAGAGTTTTACAAGAATAACGTGAATCACATTTTCCGGGTTTCTAACATGGAGAAAGAGAAAATCGGAGAAATGGAAAATATAATAAAAAGGAGGTTGTGCCATGGGAATTATGAATGCCCCCATGATGTTGGCAGCATCATCCGGTGATGACGTTGACTTTATGGTGCATGGGCTGATCCCGCTGAAGTTTTTCGGGCATAAGGTCTGGATCACGACAACGCATGTGACGACGCTGATCGTTATGGTGTTTATCATCGTATTAGCGTTGATCGCAAGACATGCAGTTCTTCACGGTGATGAGAAGCCGTCAGGACTTCAGAATTTTGTGGAGATGATCGTTGAGATGCTTGATAATCTGGTAAAGGGAAGCATGGGAAGACATTGGCGTCCATTTGTAAATTACATTGGAACGATCATGGTCTTTATCTTTTTTGCAAATACATCTGGATTATTTGGCCTAAGACCACCGACAGCGGATTATGGAACAACGCTTGCGTTAGCGTTGATCACGTTTGTACTGATTCAGTACAGTGCATTTAAGACGAGTAAATTACATGTATTTACAGATCTTTTCAAACCGATCCCAATCTTATTTCCAATTAACCTGATCGGAGAGTTTGCGACACCGCTTTCCATGTCTCTTCGTTTGTTTGGAAATATTATGGCGGGTACGATCATGATGGCATTGTGGTACGGATTGCTGCCATGGCTTGCGCAGCTAGGTATTCCAGCATTCTTGCATATGTACTTTGATCTGTTTTCAGGAGCGATCCAGACATTTGTATTTGCGATGCTGACAATGACATTTATCACAGATAAGCGGGAAGCTTAAATTTTAGCGACAAAATTTTATGTAGTTTAGGAGGAAAAAACTATGAATATTTCAAGTGAAGCATTTGTATTAGGGTGTTCTGCGATCGGAGCAGGACTTGCACTGATCGCAGGTATCGGACCTGGTGTTGGACAGGGATACGCAGCAGGACAGGGTGCAGCAGCAGTAGGACGTAATCCAGGAGCGAAAGGTGATATCACATCTACCATGCTTCTTGGACAGGCGGTAGCAGAGACAACAGGTCTTTATGGTCTGGTTATTGGTTTGATCTTATTATATGCAAATCCACTGTTTGCAAAACTTTAATAAAACAAGCCGAAGGGAGGCCAAGGCGTGGACGGAAGAATATTTGGATTAGATATTCAGCTTGGCTTTGATGTGATTATGCAGGGAATCGCAGTGTTCATCATGTTTGCACTGCTTTCCTATATTCTGTTTGAACCGGTTCGCAAGATCTTAGAAGACCGTAAGAACAGAATTGCAGATGAGATCGATCAGGCAGCAGCCGATCAGGCAGAAGCTGCAAAGTTAAAAGCCGAATACGATCATAAACTAAAAAATGTTGAAAAAGAAGCAGATGCCTTAATGGCACAGGCCAGAAAGAAAGCACTGAAGAGAGAGGAAGAGATCGTTGCAGGAGCGAAAGAAGAAGCTGCAAGGATCATAGAAAGTGCGAATCATGAGGCAGAGCTTGCAAGAATCAATGCACAGGATCAGATGAAGCAGGAGATGGTCAAGATGGCAGTCTTAATGGCTGGCAAATTCATCCAGAACCAGATGGACGAGAAAGACCAGAATGCTTTCGTTGATCAGACCTTACAGGAAATGGGTGATAAGACATGGCTTCAAGAGTAGATAAGATTTACGGGGATGCCTATATTTCTGTGAAAACAGATGAGGACGATCTTTTAGAAGCTTTGGAAGAGGCGAAAGCTGTCAAAGAAATCTTAGATTCCAACACAGATTTCGTGAATTTCCTAAATCATCCCCAGATCACAAAAGAAGAGAAGATGGAGGCAGCAAAGAACGTTTTTGATGGCCGGGTTTCTGATGATATGACAGGATTTTTGATGATCATCATCAAGAAAGGACGTTTTAAAGAATTTGATGGAATCTTTACTTACATCATTTCGAATATCAAACGTCAGTTAGGAATCGGAGCCCTACATGTAACGTCAGCAATGCCGCTGTCACAAGAACAAAAAGACAAGATCTTAAAGAAAGTCATTGCTTCTTCAGAATATCAGAAGTTAGAGGTGACTTATGAGACAGATAAAGACATCATCGGTGGATTGATCCTTTGTATGGATGATCGGATTGTGGATAATTCCATTCGTACAAAGCTTGATTCGATGGGCAGATATCTGTCACAAATACAACTATAGAACAGGAGGAAGATAAGCCCCATGAATTTAAGACCAGAAGAGATCAGTTCTGTGATCAAAGAACAGATCAAACAATATTCAACAAAGCTTGAAACCTCTGATATTGGAACGGTAATACAGGTTGCCGATGGAATCGCCAGAATCCATGGATTAGAGAAAGCGATGCAGGGAGAACTGCTCGAATTTCCAGGGGAAGTTTATGGAATGGTATTAAACTTAGAAGAGGACAACGTAGGTGCAGTTCTCTTAGGTGACCGAAAGAATATTAACGAAGGCGATATTGTCAAGACAACGGGCCGCGTGGTAGAAGTGCCAGTTGGAGATCAACTGACAGGACGTGTCGTAAACTCCTTAGGACAGCCAATTGACAATAAAGGTCCGATCGAGACAGATAAATATCGTCCAATTGAAAGAGTTGCGTCAGGAGTAATCTCAAGAAAATCCGTAGATACTCCGATCCAGACAGGAATCAAAGCAATCGATGCGATGGTACCGATCGGAAGAGGACAGCGTGAGCTGATCATCGGAGACCGTCAGACAGGTAAGACAGCGATCGCGATCGATACGATCATTAATCAGAAAGGACAGGGTGTTCACTGTATTTATGTGGCAATCGGCCAGAAAGCATCCACAGTTGCTAATATCGTTAAGACATTAGAAGAGTTTGGTGCGATGGATTATACAACGATCGTAGCATCTACAGCCAGTGAATTAGCACCGCTTCAGTATATCGCACCATACGCAGGATGTGCGATCGGTGAAGAATGGATGGAGAGAGGAGAAGATGTATTAGTTGTATATGATGATTTAAGCAAACATGCAACTGCATACCGTACACTTTCCTTACTTCTTCGCAGACCACCTGGACGTGAAGCTTATCCTGGAGATGTATTCTATTTACATTCAAGACTTTTAGAGCGTGCAGCCAGATTATCTGATGAATTAGGTGGAGGATCATTAACAGCCCTTCCGATCATCGAGACTCAGGCAGGTGATGTATCTGCATACATTCCAACCAACGTTATTTCCATCACAGATGGACAGATCTATCTGGAAACAGAGATGTTTAATGCAGGTTTCAGACCAGCGATCAATGCCGGACTTTCTGTATCACGAGTTGGAGGATCTGCACAGATCAAGGCAATGAAGAAGATCGCAGGACCAATCCGTACAGACCTTGCACAGTATCGAGAACTGGCAGCATTTGCCCAGTTTGGATCAGAGCTTGACGATGATACAAAAGAACGATTAGATCAGGGTGAGAGAATCAGAGAGATCTTAAAACAGCCACAGTATCAGCCATTACCAGTTGAGAAACAGGTTGCGATCATTTATGCAGCAGTCAAGAAACATCTCTTAGATCTGCCAGTAGATCAGATTCTTGATTTCCAGAAAGAATTATTTGAACTGATTGATACAAAATATCCAGAGATCTTTACAAGCATTGCCGAGACGAAAGTCATGGATGATGTGACAGAAGAGAAACTGATCAAAGCGATCAATGAAGCAAAAGAATCATTTAGAAAGTAAGGTGATCTGTCATGGCATCGATAATTGATATTAAAAGACGAAAAGCCAGCGTCGAAAGTACCGGACAGATCACAAAAGCGATGAAACTTGTATCCACGGTAAAGTTACAGAGAGCCAAGCAGCGTGCAGATGAGTCAAAAGCATACTTTAATAAGATGTATGAGACGATCAGCTCGATCCTTGCCAAAGCAGGTAATATCAATCATCCGTATTTACAGGAAAATGGTTCCACAAAGAAAGGGATCATTACCATTTCATCCAACCGTGGATTAGCAGGGGGATATAATAACAATATCGTGAAACTGATCCGGGACAGCGGTATGAACAAAGAAGATATCATGATCTATGCGGTAGGACACAAAGCGATGGATACGTTAAAACATCGTGGGTATGAGATCGTTTCTGATGATTCAGAGATGATCAACGAGCCAGTCTATGATGATGCCAGAATCTTAGGAGAGAAACTTCTAAAAGCTTTTGAAGATGGAGAAATCGGTGAGATCTATCTGGCATACACAGATTTTAAGAATACCGTGGTTCATGAACCAAAACTTGTAAAATTACTCCCAATTGAGAATGATCAGCAGGCAAATGAAGAGAAATCTGAAAGCAAGGCTCCAATGAATTTTGAGCCAGAGCCGGAAGAAGCACTTTCTTTATTAATTCCAAAGTATATCTGCAGCATGATCTATGGAGCCTTAGTTACATCTGTAGCAAGTGAAAATGGAGCCAGAATGCAGGCAATGGATTCTGCGACAAGTAATGCAGAAGAGATGATCTCAAACTTAGAACTTGCATACAACCGAGCAAGACAGGGAGCGATCACACAAGAATTAACAGAGATCATTTCAGGAGCAGAAGCCCTGAAATGATGGACTCGATATAAGAAGCAGGAGGAAATAACATGGCAGATAATCGTACAGGAAAGATCACACAGGTCATCGGTGCGGTTCTGGACATCAAGTTTGGCAGTGATAATCTGCCAGAGATCAATGATGCGATCGATATTCAGACAAAAGACGGCGGAAAATTAGTCGTTGAAGTTGCACAGCACCTGGGTGATGATACCGTAAGATGTATCGCAATGGGACCAACCGACGGATTAGTCCGTGGAATGGAAGCACAGGCTACAGGCGGACCGATCTCCGTTCCTGTAGGAGAGGCAACCTTAGGACGAATCTTTAACGTGCTGGGAGATCCTATTGATAATAAACCGGCACCAGAAGGAGCCAACCGCTTACCAATCCACAGAAAAGCACCGGAATTTTCAGAACAATCTACAGAGACAGAAGTTCTGGAAACAGGGATCAAGGTCGTTGACCTTCTATGCCCATACCAGAAGGGTGGAAAGATCGGTCTGTTCGGTGGTGCGGGAGTAGGTAAAACAGTACTGATCCAGGAGCTGATCCGAAATATCGCAACAGAGCATGGTGGATATTCTGTATTCACTGGTGTAGGAGAACGTACTCGTGAAGGAAATGATCTATACACAGAGATGAGTGAATCAGGTGTTATCGACAAGACCGCCATGGTCTTTGGACAGATGAACGAACCACCTGGAGCCCGTATGAGAGTTGGTCTTACAGGACTTACAATTGCAGAAGATTTCCGTGATCGTGGAGGAAAAGACGTCTTATTATTCATCGACAACATTTTCCGTTTCACACAGGCAGGATCTGAGGTATCTGCCTTACTTGGACGAGTGCCAAGTGCGGTAGGTTACCAGCCAACACTGCAGACAGAGATGGGTGCCTTACAGGAACGTATCACATCCACAAAGAATGGATCGATCACATCCGTACAGGCAGTCTATGTGCCAGCCGATGACTTAACTGACCCGGCACCAGCAACAACGTTTGCCCATCTGGATGCAACAACTGTATTATCACGTGCGATCTCAGAGATGGGAATCTATCCGGCGGTAGATCCATTGGAATCAACATCCAGAATTCTAGATCCAAAAGTCGTTGGAGAAGAACATTACAAAGTAGCTCGTGGTGTTCAGGAGATTCTGCAAAAATACAAAGAATTACAGGATATCATTGCAATCTTAGGTATGGATGAACTTTCCGAAGACGAGAAACTGGTCGTAGACCGCGCAAGAAAGGTACAGAGATTCTTATCTCAGCCATTCTTCGTAGCTGAACAGTTTACAGGAAAACCAGGACAGTATGTATCCTTAAGTGATACGATCCAGGGATTCAAAGAAATCTTAGAAGGAAAACACGATGAGATTCCAGAAGGAATGTTCTTGAATGCAGGAACCATCGAAGAAGTTGTAGAACGTTTTGCAGCAAGAAATAAGTAGGTGATCCTATGGCTGAAAACACAATGAAATTAGAAGTCATTACACCAGAACGCTCATTTTATACAGGAGATGTCACATTTGTTGAGTTAAATACAACCGAAGGAGAAGTCGGAATCTACGCAAGACACATCCCGATGACTATGATCATCGCACCAGGTGTCCTAACGATCACAGAAGAAGACGGAACCAAGAAGAAAGCGGCATTATTAAAAGGATTTGTGGAAGTCACAGAAACAACCATGAGTATCCTGGCAGAAGTTGCAGAATGGCCGGAAGATATCGATGTTGAACGTGCAAAGAAAGCGGAAGAGAGAGCAAGAAAGAGACTTGAAGCTAAGAGCGCAGATATTGATATTGCAAGGGCAGAGTTGGCACTTAAGAGAGCGTTAGTTCGTAAGGGATTGAAAGCATAAAGTAAATTTGAATATGTGTAAAAAGATTCTAGGCAAATTGATTGCTTAGAATCTTTTTATTTTATAGAAAAAAATCAAATTATTTTTATAAATAGCTAACATAACATATACAATAAAAAAATAATATAATGTTATATTTATACTTGTATAAATGGTAGGCTTCATATAAAATATAAAGTAAATTAAGATTAAAGGAGAAAGTGGTTCAATGAAAAAATTAACAAAAAAACAAGTAGAAATAATGAAAATATTTTGGGCAAGTGAGCATCCATTAGCAGCATCAGATATTTTGAAATTGGATGAAAGTATGAATATTAATACAATACGTGCATCTATTCAGAGTTTACTGAAAGCAGATTATATTGAAGTTGCCGGTATTGAACATAGAGGAAATGTATTGGCACGTACTTACACATCCAAGATTAAGATAGAAGAGTATATTATTTCTAATTTTGCAGGAATTAACAATAAAATTTCTAAAAAATCTTTGGTTGCTCAATTTATAAAAAATGAAGAGGATGAAGAGGTTATAAATGAACTGGAACAAGAATTGAAGCATAGAAAAGAAATTTTAGCGAAAAAGAGGGATAATTAGATATGATATTTCCAACATATGGATCAGTATTTGCATGTATATTATTGAGTAGTGTTTTTATGATTGTGGTATGTTTGCTGGGAAATAGAATAAATTTTATTTTAAAAAATAGTGCTAATCTGCTGGTGATTTTCATGATCATGGTTATGCTAAGAATGTTTTTTCCATGTAACTTTGTATTCACAAAAAACATTTATTTTACACATGCACTAACTATAATATGTAATATTTTAATGAAGCATATTTGGAAGAATTATAGTGTTTCAGATGTAATTATAGTAGTATGGATATTAATTAGTCTTATGTATATATGCAAACTTATACATACACAGATTCAATTCAATCGATTTTTATCAATACTAGTACCAGATAATTCAAATAAGATAGAGAAGGTATATAAATCAGTACAAAATAATAAAAACTATAAATTTGAAATATATAAAATACAAGGAATTAAGAGTCCATGTATTACAGGATTGGTTCATCCTAAGATTCTACTGCCGGAAATGGATTTTACCGAAAAAGAATTACAATATATTTTTAAACATGAACTGCAGCATTTTTATCATCATGATCTGTGGTTAAATATGTTGTGTGAAATTATTATGTGTTTTTATTGGTGGAATCCTTTCGCATATTTTTTAAAAGAGAAATTCAAAGATATGTTAGAATTCGCAAACGATAAAAAAATAACGGAATCAATGAACGAAATGGAAATTTATGAGTATTTAGAATGTATGCTTAAAATTATAAAAAATAACAAGATGCATAAGAAGATACCAGTTCTTTGTTTTATTGGATGCGGAAGATCTACAGTTCAACAAAGATTTGACTTAATTATAAAAGGACAGGAGAAAAAATATAAACACAGAGGATATATTTTGTACATTATGGTATTTTGTTTCAGTTACATTTTAAGTTTTGTTTTTGCATTTGAGCCAGATTATAAAAATCCAAGTCATATGTCAGATGAAATTATATACAATTTAGAAAAGAAAGATACATTTTTTATAAAAAACAATAAAGGATATAAAATATATTATAAAGGAAGATTTATAGGAAATTGTAAATCATTAGAAACATTTCAAGGATATCGTGTATATAAAAATGATAAGGAGGCAAAAGAGAATGAAGAGATTAAATAAAATGATTGTTTGTTTAGGGGCGTTATTAGTATTTTCGATGGGACTTAATTTTTCTGCTCATACAATTTATGCACAAGAAAATATAGAGATTGTGAATGAAGGGAAAAATGGAGATATCGAGGAATATAAAAATGTTTATGTTTGGAAATATAAAGTAGTAAATGGAAATTTATATAAAAGAAAATATAATAGAGTAACTGGAGAATGGGTAGGAAAATGGATGCCAGTATAAAATAATATAGTATTTTTTTTAGGAGAAAACTGTGAAATGAAAAGCAAAAAGATTGTTTGCATCTTATATAGCATTGTATTGATAGGCATGAATGTTTTTGGGTTTGCAATTTTCAGTAATTATCGTATGACAGATAAGATTTTCCATAAGAGAGTGATAGAAGTTCAAGCCAGACAACAAGAACTTGTGAATGTATCAGAAGTTCATAAAGAACTTTTAAAGTTTGCAAATCAATATCATGTAACAATTATGAAATATGAATTTCTTAATGAAAAAGAATTATCTATTTATACGACAAATCAACAAGAAGTTTTAAATATGAAGTTTCCGTATACCACATGGAAAATAAATGTGTATCCATTTAAAGATTTGAAGAATGTAGGATATGGAAACACATTTTTTATAGATCATACGACGAGAGCAATAGAGCAGAAATTAGAACAGGGATTATCCCAATATGGTATTGTAAAAATATATACCAATCAACAAAAATGGCAATCAATAAATAATCTTTCAGTGTTGTATTTGTTAGGATTTAGTGTTTTATTTTTATTGCTAGGATTTAGTGTCTATTATATATATTCGAGAAAGAAAATAGCTTTAATGAAATATTGGGGATATTCGAAAGCATCAATTATATGGAAGATAAATAAAGATATCATAAGATTTTGGATATTCAATGAAATGATATGGTTAATGATATGGATTGGAGTTGGATGGAAGTTTGAAGGAATACAAAAAATAATAGAATATATGTCTACATGTATTTTGGTAAATTTATTGATAAGCATTATAATTTTTCTGTTGGCAATTATAATAAATTGTATGATATTATCTCTTGAAAAGTATATATCAGAAGGGGAAAAAACGGGCTTTTTTAATCAAATCAAAAAAATATCTTATATAGTGTTGACTAGCGTATTTATAGTTGTATTGTTAACTTTAAGTAATGCAACAAATGATGCACAACGATTGAAAGATAAACAACATACTTTGAGTTATTGGAATAAGACAAAAAATATTTATACAATTAATTTTCAAGGATATGATTCTTCAGTGGTAGAAGATTCTTTGGAAGCAAGAAATATTAATGATGAGTTAGAAAAATTTTATCAAAAATCAAAAGATAAACTCAAAATATTTCTTATAAACTCAGATAATTATGAAAAGGAATCGGATGGAAGAGGAAATCAGAGGTACGAATTTGAGTATGCTGGAGATAAAGAAGAGCAAATTTATTCACCAGCAGGAAGAAGTATTCAAATAGATGAAAATTATTTAAAGCGAAATCCAATACAAACATGTAATGGAAAAGCCATTTCAAAATTGATTGATTACGATCAAAATACTCTTAATATCTTAGTGCCAGAACAGTATAAGAAATATGAAAAAAAAATCATAAAAAATTATAAAGAAAATTTCTATTTTCAAAAGGTTACAATAGATAATTATTTTAGAAAAAATATGAATAAACCAAAAAATATGCTGAAAAAAGATAAACTATCTATTCATATCATATATGTGAAATCGAATCAATCTTATTTTACGTATGATTCAGATACAGGAAATGACAAAAATCAGATTATAGATCCAATAGCAGTCATTTATACAGGCGGAGTGGATTCATCTTGTATTGCATCTATGTATGCAGGAGATACAGTTTCAGGTAGCATTTATTTTGAGGATAATTCTAAAAAACAAGGTCGGGCATATCGAAAAGTAGAAGCATTAGAACAAGAGTTAGGTATTTATCAATTTAACTCGGTAACAAATATTTATGGACAGGCAGCCAGCAATCTTGTGATTATTCGACAGAAAGTAATGTGGCAGAGTGCAATTTTATTAGCAGTTATACTTTGCTCCATAGTATTTATAACAATAGCAGTTAGTGGATATTATTTTTCAAAACAACAAAGATTATTATTAGAAGCTTTATGGGGATATGGCTATATGTCGTCAATAAAAGAAATCATTCTAGTTTTTATAGGCATTAATTTGTGCACAACTGCAGTAGTATATATTATAAAACATAATGTAGTAGTATGGTATTTTATGATTATAGCATGTATCATAGAAATTATTGTTACAAAGTTAGAGTATGATTATTTAAGTAAGAAAAATTTACATGAAAAAATAATAAATGGAGAGCAATGGTGATGATTGAATTAAAAGATATTTGTAAATCATTTGGTGATCATGTAGTTTTGAAAAATTTTTCGTTAAAAATCAATAAAAATGAATTTATTGCAATTATTGGTGAGAGCGGGGCAGGAAAAACTACTATTTTAAATATGATTTCTATGATTGATAAACCAGATAGTGGGAGTATTTCAATCAATGGGGAAAATAGCTTTTCTAAGAAAGATATTCAAAATTTAAGAAGATATGTATTTGGGTATATTTTTCAAAATTATGCCTTGATAGAAAATGATACAGTAAAAGAAAATCTGTTGTTATCAAAAAAGTATCGAAAGAATTTTAAAGAAAAAGAGTTAGAAGAATCTGTAGAGAAAGTTGGGATATCCAAAGAATATCTGGGACATAAGGTTTGCGAATTAAGTGGTGGAGAACAACAAAGAATAGCAATTGCAAGAACGATGTTAAAACCATGTGAGATTATACTTGCAGATGAACCAACTGGAAATCTTGATACAAGCAATAAGGAAAAAATTATTCATTTATTTAAAGAATTAAAAAAAGAAGGAAAAACAATAGTATGCGTTACACATGATGAAGAAATGGCAAAAAGTGCAGATCGAATCATTGATTTAAAAAAAGAAAGAGGTAGAGAAAAATGAAAGGTATTTTATTGGCAGCAATGAATGTAGTATTGATCTTATTTACAGTGTTAGTACATAAGATAATTTTCAGAATACTGGGATTAGGATATGACAGTTTGGTGGTATATTGGGGATTATTTGTACTTATATTTTTTATATTAGATGTAATTTTGAATTTTTTCTTTTTAAAAGATAAATCAAGATAAAAGCAAGAATATATTTGAATATGTAAAGAAATCCTGTCTACATTGAGAAATCAGTGTCAGGCAGGATTTTTTGTTAAATTAAAACCATCAATCTTTTCAGATTATGTAATTTTTTCTAAATTCATTGTCTCTAAAAAGATGAAAGGAGATCAAAAGAATGTCGACAGAACAAATTTTAGAAAGGCTTATGCGAGAATACGGAGATTCTGTTTTTCGTATGTGCTTTCTTTACTTAAAGGATTATCATTTGGCAGAAGATGCCACACAGGGAACATTTATGAAAGCTATGAAAAAATTAAAAGATTATTTTGAGTTGCATATAAAATAATCAGATAGTAAAATATGAACAAAAGGTAAGATAAATGCGGAAAGGAGGGAACCTCATGCAAAAGAAACTTCCAATCGGAATTATTAAAAGGAGCGAAAGCAGGAAATTATGAAGATGCAAAAGCTATGATGAAATATATCATGGCAGCAGAATCCAGACGATTATACGATCGAATGTCAGGAGATAAGTTAAGCGAAAAACAAAAAGAACAGATGAAATCATTAATGTCAGATAACATGAAAGATACAGAGTTAATGACAGCACTGTGGATTTTATCTTCTATTTTAAAAGAATATTATGGGAAAAAAGTTATCATATTGATCGACGAATATGATGTCCCATTAGACAAGGCGTTCGAGAATAACTACTATAATGAAATGATCATCTTACTTCGAAACATGTTAGAACAATCATTAAAAACAAATGATAATCTATACATGGCCGTATCAACAGGCTGCTTAAGAATTGCCAGAGAAAGCATCTTTACAGGACTAAATAACTTCAATATCTTTTCTATCACAGACCAATATTTTGATGAGTACTTTGGATTTACAGACAAAGAAGTAAAAGAAATATTACAATATTACAAAGTACCAGAAGCTTTCGAACAAACAAAGAAATGGTATGACGGCTATCGCTTTGGAAACACAGATATCTACTGCCCATGGGATGTAATCAATCACTGCCGAGCATTAAAAGTAGAACCAGATGCGACACCACAGCCATACTGGATCAATACAAGTGGAAATTATATCGTAAAACGCTTTATAGAGAAAGCAAACCAACAGACAAGAAGAGAAATTGAACAATTAATTGAAGGAAAAGCAATCCAGAAAGAAATCAGGTTAGAACTAACATACAACGAACTAGACAGCACGATCGAGAATCTCTGGAGTGTACTCTTCGCAACAGGCTACCTCACCCAACAGGGAAAACCACAAGGAAGAACTTACTCTCTGATAATCCCAAACGAATCCATCCGACAGATCTTTATCGAACAGATTCAGGAATGGTTCAAAGAAACCACAAGAAAAGACGAAAACCGCTTAAAAGATTTCTGCAAAGCATTTGAAGAAGGAAACGCAGAAGCAATCGAAGAACAATTTAATAACTACCTAATGAAAACCATCAGCATCCGAGACACCTTCACAACCAAAAAAGAAAACTTCTACCATGGAGTCCTCCTAGGCTTACTAAGCTACGACCCAGACTGGTACATTACCTCAAACCAAGAAAGCGGAGACGGATACAGCGATATCATGATCGAAGCAGAACAAGCCAGAATCGGAATCATTATAGAAGTAAAATATGCAGAAAACATCAAAACACTAGATAAAGCATGCCAAAAAGCACTAAAACAGATCAAAGAAAAGAATTACGATCAGAAACTAGAAGAAGAAGGCTACGAAACAATATTAAACTACGGAATCGCCTGCTATAAAAAACGATGTAAAGTTTTGGTAGACAAATAATATAAAATAGAACCATTATCATTTTTAGAAAAAATTGTAAGTAAAATTTACATGATAATAAATATAGAATATATAGTTATTACCAATAACCTTCAGCGTATATAAGAGATATAAAATAAATAAAAGGTAGCTAAACGATAGAATTTCATAGGATTTTTTATAAAATCGCAGCAAACTTGGTGCGATGTCTGAGCGAAGCGAGTTTCGCAAGGAAAGTTTGCGAACAAGCGTTTTGTAAAAAATCCGTCAATGAAATTCGTGTTTAGCCACCTTTTATTTATTTTATATCTCTTATATACGTCAAAGATTATGACAAACAATTATTTATTCGCCAAATTATTATTCTGATACCGAGAATCAAACGTAACCTCATCATCAAACCATTCAGGCCCTTCATACTCTACAGCGACTTCCTCACTAGGAAATTCCACCTCAGCCATTACAAGCCCCTCATATTCTCCATGAAAGACATCCAGCTCAATAATAAATCCATGTTCATCCGGAATCTTATAACGAGTCTTAGAAATTAAAATCCCATCCACCTTCGGAAGCAGATGTTCATAAGCTGCCTTATCAAGCGGAAATTCATGCTCGGTTCTAGCCATCAATCCCTTACTCTTAAAAGTCAAGAAATACTGCTTATTCATCCTGCGGATACGAATGACAGGCTCCATGCAAAGATAGCCCTGTTCGATCTCAGAGTGTGGATAAGAATCCAGATTATCAGGTAAGTTGTGGACGATAAATTTTCTTTCGATTTCCATGGGCATTTCCTCCTTGAAGTGCAGATCCTAAGCCTTTTTAAGGCCGCATACTTTTTCTTTATTATACCCATCGTCTATGATATAATCAACAAAGATTCGAGAAAAAGATAAAGGAGATGAATATAAATGCGTTTAAGAAATGTACCAGGAGCGAGAGAGACGATCATAGAAAATCAGTTTTCCATCCAGCAGCCAGAGCAGATGAAAGGAAAATGGCATGAAGTATTTCAAAATGACCATCCGATCCACATCGAAGTAGGAATGGGAAAAGGACAGTTTATCATAGAAATGGCAAGAAGAAATCCAGAAGTAAACTATATTGGAATCGAAAAATATTCAAGTGTCTTAGTAAGAGCTGTAGAGAAATTAGAAGATTTTGAACAGGACAACCTTCGTTTGATCCGTATGGATGCAGAGAATATCGAAGAAGTGTTTGACAAAGATGAAGTAGACAGGATTTATTTAAACTTCTCTGATCCATGGCCAAAAGACCGTCATGCAAAGAGAAGATTGACATCTACAAGATTTTTAGAACGATATGATAATATCCTGACACCAGAAGGAAGAGTGATGTTTAAGACAGATAACAAAGACTTATTTGATTTCTCCTTAGAGCAGGTAGAAGAAGCAGGATGGATCCTGGAAAATCACACATACGATCTTCATCACAGCGAATATAATGAAGGAAATGTCATGACAGAATACGAGGAGAAATTCTCAGCCAAAGGAAATCCAATCTGCCGTTTAGTAGCATATCGTCATGCAAAGTAAAAGGATTGCATAAAATAAACAAAAAGTGGTAATATAATCATGAAACAAGGAAAGTTTCGATGCAAGATCCAGTTGTTTCTATATTTGCATCCATGTATGAACAGATGGGTCTGTCAATTTTTTCAGTCACTAGACGAAGCAAAACGATGTTTAAATAAATAGCAAAGGATAGGTGAATTATTATGGAATATACATTTACAAGTGATAATTTTGAAGAAGAAGTATTAAAAAGTGATGTGCCAGTATTAGTAGATATGTTTGCAACATGGTGCGGACCTTGTAAGATGATGGCACCAGTGGTAGCGCAATTAGCTGAAGAATATGAAGGAACTGTAAAAGTCGGAAAACTTGATATCGATCAGAATGTTGATATCGTAGCACAGTACAAGATCATGTCAGTTCCAACATTTTTAGTGATCAAAGATGGAGAGGTTAAGGCAAAACTGATCGGAGCAGTATCCAAAGAAGAATTAGTCGATGCGATCGATCAGGCAAAGTAGTAAGATGAATATATTAAATATTGAACATATCAGCAAAATTTATGGAGAAAAAGTCATTTTTGATGACGTATCTCTTGGAATCCACAGTGGCGATAAGATCGGTGTGATCGGGGTCAATGGTACAGGAAAGACTACATTATTAAAGATCATTGCCAAGATCAACGAGCCAGACAAAGGACAGATTATCTGTGGAAATGGAATCCGTGTATCTTATCTTCCACAGAATCCAGAATTTCCGAAGAAACAAAGCATTCTTGAATATGTGATGGATGGGAAAGAACATCAGGACTGGAAGACGGAGAGTGAAGCAAAGACGATCCTTACAAAGCTTGGAATCTATGATTTTGACGAAGGATGCGATCATTTATCCGGAGGCCAGAAGAAGAGAGTTGCACTCGCAAGAACTTTAGTAGATCCAACCGAAGTACTGATCCTTGACGAGCCAACCAACCACTTAGATAACGATATGGTTCTATGGCTGGAAGAATTCTTAAACAGCTTTAGAGGTGTATTGATCATGGTAACCCATGACCGTTATTTCTTAGATCGTGTAACGAATAAGATTGTAGAGATCGACAAAGGAAAGCTTTACGAATACGATACCAACTATTCTGGATTCGTAGAGTTAAAAGTCCAGCGCGAAGAGATGGAACTAGCGACAGAACGTAAGCGCCAGAGTTTACTCCGCGTGGAAATGGAATGGATGAAACAGGGAATCAAAGCGAGAGGAACGAGACAGAGAGCCAGAACGGAACGTTTTGAAGAACTTAAGAATGCCAAAGGTCCATCCATGCAGCAAAATGTTGAGATGGATTCGATCAGCAGCCGTCTTGGAAAGACAACGATCGAGTTAGAACACATTTCCAAAGGATTTGGTGATAAACATCTGATCAATGATTTCTCTTACATCGTATTAAGAGATGACAGGATTGGATTTATCGGACCAAATGGATGTGGAAAATCAACTTTGATGAAGATGATCATGGGAATCTTAAAGCCGGACGAAGGAAACATTACGATCGGTGACACCGTAAAGATCGGATTTTTTGCACAGGAAAATGAAGATATGACAGGAGATATCCGTGTCATTGATTATATCAGAAATGTCGCAGAATATATCCAGACAACAAAAGGGCAGGCAAGTGCATCCCAGATGCTAGACCGTTTCTTGTTCCCGCCAGAACTTCAATACACACCGCTTGATAAACTTTCTGGAGGAGAACAGAGACGTCTCTACTTATTAAAAGTATTGATGGAAGCACCAAATGTTCTGATCCTCGATGAGCCGACCAACGACCTTGACATCCAGACATTAACGATCTTAGAAGATTATCTGGATACGTTCGCAGGAATCGTGATCACAGTATCTCATGACCGATATTTTCTTGATCGTATTGTAAACAGGATCTTTGCGTTTGAAGAAGGTGGTCATTTAAAACAGTACGAAGGCGGTTATACGGATTATCTGGAGAAAGTAAAGCCAATTGCGAAACAAGAGAAAAGTAAACCAGAGAAAAAAGAAAACAATGGAAAGAAATTCCAGAAAGAACACCAAAAGAAGCTCAAGTTTACATACAAAGAACAAAAAGAATTTGAAACGATCGATGATGATATCGCGAAACTGGAGGAAAAAATAGAACAGTTAGATGAAGAGATCATGGAAAATGCAACGAATTCTGGTAAATTAGCAGAGCTTACGCAGCAAAAAGAAGAGACAGAAGAAGCTTTGAATGAAAAGATGGACCGTTGGGTATATTTAAATGATCTGGCAGAACAGATAGCGAATCAATAACAATAAAAGAGGATTGACTCACAAAATATCATATGAGTCAATCCTCTTATTATGTTAAGCTTCTTTTTCTAACTTAATATTCTTCTTATACAATCGATAATCCACCCAGTTTCCGATCAAAAATTGAACTGTAGCAAAAAACGGAACTCCAAGGAACATTCCAAGTGGACCGAAATAAGCGCCACCGACAGTGATGGAAAATAAAATCAGTAGTGGACGAACTCCGGTAGATTCTCCAAGGATCTTAGGTCCAAGGATCAGACCGTCAAACTGCTGTAGGACAAAAACCATGATAATAAAGATCAGGCACTTCGTCGGGCTTACGATAAAAAGAATAAAAGCACCGGGAACTGCACCAATGATCGGTCCAAAATAAGGAATCATATTTGTGACACCGATAATAACACTGATCAATACGGTATAAGGAAGTTTTAAAATAGTCATCGCAACAAAAGCCAGTAAACCAATGATCAGAGAATCAATGGATTTTCCGATAATGAAACCAGAAAAAATATTATGACAATCTTTTAAAGTGCGAAGTACACGATAAGAGAAATTTTCATTAAAGATTGCAAGAACCAATCGTTTTCCAGCATTTTTTAAAATAAATTTATCGATCGTCATATAAATAGAAACAATAAATGCGATAAACAGGTTAAATAATCCCTTGGCAAAAGACATGGAAGCCTCATAAAGCATAGGGACGATATTGGTCAGAAGATTGTTGGTCAGTTCGAAAAGCTTTGGTAATGTTTTTGTCTCGATCATATCGGCAATCTGACCAGGAAACATATCTGTGCTGTTCTCACGATAATGTTCAAAGATTGACATGATCGATTTATAAATATCGGGAATCATCAGGGATAGTTCACGAATACTGTCATATAACTGTGGAATGATAAATCGTAGACAGACAATGATAAAACCAACCATAACGAGATAACTGATCAAAATAGCGAGTCCACGCTGTGCATTGGCAGATTTCTTTTTTAAAAGTTTCATTGATACATTTCTTTGGAAGAAAGCTACGACGGGATTTAAAATATAGGCAATCAGAAATCCCATGAAAAATGGAAATAAGATGTCCCATAATTGAGAGATCAGTTTGCTTGTATTAGACCATTGTGTTATAAAGCGGAAGATCACACATCCGATCAGGATAACAGCAATAGTATAGATAGAAATCGTAAAATACTTTTTATTCGATTCGAATTTGTGGTTGCTTGACATTTGAGACTCCTCTTAGAATGATAGTTAATCAGTAATATCATCTATTATAGACGTTTCCAAGATCAGTTACAAGACAATATAAGATTTAAATAAAAGAAAAACACCATCCCCGGCTACAAAATCAACCAAAAACAGTGCTTTAGTACGCGATGAGGGGTTCGAACCCTCGACACCCTGATTAAGAGTCAGGTGCTCTACCAACTGAGCTAATCACGCTTAAATTATGTTGTTTTTACTGCGCTTCCTTAACGCAAGATTTATTATATACGAATGTTTTAAGAAATGCAAGCATTATTTTTAATTTTTTTTATTTTTTTTTACAAAAAATTTAAAGAAAGTTAATAACGGTACAAAAAAAGCCCGAAATATGGTATTCTAGAGACTGGAAAGGGGATAAAATTTCATGGATAAAATAGCGGTTGCACAGACAACATCTTCCGGAAACTGGAGAGAAAATATAGAAAAAGCAAAACAATATATAAAGAAAGCAACAGAAGAAGAGGCAGTTATGATCATTTTTCCAGAATATTTCATGAATTATTATCCGGATGCTGAACACAACTATACAAAAAAGGCACAAAGCTTGCATGGCGAATTTGTACAGGCGATGAAGATGCTTGCAAAAGAGTTTAAGATGTGGATCATTTTTGGGATGAATGAACAGACTGTGGATGAAACAAAGAACTATAATACAATGGTAATCCTGAATGATCTGGGAGAACTTGTGTCTGATTATAAAAAGACTCATTTGTTTAATGCATACAAATGGAAAGAATCAATGAATACGCTTAAGGGGGATTGTTTGTTTACACCGATTAAGACACCAGCAGGTGTGATCGGACTTGGAATCTGTTATGATCTCAGATTTCCGGAACTTGCAAGATATGAAGCATTATCTGGAGCTCAGATCATGTTGTATCCAGCGGCATGGGTTAAGGGTGAAGGAAAATTTATGCAGTGGGAGACACTTCTTCGGGCAAGAGCGATAGAAAATGAGATGTATGTTTTAGGATGTTGTCATTACAGCAAGGAACATTACATGGGAAGAAGTACTGGATTTGCACCAGATGGAACCAGATTGTATTTAGGAGAGGAAAAGGAAGAGCTGCTCTATGCACAGATAGATAAAGAACAGATTCAAAATATAAGAACAGCCAATCCTGTCTTTGAAAACAGGAGAAGAGATCTCTACGATTAAATAAAATAATACAGATCAGGGTAGGAATCAGAAAGAGGTAGTATCATATGGAAGATAGAAGAAGTATAGCAAAGAAGGCAGCAATAGGAGTCGCACTGGTGATCGCAGCTGCGGGAGCTGTATTATTCTATAAGAATAATATTGCGATGAATCCAGGTGACACATTATTAAAATATATGTCATATGCAGAAGATGGAAAGTATGAAAAGATGTACGATCTTTTGAATGAAGAAAGCAAAAAAAGTATTTCAAAAGAAGAATTTATCAAGAGAAATAAAAATATTTATAAGGGAATCGGAGTCCAAACGATCGATGCTGATGTAACTTCAAAGAAGAGATCAACAACCGTGACATATCACGTAAAAATGCAGACAAATGCTGGAATTATTACCTATAATAACCGTACAGATTATGTTAAAGAAAATCATAGATATCGCATAGATTGGGATGACTCCGTTATTTTTCCGCAATTAGGAGCAGAAGACAAAGTCAGAGTAAAAACTTTATATGCCAAAAGAGGAAGGATCAAAGATGCACAGGGAAATGCACTTGCTGTACAGGGTAAGATCTATTCTGTAGGATTTGTTCCTGGGAAGATGGACGGTAATTCTGTAAAACTTGCGGCAAAGAAATTAGGATTATCCAAAGAAGAGATTCAGAAGAAACTTGATCAAAAATGGGTGACGGATGATTCTTTTGTACCATTGATCAAATTAAAAGAATATTCAAAAGATCTTCTCAATGTGAAAGGGATCATTGTTTCCACAGAAACTGGGAGAATCTATCCACTTGGGGAGGCAGCAGCACATCTTATCGGTTATATGCAAAATGGCGAAGGAAAAGCAGGACTTGAGAAATTATATGATGAGCAACTTTCTGGCACGAATGGCTTAGAGATATACATAGAAGATTCTAATGGACAGAAAAAACAGTCACTGGCGGTCAGATCTCAGACAGATGGAAAGGATTTAACAACAACGATCAACAGTAGTTTGCAAAAGGCTATTTACGAACAGTATAAAAATGATAAAAGTGCTCATGTTGCATTGAATCCTTCAACAGGAGAGGTCAAGGCACTTGTAAGTACTCCGTCTTATGATGCACAGGCATTTATCTTAGGAATGAGCCAGAAGAAATGGAATGTGATCAATAGCGATCAAAGACTGCCAATGCAAAATCGCTTTAAAGCAACATTTGCACCAGGATCATCCATCAAACCGATCATAGCAGCGATCGGACTAAGCCAGAATAAATTTCGTGCAAATGATGACTTTGGAAACAGTGGAAAACGCTGGCAGAAGGATAAAAGCTGGGGTGGTTATTACGTAACAACATTGCACGATTATAATGGGCATAATCTGCAAAATGCAATGATCTATTCTGACAATATTTATTTTGCAAAAGCAGCCCTGAAGATAGGAAAAGATACCTTGAAGGATCAGCTTGACAACTTAGGTTTTGGAGAAAGTCTGAAATTTACATTTGGACTAAACGCTTCATCCTATGGAAGTGAAGGATTTACTTCTGATATTCAGTTAGCTGACAGTGGATATGGACAGGGGAAAATGATGGTAAACCCGGTACATATGGCAGCAATCTACACAGCATTTTCTAATAATGGTAATATGCTGAAACCGTATCTGGTCAAAGAAAACGGATCAAAAAAACAAGTATTAAAGGAAACTATATTTACCAAACAAGCTGTGAATACCGTAAATGAAGCTATGCGACAAGTAATCAGAGATCCCTCTGGTACGGGACACGCAGCGAACATAGAAGGGGTAGATCTTCGAGGAAAGACAGGAACTGCAGAGATCAAACAATCACAGACAGACACAAAAGGAACAGAAATCGGCTGGTTTGTGACCATAATGCCAGCAACAAACAATAGGGAAGCATTGGAACTGGTATCCATGACAGAAAACGTGAAGAAACGAGGCGGAAGTGGATACGTGGTCAATAATACAAAGAAGATCATGGAAGAATACCTGCAGTAGATCAGCTGCAGGTATTCTTCCATGATTGATGATTTTAGGCATCGAAATCCTATTCTAATTACAATCTTTATAAAGTTTATAGATATCTTTATTTTCCAAAGTAAAATGATCTTTGATGCAATGATATAAAGACTCAATATTTTCAGGTGTTTCTTCTAATTCATCAGCAATTTGAATTAAATTCTTGGATTTTTCAATTTTTTTCTTGATTTGTTGTATTAATCGAAAGTAATCTCCCTCAGCAAGTCCTTCAGCAAGTCCTTCAGCACGTCCCTCAGCAAGTCCCTCAGCACGTGCTTTTCGTTTCTCAAGAATTTTTTCTTCCCATTCCTGCATATATTTCACTCCAATCTCTTCGCTGGATTTTACGATATTGACATGTTTTTTTATTTCCTGAAGGCGTGGTGTAGAGCAAAAGATATCTTCGGTAGTATGTTCCATATAGTATAAAAGTTCTTTTAATTCGGAACTGATATCTTCGGGATTTTGACCATGAGTATTTAGAAAAATACGTATAGCACCATCGTTTAAAGGTTGACCAGTTTCATTGCAGTTCATTTGAAAAGTATATTGATATAATCCTTCCCCAAAAAGATCAAAAGGTGCAATAATAATAGAATAACAATCTTTCATCTTTGAAAAATCTATCTCTCCCGGGTCCAGAAGTTTCGAATCAATTAATGCCTGATAAAAACGACTTCTGTGAGGAAGATTTTTGGTATTTTCCTTTTGTGCTTCTATATTGTATACAGCATCTGTATCGTCCTCAGCCCATACATCAAGACGCACCTGACGTTTTAAAGGCGATGTACGCTTTTCATGTTCGGATTGCGGATGTCCTTTAATGGATATGTCTTGGCCAAGAATAATAGATAATACGTTTTCAAAAGTTTCTGCATCTTCCATAACTTCAGCAAATAAAAAACGATCAAGTAAAGTTAAATCCTGTAGCGATTTTTTAGTTTGACTCATAAGTTTCTCCTTTCATTTTATATTGAAATGTAGTTTATAGCAATAATTAATAGTTAAGAAAAGTATAATGAGAGTATCAAAAGTATTTTAATAAGAATAAGAGAAAGAAGATTTTGAAATAAAATGTAAAATATTTACATGGAATATATTAACAAAAATAATTATAAATGTCAATTATATTCATGAGCATGATGAGAATGGTTTTTGATATCTTAGAATTATAAAATAAAATTTATAATTTCTTTACAACCAATTCATTGCTATTCTGCATAGGTTTGCGTATAATTACCATTATACTTAAATGTGATATCCATAATAGAACAGATATCAAAGAAGGAGAAGTCTATGAGAGATAAATTCAACCAATTCATGCAGGGCAGATACGGAAATGACGATCTGAACCGCTTTTTAATGAAGATTATTTTAGCAGCATTTGTACTATCACTATTTACAGGAAGAATCGTATTTGGCGGCGTAGTATCACTTAGCCGTATTTTTTATTGGATTGCATTAGCACTTTTGATTTATTGCTATATCCGTATGTTTTCAAGAAACATCTATAAACGAGCCGAAGAAAACAGATGGTTCCTGAATAAAACATCCAATATGCGGGGACTCTGGAGCAATAGAAAATACAAAGCACAGCAGATGAAGAACTACCATATTTACAAATGTCCAGGATGTGGACAGAAGATCAGAATTCCAAGAGGAAAAGGAAAGATAGAAGTTCGTTGTCCAAAGTGTCGTACCACATTCGTAAAGAGGAGCTAAAATGTTTGGGTATATCATTGTCAACAAACCAGAGATGAAATTCCGCGAATTCGATGTCTATCACGGATACTATTGTGGTTTGTGCAGAAAATTAAAAGAACATTATGGAAAGTTTGGTCAGATCACACTTTCCTATGATATGGTCTTTGTATTGATGACCTTAACCAGTCTTTATGAATTAGAAACAACAAAGAGTATGAAGCGATGTGTCACACATCCATTGCAAAAACATGAGGAAAGAGTAAACAATATCACGGATTATGTCGCGCACATGAATATTTTGTTAACTTATTACAAATGTAAAGATGATTGGAATGATGACCGCAAATTAGAGAAGTTGGTATTAGAAAAAATTTTATACCATAAAAGTGGGTTTTCCAGAAATTTTTATAGGGAAAAATGGAATAAGATCAATGATATATTAGAAAAGCTGTCAGAAGAAGAGAAAAAAGACAATCAGGATATCGACCAGATGTCAGGGATGTTTGGAAAGGTCATGGCAGAGATCATGTTGTATCAGGATGATGAGTGGAAAGAACTTCTGAATCAATTTGGATTTTTCCTTGGTAAATTCATTTATTTGATGGATGCATATGAAGATATTGAAGATGATCTGAAGAATCACAACTATAATCCACTGAAAAATATATATACAAAACCGGAATTTGAAGATATGATCCATCAGATTCTAACGATGATGATGGCAGAGTGTTCGAAAGCTTTTGAACAGCTTCCACTGATCGATGATATAGATATATTGAGAAATGTCTTATATTCCGGAGTATGGTATCGATACGAACAGGTACGAGAGAAACGAGAAAAAGAAAAGGAAGAAAAGAATGTCTGATCCATATGAAATTCTAGGAGTGCAAAGAGGTGCTTCAGAAGAAGAAATAAAAAAAGCATATAAAAGATTAAGCAGAAAATACCATCCAGATGCCAATCTTGATAATCCAAAGGCAGCTGAGGAGAAATTTAAAGAGCTCCAGCAAGCTTATCAACAGGTTATGAAGGAGAAAACAACCGGATACAGCCAAAGTTCTTATGGTGGATACCAGAGTCAGGGGAATCCTTATGGTGGACAAGGGAATCCATATGGAAATCAACAAGGGAATCCGTATGGAGAATGGAATCCATTTGAGGATATTTTTGGACAATTTAGTGGTTATTACACAAATGGCGGAGCTCAGCAAAGACAGAAGACAACGACAGGATATGAGAAGGACACGCATTTAAGAGCAGCAGGTAATTATGTAAGGAATGGTTATTATCAGGAAGCAAGGAATGTTTTAGATGGCATGGAACCAGCCAGAAGAAATGCGAGATGGTACTATTACAGTGCAGCTGCCAATCAAGGCCTTGGAAATAATGTAACTGCTATGGAACATGCAAAACAGGCAGTTTCCATGGAACCTGATAATTATGAATATCAGATGTTATTACAACAGCTGCAAGGAAATGGTTCTTGGTATCAGCAAAGACAAAGTACTTATCAGAATCCATATTCCACAGGTGGAGACTGGTGTATGAAGATGTGCATGTTAAATTTGATGTGCAACTGTTGTCTCGGTGGCAGATACTGGTGTTGATCTGTAAAACAACACTGATTTAGGAGGGAAGACTATGAGCAAAGTAATAGGAATAGATTTGGGAACAACAAATTCTTGTGTAGCAGTGATGGAAGGTGGAGTACCAGTTGTGATCTCAAATGCAGAAGGTGGAAGAACTACGCCATCGATAGTGGCATTTGCGAAAAATGGAGAACGACTGGTTGGAGATCCAGCAAAACGACAGGCGGTAACGAATGTGAGTCGTACAGTTGCATCCGTAAAACGTCAGATGGGAACAGATCGTAAAGTAAAAATTGATGGGAAGAAATATACACCAGAAGAAATTTCAGCGATGATCCTGGCCAAATTAAAAAAGGATGCAGAAAGCTATCTCGGGGAAGAAGTAACGAGAGCCGTAATCACAGTACCAGCTTATTTTAGCGATGCTCAGAGACAGGCTACAAAGAATGCTGGAAAGATTGCGGGATTAAGTGTGGAACGTATCATTAACGAACCGACATCTGCTGCATTGGCGTATGGACTAGACAAATCCGTATCCCAGAAGATCATGGTATATGATCTTGGTGGAGGAACTTTTGACGTTTCGGTGATCGAGATTGGTGATGGAGTTGTCGAAGTACTGGCAACGGCTGGAAATAATCATCTTGGAGGAGATGATTTTGATCAAAGGATCATGAATTATCTGATCGGGGAATTTAAAAAAGCAGAAGGGATCGATCTGTCCAAGGATCAGACAGCTGTTCAGAGAATCAAAGAAGAGGCAGAAAAAGCAAAGAAAGAATTATCTTCTTCTATGACTGTACAGATTAATCTGCCATTTATCGCAGTAGGGAAAGATGGCCCTAAACATATGGATATCACATTAACCAGATCCAAATTTGAAGAACTGACTTCAGATTTGATCGATCAGACAGCAGGACCAGTTCATCAGGCGTTATCTGATGCAGGAATCAGTACCAGCGAACTTCATATGGTACTGTTAGTCGGCGGTTCTACCAGAATGCCGGCAGTTTCAGAGAAAGTAAGACAGTTAACAGGCAAAGAACCAAGCAAGAACATGAATCCAGATGAATGTGTAGCCCTGGGTGCAGCAATCCAGGGTGGAAAGATTGCTGGGGAAGCAGGGTTAAATGAGATTTTATTAATGGATGTCACACCATTGTCTTTATCTATTGAAACAGCAGGAGGTGTTGCAACCAGACTGATCGACCGAAATTCCACAATCCCAACAAGATACAGTCAGATTTTTACGACAGCAGCAAATTTCCAGACAACTGTAGAGATCAAGGTTCTGCAAGGGGAACGTGCCATGGCAAGGGACAATCAGGTCCTTGGAACTTTTAAATTAAAAGGAATCAAGAGAGCCATGCGTGGGGTTCCACAGATCGAAGTAACATTTGATATCGATGTCAATGGAATTCTGAATGTATCTGCCAAAGATCTTGCGACAGGAAAAGAACAGTCCATTACGATCACAGCAAGTTCTAACATGTCAGATAAAGACATAGAACGAGCAATGGAAGATGCTAAGGCATATGAATCCGAAGATCAGGAAAAACGTGATGCGATCGGAAGTTATAATGAGGGAGAAAATATGCTTTATAAGGGTGAGGCATATTTAGCCCAGCATAAAAAAGAATTATCCAGAGAACAAAGATCAGAGTTGAAATCAGCAATTAGTGATCTGAAACATTCGATGAAACGGATCAAACCACAAAATATTACAGAAGAACAAGGCAGAGCGATCAAAGAAGCATCGGAACGTGTAAATCAGTTGATACGATAGGAAAGTGTTTGGACCGATTGTATTAATGGATATGAAAATAGAATAAAAGATATAAAAATGGGAAGATTAATGACTATAAAAGCAGAAAATATAGTGATAAATCTTCTCATTTTTTACTATAGACAAATCTATTGTATAGGTGTATGATGCAAATAGTTAGTTAAGACTAACCTAAGGAGGAATCAATGAGATATCAAGTAGAATTAAGTCATGTAAAATGGAAAAAATGTATGCAGATGCAGATGGCGATGCATTGTGCACCTGTGCTTGCAGGGCTAAAGCCATCCAATGCAGTAACTCTCGACTATATTGACTCAAAAGAATTAATTCAGTCACTTGCGGGAAGTGATATCAAGTGTGGACTGATCTATTCAGGAAATGGTAAATGTCTCTGGCTGCTGTATCGTGAACAGCAAGTTAACCAGTATCTGATGGATCCAGAAAACCAAAGATTTTTAAAACACTGCGGCTATTCATCCTTTCAGATTCAAAATATCCTTTATACACTTAAGAATCGTTACAGGCTTTACAAAGCAGGGCAGGCAGATTTTCCACATGAACTTGGCTTAATTCTCGGATATCCATTATGTGATGTGATCGGATTTATCAAAAACAATGGACAAAATTGTTTATATTGCAGCTACTGGAAGGTTTACGACAACCTTTCTCAGACGAAAAAGATCTTTGAAGTTTATGATAAAGTTCGTTTCCAGATGGTCAAACTTGTGGAATACGGAAAGAGTTTTAAAGAACTCGTCGACATGTACACAAATTATCAGGTACCTAGGTATGCTTAACTAAAAATAAAACATTCAAACAAAAAAGAAAGACAATCATTAGGAGGATAAGTCATGAGCGAAGTAATCGTTGCATTTTGGACAGGAACAGGAAATACAGCAGAAATGGCAGAATATGTTGCAGAGGGAATCAAAGAAGGCGGAGCTGAGGCAAAAGTTGTTTCTGTAGATGATATCAGCGCAGCAGATTTAAAAGATGCAAAAGCATTTGCACTTGGATGCCCATCTATGGGAGTTGAACAGTTAGAAGAATCAACAATGGAACCATTTGTTGAAGAAGTCTGCGGATTCGCTTCAGGAAAAACAATCGGATTATTCGGATCTTACGGATGGGGAGACGGAGAATGGATGAGAAACTGGGTAGAGCAGATGGAAGGAGCAGGAGCAACTGTTGTTGGCGGAGAAGACGCAATCTGTCAGGAAGCTCCAGATGAAGATGCTCAGGATGAATTAAAAGCCATGGGTAAACAGCTGGCAGCAATCTAATTTATAAATAAAGAATAAGAAAATAAACAGCCGGGCGTATGGATCATATGTCCGGCTGTATTAAAAACAGCAAGGCAATATCTAGAAGGAGGGAACACAAAATGAGTATTGTAATTATTGGAGGACATGACCGCATGGTACGTCAGTATGAAACAATCTGTAAGAAGCATAACTGCAAGGCAAAGATATTTACACAGATGCCATCATGTCTGAATAAGAAAATTGGTAACCCGGATTTAGTCGTATTATTTACGAACACAGTTTCACACAAAATGGTACGTTGTGCTGTCAGTGAAGCAAAGAATAAAAATATTGAAGTAGTAAGAAGTCACTCAAGCAGTCAGGCTGCATTAACAGAAATTTTAGAGCAACGTTGTGAAATTGCATAACGAAAAAATATAAAAAACCCCTTGACAGTATTTTGAAGTTAGAATATACTAACAAATTGTAAAAGGAAATTAGTTTACACTAACAAAAGATAGTTACAACTAACAATGATAGAATAGAGAAAAAGGGGAAGATATCATGCCTTTAATTATGGTTGGAATTGGAGAAACATGTACAATTCAGAGAATCGGTGGAAGTGAAGAAACAAGAAGATTCTTATCAAACCTCGGTTTTGTACAGGGAGCAGAAGTAACTGTATTATCAGCAATCGGAGGAAATGTCATTGTGAACATTAAAGACTCCAGAGTTGCAATTAATAAGGATATGGCTAGACATATTATGGTTTAATATGTTTGTTATATTGCGTTTATAGGAATAAATTGTCACGTAGCGGTTTATTTGATAGATGCTTGATAGATTTGAAGACAATGAAATATTGAGAAGAAAGGAGATATGACCATGACTTTAGGAGACGCAGCAGTTGGAAGCACAGTTATAGTTGCAAAGATCGATGGAGACGGTGCTTACAAACGTCGTATTATGGATATGGGAATCACAAAAGGAAGCGAAATTTTTATCCGCAAAGTAGCTCCTCTTGGAGATCCTGTTGAAATTACAGTCAGAGGATACGAACTTTCTGTAAGAAAGAATGATGCTCAGTGTGTATTAGTTAAAGAAGCTTAATACATAAGAGTTAGTAGTATCTAATAAAAGTTAGTAATATCTAATATCAAGAAAAGCTATTATTTAATAGGGAAGCAATTCCCCAGGGAGGTAAAAAAGAAATGGCTATTAATATCGCACTTGCGGGTAACCCGAACTGTGGTAAAACTACCATGTTCAATGCCCTGACAGGAGCTAACCAGTATGTTGGTAACTGGCCAGGTGTTACCGTAGAAAAAAAAGAAGGTAAATTAAAAGGAAAGAGAAAAGGGGAAGACATCACGATCACTGACCTTCCAGGTATCTATTCTCTTTCACCATATACATTAGAAGAAGTAGTCAGCCGAGACTTCTTACTAAATGAAAATCCAGATGTTATCATCGACTTAGTTGATGCAACTAACATCGAGAGAAACTTATATCTGACAACACAGCTGATCGAAACTGGTGTACCAGTTGTCATCGCGTTGAATATGGCAGATTTATTAGAAAAACGTGGGATCAAAATTGATGTGGAACGTCTTTCTATGTTATTAAACTGTCCAATTGTTGAGACATCTGCATTAAAAGGAAAAGGTCTTGACGAAGTAGTGGAAGAAGCAATCAAAGTTGCGAAGAAGAATACCGTAGATCTGCCAAAAGAGATTTTCTCTAAAGATGTAGAAGCAGCGATCGCTGAAGTTAAAAATGTACTTCCATCATCTATTTCTGAAGATAAGAGAAGATGGTATGCAGTAAAATTCCTGGAAAATGACAGCAAAGTAGCAGAAAGCGTAGCACTTTCAGGAAATGGTGCAAAAGTTATAGAAGATAACAGAACAAAGATTGAAAAAGCCGAAGACGATGATATGGAAAGTATCGTAACAGATGGACGTTATCAGTTCATTCAGAAGATCGTTTCCACTACAGTGAAGAAGAGCGGAGGAAAATTAACGATTTCTGATAAGATCGACCGTATTGTGACAAACCGTATCTTAGGTATCCCAATCTTTATCGCGATCATGTTTGTTGTATACTATATTTCTGTAACAACGATCGGTACATTAGTAACAGACTGGACAAATGATACATTTGTAGCTGAGATGATCCAGCCAGCCGCTCAAAGCTTCTTAAAAGGAATCGGTGCAAGCGCAGCAATCCAGGATCTGATCGTTAATGGTATCATTGGTGGTTTAGGAGCTGTCCTTGGATTCGTTCCTCAGATGGCAATCTTATTCTTATTCCTGTCTATCTTAGAAGACTGTGGATATATGGTACGTATTGCGTTCGTAATGGACCGTGTATTCCGCCACTTCGGATTATCAGGTAAATCCTTCATTCCATTACTGATTTCTTCAGGATGTGGAATTCCTGGTATCATGGCATCTAAGACGATCGAACAAGACAACGACAGACGACTGACAATTATGACAGCAACATTCATTCCATGTGGAGCGAAACTTCCAGTTATCGCTATGATGGGTGGTGTTATGACAAGTTATGCAACAGGAAGTTATGAAGCAGGTGGATTAATGGCACCATGTATGTACTTCATTGGTATCGTAGCCGTATTAGTTGCAGCAATCATCTTAAAGAAGACAAAACCATTCTCTGGAAAGCCAGCTCCATTCGTAATGGAACTTCCACAGTATCATATCCCATCTGCTAAGACAGTATTACTTCATGTATGGGAAAGATTAAAAGGATTCATCATCAAAGCCGGAACAATCCTGTTCTTAGCTTGTGTTGTTATGTGGTTCTTAAGTGGATATGGATTCGTCAATGGTTCATTCGGAGCTGTTGAAGATCCAGGAAACAGTTTATTAGCAGTTATCGGTGGAGCGATCGCACCAATCTTTGCACCACTTGGATTTGACAACTGGAAAGCTGTTGCAGCTTCTTTATCAGGATTCTCAGCAAAAGAGTCTATCGTATCAACAATGGGTGTACTTGCAAACGTAACTGGAGATGCATCAGAAGATGCTGTCACAGTAGCAGAAGCAGTAAGAACTTGGTTCCCAAGTGCTGTAGCAGCATTTTCATTCTTACTGTTTAACCTGTTAGACTCTCCATGTTTAGCAGCAATCTCTACAATGGCAAAAGAAATGCAGTCTAGAAAATGGTTCTGGTTTGCGATTCTTTTCCAGAATATTTTTTCTTATGTTGTAACGCTGATCGTATATCAGATCGGTACATTTGCAACAGGTGGAGCATTTACAGTAGGAACAGCAGTAGGTATCGTGTTATTGCTTGTAATGTTATTCCTGCTATTCAGACCAGATCCATACAAAGATCAGAAAGTATATTCAAAGAGATCTGTTCAGGCGTAGTCGAAATGGTATATAATAGAGGGGCTGGATGTGTAAACATCCGGCTTCTTGCTTATCAAATTTCATATAAAAAAGATATGATATAAAGGAGGGACGATTATGAATCCAGTAAGTATTATCATATTGTTATTGATTATTGCATATTGCGCATTTGTTATTTATAAACAGGTGCAGAAGAAGAAACAAGGCGGATGTGGAGGCAACTGTGCAGGCTGCTCAGGATGCAGCAGTTTTCAGGTGAAGGATTCATCAGTCAAGAAAAAAGGAAGGTAATCAGCAATGGGAAATTCAACAGGTTCTATGTTTTATGCATTTGCAATCTTTATTGGATTATATCTTATCGGGGTGATCGGATACCAGCTTTATAAACTGATCCGTAAATTACTAAATAAATAATGTAAAGTAAAAAGAGGTATCATAAAATGGCAGATATTATTATTGTACTCATCCTTATTGTTATCGCAGTTTTTGCGATCAAACAGACAAAGAAACATATGCATGGGGAAAGTCCTTGCTGTGGCGGCGGATCGGGTACTGTAAAGAAAGTAAAAGAAAAACATTTAGATGGTCCCGTGATGGGAACGAAAACAATGAAGATCAAAGGTATGACTTGTGAACACTGTGTCAACAATGTGACAAATGCGATCAATAAAGTTGCAGGAGCTTCAGCAAAAGTATCTTTAAAAGATAAAGAAGCAATTATTTCATATGATCGTGAATTAAGTAATATTGAGCTTAGAAAAGCAGTAGAAGATGCAGGATATGAAGTCATATCACTTTCATAAAGAACGGTGTTGTAGAAGAAGTTATCGAAACCAGTAGAAAACAAAAAAGCACTTTTAAGATCTGTAATATACAGAAAAAAGTGCTTTTGTTTCAAATTATTTGTTTTGATTGCTGAGAGCTTTAATATGTTCTTCAGAATTCAGATGTGCTTTGATTGCATGAAAGCTTTCAGGGCTGATCACATGTTCCATACGGCAGGCATCTTCAGCTGCAATCTCTGCAGGAACTCCAAGTTTGATCAGCATGTTAGATAAAACAGTATGGCGCTCAAAAATCGTATCAGCAATCTTATGACCAGCTTCAGTTAAAGAGATGAAACCATCAGAATCAACGGTGATCATATCAGAATTACGAAGATTTTTCATAGCAATACTGACACTTGGTTTAGAGAAATTCAAATAATGAGCAATATCAATGGATCTTACAGACCCTTTGTTTTGTTGCAAAATTAAAATAGCTTCCAAATAATTTTCAGCGGATTCTTGTATTTTCAAAAAGATTCCTCCTTACTAATAATTGTATATCTAGTCTACAAGATATGTTTATTTTGGTTATCATTGTATCATAAACAGTGTGTATTTTCAATGGAAGCACATGAGAAAAAATACCGTGAAAAAATAAAAAAATTAAGAAAAACTATTGACAAAATGGTTAGGTAATGCTAACCTTATATATGTAATTAGATGAGACTAACTCATCAAAACGACCTTTATATAGTATAATCATTTATGTAGTATGAATGCGAGATAAAGTGTCATGCCATAGACTTTATCCCGCAGTCATGCATACAACAGCAAGGCAAGGTGGAGAACAGCATGTGCCAAGAACAAGTAGAGAAGGCTTTACAACAAAGTGGTAAGAGAATCACACAACAGAGAAAGATTCTACTAGATGTTATCTTGAATGGAGAATGGGAATGCTGCAAAGAGATCTATTACGAAGCAGTCAAACGAGATTCTTCCATTGGAATGGCAACAGTATACCGCATGATGACAACACTCGAAGAGATCGGAGTCATCGAGAGAAGATGCGTATTTCGAGTAAGAGATGAAGTAGAGCTTTAAAATTAAATCAATCATAAAAAATTAAGAAAGTATTTGGTTTCAATCAATGAAATCAGATACTTTTTCTGTTATAGTAAAAGAAAAGGGAGAATCGTGGTTATGAAAAAGATACTATATCATATCTTTCTCTTGCTCTGTATTGCAGTATTTTGCATTAGCGCCTATAAGCTGTATGGATATTATAAATCTTATAAAGAAGCGAAAGATACTTATGAAAAGATAAAAAAAGACAATGTAAAGAAGACAAATGGAGATAGAACGATTGATTTTGATAAACTTCGGGCAAAGAATCCAGACATTGTTGGCTGGGTTTACGCAAAGGGGACAGGAATTGATTATCCGATCGTTCAAGGTAAAGATAACGAAGAATATCTTCATATGGATTACAATAAGAAAAAAAGCAGTTCAGGGACGATCTTTTTAGATCACGGATGTGATAAGTCGTTTATCTCAGATAATAATATCATTTATGGACACCATATGAAAAATGGAACGATGTTTGCCAAGCTGCTAAAATTCAGAGAAGAATCCTTTCTAAAGAAACATCATGTAATCATTTTATATACTCCAAAGAAGACAATGCATTTGAAAGTAATCAGTGCTTATGCGGTGAAAGCACAGGATCAGATGCCGATCACATTTGCAAATGAAACGCAGAAGAAAGAATATATCACAAAGATTCGGAGAATGAGTGAACCATCGATCAAGCTGGATGATAAGAAGATCGATCGTATTTATACATTTGTGACATGCAGTTATGAAAGAAATGATAATAGGACATATGTACATGCAGTGGAAGAATGACAAGGATGATAGAAAGTGTTAGATCAATATGAAAAAAATGAAACTGACAAAGAAGAATAAAAAAGAATTAAAGATGATCTGTGGAGTTTTAATCTTTTTTGCAGTGATCTTTATATGGATCGTACAGAATATCGGTCTGCCGATCAAGACACAAGTAGAAAAAGGCCGGATCAAGGTGATCGACATATCATCCTATAACGGGACAGTCAATTGGAAGAAGGTCAAAGACCATAATGTCAATCATGCGATGATCAAGATCGGTTCAGGGATGAATGAGAAGAGAGCAGGAAGGAAAGACAGTAAATTTGATACCAATTTCCGCAATGCAGGATATGCATCAATTCACAGAGGCGTTTATTATTATTCTTATGCGAAGACAACCAATGATGCAAAAAAAGAAGCCAGACACTGCTTAAAACTCCTCAAAGAGCAGGGAATCGATCCGACAGATTTAGATCTCCCAGTGGCATTTGATATCGAAGAAGAAGCGGTATTTCAGACAGGAAGACGTAATGTGACAGCAGTCACGACAACATTTTGTGATGAGATAAAGAAAGCAGGATTTGAGCCTATGGTTTATTCGGGAGCTTCAGCACTTCGAAATTATTTTGAATATAGTAAGATCAGAGAATATAAGATCTGGGTGGCACATTATACGAAAGCATCCGCACCAGCAATCCCATTTTCTTATGATATGTGGCAATATACAAGCAGAGCTGTTATAAATGGGGCTAATACAGGAATGGGGTATTGTGATCTGAATTATTATCTGGTAGACAAGAATTACAAAGGATAAAAGAACTTCAGAATATGAAAGGAATAACATATTCTGAAGTTCTTTTGGTTTAAAGAAAAGATGATGTAATCTCCATCATGATCGAAAAGAGAAAACAAACAATAAATGCAGCCCAGAAAGAGATGTTTGTAACACGTTTCTTTGGCCAGGTCTGTCGGATATCTTTCTGAAACCATGTTTTTATATAGCCGAGCCGTCCATTCAGATAAGCAATCGCAACGAGCAGAAAGATACTAAGGATAAGTCCGATCAATGCAACAGGAATGGATGCAATGATCGAAGATATCGTTACTGTATTTGCAGTATCAAGATTGTTTACACCAAAAAGTGAAACTTTTGATATTGCATAAGTTAAAAGGATGGAAGATCCATTAAAAATCATGTGAGCAGTTATGGTTGCAAAAATGGAATCCGTTGCTTCTAATAAGCATCCAAATACGATACCCAAAAAGAATGCATAGGAAAACTGCTGAAAGTTCATATGAGCTATACCAAAAAGCAAAGCAGATAATAAGATTCCTTTGATGGGATTGGCTTTTCGCAGTCTGGAATAAAGTACTCCACGGAACAGTATCTCTTCCACAAGACCTGGAAGAAAAGCGGTTGTAAAAACTGATAATCCAAGACTCTGCATCACTTTCTGTGTCATAGTGTTGGTTGTAACATCTTGAAAAAACAAATTGGCGATCATAGTAATAAACCCTGCAACTGGACGGATCGTAAAGGCAAGAAGGATCACGAGAAAAAATGAACCAATATGAATCTTATGCATTCGTAATGTCTTCTTTGTATCATCTCCACAGATCTTAAGATAAAGAAAAGCGGCAATGAGTAAAATACCATAAAATAAAGTAGTAAAAAGATATGTGTTGGTAATAAAAATCCCCATTCCAGTGGAAAGTATAAAATACAAGATCACATAAAACAGGCTGAAGCAGCCAGCGGATTTGATATATTTCATGGAGTTACCTCGCTATTTTTTTAAGATTCCATTGTCTGTGATCGTGATCAGTCCGTCCTTTAACAGGCGTCCAACTGCACGTTTAAAAGCAGCCTTGCTAAGTCCAAGCTCACGTTCGATCGTAGCAGGTCTCGCCTTATCATTAAATGGAAGACGGCCATCATAGCTTTCAATGGTATCCATGATTAATTTCGCATCACGATCAATCTGAAGGTAAGCTTTCTCATGAGGGCTTAGGGATAATTTACCATCTTCATTCACTTTTGTAACACGAAGGTTAAGCTGTTCACCAATTACGATTTTATTGTGAATCTCGCGTTTTGGGATACGTCCAAGGAACTGATCTTCTACAGCAACAAAAGCACCATGATCAGGGTTGATATTATAAACAGTGGCATGCACCCAATCGTTGACTTTAAAATGATGATCTGTCGATAATAATTTACCAATCTTCATTGTTGCACAAAGACGATCACTCTTATCAATATAAAGAGAAACCAGATATTCTTTATTTGGACGGATATGTCCTAACTGTTCTTTAAATGGAAGAAACAGATCTTTTTCTAGTCCCCAGTCAAGGAAAGCACCAATCTTGCTAACTTCTTTGACACGTAGAGGGCGGATCGCACCTAATGTGATCTTTGGAATATGAACGGTAGCAATTGGGCGATCCTCAGAGTCCTTATAAACAAAACATGAAATCTGATCACCGATCCTTGCACCATCTGGAACTTGTTTGGCAGGAAGAAGGATACTTCCATCTGTTACATCCTTTTGGTCATTGACATAAACACCAAACTCCTTTTTCTTCACAATATATAAATCTTGAAATTTTCCTAATTGAATCATATTTATCCTCTTTCTTAATTTTTAGATTTGTCAGACACTTAATCGTTGATTTTTGTCGTTTTCACACATTATAACACAGTTCCATAAAAAAGCGAAAGAAAAAGCCTGAAAACAGCATAAAAACGTGGTTTATTTGAAGTTTTTACTTGACTTAGATGAGGAAAGCCTATAGAATTATCTTATGCAAATTCAAAGACATATACAATTATGTTTGAGTTGAGATTAGGAGGAAAATTTAATGAACAAGACAGAATTAGTTGCAGCAATTGCAAAGAAAACAGAATTGTCTAAAAAAGATGCAGAAAAGGCATTAAAAGCTTTTACAGATGTAGTTGCAGAAGAATTAAAGAAAGGTGAGAAGATCCAGTTAGTAGGATTCGGAACTTTTGAAGTATCTGAAAGAGCTGCAAGAGAAGGAAGAAACCCTCGCAGCGGAGAAGTTATGCACATTGCAGCTTCTAAAGCACCTAAATTCAAAGCAGGAAAAGCTTTAAAAGATATTGTAAACGAATAGAATGTTCATTTGATATTACATTAACTGCCGGTTTCTATGGATCCGGCAGTTTTTCTATATCTATTTCAGCAATATAACATAGAAGAAAGAAGGAGACATAATCATGCGTTTAGACAAGTTTTTAAAAGTATCCAGACTGATCAAGAGAAGAACTGTTGCGAATGAAGCCTGTAGTGCAGGAAGAGTTCTAGTGAACGGCAAAGCAGCGAAAGCTGGAACGAATGTGAAACCAGGAGACAGAATAGATATCCAGTTTGGAAACAGAGAGACAGCAGTAGAAGTAGTTTCTATAGCAGAGACAGTGAAGAAAGATGAGGCAGCAGATCTGTACAAGTTTTTATAGGTATGTTTTATAAGCTTTGTTCATAAGATGTATAAAACATTTTGGGAGGAAGTTTAGTATGATAGAAGAGAGACAACCTTTAAGAGCACATAAGATCAGCTTATCAAACCGATCTCTTGGCGTGATCACAGGGGTAAAAGATGTTGTTTCCTTTGATCTTAATGAGATCATTCTTGACACAGATCAGGGACTGTTAATGATCAAGGGAAAGAATCTCCATGTAAAGAAATTACTGGTTGAGAAGGGTGAAGTAGAGATTACGGGAAAGATTGACAGTTTTTTATACTCTAATATAGAAGAGCCAGGAAAGAAAGAAGGATTATTAGGAAGGTTACTGAAATAATGAAAGAGACTGTAACTGATCCGTTGTTATTTTTTCTTGCGTCAATTTTATTTGGTGTATGTTTGCAGGCAATATATGATATTATTCGTGGAATTCGAAGAGTATTCTATCATAAAAGCGTGTTTTTGTTTATAGAAGATATAGGATTTGGAATATTTACAGCAGTGATGGCATTTATATTTCTTTGTACATATAACGATGGCGAGTTAAGAGGATTCTTTTTCCTCGGAATTGTGATCGGAATGATTCTATATTATCAATTATGCAGCAAGTTCCTTTTGAGGGCTGTCATACATATTACAGAGAAGCTAAAGAAGATCATAAGGCAATTTGAAAAAGTATGTTTAAGACCAGGAATTCATATCAAGAGAAACCTGAAATGGCAATTGAAAAAAGAAAAAAAACAAGTTACAATGGCACTAAAGAAACAAATAAAAAGAGGTGGTAAAAGTGACAATACGAAAGAAACAAAATAAGCTGGATCAGAGGACAAAGATCATCATGATCATTGTTCTGATATTTGTAGTCATTTTAGCATTTTCCTATATCAATCTACGACAGAAATCAAAGAAGATCGCCAAAGAGCAGCAGCAGGTGGAATCCCAGATCAAGAAACAAGAAGAGAAGAAAAAAGAATTAAAGAAGAAAAAAGAATATATCAAGACAAAAGAATTTATTGAAAAGACAGCCACAGAGAAGTTTGGACTATTGTACCCGGGAGAGTACTTACTCAAAGGATCAGATGACTGATAAACAACAGAATTAAAAAATTTAGGGGGGGGGAACAAACGTTCCTCCCTTCGTTTTGCTTATAATGTGAAAGACGAAATTTTAGCTAAAGATAAAAGGCGGAAATTTCGTCTTTTTTTTCCGCCTTAAGTGGAAAAAGACGAACTATATTCTTATGTGCATATTGCATATAATTTAGTACAGAAGGAGAAAAGTAATGGAAATATCAAACAAACGATGTATCCAGATTCTGAAATTATTGTTGAAAAATAAAGAATGTATGACAGGAGATAATCTTGCAGTTTCAATCGGAGTGTCTTCAAGAACCATTCGAAATGATATGAAAGATTTAAATAGAGCATTGGAAGATCATGGTGCAAGCGTTGTATCAGAGATTGGACAAGGATATTATTTAAAGATTGAAGATCAGGAAAAATTTTTAACATTTCAGAATGAGATGGAAGAGCATAAAAGAGAAAAAGATTTTAAAAATATTATTCCATCAGAGCCAGAAGACAGAGTAAAGTATATTATTTCAAAGTTATTGCTGTCGACACTCAATGGAAGAAAAGAAAAAATAGAGTTTTTTGATCTGGAAGAAGAACTTTTCATTAGTACTTCTACTTTAAAGAAAGACTTTCGCAATATCGATAAAGTTTTAAAACCTTACGATCTTAAAACCAGTATCACAAAGAAAGATGGTGTGAAGATCGTAGGAGATGAGGCGAAGATACGATATTGTATTTCAGAATATATCTTTAACAGCAAAGGGTATTTTGGAATAGAAGAAAATCAATTTTATCAAAGTATTTTTAAAGAACAGGAAATTGAAAAATTAAGAGAAATTTTACTTGATGTAATTTCGGTTTATAATTTAAGACTTACAGATCTGGCATTTAAGAACGTTTTGATTCATAGTCTGATCATGTTAAAACGCTTTGCAAGGCAAAAGAGTGTGACATATGAAGAAAATGATATCAAAGCATTTGAAAAGAAAGTTGAATTTGAATGTGCGCAGGAGATCATCAAACGAATTCAGAAAGAATTTGAAGTAGATCTTGGAAATGAAGTTTATTATTTGACACAGCACTTGATCTCAAGTCAGAGATTTTTGATTGATGATCCAAAAGAAGATTATGAATACAAAAACGAAATTGAAAAAATTCTGATAAAGATCAAGGAAGAGACAAATATTGATCTTTCCGATGATAAACAACTGATTAATGGATTGGCAATGCACTTGAGTGCGGCACTTCAGAGAATGCGGTTTGACATGAATATTCGAAATGAATTTTTAGATTCGATCAAGAATATGTATCCACTAGCATTTGAACTTGCAGTGATCGCAGGAGAGATCATTGAGGAGAATTTCCAGTTTAGGACACAGGAAAATGAAATTGGTTTCTTGGCGATGCATTTTGGAGCAGCTTTGGAAAGAAAAGGGCTTAATGAGAAAAAGCCAAGAAAGAAAGCAATTATCGTGTGCTATGCAGGAGTTGCAACAGCGATGCTGATCAAAGAAAAGATTGAACAGAATTTTGGACATAAAATTGAAGTGATCAAAACATGTTCACAACAGGAAGTAAGTCAAGAGTTGATTGATCAGGTGGATCTTGTATTGACAACGGCGGAACTTTCAGAACTTCGATCTGACAAAATAAAGAAAATAAACCTATTTCTGGATGAAACAGATATTCAGTTCATAGGAAATATTTTAAAAGAAGATCAAAAAGATGAAATTGATTATCGAAAGATTTTCCGAAAAGAATTATTTTTCTATGATGTGGAATTTAAGAATAAAGAAGAAATTCTTGAACATATGACAAGAGAGATGCAGATACGAGGATTGATCAGTAAAGAAGGAAGTAAATCCGTATTTAAAAGAGAAGAAATGTCGACGACAGAACTGGGCAATATGGTAGCAATACCGCATGCAATGTCAAATGACTCTGAAGAGGCAGTCGTATCCGTTATGATCTTAAAGAAACCAATCCTCTGGGAAAATGAAAAAGTGCAGGTTGTACTTTTACTCAATGTACCAAAGTCACAATACAATATGTGGGAAGTTGTATTTAAACGATTATATCAATATCTGATTGGTGATCAAGGGGTTACAAAATTAATCAAAGATAAAGATTATGATGATTTTATTCGTCATTTGGAAAGAAATGAATAGGAAGGAAATATCATGGAATCACTAGTATTAAATAAAGACAACGTTAAATTGAAGGTAAAAGCTTCTGATTGGGAAGAAGCGGTTAGAATTGGGGCAGGGATGCTTGTAGAACAAGGATGTGCAAAACAATCTTATGTTGATGGTATCATTGCTTCTGTCAAAGAATTAGGGCCTTATATTGTCATTGCAGATGGAATCGCAATGCCGCACACAAGACCAGAACAGGGAGCTATTGGGATCGGTTGTAGTCTGATCACACTGGATCAGCCAGTAAAATTTGATGGAGATGACAGTGAAGTAAAAGTTATGATCTGTTTTTCAGCAGTAGACAGTGAAAGCCACATGGATATTCTTAAGATGATCGTTGAGTTTGTAGAGCGCGGACTCATTGATGATATAGCTAAAGCAACGACTTATGAAGAGTTACTTGAAGTGATCAAAGAGAAATAGTTTTAAAAAAGAAAGGAGACGAAACTATGTTACAGATTTTAACAGTATGCGGAGCAGGACTGGGAAGCAGTTTTGCATGTCAGATGAGTGTAGACGCCGTATTAAAGGAACTGGGTGTGGAGGCAAAACTTGACCATACAGACATCTCTAGTGTAGGGGGAGCAAAGGCTGACATCATTCTTTCAGGAAAGAACTTTGAGAAACAGTTTGAGCGTTATACACTGGACTGTCCAACAATTTTTCTCGATCGATTGGTCGATAAAAATGAGATCAAAGAAAAACTGACACCGGTTTTAAAAGATCTTGGAGTTTTATAAAACTAGCAAAATAGAGAGTGAGGAGAAAAAATGCAGGTTTTAAATTTTATCATTAAGAACATCCTGACACAGGCATCTGTTGTCGTAGGACTGATCGCACTGCTTGGTTTAGTGTTACAGAAAAAACCAATTGGTACTGTTGTATCAGGAACAATGAAAACTATCTTAGGATTCTTAGTATTATCCGCAGGTTCAAGCGTTATCCAGGGATCATTAGCTATTTTTGGTGATCTGTTTAATAAGGCCTTTGGACTTAAGGGTCTTGTAGCATCTATCGAAGGTATTAACGGTCAGGCAATGACAGACCTTGGACTTGGATCAGAGATCGCTATCACATTAGCAGGTATCTTTATTGTTAATATTATTTTAGCTCGTATTACACCATTTAAGTACATCTTCTTAACAGGACAGGCTTTATTATGGGAATCTACACTTTGCGTAGTATTTGCTTACTTCTGTGGATTAAGAGGACTTCCATTGATCATCGTAGGATCAATCGTTGGTGGTGCATTCGCAACATTAATGCCAGCATTCGCACAGCCAGTTATGCGGCAGATCACCGGTAGTGATGATATCGCATTAGGACATTTCTGTACATTTGGATATATGTTCACAGCATTAATTGCTAAATTAACAGGTGATAAATCTAAATCAACAGAAGATGTTGCATTACCTAAGAGTCTTGAATTCTTACAGGATACATATTTATCAGTAATGGTAGTTATGGTGCCATTTTACTTGATTGTAGCAATCTTTGCAGGACCTAAAGCATGTGCTGAATACGCAGGAGCTACAAACTACATCGTATTCATGTTCTTACAGGCATTACAGTTTGTGACAGGTTTATACGTATTAATGGCAGGTGTTCGTTTACTGTTAGCTGAATTAGTACCAGCTTTCCAGGGAATCTCTATGAAACTGGTTCCAAATTCAAAACCAGCCTTAGACTGCCCAGTATTATTCCCATATGCACCAAACGCAGTAATCTTAGGATTCATCTTTACAACAATCGGATCTATCATCGGTATGTTCTTAACACCAATGCTTGGATTACCAATGATCTTACCTGGAGTTATGAGTAACTTCTTCGCAGGTGGTACAGCTGGTATCTTTGCTAACCAGGTTGGTGGACGTCGCGGAACGATTATTGGATGTATTGCACATGGTATCTTCATCATGATCTTACCAGCTTTACTTTCCCCAATGCTTGGACAGATTGGATTCCAGAACATGACATGTACAGACGTAGATACTGTAGTAACAGGATTCTTCTTCATGATCATTAAATCTATCGCAGGAATCTTCTAAGATTAGAAAGCAAAAGATCATTATAGAAAGTTATACAGGAGGGATGATCAATGTTTTTCTTTGGTAAAAAGAAGAAAGAAAAGAAGCAAGAGCAGGCAGTTCCTGTTGTAAATAAAGAGGAATTGATCGCGAAAGCTTCAGAAAAAGTAACAGAATTAGAAAGTAAAACAGGGGATGAGAGAGTTTCATTATTAAACGAAATCGGATCCCTGTATACACAAGCAGAAGAAACAGATCTGGCAATCCAATATTATGAAGAAAGCTTGGAACTTTGCAAGCAGCACGGAAAAGCGAGCACAGATCTAATGAAACTTTACAATAAAAAACGTCAAGAAGCTGCAGAAGCGAAAGATGATGAAAAAGTAAAGGAATATATGGATAAGGTTCAGAACCTGATGCAGATGTCAAAGGATATGATCCGAGGAAATGCATAACATTTACGGGGAGGAAATTCCTCCCTGCAAACATATAATTCATTCGCAACGTATAAGGCAAAATTAAAGGAGTAAAGAAATGTATAAAAATTTGATTGAATTATTTAAAGAAAATGAAGGTAAAGGAGCAGTAGGAGCATTCAACTTACATTGTTTTGAAATGCTTCCAGCAATGATTCAAGCAGCAGAAGAACTGAACGTTCCAATCATTATCCAGACTTCTCTTGGAACAGCTGAATATATTGGTTTTGAACCATTGATCGCAGCTGTAAAAGCTTTAGCAGAAAAATCTTCTGTAAATGTAGCTCTTCATATGGATCATTGTAAAAGCATTGAAGCACTGAAAAAAGCAATCGATCTTGGATATTCTTCTGTAATGTATGATGGATCTGCATTACCAATTGAAGAAAATATCAAAAATACACAAGAAGTTGTAGCATATGCTCATGCACATGGAGTATCTGTAGAAGGTGAAATCGGATCTATCGGTGGAGCTGAAGAAGGTGTTGTAGTAGAAAAAGACGCTGCGATGTATACAAAACCAGAAGATGCACTTCATTATGTTAATGAAACACATGTAGATGCATTAGCAGTATCTATTGGTACAACACATGGTCAGTTCAAATCTAAAGCTAAGATCAATTATGAATTATTAACAGAATTAAAAGCTAAATTAGGACCTGTTGGATTAGTTCTTCATGGAGGAACAGGAGTATCTGATGAAGATATGAAACGTTGTGTACGTGAAGGAATGAAAAAGATCAATGTGGGAACAGAATTAAATAAAAACTATATTGAAGTTGTCAGCAAAACATTCACAGCTGATGATGTAACACCACTGACATCTTTAAGAAATCTGTTAGGACCAGCAAATGAAAGAATCAAAGAAATTGTTATAGATAAGGCTTCATTATTTAAATTATAGGATTAAAAAGTTTAAATAACCCTCTTATATTATATAATTCATCAGGTGCGGCAGGGAGGAATGAATCCCTGCCGCATTTAACTTTTTAGAAAAATATCTATCATTTGAGCGGAGGAAATAAGCATGAAAAAAACGATCGTATTGCTTGCAGGATACCCGGCAACAGGAAAAAGTTATCTTTGTAATAAAATATTAGAAAAACTTCCAGACTTTTTGATCGTATCTCAGGATGATATGAAAGAAAAATTATTTGACCAGTATGGATTTGATAATATGGAAGAAAAAGTAGCCATTGAAAATCAGAGCTGGGAACAGTACTATGAAGTTATGGAAGAAGATCTTAAGAATGGGGATTCCATTATTTCAGATTACCCATTCAGTGTAAAACAGAAAGACAAGATTAAAAATCTTGCAGAGAAATATGAATATCAAGTTGTAACATTCCGCTTGATCGGAGATCTAGAAGTTTTATTTAAGCGTTCACAAAAGAGAGATTTGGATCCAAAGAGACATTTAAGTCATCTGGTATCACGTTATCATAAAGGTGATGTACTAGAAGACAGAAGCAAGGCAGATTGTCTTGTAACCTATGATATTTTTATGGATCGTTGCAAGAACCGTGGATACGGAACATTTGAACTGGGACATCTGATCGAAGTTGATGTAACAGATTTTTCGAAGATTGATTACCCAGCATTGATCAAAGAATTATGTGATCTTGTAGAAGAATAAAGGAGAAACAGATGGGAAGTATTTTTTGTATCGGACAGTCAGCGTATGATATCACGATTCCGCTTGACGGCGCAATCTGTGAGAATCAAAAATACCGCGTGACACAAAAAGAAGAATGTGGAGGCGGACCTGCATTTAATGCTGCATATCTGTGTGCAATGTGGGGAGAAAAAGTAGAATTGATCAGCAGGATCGGAAACGATACTTACGGGAAACGATTGTTAGAAATTGCTGCACAGGCTGGGATCGGAACCAATTATCTGATCAAGGATGATGAGATTGAAACACCGCATAGTTATATTTTTTCAAATCAGGAAAATGGATCAAGAACGTTATTTAATTTCCCAGGTGAGAAAAAAGACATTAAATATAAATATCCGGATGAAGAAGTCTCTGTTATCTTAAGTGATGGACACGAACCAGAGATCAGTGTGGAGGCAATTCATCATTATAAGAGTGCCATTTCAATCGTAGATGCAGGGACATGCAGAGAAAGTACAATGCAGGTAGCAAAAGAAGTAGATTATCTGGTATGTTCTGAAGATTTTGCAAGACAATATACAGGAAAGACGATCAATCTTAATGATCCAAAGAAAGCATGTGAAATCTTTGAAGAAGTAGAACAGATCAATCATAAGCATGCAGTGGTCACACTGGGAGAAAAAGGATTATTATATCGTAGAGATGGAAAGATCACATTGATGCCAGCATTTAAAGTAAAAGCAGTCGATACAAATGGTGCAGGGGACATTTTTCATGGTGCATTTGCATATGCGATCAAGCAGCAATTGGATTTTTATGATGTATTAAAAATAAGCTCTATGGCGTCTGCGATTTCCGTGCAGACATTAGGAGCACAATCCTCTATACCACAATTAACAAAAGTAACAAGCGAACTTCAAAAGAAGGGAAATCATTATGACAAGAGAAGATATCTTTAAAACTGTTGATCACACACTATTAGCCCAGACAGCAACTTGGGAAGAAATTAAAGAAATATGCGATGATGCGATCAAATACCAGACAGCATCTGTATGTATTCCAGCATCTTATGTAAAAAGAGCAAAAGATTATGTTGATGGGAAAATGGCAATCTGTACAGTGATCGGATTCCCAAATGGATATAGTACAACAGCAGTCAAAGAATATGAAACAAAAGATGCTATATTAAATGGTGCAGATGAAATTGATATGGTCATCAACTTAGGAGATGTCAAAGATAAACATTTCGATAAGATCAAAGGCGAAATTGCGTTATTAAAGAGCGCATGTGGAGATAAAATATTAAAAGTTATCATCGAAACATGTCTGTTAACAGAAGAAGAAAAGATTAAGATGTGTGAGATTGTAACAGAAGCAGGAGCAGATTTCATCAAAACATCTACAGGATTCTCAACATCAGGAGCAACATTTGACGATATTGCTTTATTTAAGAAATATGTTGGAGAAAATGTAAAGATCAAGGCAGCAGGAGGAATCAGTTCCTTTGATGATGCTAAGAAATTTATCGAACTTGGGGCAGACCGCCTTGGAACAAGTCGATTAGTAAAAATCGCTAAAGCAGAAGCTTAAAAATACAATTTGAGAATATTTATCGTTAACAAAAAGGAATGTTGCATTCGTGCAACATTCCTTTTATCATTTTTATATAGAATGATGAGAAGAGGAACAGTATATGTCAAAAGAGATATCAAAACAGGAAAAAGAAGATTATCTAAGTCTAATGTATGAAATGAAACGAAAAGAGAACCAGATTGTAAAATCCGACTTATCCAGGGAACTTGAAGTGCCGTTATCAAGAGTTACCAGAGTTACAGATGGATTGTTAGAAGAAGGATATCTGTTAAAGGACGAAGGAAGAAGAATGTTCTTAACGCCGATGGGATTATCCAAAGGGCAGCAATGTCTGGAAAGAAAACGATGCCTTACAGAGTTTCTGCGTTTGGTTTCTGGTGTTGATGGAAGTATTGCAAAAGAAAATGCATGTGCGATCGAACATGTTCTGGATGAACGCATTTTAACCGGAATCCGTATGTTTATGGAAAACCGTCATACATATTCATATATGACTAGAGGAAATGATTTAAATCTGATGTTTCCAGAAGGAAAGAGGATCATGCCGATCGCATTTTTTGAAAAAGGAACATCACATCCAAGAATTCTTTCGAAAGAATATCAGCAGTTTGAGAAACGAGTGGAAGTAGCGATCAGCAAAGAAAGTTACTTGTATTTAAAACCGATAGATTCAGATCTGCTGAAAAAAGAAATTCGCTACTGTTATGGAAATCAATGGATGTATGCAAAAAAAGAAAATGGAAAATTTGGAATTTTGACAGAGGCATTGGACTGTACGATTCGAAGAAACGACAAATTATCTGAAGGAATTGTAGAAATAGTAGTGTGTGATCATCATGAAGAAGAGATTATAGAAGAATCGGTTCGTATTTTAACCGTATCATTAATTTAGGAGTTTGACAATGTGTGATAAAACAATGGAAAATTATAAACCGAATATGTTTCAGTTACAATGCTTAAAAGCATTAGAGATACAGATTGAGGAAGGAAAAGGATACAACGAAGCAGAGATCGGAAGAAAGATGCAGGTAAACAGATCAACAATCTCCCGATGCTTCAAAAGATACCGAGAAGAAGGATTCCTGGAAGATAAGGAATTTACCAGAAAAGGAAAAGAATTCTTAGAATATTATAAAATGATCGAAGCAGATCTTTACCATTACTTTGCATCTATTGGAATTAACGAACAACAACAAAGACAGGCAGTTAATGGAATGTTTGATACAGCAGATATCGATACGATTCAGAAATTATGCCAGAAAGAGAAAATGCATCTAAAGTATGAAAGTATCGGGAAAAATGAAAGTAAAGAAATTACTAAGATGACTTACGAACAATTATGCAGCAGTCTAAAAAAAGGCATATATCAAGTCGCATTTTCCATTTATCGACAAGGAAAAGACTGGCAAAGTCTCTCTATGGCAGACCAAGGATTTGAAAAACCAGCATATCTGCATTTAAAGGGGGATAAAAACTATTTAGAACTAGCCGTCAGAGAAATGAAAGCAATGACAAAAGGTGGAGCGATGCTGTCTGGACATATTCAGACAGTCAAATGTAGAAGCAGCAAAGACGTTTTAACAGATCTTCCGATCCAAGATAAGAAAATACAGATTCCATTTGAAGATTTTGAGTTTGAGCAATTGTCAGAAACAGAAATCACCGGGCAGATCCAACTGTTTATGACAAGCAGCGTTGGGGAGAAGAGAATGCCAGAGAGTATGGCCACGTTGATCGTAAAATTATAGAAATATGAATTATGGGAATTTTAATTAAAAATTAAAATTCCCATAATTCTATAGTTTTTAACAGTTTTTCTTTCGTATCCACATCAAGCTGCATGATCGCATTATAAAGTTCACGATCAAGCGCAGTTTCTGAATACTCCGGATCAAGCGTACCGACAAGAGAATCCAGAGAGCAGCCACAAAGCTTCGCATAATATGTTAAAATACGCAGAGACATAGCAGTACGGTTATTTTCTACATTGCTGATATAACCAGGCGTTACACCAAGAGCTTCAGCAACTTGATTTTGTGTTAAACCCATTTTTTGACGGATATGTTTGATATGAGTACCATAATTTTCAGAGTTCATATGATAGAGTCCTTTCTATATTATTCATAACAAAATTATATAATAAATGATGATGAAAATGTAGCTACTAATAGAATAGAATCTGTGGAATGGATATAAATGGAATAATAAGGAATAATAAGGCTGAAAGCTGCTTTACATCAACACCTAGGAATGAAGCAAGAAAGCAATTGAGAATCATTATCAATTACTGACCATATGTTGCAGTGATGCAACAAGATGGACGAAATGAATATGATGTATCGGAAAGATATTGTCATTTTTAAAGAGAAATAGTAAAACATCTTTTGGTTGAACATAAGAATACAATATGGTAAAAATAAAACAGAACATGAACCTTCGGTGAGTGTAAAATAATAGCTAACAAAAAGAAAAAGAATCTAAGAGTGCGATCTTGGGTTCTTTTTCTTTTTTATCTACAATGGAAAAATAACAGATAAAAATTCAGATTTTTTGTCTGTATCAAAAAAATAAAATGAGAAAAACTCTTATTAACAATAATTTTGTTGCATCAATGCAACTTCAGAAAAATTAAAAAAAGAACGTAAATATCAAGAAAGTGAAAATTTTGTGAATTTTTCACTTTCTTTTTTTGTTCTCTTTGAAAAATTTGTTGTGATTGACATGAAAATAATAGTTATGGTAAATATTAGTCAAAACTAACTTTAAAAATATTATAAATTGATTACAACAAGGGAGGAAAAGAGAAACTTATGAAAAATCGTTTTTTAGCATTATTAATCTGCGCGATTTTGGTATTTTCAATTATTCCATTTGGAAAAAACATAAAAGCATCACAGACAAATAATAATGCAAAACAAGTAAATACGCCAGAACAGATGGCTGCAGTTATGAGAGAAAAAGCAAATAATAATACAGCCAGAATGAAAGGAAAAATAACTCAATCTCAGGTCAATGAAACGATTAAACAAAAATTGATCGTAAAAACAAGAGATGAGATTGAAAATACTTATGGTGCTAACAGTGTGTACTACTACACAGTGGGAAATTACCAGATTTTGTTTTATGACTCTGCAGAAGAGGCAAAGAATGCATGTGAGAAGTTAAAAAAGGATCTTCCAGGAACAACAATATTTCAAGATATACCAATCACACTAAAAGAAGCAGCAAAAGATAATGGATCAGATGAAGTGGCGGCATACGATGGAATTAAAAAAATGGGAATGGATCAACTTAAGGAAGAAAAAGACAGTTGGAAAAATAAAAGTGCCAAAGTTGCCGTGATCGACAGTGGAATTAATGTGGATCATCAATGGTTTAAGAACAGGCTAGATCGAGAAAACAGTATAAATCTTGCGTTGGATGAAGGAAATGAAGATGATAAAACGAAGCCAGCATATAGTGATACAAAACAAGGACATGGAAGTCATGTCGCAGGGATCATTACGCAGGCAACACCAGAAGAAGTACAAGTCATGGCAATTCGAGTATTTAGTGCTCTTGGTACAGCATCCTATGCAACGATCACAAATGCGGTGGATTATGCAGTAGAACATAAAGCAGATATTATTAATATGAGTCTTGGATTTGAAATAATGTCAGGATTTGAAAATGATCAGATAACTCTAATGGATGAAGCGTTTGCAAGGGCATTTAAAGCAAATACAACAGTATGTGCTGCGTCAGGAAATGAATACACAGATACTTCTAAAAGTTATCCAGCGAGCAGTCCATGGACGATCGCAGTTGGATCATTTGAGCCAGATGCAAAAGGTAACCTGATTCGTTCAGATTTTGCCAATAATGGAGAACTACTTGATTTTGTTGCACCAGGAAGAAATATCTATAGTGCATGGATCAATGGAGAAGAATCAACCAATACGATAAGCGGGACTTCTATGGCAACACCCCATATGGCAGCGGCAGCAGCTTATGTCAAAATGAAACATCCAGATTATAATCAAAGGGATGTATATGCGGCGTTTAAAGATAATGCAGTAGATCTTGGGGAATCTGGAAAGGATACAGAGTTTGGATATGGATATGTACATTTGGAAAAATATAACACAAATGAAGCAGCAGAATCTAAAGACGGAAAAGAATACCAGGCAATCTCAGCCCCGGCACAAATAAATAAAACAATGAATGATTCAGGAAAATCATTTACAATTGACGCAAAAATAACAAGAGGAAACGGAAATCTCACGTATGAAACAACAAATGAGAAAATTGCTACGGTCAAAGATGGAAAAGTAACGATCGTTGGACGTGGAAAATGTAATATCGTGATCAAAGCATCCGAGACAAAAGAGTATAAAGAAACAGAAGAAAAAATAACGATCAAGATTGATAAAGGTTATCAAAAGATCAAAGTTCCAGTTACCTCATATAAGAAATATGTTTCAGACAAAAACTTTAAGTTAGAAGCATATGTTGAAGCACCAGGAGATGGGAAAGTTGAATTTATTGCAAATGAAAATGATGTTGTAAAGGTAAGCAAGGATGGAGAAGTGACGATTCTTGGACCTGGAACAGCAAGAGTATACGCAGTGGCAACAGGAACAAACAACTTTAACAGAGATATCAGTGATGCGATTGTGATCACGGTAGAAGATAAGAAATCAGATCCTGATATAAAAAACAATGTTGGAAATACAACAACAGCAATGCAAAATGCAACAATACCAGACACAACAACAGTGATTCAAAATGCTTCAACAGCGAACACAAAAATAGCCGTGCCAAGAGTCGTTGTAAAAAAACTAAAAGCAGGAAAAAAACAGATCAGATTAACATGGAAAAAACAATCCAAAGTATCAGGATATGAAATACGATATGCAACAAAAGCCAATATGAAGAAGGCGAAACGGATCAAAGTAAATGCCAAAACAGCAAGTAAAACGATCAAAAAATTAAAATCAAAGAAACGATATTATATTCAGATCAGAGCATATAAAACAAATGATCACAAAAAGATTTATGGAAATTGGAGTATAAAGAAAACATTAAAAACCAAATAACAGGAAGGAAAAGAAATGAGAAGAAGGAAGTTATATAGAGGATTGGCAGTTGCATTTTCAGCAATCCTTCTGGCAACAAGTAACCCAGCAACATTACAAAATGTTGCTGCAAAAGGAATTCATTTACAAAAAAAAGCAAAGGCAAAGATGATCCTGGAAGATCCGACGGAGAATGGAGTTTACACATTATCAATGACGATTAACAGAGAAGGAACATCTGAGGAATCAATGCTAAGCGGATTTATTGATCCAAAGATTAAAGTTACCGTTCAGGATGGAAAGACATGGGTAAAGATCCTTAGTACAACATATGCAGATATGATGTACGATATCACACTTGGAGATTCAGAAGGAAATTATAAAACATCTGAAAAAACTCCAGTAGGAGAAAAAAATTCTGCGGGCACTTATAATATGTATGAGTATAAGATTCAGATCAATAAATTGTCAGACATCACAAAAATCGCAGTATTGGCAGAACCTATGGGAGGAAGCAGAGACAATATAGGAAATTATGAAAAATATACAAAAGCGGATATAGAAGATATGTCGATCGAGAGAGGATGGACAGGCTTTGATGCCATCAAAGATCAAGATCAAAAACCAACAGGAAAAGAAGCACTGAATCAAGCGTTGATCGATTATGGACTGGATAAGAATAATGATGGAACTGTCACAAAAGAAGAAATTCAGCAATACAAAGGTGACAAGATGGAATTACAGAATTGCAATTTAAGTAATGAAGGATTGGAATTGCTCAAGTACCTTCCGGAGTCTGTGACAACCCTTAATCTTTCTTATAATAACATAACTGAGCTTCCATCAGATCTGTTGATGATGATGCCACAATTAGAAAATTTCTATATGGAAAATAGTAAACTTACGTCTATCCCAAAAGGATTCTTCAAGAGCAACACAAAGCTTAACTGGATCGCGTTGGATGGAAACGAGATTACAACATTAGAAGATGGAACATTCAAAGGACTAGATCAGCTGACAATATTAGGACTCGAAAACAATAAGATTTCAAAAGTAGATAAAAATGCCTTTGAAGGTATGAAAAAAATAGAACAGCTGAGTTTATATGGAAATAATCTCACAACATTAGAAGATGGAAGTCTCAAACCATTGGCAGGGTCATTAAAAATGTTGTTTTTACAGGAAAATAATATGGAAAGTCTTCCAAAAGCAGTAGAGGATTGTTCCTCATTGACGGAACTGCATGCATGGGATAATGGAATGAAAGATATCAGCAAAGTTGATTTTTCAAAACTTCCGGAATTGACAGAATTAAACCTTATGCATAATGAGATAACACAGATTCCAGAAAATGCATTTGCAAAAAACACAAAACTTGATGGTTTGGATCTGTTTGATAATGATTTGACCTCTGTATCACCAGATATTCTTCCAAATGGAGTTAGTCTAAGAAAACTGGACCTTAAATTCAATAACATGCAGATCATAGATAAAAAGCTGATCAATAAAAGCCAGTCATATAATAAATTTTATCCACAGAAGTCCGCAATGGAATTAAGACTAGAGAAAAGCGGTGATCAAGAGATGAAATGGTCACAGCAGTTAAGTGCGTTGGATTTGATGTTCTGGTATGAAGAAACAAATGATGCAAAGAAAAAAGAACTTCAGTCAGTTGATGAATATAAAGAATATCTGAAAGAACAAGGATATGCGGAAGGCGATTTTACAAAGACATTAAAAGATTTGTCATATCAGTGGGATATCGTAACCAAAATTCAAAAGAAAGACACAAATGGAAGATTTGTAACGATCGATCAAAGAATCAATGAGGGAAAAGCAGACGAAATGGATGGTTCTTTCAAGTTTACAGAAGATGGAACGTATCGAGTTGTAAAGGATGTTTATGGTTACATGAGTTCTATGAGAAATTTCTTATTTGAAGCAAAATCAAATGAAGTAACAATTGAAGATAAGAAAGAAGACAAGAAGGAAGATAAAACAACAGCAACTTCGCAAATAACAACAATAAAGAAGAAAGAAATACAAATAGCAAAACCATCAAGGGTTGTAAAGCTTAAAATAAAAAAATCTTCAAAGAGATCTGTGAAAATAAGCTGGAAAAAGCAGAAAAATGCATCAGGATATGAAGTTTACAGATCAACGAAGAAGAATAAATCGTTTAAGAAGATCACAACATTGAAAAAAGCTGGAAAAGTAATTTATGTTAATAAAAAACTGAAAAAAGGAAAAACATATTATTACAAAGTACGTGCTTATAAAGTAGTATCTGGCAAAAAAGTATACGGAAAATTTTCAATGATCAAAAAAATTAAGATCAAAAAATAATCTACAAAGGAGAAAATGATGAGAAAAAGAGTATTAACATATTCACTAGCAGTAGCAATGGCAGTAGCAATGGCAGTTCCACAGACAGTAATCTTATCAACAGGTATTGTACAGGTAAAAGCGGCAAATACAGAAACTGGATTAAAAACAGGAATTGCGATCACAAAAGCAGAATGGGGAAAAAACTGGTCAGGAAAAGAAAATTATATTAAATTTACTGAAATGGATAAATCTGCATCTACTTCTTCAGATTATTGCAGTAAGATCAATAAAGTTGTAGTGAACGACAAGGAATATCCAGTTTATGATGAAGAAGGAAAAGATAATTATTATTCAATGACATATTCTGATGGACTTTGTATATATATGGGATCGATCAAAGATGGCGAAAACACAATCATTGTTTCAGCAAATGGTTACAAAGATAAAAAGATCATTGTGAATGTCGACAAAACAGCAAAAACAGTAACTTTCGTTTCACAGGAAGATTTGGGATCAGGAGATGCAGTGATCGATAAAAATGCGTTAAATAATATGATCACAGCAGCAAAAGCATATACGAAAGAATCGGCATCTGATGAAAAATGGAATGCATTCCAGGAAGCGATCAAAACAGCAGAAGATGTATATAATAAAGAATCTGCAACTCAGGATCAGATCGATCAGGCAGTTGCTGCATTAAGGGAAGCAATTGATACGTTTAAAAAAGAAGATCCAACATTAAATCCAACAGAAGATGGTGTATATACAGTTACACTTAAAGCAACAAAACAAGGAAGCAAGGAACCCTCTTCCTTAGGTGGATATTTTGAAGGAAAAGCAAAACTGACAGTAAAAGATGGAGAAATGAAATTATCCATGTTAAATATCTCCATGGCGAAATACTTACTTGACTTCACATTAGAGACAGATGGAACGTTTGCCCAAGCAACAAAAGAAGCATATGGGGATGCAAATAGTGATGGTTCTTATGATGCATATGAATATACAATGAGCATTAAAGATCTGAGCAAAATACATACAGCGGCAGCTTTAGTATCCGTTATGGGATCTGAATCTGATAAAGGTAACTATGACAAATATATGAAAGCGGATATCACATTCACATCTTTGGAAAAAGGATGGAAAGGATATGATAAAAAAGATGCGAACCAGACCCTGGTTGATGCATTGATCGAAGCAGGAGCTGATACGAACAATGATGGAGAAATTACCCAGGAAGAATTAGCAGCATTTAATGGAGACGAAGGAAGTCTGGATTTATCAAACAAGAATTTGAGTAATATCGATCTGTTAAAAGGTTTATCAGATAAGATTAAAGAATTGGATCTTTCAGGAAATAAGATCACAGAAATTCCAGAGGGATTTTTTGATAATATGACAAATCTTGAGTATGTAGATTTGAATTCAAATCATATAAAAGCTCTTCCAGAAAATGCGTTTAAAAATACAAAAAAATTGAATTGGATCAATATAAGAGCAAATAATCTGACGGAGATTAAGAAAGATACACTGTCAGGATTGGATAAATTAGTATATCTTGAACTGGATAATAATAGTATCACGTCTGTAGAGGCTGGGGCACTGGATGGAGATACAAGCCTAAAGCAGCTATCCATTTCAGGAAATGAATTAAATGCATTACCAGATCATCTCTTAGATGATGCTGGAGATACGATTAATTTTATTGAATTATCCAATAACGAGTTTGTAAAACTTCCAAACTGTATCAATGCAGCAACAAAGAAATTACGAAAGATCAGTGCATTCAATAATGCATTAGAAGACATTTCGAATATTGATTTTACAAAGATGTCAAATCTTGAGGAGGTTAATTTCTACAAGAACTATATTGCTCAAGTGCCAGATGGAACATTTGCAAAGAATAAAAAACTATATTCTGTAGATTTCCATGATAATCAGATCTCCAATATTACAGAGAAGGCATTTCCTGAAACATTTGAAAACGATTATGATGGAGTACTTCACAAGCTTGATCTCACGTTAAATAATATCAAAGTTGTGGATCCGGCAGTGATGAAAAAATCAGACACATCGATCAATAAATTTTATCCACAGAAGAACGCGATGAATCTGGAATTAAAGGAAGATAACGGTCAGAAGATTAGTTGGAGTCAGGATTTAAGTGTATTAGATCTTGCATTCTGGTTTGATAAGACAGCAAGTGACGAAGCCAGAGAAATAGAAACGGTTGAAGATTATAAAGATATGCTGGAGCAGAACGGATGGAAAGATAAAAATATCGCAGAAGTTATGGATGAAAAATATGACTGGGATATTATTACAGAAGTTCAGAAAAAGAATGCAGATGGTACATGGGAGACAGTTAAAGAAGATACAGAAACTGATCAGGCAGAAGAATTAAAAGGGAACTTTAGTGTATCAAATCTGGGAACATACAGAGTAAAGAAAGTCTTAAATGCGACATTAAATGGAACAAAACAATACCGTTTTACCGTATATTCAAACGAATTAGCAGTATCTAAAAAGGATGATAAAAAACCATCAACAACAGAGCAAAAACCATCAAGTACAACAGCCGAACAAAAACCATCAGATACAACAACGACACAAAAACTATCAACGACAGCAGTGAAAGATATTCTTAAGAAAGTGTCAAAGATCAATCTGCAAAATCTGAAAAAACGTAAGGTGCGTATTACATGGAAGAAAGTAAAGAATGCAGATGGATATCAAGTTTATCGAGCAACAAAGAAAAACGGAAAATATAAGCTTGTTAAGGTAGTAAAAGGTAATAAAAAAGTAAGTTACACAAATACAAAGTTAAAGAAAAATAAAAAATATTACTACAAAGTTCGTGCTTATCGTACAGTTAAAGGTAAGAAAGTATATGGTGCATTCTCCTCAAAGAAAAGCATATTGATCAAAAAATAAATGAGAAGAATTATCAATAAAACACAAGGGGTTGCACGCCTGCAACACCTTGTGTTTTATTGATAAATGGCAGAAACACGTGTTTTTTTAAGAAATTTTAAATTTAAAATATCAGATATGAACGATTTTGAAAAACTTGTTTTCGTTGACGGAGAATATTGATGCATGATAAAAAAGAAGTGAGTTAATTAAAACTAACCGATAATGCCTATAAATTAAGAGAAGGAGAGATTATGAGAAAAACTAAATATCATATAAAGAAAAAAATCATGCCATTATTGTTAGCTGTTGCAATGGCTGGAACAGCGACACCCATATATGTAGCACATCCAGCAATTGTAAAGGCAGCAGTGTCTAATGCATTTGGAACAAACAAAATAAGTTTGTCAGCTGGTTCTTATACAGTTCCAGTGTCGTTAAAAAAAGCAGATAATGTTGAACAGAATTCAATGGCGGCCGGGGCTGTAGGTAAAAATGCAACATTAGAAGTAGCAGAAGATGGAACAGCAAGTTTAGAAGTTGAATTAAAAGCATTAAATCTTTATGGAATGACAGGTGCAGCAAAGGATTTAAAAGTTTATCAGGGAAACGATACAAAATCAGAAACAAAAGATGTGACTGTTGAGAAAACAGATGAAGCTGGTAATCCAACAAAGATTAAATTTACAATTCCAGAGAGTGCAAAGACAACCGATGGTATCTATCTTCATATGATGATCAGTCCGATAGCAAAGGAAACAGATGCATTTTTAAAGGTTGATTATGCAAGCCTTAAGGGAAATGAAAACGTATCAGATGGAACAAAAGAAAATACGATTCATATTGCACAGTTCGGTGGATACGATATTAAAACAACTGTTACATACAAAGATGGAAAAGTGACAGATCTTCAGATTAAAGGAGAAAATTTCGAAGGAAAATATGCTAAAGAAAATGAAAATATCTACCTTCCAAAAGCGATCAATAAAATCAAAGACCAGATACAAGGTCTAGATATCACAGATCAGAATTCCTTTGACAAAGTCGATACAGTGTCTGGAGCAACGACAAGTGCTTCCGCGATTAAAAATGCAGTTATGGAATCTTTAGGATTAACATCAAAAGAGGAAGTTCTTGCACCAGCACCAGAAATAGTGGAAGAAGGTACTTATGGGATTCAGATGAAAAACATGACAAGTACAGTAGAACATAGCTTGTCTGCAGCAAATTCTGAGAATAAAGTAACAGCAACATTAAAGGTTGATAAAAATGGAAAGATGACATTATCATATCCAGTGGTTACAAAAGAAGCAATGGATGTATTAGCTTTTAATGGGTATTATAATGGATCAGATCTGACAAAAGAAGGATCCGAAGAAACAAAAGATGGAGAGAGTGTAACAACTGTAAATATGCCATTAACAGGTGATAAACCAGAATTAACTTATAAAGCAAACTTTAAAATGTATGTACCAGCAATGAGCAATTTAAGTGGTGAACATGGTGGAATTACATTTGATCATGGAAAATTTGATACAGATGCTGTGATCACATTATATTGGGATACATTAAAAGAAAAGAAAGACAAAGAAGTGCTTTCTGATGGAATCTACAAAGTAGATGCAAAGATGTTAAAAACAAATGGAAAACATCTATCAATGGCAAATGATGCGATCGCACATAAAGTAAAGTTAACAGTAAAAGATGGAAAATATTATGTCACATTAAACTTAAAGGCAATGAATATTCCATTCGGTGGACAGACATTCCATGGATACTTAAATAAGATCCAGTACATTGAAAATGGAACAGAAAAAGACGTTACAGTTGATCAGATTCAGAAAAACACGAATGGTGACATTGTATCCGATGAATTTGGAAGCAATTATCCTGATCTTGTAACATTCCCATTGACAGATGAAGCTGTAGAAACAGGAATCGCACCAATGCAGGTATTTATACCAATTATGGACAGCATTGCATCAGGAATGGGAACTCAGAAAATGAATCTTTCCTTAGATTTTACATCAGTCGTTAAAACAACAGCAGATGATAAAGATTTTAGCAGTGAAGATGTAACAGAAGAAGCACCAAAGAAAGAGGAACAAAAACCATCAACAACAGTTCAGAAGCCAGCTGCAACAGTTCAGAAGCCAGCTGCAACACAGACGACAACGACTGTGAAGTTAGCAGCAGTCACAGGTCTGAAAGTTAAGAATTCTTCCAAGAAAACGGCAACAGTAACATGGAAGAAAGTCAAAGGTGCAACAGGATATGTTGTATATCGTGCGACAAAGAAAAATGGTAAATACAAAGCAGTTAAGACGATCACAAAAGCTTCGACAACAAAATTTAAAAATAAGAAACTGAAGAAGAAAAAGACATATTATTATAAAGTCCGTGCAATTAAAAAAGCAGGAAAGAAAGTAACATACAGTAAATATTCAAAAGCAGTTTCTGTAAAAATTAAAAAGTAACAGGAAACATATGATAAAGCCGCTGTAAATCTACAGGGGCTTTATAGTCCCCATAAAAGAGTAGAAAAAATCATGAAGAAAGCACAATATTTTCGCTTTGTCAGCTGTGTCATTTCCGTTATATTATGCTGCCTGGCTGGTTTTGCATTTGTAGATCATAAGGCAGCAGCGGATGAAAAAAATACATTAGAAGATGGAACTTATACCATGCAAAGTTTCTTAAGAAGTGCCTCATCAGATCAGGCTTCTATGGGAAATGCAGGGATTGTTCAGCCAATACAAGTGATCGTAAAAAATGGAACGTATACAGTAAGAGCAGAATGCAAGGCACTGAGTACAAAATTAGGAAAGCTTGATTTTACAGGATATCTTGCTCAGATGTCTTATTTTCCAAACTGGAAGACAACATCTGGAAAGATTGAGGCACCAGAAAATGAAACACCGATCCCAATAAATATAGAATCATATTTTGAAAATACATATGACAGCTATAATGATCCTAAGACAGGGACAGATTCTAAGGTAAAAGGGAAACTGTATCCACATTACATGAATTTTCCAGTAAATTATCAGCAGGAAGAAATGTGGGTTCAGGTTTATGTACCTGTTATGGAAGCAATCAGTAAAGGAAGCGGTCTTCAATATGCAAGATTTCAATTTGACTGGAATACATTAAAGAAGGTGAGTGACGAGACGAAAATTGAGTCATCTGTTACAACGCAGCAAGACAAACAAACAACAACTACAGCAAAGGAAAGCCAAGTTAAGAAAACTACAACAAGGAAATCAAAGCTAAATATAAAGAAATTAGAAGATGGGGTTTACAGTATTTCTGGCAAGATGTTAAAGACAGATAAGAAGACAGAGTCCATGGCAAATGAAGCAATCAATCACAAGATAAAACTCACAGTCAAAAATGGAAAATATGATATAACACTTGATTTTAAAGGATTGAATATTAGTTCAAGTTACGGCTATTTAAGCAAGATCAAATACTTTACGAATACTTATAAGATCAATCAATATAAGGTACCAACAGGTTCGTTAAAAAATGTAACCGTGGATTCTTATCAAAAAGACACAAAAGGAAAGAAAGTCAGAGATTCTTATGGAAGTGATTACCCAGACCAGGTAACATTTCCATTGATATCAAAAGCAAAAAATGACGGATATGTGCCATTACAAGTGTTTGTTCCGATCATGGATGCGATCAGTCCGGGAAGTGGTACACAGGCTGTATATCTGAAATTAGACCTTAATTCTATAAAGGCAGTAAAAAATTCAAAGGAATTTGTATCAAATGATAAAAATACAGAAAAAAGCAGTACTACAATGACAACAAATTCTTCAAATACTTCTTCAGTTGGAAGCCATGAGAAAGTTACGATTCAAAGTTCAAAATTACCAGAGACAACACAATCCAATGTACAGGGACAATCAGCTGTGGAAGAAAAAAGTTTTAATACTGATCAGGTTTCAACATCAACAAACAGTGGAAGTCAGACATTACAGGAAGATGAGGAAGAAACACCGATCATAGTACCATCGATCATGAGTGTATTACTTTCTATTCTAGGTATAGTTTATAAAGTGAAGAGCAGGGGATTATAAAAATGAAAAAACATATTGTTCAATTAAAAAACTGGATATTGATTCTAGTGGCGCTCTTGTCTTTTGGGGGTCTTTCAAAAGATGTAAAAGCAGCATCAGGAAATGTCTACAGTTGTCAGATTGCAAGAACATATGAGCATCCCGTGACTGGAAAAGTAGAAGATTCTGGAGGAAGTTCATCGAAAGCAACTGGGCAGGGAATGGTCGAAGGAGCAATATCATCCAAAGGATTATTAGAGGTAACAGACGCTGGAGATTATTATCTGACATTTCGTATAAGCCTTGTAGATTATACATCTGATCTGAGTTTTTCCGTGCAGAAACGAGGAGAATCAAGATTTCAAACACAATCTGTAACACAGACAGCGACAGGAAAAGATAATAATGGAACAACAAAAGATTTAAGGATCAAACTTTCATCCCAAGACAGCATCATCCGCTGTTCCATGTACGTAAAACCAATGGGAAGAAACGTCATTTTTTATTTCTATCCAGGTAATTACACCACAGGAAATTCCGTAGGCATGAAAGCGTTGATGGTTACAACATCATCTTCTGATACGCAGACATCAAACAATAACCAGACACAGACAACAGCTGACACAAATAATACAGCCAGTCAGCAGACAACAACCGCATCCCAAGGAGCTGACACACAAAGCAGTGACGATTCCTTAAGCAACGCCCAGGGACTGAGTTTATCTACGGCACCGAAGACGATCACAAAGAAGAAAACATCTTCTGAAAAGTCTGTGGGAACATGGATTTTGATCTTAACGGTTTCTATGACATTTTCAGGATTGGTCTTACTTGGAGTGGCAGCGACGATCGTTTACTATTATCGCAAAAACTGGGATAAATGGGGTGGTGATCAGGATGAATATGATGAGATTTACAACGATGAAAACTAAATTAAGAAAATATCCGAGCATTTTTTTGATCCTGTTGCTTGCAATTTCCTCTTGTTTCCTGACAGGTTGTGTAAACCAGCACCCAAAAGACAGCAAAAAGATCAGTCAGGGAGAGAGCGTGGAAACTATGCTTGAGATCACAGATCCAAAGGAAAAACAGGCAGTGTTAAATGCAAAGGCGAAAGTCAAAGCATTGTCAGGCAATCCAAGGATCGTCGCAACATCTCCGGCTGTTGCAGATATTTGTGACAAGCTGGATCTTGATCTTGTCGGTGTACCAAAGAGCAGTGTTTCCAAAATTCCGTCAAGATACAAAAAGGTAAAGAAAGTCGGACTTGCCATGAGTCCCGATATGGAAATCGTATCTTCTTTAAATCCTGATTGGATCTTAGCTCCTTCTTCTCTGGAAACTGACTTAAAACCAAAGTTTGAAGAACTGAAGAATACGGAGTATGCATTCTTAAATCTAAGAAGTGTGCAGGGAATGTACCGTTCGGTTCAGGAATTAGGGGAAATCTTTGGAAAACAGCAGGAAGGCGAGAAGATGACCAAAGAGTTTACAACATTTTATAAAAGTTATACAAAACGAAATAAAAATAAAAAACATCCCAAAGTTCTCGTACTGATGGGACTTCCAGGAAGTTATGTCATTGCGACAGAGAATTCCTATGTTGGAAGTCTGGTCAAACTTGCTGGTGGTGAAAATGTTTACCAGAATACGGATCAGGAGTTTTTAACAGTCAATACTGAGGATATGAAGAAGAAAGAACCAGATATCATCGTCCGTGCGGCACATGCGCTTCCAGATCAGGTGACAAAAATGTTTAACGAAGACTTTGAAACGAACGATATCTGGAAACATTTTGATGCTGTGAAGAACAAACGGGTTTATGACCTGACATATGAATACTTTGGAATGAGTGCAAACTTCAAATATAAGAAAGCATTAAGTGAATTAGAAAAAGATTTTTATCAGAATACAAAAGGAACACAGGAGGTGAAAGAATAAATGTTTTTCAAGAAGGTAAAAAAAGCAGACCTTGAAGCAGTTAGTTCGAGGAATGCCGATCAGGAGAGGCAGGAAAATAAAATGATGCGAGCATGGATTTCCTTTGGGGTTGTCATTATATTGTTAATTTTTTTATTCTTTGCCTCTATTAATATCGGAAGTCTGAAAGTTGGATATGGGGAGCTCCTTTCTGGTCTGTTTGTCAAATATAACAAAGACGTGGCAACGATCTATGATCTGCGTTTTCCACGAATCATCATTTCAATGTTAGCAGGAGCGGCCATTGCGGTTTCTGGTGTGTTATTCCAGGCGGTATTGAAAAATCCACTGGCAGATCCGGGACTTATCGGTATCTCAAGCGGGGCAAGTTTTACCGCTGTCATTATTACGGCATTTGCACCAACACTATATTTCTTCACACCAATCGCAGCATTTGCAGGTGGTATGGTCGCATTTTTCATGGTGTATTGTCTGTCATGGAAGGGTGGCTTAAGTCCGATGAGAATTATCTTAACTGGTGTGGCAGTAAATAGCTTATTTACTGGGTTATCCAGTGCCTTAAATTCTATGTCCGGCGGGGACAGAACTGGTGTGTCAGCAATCGTTGAGGCGAATATCACACAGAAGACATGGGATGATGTCACAACATTGCTTCCATATGTGGTTGCAGGATTATTCCTTGCAATGTTATTTACACAGGAATGTAATCTGTTATCTCTGGAAGATAAAACCGCAAGAAGTTTGGGAGTGAATGTCAATGTCACAAGAATTGTGATCTCACTTGTTGCAGTCTTACTTGCAAGTATTTCCACAGCCGTTGCAGGTGCGATCAGCTTCCTTGGATTGATCGTTCCACATATCGGAAGAATTTTAGTCGGAAGCAACCATAAGATGCTGATCCCGTTTTCCGCATTTTTTGGGGCATTTACATTTTTGCTGGCAGACACGATCGGACGTACGATCGCAGCACCAAATGAAGTCAGTGCTGCCGTGATCATGAGTGTTGTCGGTGGTCCGTTCTTTATCTTACTATTAAGGAGGTCTGGAAGATATGGCAAATAAAGAAGAACTCCTTGCAAGATTACAAGAAGAGAAGCCAGCGATGGAAGTCAGGGACTTATCCTTTGCATATGGAAGCAATCAGATTCTAAAAGATATTTCCTTAATGATCAAAGAAGGTAAGATCACAACGATCATGGGAGCCAATGGATGTGGAAAATCAACACTGTTTTCTCTAATGACAAAGAATCTGAATCCAAACCGTGGAAAAGTTTTTCTGCATGGAAAGAATATCAAGAATTTAAAGTTAAATGAATTTGCAAGAAAAGTATCGATCGTTCATCAGTATAATCAGGCGGCCGATGATATCACCGTGGAACGACTGATCTCTTATGGTCGTACCCCTTATATGAAATTAATGGGCGGCAAAAGTGAGGAAGATGAGAAACTGATCGATCATGCGATCGAAGTGACAGGACTTGAGGAATTCAGGAACCGCGAGTTAAGTCAGCTTTCTGGTGGCCAGAGACAGCGAGTCTTTATCGCAATGGCACTGGCACAGAACACGAAGATCTTATTCCTTGATGAGCCAACGACGTATCTGGATATTCGTTATCAGTTGGATATTCTGCGACTAGTCAAGAAATTAAACAGGGAATACGGAATTACGATCGTGATGGTACTTCATGAGATCAATCAGGCCATTCATTTTTCTGATGAAGTCATTGGATTAAAAGACGGAAAAGTGTTGGTACAGGGAGATCCAAAGGATGTGATCACAACTGAAAGTATCAGTGAACTTTACGATGTTCATTTAAATGTAGCAGATATCGATGGACAGAAATTTGTTCTGACAGTATAGAATATTAATGAAAAGGAGATGAAAAATATGAGAAAAAATCCGATCCGATATGTGTGGATGGCACTTGGAATTTTATGTCTGGTGCTTGGGACGATAGGGGTTGTACTTCCAATTCTGCCGACGGTTCCATTTTACATGGCAACAGTGTTTTGCTTTGCAAAAGGTTCAAAAAGACTTCACGATTGGTTTTTAGGGACAAGTCTTTATAAGAAGCATTTAGAAAGCTTTGCAAAAGAGAAAGCAATGACAAAGAAAACAAAGAGGTCCATCATTACGATGGTAACGATCTTAATGGCAATCGGTTTTATCATGATGAACAACGTACCGATTGGCCGTGTAGTTCTTGTGATCGTGTGGATTTTTCATTTCTTATATTTTGGATTGAAAGTAGAAACTGTCAAAGAAGAGAAAGCAAAGGAAATAATATATGATTAAAACAAGATTGGTAAAATTACTTTCCCATACAAAAAAATATATTGTACAGATGGTCCTGTGGCAGTGGATCGCATTATTAGGGCAGATCGCAGCGATCTTTTCCATTGGAAGAATGGTGGACTGTATTTTGATGCACCAGATGAGTGATCAGGTGATCCTTACAACATTTATGGTTTTGGTGGTTGCAGTAGTGATCCGTTTCTTATGTGATCAGATGGCAACAAGGGCGTCATTTGCAGCAAGTGTTGATGTGAAAAGAATTTTACGAGAAAAGATCTATGAGAAATTGTTATGTTTAGGGGCTTCTTATCGGGAACATGTTTCAACATCAGAAGTCGTACAGATGAGTACCGAAGGTGTGGAGCAGCTTGAAATTTATTTTGGGAAATATCTTCCGCAGTTGTTTTACAGCATTTTAGCGCCTGTGACATTATTTATCATTTTGTCTTTTATAAGTTTAAAGGCAAGTGCGGTATTGCTGATCTGCGTTCCATTGATTCCGATTTCAATCGTTGCGGTGCAGAAGCTTGCAAAGAAGCTATTAAATAAATACTGGGGATTATACACGACACTGGGAGACAGTTTCCTTGAGAATCTTCAGGGAATGACAACATTAAAGATCTATCAGGCGGATGAAATGAAAGCGGTCGAGATGGATGAGGAAGCGCAGAATTTTCGTAAGATCACAATGAAAGTTTTGACAATGCAGTTAAATTCAACCAGCGTCATGGATATCATAGCCTACGGTGGCGCTGCTGTCGGAATGATCACAGCGATTCATCAGTATATTGCTGGAAATATCACGATTGGCGGAGCATTGATCATTTTATTGTTGGCTTCAGAATTTTTTATTCCGTTAAGATTGTTAGGAGCATTTTTCCACATTGCGATGAATGGTATGGCAGCGAGTGATAAGATTTTTGGACTGCTTGATCTGGAAGAAGGAGAGAGTGGAGAATCCAAGTTTCCACAGGGAGAGTTAGAGATTTCACTTGATGATGTTCATTTTGCTTATGAAAAAGATCGTGAAATCTTAAAAGGAATCACAATGAACTTCCCCGCAAACAGCTTTATTTCTTTTGTTGGGGAATCTGGCTGCGGAAAAAGTACACTGGCAGGGATCTTAACAGCGAGAAATCGTGGATATACTGGAAGTGTCAAGATCGGTGGTGTGGATATCTCCGATATTATGGAAAATGAATTGATGTCCCATATGACAAAGATCACACATAACAGTTATTTATTTGCAGGAACAGTCAAAGAAAATCTCCGTATGGCAAAACCAGATGCAAGCAAAGAAGAGATGGAAGAAGTGTTAGAGAAAGTAAATCTTCTGGCATTTTTAAAAGAACAGGATGGATTACAGACTGTCTTGTCAGAACGCGGGGAAAACTTCTCAGGTGGTCAGAGACAGCGTCTGGCACTTGCAAGAGCGCTGCTGTTTGATACACCAATCTACATATTTGACGAAGCGACATCCAATATTGATATGGAAAGTGAAGAAATGATCATGAATGTCATTCGAGAATTATCAAAGACAAAGATGATCTTGTTTATTTCCCACAGATTATCCAATGTTGTAGATTCTGACTGCATTTATATGATGAAAGACGGAATTGTTGCAGAAGAGGGAACACACGAACATTTAATGCGTAAAAAAGGTGCATACCAGCATTTATTTGATAAGCAGAAGGAACTGGAATCTTATGCTGCAAATATGTCATGGAATGAGTCTTTAAAGAAGAAGGTGGTGTAAGATGGATAATACAACAAAACAAAGAAGAAGTTCCATAAAGATTATGGGGAAAATGATCGGTCTTGTAAAACCACTGGTACACATTATGACAGCGGCAGTGCTTCTTGGAACCTTAGGGTATCTGTGTGCCATTTTCCTGACGATCACAGCCGGACATGGTGCACTTCTTGCTATGAAAGGGCAGCGTGTGACGAAATATCTGATCAATTTGGTTGTTTTTGCAGTGATGCGTGGAATCCTCCATTATGCAGAACAGTATTGTAACCATTTTATTGCATTTAAACTGTTAGCGATCATCAGACATCAGGTATTTGCGGTACTTCGGAAGCTTTGCCCAGCTAAATTAGACGGCAGGGAAAAGGGAAATCTGATTTCAATCATCACAACCGATATTGAATTATTAGAAGTATTTTATGCACACACGATCTCTCCGATCATGATCGCAATTTTAACTTCATTGATCATGGTTGTATTTATCGGAAGATTTCATGTCTATGCAGGAATCTTTGCAGTCTGTTCTTATCTTCTGGTAGGCTGCGTGATCCCATTAAGAAATGGAAAAAAAGGCGGACAAAAAGGAATGGAATTCCGAAGCGGATTCGGAAAACTGAACAGTTTTGTCTTAGAATCTCTCCGTGGAATAGACGAAACGATTCAGTATGGACAAGGTAAAAAGAGAAAAGCACAAATAAGTGAAAAATCCATTGAATTAGGAAAAGTGCAAAAAGACCTGAATCGCATGGAAGCTATGCAAAGAGCTGTCACAGACCTTGTGATCCTTTGCTGTTCGTTTGGAATGTTCTTTTTAATGTATCATTTATATCAGGCAGGAAATGTCACATTTGATGCTATGCTGCTTGCAACGATCGCTATGATGGGTTCTTTTGGCCCAGTAACTGCATTGTCAAGCCTGTCAAACAATTTAAACCAGACATTAGCAAGTGGAGAAAGAGTGTTATCCTTACTCGAAGAAGAACCAATGGTAGAAGAATCAGAAGGAGAAGCTGATATAAGTTTTGAAGGTGCATCCGTAGAAGATGTAACCTTTGCCTATGATGAAGAAGTCATCCTAAAAGACTGCAATATCAATATGAAACAAGGAAAAGTCATCGGAATCTGTGGAAAAAGCGGCTGCGGAAAGTCCACACTGTTGAAACTTCTGATGCGCTTCTGGGATGTAAACAAAGGAAACATAAAGATTTCAGAAGAAAACGTGAAAGAAATCCCAACCAAGACACTGAGAAACACACAATCCTACGTAACTCAGGAAACCGAACTCTTCCACGACTCCATCGCCAACAATATAGCGATCGGAAAACCAGGCGCAGCAAGAGAAGAAATCATAAAAGCCGCTCAAAAAGCCTCTATCCATGACATGATCATGTCCCTGCCAAATGGCTACGACACCGAAGTCGGAGAACTCGGAGACACCCTGTCTGGTGGAGAAAAACAAAGAATCGGAATCGCCAGAGCCTTCTTACACGACAGCCCGATGTTATTACTAGACGAACCAACAAGTAACTTGGATTCATTAAATGAAGGAATTATTCTAAAATCGTTAAAGGAAGAAAGTCAAGGAAGAACCGTGGTACTAGTATCTCATAGAGAATCCACGATGGGAATTGCAGACGAAGTGTATCATATGGATGCAGGAAGAGTTTCGTAAAGAAGTGAAAAGTGAAGAATGAAGTATCTTATCTGTAAGTAGTGTATACTGAAAGATTTGAGTGTATAAATAGAGAAAGAACAATGTATTAGGGTCAGAAATGAAATTCGTTTTTCTGACCCTAATACATTGTTCTTTCTCTATTTATACATCAACAACCTTCAGTATACAATTTAATCAATTCCACAACAATATCAACACACATATCCATTCCTTCAACGCTAATATGTTCATAAGGTCCATGATAAGCATGTCCACCAGTTCCAAGATTCGGACAAGGAAGTCCTCGAAAACTTAACTGACATCCATCTGTACCTCCGCGAATCGGCAGAACCAATGGAGCCACACCAGCATTTTCACAAGCCTTCTTTGCATTTTTGATCAAATGAGGACAATCCTTAATAATCTCGGTCATATTTTGATACTGATCCGTAATGGTTAAAGTAACGCAACCATTACCCCATTTTTCGTTCATATTTTTCGCGATCAAACGTAATGTCTGTTTCTTCGCCTCAAACAACCCCCGATCATGATCTCTCACAATGTAATGTAATGTTGCATGACTCACATCACCATTCATATCGATCAAATGATAGAATCCCTCATAATCTTCTGTGTTTCTAGGAGTCTCCATAGAAGGTAGACAAGAGTTGATCTCCATAGCTACAAGTGAGGCATTGATCATCGTATCCTTTGAAGAACCAGGATGTACATTAAAACCAGTGATTTCAAACTCAGCTTTACAGGCATTAAAATTTTCAAACTGGATCTCACCCTCGGTATCGCCATCCAAAGTATAAGCAAAATCAGCATCAAACCGCTTGATATCGAAATACTCGGCACCACTTCCGATTTCTTCATCTGGAGTAAATGCAATGCTGATCGGACCATGAGGAATCTCTTTACTGATCAGACGTTCTACCATCGTAAGAATCTCAGCAATCCCAGCCTTATCATCTGCACCAAGGATCGTTGTACCATCCGATGTGATCAAAGTACGACCCTTGAGAGAAGAAAGATGAGGGAAAACTTTCGGATCAAGAACCAGACCACTATCTCCAAGAGGAAGAGCTTCTCCATTATAATTCTTCGTAAGGATCGGATGGATTGAATGATCACAGAAATCAGAAACAGTATCCATATGTGCGATAAATCCGATCGCGGGACAGTTTTCATAACCCTTTGTGGCAGGCAGCTTACCATACAGATAGCATTTATCATCAAGATAGACATCGGTAAGACCAAGTTTATTCATTTCTTTTTCCAAGATCCTGGCAAGATTAAACTGACAATCAGAAGAAGGGACAGTTTGGCTGTTTTCATTGCTTGGAGTTAAAATTTTGACGTAATTTAATAAACGTTCGTAAGCTTTCATGATTATTTATTCACCTCGTGATAATTTCTTTTGCGTTTTATAAAGTATATAGATAATATAACACATATCTAGTGTATCAACCATCGTATTAAACTAGATTCTCGTAGTCTATGGGAATGGTCAAAGGAGTTCAGCTGATCCCGTTATTGTATCTTTTAAATGCGGTTGCAGGGATTCATGGAGTCATCTATGGACAGGCATTGACAGACTATATCGCAGTGATATTATCCACGATCATATGGAAGCGATATCAAAATAGTATAACGAAAGAAAAAGACTCCGTAAAATAGATTGAAATACGAAATTTGTGAAAATTGATGAAAAATTAACAAATAAATAAAAAACAGTATTTATACAAATGGCTTAAAATGGTTGGATTGAAAATAGTATGTTTGTAAAAATGCTGCTTTTTTTGTGCAATTTCTACAAAAAAAGAAAAGAAAATAGAAAAGAATAAATCGTTTTGCAAAAAAAATCCCTTGACTTTTTGTCGGATTGGCCCTACCATATAAGTACAGTAACTGGTAGGACCAATCTTACTATGTCGCGTATACGCTGAAAAATAGGATATCGGAACCCGCTCATATTTGAAAAGAAAGGAGAGAACTTAAGATGTTCATTCACTTTTTATTAGCGATGCTTCCTATCATCTGGCTGATCATTGCATTAAGCGGATTAAAGATGGCAGGACATGTAGCCTGTCCGATCGCTTTGATCATTACAGTCATTGAAGCACTTTTTTTATGGAAGCAGAAAATTATTGATGTCCTCACAGGAGGGTTAGAAGGATTTGCAATGGCAATCTGGCCAATCTGTTTGGTTATCGTGGCAGCAGTGTTTACTTACAACTTGGTCGTACATACAAAAAACATGGAACTTATTAAAAAAATGCTTACTTCTGTATCAAGAGATAAACGAGTTCTTGTGCTGATCATCGCATGGGGATTTGGAGGATTTATGGAAGGTATGGCAGGATTCGGAACAGCTGTAGCAATTCCAGCAGGAATCCTTTGCGGATTAGGATTTGAACCAATCTTTGCAGCAACTGTTTGTCTGGTAGCCAATACGACACCAGTAGCATTTGGATCCATCGGAATTCCAACGGTTACAGCAGCAAATGTAACAGGATTTAGTCCACATATGACAGCATCTTATGTTGTGTTACAACTTGCGATCATGGTAATTCTCGTTCCTTTCCTTACTGTTTTCATAACAGGAAAACATGAAGGAGCTAAAGGAATCGGTGATTATAAAGAAATTTTATTTATTACATTGATGTCAGGTCTTTCATTCTTAGTACCACAATATCTGACAGCGAAATTTGTAGGAGCTGAACTTCCAGCAGTTATCGGATCTGTATGCAGTATGGCAGTAACGATCATCCTTGCAAAAGTAATGCTGAAAGGTAAGACAAGTAAATTTGATGTAGAAATCGAAGATAATGATGATACTACGATGACAGTAAAAGATGCATTTGTTGCATGGAGCCCATTCATTCTTGTATTATTGTTCTTACTTCTGACTTCAACATTAGTACCAGCGATTCATGATCCACTATCAGCGATCAAATCAAATGTACCAATTTACAGTGGAGAGGGAGCAAGCCCATATACATTTACATGGGTATCAACACCAGGAGTGCTGATCTTGATCGCAGCATTTATCGGAGGACTGATCCAGAGATGTCCAGTTGGTGAGATCTTTGTTGTTTTAGGCAAGACAGTGATTCAGATGTTTAAGACGATCATTACGATCATGGCAGTGCTTGCGACAGCTAAGATCATGGGATACAGCGGAATGACACAGTCTATCGCAGATTTTATCGTACGTGTAACAGGAAGCTTTTATCCATTAGTTGCACCACTGATCGGATCTATCGGAACATTCGTAACAGGAAGTTCTACATCAAGCAGCGTACTATTCTCCAAGTTACAGGCAAGTACAGGAGCAGAATTAAATATCAACCAGATCTGGCTGGTAGCTGCAAATACAGTTGGTAGTACCGCAGGAAAGATTATTTCTCCACAGAGTATCGCAGTAGCGACAGCGGCAACAGCAACGGTAGGAAAAGAAAGTGAAATCTTAACAAAGGTTATCAAATATTTCGTATTATTCGTTATCATCTATGGATTAGTTTGCTACTTTGGAGTCAAATTGATCTGAAAATGATAAAGATAAAAGATATTAAAAAGCTATAAACTTTTAAGGAGGAAGATAAATGAGTGAGTATCAGTATAACAAAGTGACACCAGAGATGATCGAGAAATTCAAAGAGATCGCTCCAAAACGTGTCTTAGTGGGTGATGAAATCAATGAGGATTTTACCCATGATGAGATGGCAATCTACGGAAAAGCTAGACCAGAAGTTTTAGTAGAAGCAACATCAACAGAAGAAGTTGCAGCTGTCGTTAAACTTTGTAATGAAAACAAGGTTCCTGTAACACCAAGTGGTGCAAGAACAGGATTAGTAGGAGGAGCCGTAAGTATCGGTGGCGGTGTTATGATCTCTCTTACAAAGATGAACAAGATCCTTGGATATGACAAAGAAAACTTTGTAGTGAAGATTCAATCAGGAGTCCTTTTAAATGATCTTGCACAGGATGCAGAAAAACAAGGATTATTATATCCACCAGATCCAGGTGAGAAATTCGCAACAGTCGGTGGAAACGTAGCAACAAACGCTGGTGGTATGAGAGCTGTTAAGTACGGATGTACAAGAGATTATGTACGTGCCATGACAGTTGTATTACCAACAGGTGAGATTGTAAAACTTGGAGCTACTGTATCAAAGACAAGTTCAGGATACAGCTTATTAAACTTAATGATCGGTTCTGAAGGTACTTTGGGTATTATCACAGAACTTACATTAAAAGTAATTCCAGCACCAAAATCAGTGATCAGTCTGATCATTCCTTATGAAAACTTAGAGGATTGTATTGCAACAGTACCACAGTTCTTTATGCATCATCTGGCACCACAGGCTCTGGAATTTATGGAAAAAGAAGTTGTTATGGATACCGAGAAGTTCTTAGGAAAACAGGTATATCCAAAAGAATTAGAAGGAACAGAGATTGGAGCATATTTATTAGCAACATTTGATGGAAATTCTGAAGAACAACTGGAAGATATCATTGAACAGGCATCTGAAGTAGTATTAGAAGCAGGAGCAATTGATGTATTAGTTGCTGATACACCAGCCTTAAAGAAAGATGCATGGGCTGTCCGCGGAGCATTACTTGAGGCAATTGAAGCAGATACTGTACTGTTAGATGAATGTGATGTTGTAGTTCCAACAAATAAGATTGCAGAATTCCTGACATATACAAAATCATTAGAAGCAGAAGCTGATTTCAGAGTTAAGAGCTTTGGACATGCTGGAGACGGTAACTTACATATCTATACATGCAGTAATGACATGGAAGAAGGAGAGTTTAAGAAACAGGTTGCAGTCTTTATGGATAAAGTATATGCAAAAGCAACAGAATTCGGTGGAATGATTTCTGGAGAACATGGAATCGGACATGGAAAGATGGACTACCTAGCAGAGTCTCTCGGACCAGTTCAGATGAGGATCATGGAAGGTGTCAAAGAAGTCTTTGATCCAAATATGATCTTAAATCCAGGTAAGATCTGCTACAAATTATAATTTTAATAGGAAACGATTAATCAAACATAAACAAGTAACATAAAACATATACAAAGCTTTTTTAAGGTTATTTTAGGAGGATATCAAGATGGCATATTTAATTTCAGAGGAAGCAAAAGACTTATTACAGGATGTACACGAGTTCTGTGAAAACGAAGTAAAAGAACAGTGTAAAGCATACGACGTCAGTGGAGAATGGCCAAAAGAAATTTATGACAAAGCCATTGAAATGCAGTTACATTCATTAGAAGTACCAGAAGAATACGGTGGACCAGGATTATCAAGAGTAGACGTTGCGGCACTGATCGAAGAAATGGCTATCGCAGATGCAGGATTTGCAACAACAATTTCTGCCAGTGGATTAGGAACAAAACCAGTACTGATCGCAGGAAATGAAGAACAGAAAAAACATGTATGCCAGAAGATCATTGATGGTGGATTTGGAGCTTTCTGTTTAACAGAACCAGGAGCAGGATCTGATGCTAGTGCAGGAACAACAACAGCTGTCAAAGACGGAGATGAGTGGGTATTAAATGGAAGAAAATGCTTCATTACAAATGGAGGAATCGCTTCTTTCTACTGTATCACAGCTATGACAGATAAAACAAAAGGTGTTAAAGGAATCTCTATGTTCTTAGTTGATGCTGGAACACCAGGATTAAGCACAGGTAATGAAGAAAATAAAATGGGTATCCGTACATCAAACACATGTGATGTTGTATTAGAAGACTGTCGTATTCCAGCTGCAAACTTAGTTGGAGAAGAAGGAAGAGGATTCTCAATCGCAATGAAGACATTAGACCAGGCAAGAGCTTGGATGGGATGTGTTGCAACAGGTATCGCACAGCGTGGTATCAATGAAGGTATTGCATATGCCAAAGAAAGAGTTCAGTTTGGTAAACCAGTCATCAAAAATCAGGCAATGCAGTTTAAAGTAGCTGATATGGAAATCAAAACAGAAACAGCTCGTCAGATGGTTGCACATGCTTTAACAAAGATGGATATGGGATTACCACATTCCAAAGAAGCAGCGATCGCAAAATGCTATGCATCTGATATCGCAATGGAAGTAGCTTCTGAAGCAATCCAGATGTTCGGTGGATATGGATACAGCAGAGAATATCCAGTTGAGAAATTATTAAGAGATGCTAAGATCTTCCAGATTTTCGAAGGAAGTAACGAAATTCAGAGAATCGTCGTAGCAAATAACACAATCGGAAGATAGAACATAAGAAGGAGTAAGACTATGAACATTTTAGTATGTATCAAACAGGTTCCGGATGATTCTGTAGAAATCCATTTAAATGCAGAAGGAACACCGGATTTAGCAAACGTAACACCTGTTGTAAATGCATTTGACACCTATGCTCTCGAAATGGCAGCACGATTAAAAGAATCCTCTGAAGGAGAAGTAACAGTTGTATGTGTCGGAGAAGATAGTGCAAAGAACTCTCTGAAAAACTGTCTTGCAGTTGGTGCAGATCATGCATTTTTAGTAAGTGATGATGCATTCAAAGGATCTGACACAACAGGAATCGCAAATATCCTAAAAAATGTGATCGCAAAATTAGAAGCGGACAATGGTCAGAAATTTGATCTTGTATTCTGTGGAAAAGAAGCAACAGATGCCGCACTTGGACAGGGTGGCTTAATGTTAGCTGAAGAACTTGGAACAAGTGTGATCACAAATATTACAGAAATCGCTTTAGATGGCGATAAAGTGACAGCAAAACAGGAAACAGAAGAAGGATACCGTACAGTAGAAGCTTCTGCACCATGTGTTGTAACAGTCACAAAACCAGAATATGACCCACGTTACCCAACGATCAAGAATAAAATGGCAGCAAGAAAGAAACCAATCGGCGATATTAAAGAAGCTGATCTTGCTGATCTTGAAAAAGAAAAAGTCGGAGAATCTAATGCAAAGGTTCAGATCGTTAAATTATATGAACCAGCGAAGAAAGAAGCCGGAATCAAGATTCAGGAAGAAACACCAGAAGATTCAGCAATAAAAGCAGTCGCTATGATGGCAGATGCCAAAGTATTCTAGGAAGGGAGAACAAAGGACATGGCAGAATGTAAGAATATCATGGTATATGTAGAAACTGCAGAAGGAAATCCAGTCAAAGTTGGATTGGAAATGTTATCTCCAGCCAAGAAACTTGCCGATAAAGTTACGGCAGTTGTTATTGGAGGTGGAGTAGCAGATGCAGCAAAAGAAGTAGCAAAGGCCGGAGCCGATCAGGTCATCTGTGTCGACAGCGAAGATTACAAAGAGTTTAATCTCGATGCATATGCTCAGGTTTTAGTAGAATTAGTAAAAGAAGAAAATCCAGAAGCTGTATTTGTAGGTGGAACACAGGATGGAAAAGATATCGCACCAGTTGTTGCAGCAAAATGTAACACAGGATGTGCATCCGATGTATTAGATATCAAAGCAGAAGATGGAGAAGTTATCTATACATGCCCACTTTATGGTGGAACTGTATTGGAAGATGTAAAGATCAAGACAACACCACAGATAGCAACATTACGTTCCGGAGCATTCCAGAAAGTGGAAGACCCAACTGAGGGTGAAGTTGTAGCCAAAGAAGTAAAAGTAGCTGATGATGTGATCAAAGCAAAGATCACAGAAAGTGTAAAAGAAATCGCAGAAACGATCAACCTGGAAGAAGCAGAAGTTATCGTATCTGGTGGACGTGGAATGGGAAGCAAAGAAAACTTCGCATTAGTTGACGATCTTGCAAAACTCTTAGGAGGAGTTGTAGGAGCAACAAGACCAGCCATTGAAGACGGATGGGTATCAAAGATTCATCAGGTTGGACAGTCTGGAAAGATCGTTGCACCAAAATTATATATTGCATGCGGAATCTCTGGAGCTACACAGCACGTATCAGGAATCATGAATTCTGGATACATTGTAGCAATCAACAAAGATGAAGATGCACCAATCTTTGACGTAGCCAATGTAGGAATCGTTGGAGACGTTATGAAAGTGCTTCCTGTTATGATCGAAGAGATCAAGAAGATCAAGGATGCACAGTAAATAAATATCTATTTTTAAAATAGCTTGTTTCTATACTTAATGTATATTCACCATTTATAAAAGGTCAGATTATGGCGTATGCCATAGCCTGGCCTTTCTTTCCGTGTATAATTAATAAGAAGAAACTTTTATATATCACGTCCACAATGCCGGTAAAATGCCAGCATATACAATCCACATAATCCAACAAGTGCATACACAACTCGTGACAGCCAGCTCATATCTCCAAACAAAAATGCAACAAGATCAAATCGGAAGAATCCGATCAATCCCCAATTTATAGCACCAATGATCGTAAGCGTTAAAGCTGTACAATCCAAACATTTATTTCCCATAATAAAATCAAACCTCCTTGATGTGAAATGTAAAGAATTCCAGTATAGTATTTACAAAAAAAAGGATTTTATGTACAAGGTATTAAAAACCTTAAAATACATTTACGTTTAAAAAAAAAGAGAGTATAATACTCATCAAAGACCATGTCTGACTACCGTGAAGGTAAAGGAGGAACAAAGGCATGAAAGTTATTTTTTTAGACGTAGACGGAGTATTGAATTCACAGCAATTATTCGAGAAATGCGAAGATGATCAGCTGATTTCTGTAGATGAGGATAACATTAAGAATTTAAAAACAATCGTAGATGCAACAGGAGCAAAGATCGTATTATCATCATCCTGGAGATACGGATGGGCAGAACACAGTGATGCTGTGCAGGACTGGTGTCAGATTCTAGTTGACATCTTAGCGAAATACGACCTAAAGATCATAGATAAGACAGAATACCTAAGCAGTGGAAGAAGAGAAGATGAGATCAAAGATTGGCTGGATAAGTGTGAAGAGAAGATTGAAGGTTTTGTCATATTAGATGATGGTGCATATGAATGGCATAGACACGGATTTGACAAACATCTGGTCAAGACAGATTTTTGTACAGGTGGATTAAGAGAAGAAGATGCAGACAAAGCAATTAAGATCTTAAATAAGAAAAGATTATTCAGCTTTTTCAAAAAATACTAAAGGAGAGTTAACAGATGGATATAAATAAAGTGACAACAGCAATGATCGATTACTATCAAGGTCAGCCAAAGAGAATCCAGCATTTCTTGAAAGTACACGCGTATGCAAAGCTGATCGGAGAACAGGAAGGATTAGATAAGGAAATTTTAGACATCCTGGAAGTGGCTGCATTAACACATGATATCGGTATCAAAATAAGCGAAGAAAAATACAACAGTAGTGCAGGAAAATACCAAGAGGTTGAAGGACCGGCAGTTGCACAGCAGATGCTGGAAGACTTACAATATGACAAAGCAAAAACAGACAGAGTCTGCTATTTGATCGGACATCACCATACATATGATCAGATTGACGGTATTGATTATCAGATTCTTGTAGAAGCAGATTTTTTAGTAAATCTTGCAGAAGAACAAAGTTCTAGAGAGACAATTGAGTCCGTAAAAGGCAAGATTTTTAAGACAAAAACAGGAATCTGGCTGATAAATAAAATTTTTTGAAAAAAAAGCTTGCCAAGAGTCGAGGAATATGATAAAGTATAGAAGTCGCAGAAATGAGACAACAATTTAACTGCCCAGATAGCTCAGTCGGTAGAGCAGAGGACTGAAAATCCTCGTGTCGCTGGTTCGATTCCGGCTCTGGGCATTGTATGCGGGTGTAGTTCAATGGTAGAACTCCAGCCTTCCAAGCTGATCACGTGGGTTCGATTCCCATCACCCGCTCTTTTATTAAGAAGAATGTTATGCATTCTTCTTTTTTTATGTTTAAGCATAAAAATAATAAAAGTACAGGATCCATCTAAACGATAAATGCACAAACATGAGTAGTTTTGTACAAATTTTGCACTGTGTACATTCTGCAGATTTGTGCTTTTTCTTTGTACATTTCTTGGACTTTTATTTTAAGAGTTGATTCGGTATGATAAATATATGGAAAGCAAAAGGAGGTAAGAACATGTCAATCGTATATAACTTAGATGTAAGATGTCATGAGATGTTGAAATATTTATTATATCAAGATGGCTATACATCGATCACACAACTTGCAGAAGAAATGAATATTTCTAAGCGTAGTGTTTATTATGATATACGCAAGATCAATGAATGGATGGAGGCACAACATCTGTCAGAATTAGTCGTTGAGCGAAAAAAGGGAATACGAATTGACGATGAACAAAAAGCAATGATTCGTGCAGGATTAAAGATGATACCATCTGAACTTGCTTATGTGTTTACACCAACAGAACGAGTAAAGATCATTATATGTTCTATTTTGCAAAGAAATAGAAATTTGTTTCTTGATGATTTTATGGATTTTTGTCAGGTGAGTAGAAATACAACGATAAGCGATGTGAAAGAGGCAGGAAGAATCATTTCTGAATATCAGCTGCAGCTGATTTACGAAAATGGAAAAGGGTATCACATTAAGGGTGATCTTGTACGAAAAAGAAGTATTTATTTTTCTTATTTTAGTTCAATTGCAGATTTTTATAAGAAAGGAATTCTTCCGTTAGACGCTCCAGAAAAAGTACAAGAATTTTTGGACAGATTAAAAGATATTGAAAACGCGTTGGATGTTCAATATGTACAAGGAACGTTATACACTATTGCAGTGTTCTTTTCAACCATTGATAATCGTACAGATGTTGTTGAATTTTCGAAAAAAGAAAAAATGGAGATTATGGATACGAAAGAGTATGAAATGGTATCTAGAAGATTTTCAGATTTAAAAGAAAGTGAACAATTATATCTGACATTACATTTACTGGGATCAAGAATGCAGAGTATACCGGTAGATTTTATGGAAGAAGAATCTGGGCAAGAATCACAATGGCTTTCCAGGATACTTGTAAAAGCTTTTTCACGAATTGCAGGAGTTGGATTCTCAAAGGAGAGAGAGTTAACAGAGGCACTGGCAGCTCATTTAAAGACATCAATGTATCGATATCGATATGGAGTACAGCTTGCGAATCCTATGTTAGATAATATAAAAAATGAGTATGGAGATCTCTTTGAACTCACAGCAAGAACCTGTAAATATTTGGAAAAAGAAATTGGATTTCCGATTCCGGAAGGTGAAATTGCGTATATAACATTACATTTTGGCGCATTTATCAGTGCAGGACAGGAAAAAGAAAACAGATTAAGAATTTTGATCGTATGTCCCAATGGAGTCAGTACTGCAAATATGATATGGGGTGAGATTCAGACACTTGTCCCAGATGCAGATGTAGTTGACGTGTGTTCATTAAGAGAATATGAGAGAGCACATGATTATAATGTAGTGATTTCGACAGTCGTAATTGAAAATGAAAAAGATCTGATTTTAGTACATCCGATTCTTACAGATAATGATCGAATGAAAGTTTTGCAAAGATGTATGAAGTATAAGCATGAAAATAATGTCAGTATTTCGAACATTACAGAAATTGCATCAAAATATATGACAAATGATAATTTACAAAAATTTAAAGAAGAATTGATTGAGCTATTTTCAAAAAATTCTCTGAAACAATATGTGGAACATAAGAAAAAACCTCAAAAGGGATTGTATGAAATATTGGAGGATCCATATATTCGCATTATAAAAGATAAGTTTAAATGGCAGGATGCGATAAAAGTTTCTGGAGAGGTATTATTAGAAAATAAATTGATCAGACAGTCTTATATAGACAGCATTATTTATAAAACAGACCAATATGGTCCCTATATGTTTATTACAAAACAGGTATTTCTTGCACATTCAGAAATTGAAGATGGAGCACAAAGCATGGGCTTATCAATGACTATTTTTAAAAAGCCTGTGGAATTTATAACATTAGATGGTAAGCAGCGATTTGCAAAAATTGTTTTAATGTTATCAGCTCAGGATCAAAAATCGCACATTCGTTTATTGAATGATATAATGACAATTTTTTCAGAACAAAAAAATGAAGAAAAATTATGGGGACAGAAAGAAATTTTGGATGTTAAAAATGTATTGTATGAACTTTTACAGGAGGAAAAATGAAGCAGATATATGACATGTTGAAATTGGAGAATATAAAAATTCTTGCAGGAGTAAAAGACTGGAAAGAAGCAATTTATACAGCAGTTCAACCATTAGTAGATGGTGGATATTGTGAAGCAAGATATAGTGATGAGATCATAAAAAATACAGAAAAACTTGGACCATATTATGTGCTGTGTGAAAATGTGGCATTGATTCATGGGAGTACAGAACAAGGAGTTATCAAACGTCAGATTGCCATTACACTATTAAAAGAACCAGTAAAATTTAAAGAAGACGGATACGATGTAAGAATTCTTGTTACGTTAGCTGCAACAGATGCGGAATCGCATATGGAAGTACTACAGGCGATGTCAGAATTATTTGAAAGCAAAGAAAGTACGCAAAGAGTTTTAGATGCTTCAAATGAAAAAGAAATTTATGACTTGTTTGTTGGGGCAGTGTAGAAATTATATGGAGATACACAAGGAGGATAAAAGATGAGTTTTATTATTAATATATTATCAACACCTGCGATTTTGGTAGGTCTGATTTCATTATTTGGTTTGATTTTGCAGAAAAAACCAGTAGAAGATGTTGTAAAAGGAACAGTAAAAACAATTGTTGGATTCTTGGTACTGACAGCAGGTTCAAGTTTTTTGCAGACAGGGTCTTTAAATGATTTTGGTGTGATTTTTAATTATGCTTTTAATATGCAGGGAGTTGTGCCAAATAATGAGGCAATCGTATCGTTGGGATTAGCTGATTTTGCAAGTGATACAGCTTATATTATGTGTATTGGAATGATCGCTAATATCGTATTAGCAAGATTTTCAAGATTACATTACATTTTCTTAACAGGACATCACACATTATATATGTCAGCAATGTTAGCAATTATTTTAAATGTTGGAAATCTAACAGGTCCAATGTTATGGATTTCAGGTGGACTGATCCTTGGACTGATCATGGTAATTTCACCAGCACTTTGTCAGCCTACTATGGAAAAAATTACGGGAACAGATGAACTTGGATTTGGACATTTTGGTGGATTTGGTTATTGGTTTTCAGCACAGATCGGAAAGCTATTTAAAGATAAGAGTAAATCTACAGAAGATGTGAATTTCCCACAAAGAATTTCTTTCTTACGTGATACAACAGTAGCAATTGGTTTAACAATGACAATCTTCTTTGTTGTTGTAACATTTGTAGCAGTTGTTGTGAGAGATGGAATGAGTGACCCAACAATTTCTGCTTTCTTTAAAGGTGAAACACAAACACATTGGATTGTATGGGCTATTACAAAAGGATTAAGTTTTGCAGGTGGTGTATATATCATCTTAAGTGGGGTGCGTTTGATCATCGGTGAGATCGTTCCAGCATTCCGTGGTATTGCTGAGAAGATCGTTCCAAATGCTAAACCTGCAATTGACTGCCCGGTAGTATTCCCATATGCACCAAATGCAGTATTAATGGGATTTCTTGTATCATTCTTAGGAGGTATTGTAGGATTATTTGTTCTTGGAGGAATCAATAAGGCATTAATTCCAGTAGCGCTTATTTTACCAGGAGTTATTCCTCATTTCTTCTGTGGAGCAACAGCAGGAGTTTTTGCAAATGCAGAAGGTGGATTAAAGGGATGTCTAGTAGGATCATTTCTGCATGGATTACTAATTACATTTCTGCCAGCAATTTGTATGCCAGTTATGGGATCTTTGAACTTTGCAAACTGTACATTTTCAGATGCAGATTTTTCTATTACAGGAATTATTTTAGGAAATATTGCTCAGTTTGTAAAAGGTGGAGGATTATTTGCGGTATGTGTAGTATTATTCCTTCTGCCAATTATTTATAACGTTATTATGCCAAAGAAAAAAGAAGCTTAAAAATAAGAATTAGATTTTAGGAGGTATTTATTATGATTAAATCAATTATGTGTTGTTGTGGTTCAGGACTCGGATCAAGTATGTTAGTTCGTATGAACGTTGAAAAAACTCTGCAAAAGATTGGAGTATCAGGAGTAAGTGTAACACATTCTTCATTATCAGATGCAGCAGAAGGAGCAGCAGATTTATTTGTTGTAGGAAAAGACTTAGAAAATTTTGTAAAACAATTACCAAGAGTAGTTATTTTAGATAATATTATGGACAAAACAGAGTTAGAAAACAAATTAAGAACAGAGTTTGAAAAATAAAAGGGATTTATGAATATGGAAAAGGATAAATTAGAGGAGTTGAAGCTTTTATCAGCTAAGATTCGTAAAGACGTTTTGGAAATGTTGGAAAAACGTGGTTACGGACACATGGGCGGTTCTTTATCAATTGTAGAGTTGATGAGTGTACTTTATGGAAAGCAGCTTCGATACGATGCAAAGAATCCTGATTGGGAAGAAAGAGATATGGTTGTATTATCCAAAGGACATTCAGGCCCAGCGTGGTATAGTGTACTTGCAGAAAAAGGATTTTTTGACAGAGAATGGCTATTTACATTAAATGATGGTGGAACTAAACTTCCATCGCATCCAGATCGATTGAAAACACCAGGAGTAGATATGACAACTGGATCACTTGGTCAAGGAACATCTGCAGCGGCAGGAATTGCAACGGGATTTAAAATGAATAAAACAGATCAGTATGTATACCTGATCGTTGGAGATGGAGAATTAAATGAAGGTCAATGCTGGGAAGCATTTCAATATATTGCGCATTATAAATTAAATCATTGTGTTGTGATTATTGATGATAACAAAAAACAGTTAGATGGTACAACAAAAGAAGTAATGAATCCATTTAGTATCGAAAATAAAATGAAGGCATTTGGGTTTTATACACAGACTGTAAAAGGAAATGACGAGGAAGCAATTGATGAAGCAATCAACCGGGCCAAAAATGTAAAAGACCAGGCAGTATGTATTATTCTTGATTCCATAAAAGGAGCTGGAGTCCCATATTTTGAACAGTTGGATGCAAATCACTCCGTAAAATTTAATAATGATACGATTAAAAAAGCTACTAAGGATGCAATCAAAGAGTTAGATGAGTTCATTAAGGGAGGTGCCAGGTAAAATGTTTCAATTAGCAGAAAACAGACAGGAAGCAGGAAGAGAATTAAGAGATTGCGTTGTTGAGACATTGCAGGAACTTATGAAGGATGATGACAAAATAACAGCTCTTGAAGCTGATTTGGGTGGAGCAAGTGGATTTACCAAAATTAAAAAGACAAATCCAGAGCGTTTTATTCAGTGTGGAATTGCAGAAGCTAATATGATGGGAGTTGCAGCTGGATTATCTTTGACAGGGTTTAAACCATTTACGCATACATTTGCACCATTTGCGACAAGAAGAGTATTTGATCAGTTATTTTTATCCGGTGCATATGCAGGAAATACAATCAATGTTTATGGCTCAGATCCAGGATTTAGTGTGGCATCCAATGGTGGAACTCATACAGCGTGGGAAGATGTAGCGTTGATAAGAGAAATCCCAGGAGCAGTTATCTGCGATCCAGCAGATGATGTACAAATGGAATGGATCATCAAAGAGTTTTTGAAAATGGAAGGAATCCATTATGTAAGGAGTAATCGAAAGGCTGTACGAAATGTATATAAAAAAGGTTCCTCTTTTAAAATTGGACAGGGAAATATTTTAAAAGAAGGAAAAGATATATTAATTATTGCAGCTGGGCAACTAGTTTCTGAGGCATTGGATTGTGCTGAAGAATTAGAAAAAGAAGGATATTCTGTAGAAGTTATAGATATGTTCACAATTAAGCCTTTGGATGAAAAATTATTGATCAAGGAAGCAAAAGGGAAAAGCAAAATTGTAACCATTGAAAATCATTCAATTTATGGCGGACTTGGAAGTGCGGTTTCAGAAGTGATTGCAGAAAATGGAATTTCTGTGCCAGTAAAAAGAATTGGTGTCAAAGAAAAATTTGGACAAGTAGGAACAGCAGAATTTTTACAAGAGGAATTTGGATTGACCGCTAAACAGATAAAGGAAACAATTTGTCAATTTTAAGCTGTGAAGGAGCAGAGTAAAAGTTCTGCTCCTTTTTTGTGATTGTCTCTTCGGACTAGACTCGCTTTGTTTGATAAGGTATACTGTTTAAAGAAGCAAAATCTGAAGAATCATAAAGGAGATACAAAAAATGGATTACAACAAACTGGCATTAGAAATGCACGAACAAAACAAAGGTAAGATCGCAGTACGTTCTAAAGTAACAGTAAAGACAAGAGATGACTTAAGTACAGCTTATACACCAGGAGTCGCAGAACCTTGTCGTAAGATCCGTGATAATAAAGAAGAAGTATATCGTTATACAGCAAAAGGTAATTTAGTAGCTGTCGTATCTGACGGAACAGCTGTATTAGGACTTGGAGATATCGGCCCAGAAGCAGCAATGCCTGTTATGGAAGGAAAAGCCCTTTTATTTAAAGAATTTGCAGATATTGATGCATTCCCAATCTGTCTTGATACAAAAGATACAGAAGAGATCATCAAAACAGTCAAGAATATCGCACCATGTTTCGGTGGTATCAATTTAGAAGATATTTCCGCACCAAGATGTTTTGAGATTGAAAAACGTTTAAAAGAAGAATTAGATATTCCAGTATTCCATGATGATCAGCATGGAACAGCCATCGTTGTAGCAGCAGGATTATTAAATGCCTTAAAATTTGTCGGAAAGAAAATGGAAGATGCAAACATTGTGATCAATGGAGCAGGATCTGCTGGAATCTCTATCTGTAAACTATTATTACAGTTTGGCGCAGGAAATGTTGTCTTAGTTGACCAGAAAGGTGCATTATGTCCAGGAGAAGACTGGATGAATCCAGCACAGAAAGATATGGCAGAGATCACAAACAAAGAGAAACAGACTGGAACATTAACAGAGATCATCAAAGATAAAGACGTATTTATCGGAGTTTCTGCACCAAATATCGTGACAGCCGAAATGGTATCTACTATGGCAGACGATGCGATCATTTTTGCCATGGCAAATCCAACACCAGAGATCATGCCAGATGAAGCGAAGAAAGGTGGAGCAAGAGTTATCGCAACAGGAAGATCCGATTTCCCTAATCAGATCAATAACGTATTAGTATTCCCAGGAATCTTCAGAGGAGCTCTGGATGCAAGAGCTGGACAGATCACAGAAGAGATGAAGATGGCAGCAGCAAGAGCGATCGCAAGTATCATCAGTGATGATGAGTTAAATGAAGAGTATATCATTCCAGGTGCATTTGATGAAAGAGTCTGCAAAGCAGTAGCCAAAGCTGTTGCAGAAGAAAGCCAGAAATAAATGATAGAATTAAATTAAGTACAAGAGCACTTCTGTTCAAGAAGTATGTTTTATGATATACTATATTGAGTTGTGAGAAAATTTTAGGAGATTTTAGGAGAATTCATTCAATGAAAACAAGCGGAATATTATTGCCAATTTTTAGTTTACCATCAGATTACGGAATTGGATGCTTTTCAAAGGAAGCATACAAATTTGTAGATTTTTTAGAAGAAGCAGGCCAGAAGTACTGGCAGATCCTTCCATTAGGAACGATCGGTGCGGGAAATTCTCCTTATCTTTCGTTTTCAAGTTTTGCAGGAAGTGCATATTATATCGACTTAGAACAGTTACTGGAAGAAGGACTTCTTAAGAAAAAAGAACTCGAATCAATTAAGGAAGAAAACAAGGGCAAAGTTGACTATGAGAAAATCAGAGAAGATCACAGAAAGCTTTTAAGAAAAGCTTATTTCAGATTTCATCCAGATGAAGATTATAAGAAATTTATCAAAGACAATGAATACTGGATCGGGGAATATGCAGAATATATGAGCGAGAAGAAAAGTAAATTCCCAGAAAGTTATTTCTGCTTCTGCCAGTATTATTTCCATAAACAGTGGCTTGCGCTGAAGAAATATGCGAATGACAAAGGAATTCAGATCGTAGGAGATCTTCCATTTTATGTAGCCTTAGATGGAACAGCATTTACATACCACAAAGAATTATTTAAAGTCGATGAAGAAGGAAAGGCAACGGTTGTAGGTGGATGTCCTCCAGATGCATTTGCAGAAGATGGACAGGTATGGTCCAATCCTGTATATGACTGGGAATATCATAAGAAAACAGATTACGAATGGTGGATGAAACGTTTACGTCATAATTTTATGTTATATGATATTTTAAGATTAGACCATTTCAGAGGATTCGATGAATACTTTGAGATTCCAGCAGAAGACGAGACAGCTGTTAATGGAGAATGGGTCAAAGGTCCAGGAATGGATTTCTTTGAAGCAATGAAGAAAGAACTTGGTGAGAAGAAAGTTATCGCAGAGAACTTAGGATTCTTAACAGACAGCGTGCATAAACTTCTAGATGATACAGGATTCCCAGGAATGAATGTTCTGGAATTTGCATTTGGAGCATATGATGACAGCATCTATCTTCCACATAAATACAAAGAAAATAGTGTTGTATACACAGGAACACATGACAATGATACGGTTGTTGGATGGTACGAAACATTATCAGAAGATGATAAGAAATTCTTAGAGCATTATTTAAAATACAGTACGATCGAGAGAACAGGAACTGTACATTTAGACTTGATTTCTCTTGCATTAGAGAGTCGAAGCGATATGGTGATCATCCCACTTCAGGATTATCTTGGATTAGGAAATGAAGCAAGGATCAACACACCATCTACGGTAGGTGGTAACTGGGAGTGGAGAGTGAAAGAAGAGCAGTTAACAGATGAGTTAAAAGAACTGATCAGAACACTGACAATAAAATATCGTACAGTTGCAGAAGAGAATGCGAAGAAAGCAGCCGAAGAAGCACAGCAATAGAAGAAATTGATAGAAGAAAAAGGATGAAAGAATTTGGGAAATCTTTCATCCTTTTTTGCATAGAAATAAAGAAATATGCGTATAAAATAATTGATATTAGATTGTATGGAATATGATGTACCATATAAAGCAATAAAATTAGCTTGACGACACAAAATCATAGTGCTACAATTTAGTACATAAAAGCATTGAAGTTTTAAAGTTCAGAAGTTTAAAGCCAAGGAATGCAATCGGGAACGATATTAAGGAGGAGAAAAATATGAGATTAAAGAAAGTCATGGCAACAGGATTAGTTGCTGCATTAGCATTATCCACAATGGTTGGTTGCTCAAGCAAGAAAGACAGTTCAGACCAGAAGAAGATCGGAGTCGTTCAGTTAGTAGAACATGATGCTTTAGATGCATCTTACAAAGGGTTTAAGGATGGTCTTGAGAAAGCTGGATATAAAGACGGAGACAAGATCAAGATTGAATATAAGAACGCACAGAATGAACAGTCAAATTGTCAGACAATTGCCAAACAATTTGTCACAGATAAGTGCGATCTTGTATTAGCAATCGCAACACCAGCAGCACAGGCAATGGCCAATGAATCAAAAGATATTCCGATTTTAGTAACAGCTGTTACAGATCCAGCCGATGCCAAACTGGTGAAATCAAATAAAAAACCAGGAACAAACGTATCTGGAACATCAGATTTAACACCAGTAGCAAAACAGATGAATCTATTAAAAGAATTAATTCCAAATGCAAAGAAAGTTGCAATGTTATATTGTTCTGCAGAAGCAAACTCCAAATTCCAGGTAGGACTTGCGAAGAAAGAAGCAAAGAAATTAGGATTAACAACAGTCGATGCAACAGTATCAGAATCCAGTGAGATCCGTCAGGTTGTAGAATCCTTAAAAGGTAAAGTTGATGCAATCTATTCACCAACAGACAACATGATCGCAGCAGGAATCAATACAGTATCCATGGTAGCAAATGAAGCTAAGATTCCATTTATCGTAGCTGAAGAAGGAATGTGTACAGGTGGAGGACTTGCAACATACGGAGTTAACTACTACAAGTTAGGACAGCAGACAGCAAAGCAGGCAGTAAAGATCTTAGAAGGAAAAGCTGAACCAAAAGATATGCCAATTGAATATCAGGAAAATGCGGATCTGATCATCAATAAAGACACAGTAAAGACATTAGGAATTAAGATTCCAGAGAAGTTAAAAAAAGAAGCTAAGATGGTAACAACACAGAAAAAGACAGATAAAGAATAATAAATAAGATTTTCTTGCATATAAGATTACAAGAAGATCAGGAAGTGTCTTCCGATTTGCGGGAGGCACTTCTGTGCATTTAGAAAAGAGGTAGAAAATGGCATTAATTACAAATCTTTATAGTGCATTAGCCCAAGGAACATTATGGGGAATCATGGCACTGGGAGTTTATATTACATTTAGGATCTTAGATATCGCAGACTTATCCTGCGATGGAACATTTGCACTCGGTGGATGTATCAGTGCAATCCTTATTACAAGGGGAGTCAATCCATTTGTAACATTATTATTTGCACTTGTAGGAGGAATGTTAGCAGGACTTGTTACAGGCTGGCTGCACACGAAACTTATGATCCCTGCGATCTTAGCAGGTATTTTAACAATGATCGCATTATGGTCCGTTAATATCAGAGTTATGGGAGGGCCAAATGTTTCATTACTTGGAGAAGACACTGCATTTACAAAGGTAATGGATCTGTTAGGAGTAGATCAGACACTGGCAACATTGGTAGTTGGAGTCATTATTGGAGCCATTGTGATCGCAGCTCTGTACTGGTTTTTTGGAACAGAGATCGGATGTGCACTTAGGGCAACAGGAAACAATGAATTTATGGTACGTGCTTTAGGGGGAAATACGGATACATCCAAAGTTTTAGGACTGGTGATTTCTAATGGACTGATCTCAGTATCTGGAGCTTTAGTAGCCCAGAACCAGGGATACGGAGATATCAAAATGGGAACAGGATCTATTGTAATTGGTCTTGCATCCATTGTAATCGGAGAAGTTATCTTTGGAAAACGTTTTAACTTTGCTTATATCCTTGCATCACTGATCGGAGGAGCAATGGTATATCGTATGATCATCTCACTTGTTTTACATTTCGGATTAAGTACCGATGATATGAAATTATTCACAGCGATCATCGTAGCATTAGCACTCGGTATTCCTGCTCTCAAATCAAAATATTCACACCGCAGGACACCAGCATAGAAAGAGGGGCAAAGTTATGTTAGAAATTAAAAATGTACATAAAACATTTAATAAAGGAACGATCAATGAGAAAAAAGCATTAAATGGAGTCAATCTTCACTTAGATCCTGGGGACTTCGTAACGATCATCGGAGGAAATGGGGCCGGAAAATCTACAACTCTCAACATGGTAGCAGGAGTCTATCCGATCGATCAAGGAACGATCATTCTAGATGGCAAGGATATCTCAGATCTTCCAGAATACAAACGTGCCTACATGTTAGGAAGAGTATTCCAGGACCCAATGATGGGAACGGCAGCAGGTATGCAGATTGAAGAAAACATGGCAATGGCAAACCGTAGAGGAAAGAAAAGAGGCCTAAGCTGGGGAATCACAAAAAAAGAAAAAGAAATGTTTAAAGAAAAATTACAAATGCTCGACTTAGGACTAGAAGATCGAATGACATCCAAAGTAGGACTATTATCCGGAGGTCAGAGACAGGCATTGACACTGCTTATGGCAACACTGAAGAAACCAAGCCTGCTATTATTAGACGAACACACAGCAGCCCTTGATCCAAAGACTGCGAAGAAAGTACTAGACATCACAGAGAAGATCGTAGCCAGAGATAATCTTACAACAATGATGGTAACGCATAATATGAAAGATGCGATCAATATCGGAAACCGCCTGATCATGATGAGTGATGGAAAGATCATTTATGATGTGAAAGGGGAAGAAAAGAAGAAGCTTAAGGTAGCAGATTTATTGCAGAAATTCGAAGAAGCCAGCGGCGGAGAATTCGCAAACGATAGAATGTTATTATCTTAAATTGTAGTTGGCCAACTGTAGATTTCGAGTATATGATAAAAAATAAATAAACGATCGGAAGAGCAGCTAGAGAATTTTACTCACGTTTTGTACAGATCGCTGATCCGCCGGCTTTCCTTGCGAACTCGCCTTCAAGGGTATTCAAGACAGAAACTCTTTGAGGCTCAAACAACGCACCAAGCCGCTGCGAATCCGTAAAAAACGTGGCAAAATTCTAATGCTGCTCTTCCGATCGTTTATTTATTTTTTATCATATACCAGAAGTCTAAAGTGTGGACAATTACAAGATTGGAAAACTTAAGTGGGTGTGTATGTTGAGTGTTATCGTTTTTTAATTTTTGTAGTGATAGACAGTGTTTATTATAAATACCAATACCGTTTAACATACACACTGTGTAGTGAATTGAATAGTGTTCCGTTGTATGAGTCAGAAAGAACAAGAGAAGAAATATTTATAAGAATAAAGGGTGACAACATGAGCACTTTTTGAATGCGTTTTTTACAAATTCGCAGCGCCCTGTGGTTGATTGTCTGACCGCAGCTGCGGGCATTTTGGCTCGCAGCCAGGAAGTTATCAAAGGAACAGGCGCGGATCAGCGATTTGTAAAAAACGCTTTCAAAAATGCGGAGTGTCACCCTTTATTCTTATAAATATTTCTTCTCTTGTTCTTTCTGACTCATACATGCAACACCATTACAATCAAAATTATACTTGCTATTTCCCCACACGGGTGTTATAGTTAACATCTGGATGGTATTCTTGAAAGAAATCATACCGGCAAATCAATTTAACTTAGAACATCACCCGCAGGAAAGCAGGTGATACATGTATGAAAGTAGGATTTATCGGAGCGGGGAAAGTAGGCTGCTCTCTTTATGATTACTTTGTACACAACAATATACCCGTCACAGGGTGTTACACCCGTACACAAGCAAAGGTAAGTGGAACGGAAAAACAGACTCAGAAGATATTTACAACCTCAATTGATAAAATATTAACAAAGAGTGATGTTCTATTTTTAACAGTACCAGACGATGCAATAGCCGCAGTCTGGGAACTAGTCAAAACTTATCCGATACAAGGAAAGTTTATTTGTCATTGCAGCGGATCATTAGGATCAGCTGTTCTTTCTGGAATTGAAGAAACCGGAGCGTACGGTTACTCTATTCATCCAATGTTTCCATTTAAGAGTAAAAAAACTGCATACGAAGATTTATCACAGGCTCTATTCAGTGTGGAAGGAAATGAAGAACACATAGAAGAGATCATGGATCTGTTATCTGCGTGTCCAAATCACATCGTGAGATTAAAAAGCGAAGATAAACCAAAATATCATGCAGCAGCTGTGTTTGCATCGAATCTTGCGGTCGGACTGATCAATCAGGCCAAAAGACTGCTTATGGAGTGTGGATTTGATGAAGATGCAACACTGAAGGCATTGAAACCGCTGACAGTTACGAACATGAACAATATATTTGATGTTGGAACATGTGATGCACTGACAGGCCCAGTGGAACGCCATGATATCAAAACAGTACAGAAACATCTGAATGCCTTGGATCAGGAGACAAAGGAAACTTATAGTGCTCTGACAAAAGAGATCATAAAACTTGCGCAGATGCGACATCCTGATATTTCTTATGCAGACATGAAACATGTATTGGAGGAAGAAAAATGAAAACAACAGTAAGCACAGTACAGAAGATGAAGGATAATGGAGAAAAGATCACAATGCTGACAGCATATGATTATTCCACTGCAAAATTATTTGACGAAGCTGGAATTGACACGATGTTGGTTGGAGATTCTCTTGGAATGGTTATGCTTGGATATGATTCAACGATTCCTGTAACTGTTGATGATATGATCCATCATGGAGCAGCCGTTGTAAGAGGGGCAAAAAACGCTATGATCGTTGTCGATATGCCATTTTTATCTTATCACACATCTGTATATGATGCGGTAGCAAATGCTGGACGAATCATGAAAGAAACAGGTTGTACAGCAGTAAAATTAGAAGGTGGAAAAAATGTATGTCCACAGATCGAAGCAATCGTGAATGCACAGATTCCAGTATGTGCCCACATTGGACTGACACCACAGTCATCTAATATGTTTGGTGGATTCAGAGTGCAGGGAAAAAGCGAAGAGGCAGCAAAAGAACTGATCGAAGCTGCACAGGCAGTTGAGAAAGCGGGAGCATTTATGCTCGTTTTAGAAGGAATTCCTGAGAAATTAGCAGCGATCATCACAAAGAAAGTACATATTCCAACGATCGGAATCGGAGCAAGTGCTGAATGTGATGGACAGGTATTAGTTTATCAGGACATGTTAGCAATGTATGGAAACTTCGTACCAAAATTTGTAAAACAGTTTGCACAAGTTGGAGAAGTGATGCAGGGAGCAGTCAAAGATTATATCAATGCAGTTAAAGAAGGAACTTTCCCTGGACCAGAAAATACATATGCGATCAGTGATGATGTCATTGAAAAATTATATTAAGATCAAAAACAGACAATAAAAAGGACATAATTTATATAAATAGATTCCCACGTATAATGGGAAGAAGGAGTTTTAGTAATGAAAATCGTAGGAACAGTCAAAGAAGTCAGAGAACAGGTAAAAGAGTGGAAGAAACAAGGACTAAGCGTAGGTTTCGTGCCAACGATGGGATATCTTCATGAAGGACACAAAAGTCTGATGGATGCAGCAAGAAAAGGTAACGATAAAGTCGTTGTAAGTATTTTCGTAAATCCAATGCAGTTTGGACCAACAGAGGATCTTGCAACATATCCAAGAGATTTAGACCATGATGCAGCATTATGTGAAAGTGCAGGAGTAGACCTGATCTTCCATCCAGAAGCAGAAGAAATGTATGAAAAAGATTTCTGTTCTTTTGTGGACATGACAGGACTTACAGAAGGACTTTGTGGAAAAACTCGTCCAATTCATTTCAGAGGCGTATGTACGGTCGTAAATAAATTATTTAATATCGTAACACCAGACCACGCATATTTTGGACAGAAAGACGGACAGCAGTTAGCAGTGATCAAACGTATGGTACGTGACTTAAATATGGATATCGAGATCGTTGGATGTCCGATCGTTCGTGAAGAAGACGGACTTGCAAAGAGTTCAAGAAATACATATCTTTCTCCTGAAGAAAGAAAAGCAGCACTGATCCTTTCTAAGACGGTAGCATTAGGAAAAGAACTTGCCAAGACAGAAAAAGATGCAAACAAAGTCGTAGAAGCAATGAAGAAAAACATTGAGACAGAACCACTTGCCAAGATTGATTATGTAGAAGCAGTTGATGCTTTATCTATGGCACCAGTTGAGAAACTGGAAGGAACATGTATGTTAGCTATGGCAGTTTACATTGGAAAGACAAGACTCATTGACAATACACTGATTAACGAATAGACTTAAGGAGAAAGAAAAATGAACATCAGCATGTTAAAAGGAAAAATTCATAGAGCAACAGTAAAACAGGCAGAATTAGATTATGTAGGAAGTATCACAGTCGATCCTGTATTATTAGAAGCAGCAGGAATCTTAGAATATGAACACGTACATATCGTAGATGTGAACAACGGAAGCCGTTTCGAGACATATACAATTCCAGGAGAGCCAGGAAGTGGGATGATCTGCTTAAACGGACCTGCAGCACGTTGCGTGGCAACAGGAGATAAGATCATCATTATCGCATATGCAGATATGACACCAGAAGAAGCAAAAACATTTGAACCAAAAGTTGTATTTGTAGATGATGAGAATCAGATTTCCCGTTGCACAAACTATGAAAGACATGGACGTTTAGAAGATATGTAGGAGAAAGATCATGTTAAAAGGAAAAACGATAGTATTGGGTGTGACAGGAAGTATTGCAGCTTATAAGATGGCAAATGTAGCGAGTATGTTAGTGAAACGTGGATGCGAAGTTCACGTAGTCATGACGAAGAATGCAACAAATTTCATCAACCCAATCGCATTTGAAAGTTTGACCAATACAAAATGTCTTGTAGAAACATTTGACCGTAATTTTCAGTTTCATGTAGCACATGTATCACTGACAGACAAAGCAGATGCGATGCTGATCGCACCAGCTTCAGCGAATATCATTGGTAAGATCGCAAATGGAATCGCAGATGATATGTTATCAACAACCGTAATGGCATGTAACAAACCAGTGATCATCTCACCAGCGATGAATACAAAGATGTATAATAATCCGATCTTGCAGGATAATCTTGATAAACTAAGAAGATTTGGATATGAGATCGTAGAACCTGCGAATGGACATCTGGCATGTGGAACAAGTGGTGCAGGAAAGATGCCTTCAGAAGAAGTGCTGGTTGCACATCTTGAGAGAGTGATCGCTAAAGAAAAAGACTTAAAAGGCAAGAAAGTCCTTGTGACAGCAGGGCCAACGATCGAAGCAATCGATCCAGTACGTTATATTTCCAATCATTCCTCAGGGAAGATGGGATATGCGATCGCTAAGATGGCGATGCTTCGTGGAGCGGATGTTACGTTAGTCACAGGAAAGACAGCGATCGAACCCCCGATGTTTGTAGATGTTGTTCCAATCGTGAGTGCACAGGATATGTACGATGCAGTGATAAGCAGAAGCGATGAACAAGATATCATCATCAAATCTGCAGCTGTTGCAGATTATACACCAGCGAATGTCAGCGATCAGAAAGTCAAGAAAAAAGACGGAGATATGGCGATTGAACTGGTAAGGACAAAAGATATTTTAAAGACACTTGGAGAGAATAAAAAAGAAGGTCAGTTCTTATGTGGTTTTTCCATGGAAACACAGAACATGTTAGAAAACTCTAGAGCTAAACTAGAGAAGAAAAAGATCGACATGATCGCAGCCAATAACTTAAAGGAACAGGGAGCTGGATTCAACACAGATACAAACGTGATCACACTGATCACAAAGGATGAAGAAAAGCAGCTTCCAAAGATGACAAAAGAAGAAGTTGCAGATGCACTTCTTGATTTTATCGTTTCTAAAAATTAAATAAAATAATCGATCAAATTCTGGTTTCTTCGTATGACTATGGTATAATAATAGATATTAATACCAAAGGAGAGTTAATGGGATGAAAGCAGTAAATAAAGTTCGGTTGATCTATTTACCAGCGATCGTGCTACCAATCTTTGTGATGATAGTATCGATCGCTGGTTTGAGTATAGGGTATTCAAGAATCAACAAGGCAGACCTCTCAGCAGGGTCCTTTGAACGATTTGTGAATCCATTAAAGACGATGAATACCGAGACACAGGAAATTTTCTTTGAATTAGAAGATCACGTAAAGAAAGATCCACAAATCTTTGACAATGAACAGTATTTAAATAATCTCAATGAACGTTTAAAAGCGAAGGATTCCTATCTGATCGTCCGTAAAAATGGTCAGATCCAATATATAGGGAAGAAAAAAGTATCTGATAAATTAATTCATAAACTTCCATCCTATGGGAATAAAGACAGTGATGCAGACCGTGGCTTTTTTGTCAGCAGACCAGGAAACTATCTTGTAAAACAGCAGGACTTTAAATACAATGATGGCGGACAAGGATCTGTTTTTATCATGACAGATCTTGGAACAGTACTTCCACATTACCGCAATATTATTATTCAGGTATCCTGCGCTGTGATAGGGGTACTGATCTTAACAAGTACCTTTTTATCATGGTTTATGTATCGTGAATTCGTCGGCCCGATCCGTGAATTAAAAGCAGGTGCAGAACGTATCAAGGAAGGAAATCTTGACAACGATGTAGTAATCAACAGTGGTGGAGAAGAGATCAGGGAATTGTGCAATGCATTTAATGAGATGAGGGCAGAATTGAAAGACTCTATCGATGCAAGAATTGTTTATGAGAAGCAAAACAGAGATTTGATCAGTAACATTTCCCATGACCTGAAGACGCCGATCACAGCGATCAAAGGATATGTAGAAGGGATCATGGATGGTGTAGCCGATACACCTGAGAAGATGGATCGTTACATTAAGACGGTCTATAACAAGGCAAATGATATGAATGTATTGATCAATGAATTATCATTATACTCTAAGATTGATTCGAATATCATTCCGTATAATTTTGAGAAGATCAACATCAATTCGTATTTTAAAGACTGTGTCGATGAGATCGGAGCAGACCTTGAGCAAAGAGGCATGATGTTCTCTTATCGCAATTACTGTGCAGCCAATGTCATGGTAACAGCAGATCCGGAACAGCTTAAGAGAGTGATAAACAATATTATCAATAATGCATGCAAATATAATAACAAAGCAAAAGGAAAAGTAGGAATTACGTTAACAGAATATGACCGAAAGGTACAGGTAGCGATCAAGGACAATGGAATCGGAATTTCCAAAGAAGATCTTCCACATATTTTTAGAAGAACCTATCGTGCAGATATGTCGAGAAATTCAGCAGGTGGAAGTGGTCTTGGATTATCTATTTGTAAGAAGATCATCGAAGAACATGGCGGTGAGATCTGGGCAGAGAGTAAGCTGCGTGCTGGAACGACAATATTCTTTACACTAAATAAAGTAATCGATCAGTCAAAGGAGAAATAACATGAGCAAAGTATTAATCGTAGAAGACGAACTTTCAATTGCAGAATTAGAGAAAGATTATCTGGAATTAAGTTCTTTTGAAGTAGAAATCGAAACAGATGGACAACAGGGACTTGAGAAGGCTCTAAAAAATGATTTTGATATGATCATTTTAGATATCATGTTACCTGGAGTTGATGGATTTGAGATCTGTAAGCAGATTCGAGAAGCAAAAGAAATTCCGATCCTTATGGTATCTGCAAGAAAAGAAGATATCGATAAGATTCGAGGGTTAGGACTTGGTGCAGATGATTATATCACAAAGCCATTTAGTCCAAGTGAACTTGTAGCAAGAGTGAAGGCACATCTGAATCGTTATCAGCGCCTTGTAAATAATCAGATGGAAGTCAATGATATCATTGAGATCCGTGGATTGAAGATTGATAAGACTGCAAGACGTGTATACTTAAATGGAGAGGAAAAAGTCTTTACAACGAAAGAATTTGATCTTTTAACATTCCTTGCAGGACATCCAAACAGAGTCTTTACCAAGGAAGAATTATTTAATAAGATCTGGGATATGGAATCTTTAGGAGATATCGCAACCGTTACGGTTCATATCAAGAAGATCAGGGAGAAGATCGAAGTTAACACAGCAAAACCTCAATATATCGAGACAATATGGGGTGTTGGATATCGTTTCAAGATGTAGGAGATTTTTATGAGAAAGAATAAAAAGATAAATATCATATATAAAGATGACCAGATCGTTGTCTGTGAGAAGCCAAAAGGAATCCCCGTTTCCAGTGACAAGACGGGCGACATGGATCTTTTGCATCAGCTTAAAAATCAACTGTTTTTTGAGGAAAATACAGATGGGGAGCCACAGCTTTATTTAGTTCACCGCTTAGACCGTCCAGTTGGCGGGGTAATGGTATTTGCAAGAACCAAGAAGGCAGCTGCATCTCTGACAGAACAGATCAAAGATCATACTTTTGAGAAAGACTATCAGGCAGTATTGACCGGATGGCTGCCTGACGACGAAGGGACATTCAGGGATTATTTATTAAAAGATCCGAAGAATAATGTATCCAAAATTGTCAAAGAAGGAACGCCAGGAGCCAAAGAAGCGATCCTTGACTATGAAGTTATTGATATGATGGAAGATTCCAAGATGAAATACACGTATTGTCTGATCCATTTAGAAACAGGCCGTCACCATCAGATCCGTGTTCAGACATCAAGCAGAGGATTTGGAATCTGGGGAGATACAAAGTATAATCCGATCTATCAAAAGACAAAGAAGAAATACAAAGAGATCGGTCTATTTGCAGCACGGATCGCATTTGAACATCCAACAACAGGTGAGAGAATGGTATTTAAAGCAGATCCAAGTGGAGAAGCATTTGACTTATTAGAGATGACAGAATAAACAGGAGATGATAAGAAAAGATGAGATTTAGACCATGCATTGACATTCACAATGGCAAGATCAAACAGATTGTAGGAGGAAGTCTTCTTGATCAGGGAGATTTTGCAACAGAGAATTTTGTATCTGAAAAAGATGGTACATTTTATGGAAAATTATATAAAGAGAATCATTTGAATGGTGGACATATCATCATGCTGAATGCCAGAGATTCGAAGTACTACGAAGAAGATAAGGTACAGGCATTAAAGGCGTTGAAAGCATTTGAAGGGGGTCTTCAGATCGGTGGAGGGATCACAGATGAGAATGCCAAAGAATTCATTGAATCTGGCGCATCACATGTGATCGTAACATCTTTTGTATTTGCAGGTGGAAAGGTTCATTATGACAGACTGGATGCTCTAAAAGAACAGGTAGGAAGAGAACATCTGGTACTTGACCTTAGTTGTCGAAAGAGAAATGACAAATACTATATCACAACAGACCGCTGGCAGAAGTTTACGGAAGAAGAATTAACCATAGAACTTCTGCACAAACTGGAATCATGGTGTGATGAATATCTGATTCATGGAGTTGATGTAGAAGGAAAAGCACAGGGGATTGATCAGGAACTTGTGCAATTATTAGCTCGATATAATGGCAATAAAGTCACATATGCAGGTGGAGTTAAGAATTTTGACGATCTGGAATTGCTGAAAAACTATGGAAATGATAAGATTGATGTGACGATCGGAAGTGCCTTAGACTTATTTGGTGGAGATATGGAATTTTCGAAAGTCTTAGAATATTGCGATGCAACGATAACAAATCTGAATTAAGTAATACTTTCACATGGAGTGGAAAGAGTATGGAAGGGAGGCTTGAATATATGAAACTATTATATGAAGCCAGCAATTTTACAATACAGGCAAGATGGGTCATTCCATTTGCTATTTTAGGAATTATAGGAGTTTTACTGCTCTTATGTTCACGGAAACCATTTTTTAAACTGTTATCTGCAGTGTGTCTTGTAATCTGTGCGATCGCAGCACTTAGATTCTGCTTTGGATATGTGCAGGTGATCCAAGCATATAAGCAAGGAAATTACAAGAGTGTTGAAGGATATGTAGAGAATTTTATACCAGCATCCAGCGGTGGAGAAGATCAGGAAGATATGGAAGAAGAAAGCTTTGATATTAAGGGTGTTCATTTTTCCTATGGTGATAAATTTATTAAGAAGTTTGGTTACCACAGACCATCGACACAGGGTGGATATATCAAGAAAGATGGTCAGTATCTCAAGATCGGTTATATTTCAACGGAAAAAGGATATGTCATCGTTAAGATTCAGGAAAGAAAATAAAAGAATATTTTACAAAAAAAAATACCGGAAACTTTCAAATGATAAGTTTCCGGTATTTTGCATTTTAGATTCTTATACAATAATAAGAAATTAATTCTTACGCATAAATTCAGCACTCTTCTTAGTAAGTTTTGCACGCAGACCACGTTTTTCAGGTTCAGGTGGTGCAACATTACGAAGATTCTTGATGGATGTGATATAAATACCACTGACAACAGCTTTGATCTCAGCCTTTACAGGAACGTCATCGAAGATTGCCTCATCACACAATAATGGAGTGATCTTTGGTCCAATCTTTGCTTTAACAACTGGTACCTTAGACATCTTAGCACGTTTCGGAATGTTATCAGTTACCATCTTAGGAAATCCAGCTTCCATGATCTTCATTCGCTTCTTATCTATGACAAGCATATTCACTGTCTGTGCCATCTGATCTAACTGCGCACGCTGATCTTCCTGTTTTGCCTGCATCTTTCTACCAACAAAATACAGAACACCAAGAATGATCGCAGCAATTACCGCAATAATAAGGATAACTGTCCATACACTCATATTATCTTCTCCTCCTAATATATACATTTGAATATCTTAACTATTATAGCATTTTTTCCTTAACTTGTCTTATGTTTTTTTCGCATTTCGATAATTTCTTCACGAATTGTAGCACCGAGATGCTTTTTCTCAGCTCTTTCAAGCTGATCAGGATAGATTGGCTGTCCAAAAGTAATATGAACAGTCGTTGGTTTTACCTGAAAACGTCTGTTATTCTCTAAGATATCAGCAGTACCTGAAATTGCCATCGGAATTACAGGAACACCAGCTTTCAGAGCAGGACGTAAACTTCCTTCTTTGAACTCATGAGGATCTTCATCCTGACTTCTGGTACCTTCTGGGAAGATCGCAATGGAAAAACCATCTTTCAAAAGTTTTGTACCTTCATTCATGGTAGCAAGTCCAGCTTTGATATTCTTACGATCTAAAAACAGGCAGTTGATAAAACGCATCCAGTGGGATAGACAAGGAATCTTTTCCATTTCTTTCTTGGCAAAAAATCCCATTCCACGTTCAGTAGCAACGTAGCTGCATAAAATATCATAATAACTGCTATGATTTCCAACATATAAAACAGCACCATCTTCTGGTATGTTTTCCTGGCCATCAACAATTAATTTTGTACCAGCCATAGCAAGACAGATCTTAAAAGATCGTAAGATCATGCGTTGTGCTATGGATGAACGTTTATGAGCTTTTCCGGTTTTGTTCCAATGATCAAACAATGGATAAAGCGGTGCGGTTAATGTCAGGAAAAAGAACAGATAAATAATATCTGCAAAAAAACGAATCATGATCGTTCTCCCTTCTATAAATGATTTTATTTTTTGTGATTTGCATCAAGCAATTCATTCTTTAATTTGTAAAGAGGCATAGAAAGATCGACATAGACTTCCTGTGGATTCACAAGACGTCTGCTTTCATCCCATAACGTGTTCAATTCATCCTTACAATAGGAGCGGATGTCCATAACAGAAGGACTCTTGTAAACACATTGACCTTTGATAAAGATTGGAACTAATAGTTCACGCATTGTATAAGTACCACCAGCAAGTGTAGACTTCTTCCAAGTAGCCTGAGGATCAAAGATCGTCAGATCGTCAGATTCATCATAATGTTCTCCGGCAAGACAGATCAGATCACCACGGATCTTTCCATCTTCCTTTCCGTAGATACGATAAATCGTTTTATCTCCAGGATTTGTGATCTTTGCAGGATTCTCAGAAATCTTGATCTTAGCAGTAAATTCATCATCACCTTTTGGTTTAGAGGCAGCAAGTTTATAGACACCTCCAAATGCAGGACAATCTGCAGAAGTGATCAGTTTTGTACCAACACCCCATGAAGTGATCGGTGCACCCTGAGATTTTAAGCTTGTGATCAGATTCTCATCAAGGTCTCCAGAAGCAGCGATCACTGCATCAGGAAAACCTGCTTCATCAAGCATGATACGGGCTTTCTTTGTAAGATAAGCAAGATCCCCACTGTCTAAACGGATTCCATAGTGCTTTGGCATATGACCTTCTGCTCTTAATTCTTCAAATACACGGATCGCATTTGGAACACCAGAACGAAGAGTGTCATAAGTGTCAACAAGTAAAGTGCAGGAATCTGGATAAAGATCTGCATAAGCACGGAAAGCATGATATTCGTCATCAAAACTCATGATCCAGCTGTGTGCATGAGTTCCAAGGATCGGAATATCAAAACACTTACCAGCAAGTACATTCGAAGTACCATCACAACCACCGATCACGGCAGCACGGGCACCATAAGTACCAGCATCAGGTCCCTGAGCACGTCGAAGTCCGAATTCCATAACACCACTTCCCCCAGCAGCATAAACTACACGAGAAGCTTTCGTAGCGATCAGACTTTGATGATTGATGATATTAAGGAGCGCAGTTTCTACAAGCTGTGCCTCCATGATAGGTGCTTTCACTTTCAGAAGAGGTTCTCTTGGAAATACAACAGTTCCTTCCGCGATCGCATAAATATCTCCTGTAAAATGATATCCAGCAAGATATTCCAGAAAATCTTCATCAAAAATTCCTTGATTACGAAGATAGTCAATATCATCATATGAAAAAGATAAGTTTTTGATATAATCAATGACCTGATCGAGTCCGCAAGTGATCGCATAGCCACTTCCAGAAGGATTATCACGGTAAAAAACATCAAAAACTACAGTCTCATCATTCCCTGTTTTAAAATATCCTTGCATCATGGTCAATTCATAAAGATCTGTGAGCAAGGTAAGATGATTTATATCCATTGAATACTCCTTTTCAACATAAAAATAGAAGGGTCAGGATAAGCGACCCTATAACAACTTCAGTATAACATAATCTGATAAAAACGAACAGTATTCTTATAAAAGTTGTGAGGTGACGATTTCCTTTAATTTCTCCATTGTTTCATCCTCATCAGATCCAGAAACGATCAAACTTACTTTATCATTGAAGGAGATACAAGCAGACATTAGACGGATCGCATTGGATACATCGATTTCTCCTCTATCATATTCTAGAGTAACATAAGAAGCACTTTTACATGCGATACTTGCAAGAGCAGCTACAGGCTGTGCGTGAAGTCCACGGTCAGATGTAATTGTAAAATCATATCTTTTCATAAAATATAAGAGTCCTTTCATATTTTTTTCTATTGTAACATAAAATAGTAAGACGGACAAAAGGAGGATTGGAATGAGGTACAAAATGACATATATATTATTTTTATTTTTTTTGTTAACAACGATTCCATATATTATTACGATATATATCAACAAAGAAAACAAGAAAAATATTTCGTTTGAAAACTATGACAGTGGATATAAAATACAAGACAAGGACCAAGATATTGATTTGGAAAGTTACCTTTTAAAAATCCTCCCAGGACAGATTTCCATGGATCAAGAAGAAGAAACGATCAAATGCCAGGCTGTGATCTTAAGGACAGATCTGATCCGGAAAATGGGCAGGTCAAAGAAGATAAAGATGGAAAGTATACCATATCAGCTGTACAAAGACGAACAATATAAAAGTAAACTGGGCAATCGTGCCTATGAGATCATGGATCAGAAACGAAAAAAAGCAGTCAAAGAAACGATCGGAAAGGTGATCACATACAAAGGAGCATTGATCGAACCATATTTTCATGCAGTGAGTGTGGGGATGACATTAGATGCAAGTGAATGGTTCGGGAAAAAGATTCCTTATCTAAGACAGAAAGAAAGTTTAAGTGATATCGAATCTAAAGATTATATGTCAATTAAGACAATTTCATATCAAAGGATGCAGATTATACTAGAAGAACACATGAAAAAGAAAATCACCATACAACAATTACAAAAAAATCTGAGACTTTTAACGGTAACAAAGAATGGATATGTCAAACAGATCAAGGCCGTATCATATATCATTTCTGGAGAAGATTTTGCAAGATGGCTGCAACTGGCATCCAATAATTTTTATTTTGAACAATATAAAGGAAATTTAAGGATCATCTGTCTCGGAAAGGGAAATGGATTAGGACTAAGCCAGTATGGTGCAGATCAGATGGCAAAGCAAGGAAAAACCTATCAAAAAATATTAAAATATTACTATCCAAAAACAATGATTCAAAAACTATATGAATAAACAGATGGAAATGGGCAAAACTATGTTTGAGGTGATGAAAATGAGAAAAAATAACAAACAAAACCCATTTCCACTGCGCAAATATTATGGGGCAATGATCATAGGATTCGTATTCTTTCTTGGAATCATGGCGTACTACAGTGCGACATTCCGCCAGAGGAGAGATCAGGCAAAACAGGAAGTCAGCCTGGAAGAAGAATCAATCGGAGCTAATAACAGCGCAACACAGGAAAAAACAAAAACAACAACGCAAGACAAGAAAGAAACAGAGACAACGGCACAAATGAAACGTACCATGAGTGAAAGTGTTACGTATAATGGTACATCCAAACTGACATGGCCGATCAAAGGCAATATCATTCTTCCATACAGTGTAAATTCAACCATCTATTTTGAATCTCTTGACCAGTACCGTATCAACAAAGGAATCCTGATCGAAGCAAAAGAAGGAGACGAGGTGAAGGCAGTCCGTAAGGCAAAGGTAAGAGAAATTAAAAAATCAGCAGAATATGGACAAACGGTATTGATGGATCTTGGAAATGAATATACCGTATTATACGGACAGCTTAAAGATATCAGAGTAAAAGAAGGAACAATGGTCAATGCAGGAGAAGTTATTGCAAAAGTCGCAGAGCCGACAAGTTATTACACATTAGAAGGAACCAATCTCTATTTTCAGATGGAAAAAGATAAAAAAAGTGTAGACCCTTTAAAATATCTGGAATAAAATAAAGTGAGAAAATAACAGCCATAACATATCTGGTTGATGTAGAGGAAAGGCGGTCAGAGAACATCTGACAGCCTTTCTTCAAAGAAAATGAAGATCAGGGCTGGATCAATATACAGATAGACAGAGGATAAGACAGATGAAGAATGTAACGTACATATTAAAATGCAGTGATAATAGTTTATACACAGGATGGACTAACGATATCAAACATCGCCTGAAGATGCATAATGAAGGAAAAGGTGCAAAATATACAAGAGGACGAGGACCAGTAGAACTTGTGTATCTTGAAGAATTTGATACAAAGCAGGAAGCAATGAGTAAAGAAGCAAAGATCAAACGTCTTACCAGAAAGGAAAAACTCCTGTTAATAGAAAACTACCAACAGGAGCAAAAATTAAATCTGGAACATTAGGATCATATGGCATAAACTTCCACCCATAACAAACAGATGAAAGATCTCATGCAGACCAAAATTCTTCCAGTGATTTTCGAACCAAGGAATCTTTAGTGCATAGATCACACCACCAACTGTATAAATGATACCGCCAGCAAGCAGCCATCCAAAAGATGTCTTGGATAAACTATGGATGATCGGTGCGATCGCAACGATACAAAGCCATCCCATTGCGATATACATGACAGAAGATACCCACTTCGGACAAGTTACCCAGAACATCTTAAATACGATACCAAGGATCGCGATGATCCAGATCACGGATAAAAGTCCATATCCAAGCGTGCCGCCAAGAACGATCGTACAGATCGGTGTGTAAGAACCAGCGATCAGAACAAAGATCATTGCATGGTCAAGTTTCTTTAACTTCTTATTGATCGTTGGTGAAATATTAAAAGAGTGATAAGCAGTACTTGCACCATAAAGACCAATCATACTTATAGTAAATATGATCAAAGAGATAATGCGTACATAATCACCGCTTAAAAAGCTCTTGATGATCAATGGAATGGAAACGATCGCGGCCAGGATCATTCCGATCAAATGGGTAATTGCACTTCCTGGATCTTTTAATTTATGTTTCATGGTAAAACCTCCAATCATTCTAGTGTTATAAAATTCAATACATAGTATTAAAAACCACATCTAACTTTCTTACATACTACAACTATTCAAAGGATATTGCAAGGGGTTTTCAAAAAAAAGTGAATCTGGTATAATGTTACCTATTATGTGATTAAGAAAAAAAGTAATAGACAGAATGGAATGTTAATATGGAAAAAACAAAGAAAGCCTATGAGATTGTCATAGATAGTATCAAAGAGCAGATCATGAATCAGGAACTTGTTCTTGGACAAGGACTTCCACCAGAGAGAGAGATCTCAGAGAAGATTGGAGTCAGCAGGAATTCCGTTCGTGAAGCGTTGAAGATCTTAACTGTCATGGGAGTGGTCTCAAGTAGACAAGGAGCAGGAAATTATATATCAGGAAATTTTAAGGGATATATGGTAGATGCCCTTTCTATGATGTTTATGCTTGATAAGCTTGATTATGATCAGATCAACCAGATCCGTATCGGACTGGAGATGCAGGCATATGCACTTGCAGTGAAGAATGCAGAGACAAAAGACATCATAGAATTACAAGAATATGTGAATGCATTAGATCAGAGTACAGATAACGATGAGAAGACAATGTATGATAAGAAGATCCATTATGCGATCGCGAAAGCATCAGGCAATGTTCTGATCGTGAATATCTTAGATGCATTATCTGAAGTGATGGATATCTTCATTTTTGAAATGCGTCGAGAAATCTTAAGAACTGAGAAGCGAAAAGGAATGTTACAGGAAGCACATAAGCAGATTGTCGAATGTTTATTAAAGAGAGATGTGGTCAATGGACAGAAAGCATTGATGAAACATTTCGAGATGATTGATAACATTATTCACAAAGAACTTTAAGGAAAGAGCCATTTTGGCTCTTCTTTTTTATGCAAGATTAACAAAAAAAAGAAAAATGTCAAATAGTACTTTACAAAAGTAGACAACGTATATATAATAAAAACATAAATTGGTAGTACCAATAAGACAAAAACAGATAAAAACAATGGATGCGAAAAACATCCAAATTTTTTTCAAACAAAATTGGTAGTACCAATCTAGAGCGGAAGAGCTTAAGATAAAGGATAGAAAGTCTTAGGAATGAGGAGGAATAGCAATGGACATTTTAGTATGTATCAAACAGGTACCGGCATCTAATAAAGTAGAAGTTGATCCAGTAACCGGTGTGCTGTTAAGAAACGGAGCCGATTCAAAGATGAATCCATATGATCTGTATGCGTTAGAGACAGCGCTTAAGATCAGAGAAGAAGTAGGCGGAACGATCAGTGTCATCAGTATGGGACCACCACAGGCAATGACAGTGATCAGAGAAGCATTTGCCATGGGAGTTGACCGTGGAGCATTATTATCAGACCGAAGATTTGGTGGAGCCGATGTACTGGCAACAAGTTATACGATCGCACAGGGAATCAAGAAGATGGGAGATTTTGATCTGATCTTATGTGGAAAACAGACAACCGATGGTGATACAGCACAGGTTGGTTCCGAAGTATCTGAATGGTTAAATATCCCAAGTGTATCAAATGTAAAGAAGATATCTAAAGTAGAATCCGATGCGATCACGATCGAGATGGATCTGCCGGAAGAACTGGAGATCGCTAAAGTCCAGTATCCATGTCTGTTATCCGTAGATAAAGACATTTTCCAGCCAAGACTTCCATCCTATGTAAAGAAGATGGATACCGCAGATCGTGAGATTGAAGTATATTCCTTAGATGATATGGAAGACAAAGACGAAACACATTATGGATTAAATGGTTCACCAACACAGGTAAAACGAATTTTCCCTCCAACAGCGAATGACCATCATGAAGTATGGGACGGAGACGGAAGTGAAGTCGCAGACAAATTATTCCATATGATCACAGATATGAAATTTATCTAAAAGGGGGAAATGAGAATGCCAAAATTAGTAATACATCAGGAAAAATTAGAAGATCCACAGGTTCTGGTTGATATTTGTCCATTCGGTGCGATGGAAGAAAAAGACGGAAAACTTTCTATCAATGCCGCATGTAAGATGTGTAAATTATGTGTGAAGAAAGGACCAGCTGGAGCAGTAGAATATGTAGAAGATGAGAAAAAAGAAGAAATTGATAAGAGTCAGTGGAACGGAATCGCTGTTTATGTCGATCATGTTGATGGAGAAATTCATCCAGTAACATACGAATTGATCGGAAAAGCACGAGAGCTGGCAAGTAAGATCAATCATCCAGTCTATGCTTTATTTATGGGAAATAACATTTCAGATAAGGCAGAAGAATTATTACACTACGGAGTTGATAAAGTATTTGTTTACGACTTCCCAGAGTTAGCAAGATTCAAAATAGAATCTTATACATCTGTATTTGAAGATTTCATCAAGAAACATCAGCCATGTGCGATCCTGACAGGAGCAACAACAGTCGGAAGACAGTTGGCACCAAGGGTAGCTGCAAGAATGAAGACAGGATTAACAGCAGACTGTACGATTCTTGAGATGGATGAGAACACAGACCTTTCTCAGATCAGACCAGCATTTGGTGGAAACATCATGGCACATATCTTAACACCAAATAACCGTCCACAGATGGCAACGGTAAGATACAAAGTCATGAATGCACCAGAAAGAACAGAAGAAACACATGGAGAGATCATTTCATGTGCGATCGATAAGGAAAAGATCAAAGCACATGTGGATGTATTAGATATTGTAAAGAAAGAGCCAGAGAAGTTTATCGAATCTGCCGATGTTTTAGTCGTTGCAGGACGAGGAATCAAGAAAGAAGAAGACCTTACAATGATCAGAGAATTAGCAGAACTGTTAGACGGACAGGTAGCCTGCACAAGACCACTTGCAGAAGCAGGATGGGTAGAAGCAAAATGTCAGGTAGGATTAAGTGGAAGAACCGTACGCCCGAAACTGATCATTACCTGTGGTGTATCAGGAGCCATTCAGTTTGTAGCTGGAATGGATCATTCTGACTGCATCGTATCCATTAATTCCGATGAAAAAGCACCGATCTTTAAGACAGCACATTATTGTCTGGTAGGAGATGTCTACGATATCGTACCAAAACTGATCGAGAAGATTAAAGTTGCGAAAGGGGCGTAAGAGATATGAGTTATAAGAAATTTGATCAAGCTGATTTAGAAGTTATCAAAAATATTATAAAAGACGATGAAAGAATTTTATATGCAGAAAATATCAACGAAGAATATAGTCATGATGAATTAGGAGGAGCACAAAGCTACCCAGATGTTGTAGTAAAAGCGACTTCTGCAGAAGAAATCTCTGAGATCATGAAATATGCATATGAAAATAATATTCCGGTCACACCAAGAGGAGCTGGAACCGGTCTGGTAGGATCTTCCGTAGCGATCGAACACGGGATCATGATCGATTCAAGCCTCATGAATCATATATTAGAACTTGATGAAGAAAACTTAACGATCACCGTAGAACCAGGAGTTTTATTAATGGAACTTGCTGCCTACGTGGAAGATCATGATTTCTTCTACCCACCAGATCCAGGAGAGAAATCCGCAACGATCGGTGGAAATATCAGTACAAATGCCGGTGGTATGCGTGCTGTAAAATATGGCGTGACCAGAGATTATGTCAGAGGTCTTGAAGTTGTCCTTCCAAATGGAAAGATCGTGGAATTTGGAGGAAAGGTTGTAAAAAACAGTTCCGGATATTCCTTAAAAGACCTGATGATCGGTTCCGAAGGAACCTTAGGCTTTATCACAAAAGCCACATTAAAATTACTCCCTCTGCCTAAAAAGGCAATTAGTTTACTGATACCATTTAAAACCTTAAAAGAAGCAATTGACACAGTACCTCTCATTATCAAGTCCAAAGCAATCCCAACTGCCATTGAGTTTATGCAGAGGGAGGTCATCATTGATGCAGAAGAGTACCTAGGTAAAAAATTCCCAGATTCCCAATCCGATGCGTACCTTCTGCTCAAATTTGACGGCAATTCAACAGAAGAGATTGAAGCAGATTATGATAAAGTTGCAAAACTTTGTTTAGAGGCAGGAGCACTTGACGTACTGATCTCAGATACAGAAGAAAGAGAAGAATCTATCTGGAAAGCCAGAGGAGCCTTCCTTGAAGCGATCAAAGGATCTACAACTGATATGGATGAAGTAGACATGGTCGTACCAAGAAATAAAGTCAATGAAATGGTAGAATACCTTCATAACTTACATAATGAAGTAGATATACGTATCAAGAGTTTCGGACATGCTGGAGATGGAAACCTTCATTCTTATATCTTAAAAGATGACTTAAGCCAGGAAGAATTTGAAAAACGAATGGCAGCAGCAATGGAGAAGATCTACGAGAAAGCTGCACAGTTAGGTGGAAAAGTATCCGGAGAACATGGAATCGGATTTGCGAAGAAACCATATTTGAGAGAATCTCTTGATCCAGAAACAATTGAGTTAATGAGTGGAATTAAGAAAGCATTTGATCCAAAGAATATCTTGAATCCACATAAAGTATTCCAGAGCTAAAACTGACACTTTGGTTATACTCCCTAAGTTTTAAAAATGCACAAAGCAGACAGGAAATCAAATACCTGTCTGCTTTGTGTATACAAATTTATACAATTTTCTTCGAAATGGTTGACATAATGTATAAAAATATATATACTAAAAACAGTAACAGTTATTATTTGAATTAAAGAGGAAAGGAAGAGGTTATGCAGCCAGCAACGAAGAAAAGCAAGCAAAGAGATGCCATCATAAAGTTTTTAATGACTCGCAAAGACCATCCAACTGCCGATATGGTATATATGAACATCAAAGAAGAGTTTCCTAAGATCAGTCTTGGAACAGTCTATCGAAATCTTGCATTATTAAGTGAGCGAGGGGAAATACTAAAGCTATCTTACGAAGGAGGAGCAGACCATTACGATGCATGCACCGATCCACACTATCATTTTATGTGTCAGGAATGTGGAGCAGTCATCGATTTGGAGATGGCACCGATCGATGAGAAGTTAAATGAGATCGCAAGTGAGAACTTTCCTGGAAAGATTACACAGAATATTGTTTATTTTAAAGGAATCTGCAAAAATTGTTTAAAAAATCATTGACAAAAGTAAAATGTGATGGTAATATAAAGACAAGTTAAAAATAGTAATCATTACTGTTTTAAACAAAAGATACTAAGCCGAAAGGCAAAGCAACATAAATGATCATATAAAGTATAAAGGAGAACAAGAATTATGAAGAAATGGATTTGTACAGTATGCGGATATGTACACGAAGGAGAACAGCCACCAGAGAAATGTCCACAGTGTGGAGTACCAGCAGATAAATTCAAAGAGCAGGTAGAAGGAGAAAAAGAATGGGCAGCAGAACACGTAGTAGGTGTTGCCAAAGGTGTCAGCGAAGATATCTTAGCTGATCTAAGAGCAAACTTCGAAGGAGAATGTTCTGAAGTAGGAATGTACCTTGCAATGGCAAGAGTAGCTCACAGAGAAGGATATCCAGAGATCGGATTATACTGGGAGAAAGCAGCATACGAAGAAGCAGAACATGCAGCAAAATTTGCTGAGTTATTAGGTGAAGTTGTAACAGACAGCACAAAGAAGAACTTAGAGATGCGTGTAGATGCAGAACATGGAGCAACAGAAGGTAAATTTGACCTTGCAAAACGTGCGAAAGCAGCAAACTTAGATGCAATCCATGATACAGTTCATGAGATGGCAAGAGACGAAGCACGTCATGGTAAAGCATTTGAAGGATTATTAAAGAGATACTTCGGATAAGAAGAATTGATTTAGGAGGTATGAGTTTTCATACCTCCTTTTTTTTTGCTATATTCCATGCTATAATGAAAATAAGACTGAAAAAGCAGGTGAAAGCATATGATTTCAGAAGAGAAAGTAAAGATTATGGCTGAGATGGCCAAGTATGAGAAGAATTATGGAAAAGGTGATTTCCGTATTTACAAATATACCAAGAAAGATTATGTCAGATCGGAGAAGATCAAGACAAGCATTGCCTTGTTGATCTCATTTCTGATCATGACAGGATTGTTGTGTATCATGCAGTTAGATATTGTGATCATGAAGCTGAGAGAAGGTAAAGTTATAGTATCTGCGGCTGTGATCATAGGAATTTATGTTGCGGTATTTTTTGTCTACCTGCATTTTACGAAGATGCGAGCATCCAGGCAGTATGATGAGGTAAGGGCAAGGGTACTGATCTATGACAAGCATTTAGAAGAACTAGAAACATTATATAAAGAAAAAGAGAATGAAGACATTAGTCCAACGATAGTCGAGGAGGAAGACGAAGATGGAAAAATTATTGATATATAGAGAACGATTTTTGAAATTCCTCACGGCGAGAGGAAGATATATTCAATCAGGGATGAGATTCCTTGGAGGAACTGTTTTATTTTATGTATTAGGGGAATTGTTTGGATATACAGAGACCTTTTCACAGCCATTTTTTATCTTTATGATGGGAGTGATCAGTGTTTTTATTCCAATATCAGCATTATCGCTGATCTTTTATGTCGTTATATTCTTAGAGTTACTTCATGTATCGTTAGAAGTGACATTATTTTTTGCACTGGTAGTTGTATTATATTTTCTTGTATATCAGAGAGTTTTTCCAGAGACAAGGATTTATCTGATGATGGTGCCAATCTTCTTTTATTTTCAACTGCCTGCATGTTTACCGATCTTTGCTGGGATGTTTTGTGGAATTGCAGGACTTCCAGCGATCTTAATGGGAACAGTGATCTATTATCTGTCCAATATCCTTCAGCAGACAATGAACCAGCTGGCATCAGGATCAGCACATGGGAAGGTCTACAGTCTGATCGCGGCAAGAGCGATCGATAATAAGGATCTGCTTTTGTATTTTGTGGTATTCTGTCTGGTGACAGCACTCGTAACAGCAATTCGCAAGCGGGGAGCAGCGCATGGATGGAATATTTCAATCCTTGCAGGAGGAGTTGTATATCTGATCTGCATGTTCATAGGAGGATATCTGGTTAACAATGAGATCAATATCACATCACAGATCGGAACGATCATAGGAAGCATTGCGATCGCCCTGATCATACAGTTTTTATACAATGTGATCGACTATACCAGAGAAGAAACATTTGAATTTGAAGATGAAGAATATTATTATTATGTAAGAGCGATACCGAAAGTGACTGTGGAAGAAGAAGAATTTAATGTTACACAGATCACGGTACCATCACATAGATTTAGTTTAAAAAGAAAAGAACATAAACAAGAACATAAAGAACAGGACAAAGAAAAGGGAGAGGAAATTTGAGTAAATTTTTTGATGGACTTGAAAAATATATATATTGGACATCGATTCCGAAGATCGGTCTGAATGACATTGTAGATATTCTGATCGTCAGTGTTATGATCTATCTGATCGTCAAATGGATCAAAACAACAAGAGCCTGGGTATTATTAAAAGGGATCATTATCTTGCTTTGTATTGCATTTGCGGCATATTTACTGCAATTACATACAGTTTCATGGATTCTTTCCAATACAATGAGTGTGGGAATCACAGCGATTTTGATCGTCTTCCAGCCAGAACTCCGAAGCGCATTGGAACAGCTTGGAAGAAAGAACTGGGTGACTGATATTTTCTCTACAGATAGCCGTCAGGAAGAACTGGAATATACAGCAAGAACTCTGCAAGAGATATCAAGAGCAGCGATTGAGATGGGAAAGGTAAAGACAGGAGCACTGATCGTACTGCAAAGAGAAGTAGCACTTGGAGAGTATGAGCGTACAGGAATTCCAATTGATGCGAAGGTCAGCAGCCAGCTTCTGATCAATATCTTTGAACACAATACACCACTCCATGATGGCGCGGTGATCATTCACAACAACAGGATCGTGTCAGCAACCTGCTATCTTCCATTAAGCGATAGTGTAGAGATTGGAAAGGAAATGGGTACCAGACACAGAGCAGCAGTAGGGATCAGTGAAGTTTCAGACAGTATCACTGTGATCGTATCCGAAGAAACTGGTGGTATTTCTATCGCAAGGGATGGAAAGATCATCAGACATCTGGATCCACAGAGATTGAGAGATGAACTGGCTGTCCTGAGAGAAGAAAAAGGACAGAATAAGAAATTCAAACTATGGAAGGGGCGGAATCGAAATGAAAAAAAGAATGGAAAGTGACCTGCTTTTAAAAATAATTTCTGTTGTTTTTGCCTTTCTACTTTGGATGTTTGTTATCAACACCGATAACCCGGTCATCAAGAAGACTTTCAGCGATGTACCGGTTGATATGCTGAATGAACAGGTTTTAGACGATCTTAATCAGACTTATAAGATTGAATCTGGAGATACCGTAAGCTTTACTGTGAAGGGAAAGAAAGATGTTGTAGATCGTTTGACGAAGTCAGATTTCCGTGCAACGGCAGATGTATCTTCCATGTCAGATGTTCATGCGATCCAGATCGAAGTTGAAGCTTTACGTTATAAGAGTCAGTTAGATATCGATACAGGTGGTGCAACGGTCAAAGTCGTATTGGAGGATGTAAAGAGTGACCAGATACCAGTCAATATTGTGGTGAAAGGAACACCAGCGAGTGGATATACGGTAAGCACGCAGACAGCAACGCCGAATCTGATCTCTGTATCTGGGCCAAAGAGTGTGGTAAGCAGGATCAAACAGATCGTAGCGAAAGTAGATGTATCCGGATTGAAGAAAGATATAACAATGGCTCAGAATGTCAAGTGTTATGATGAAGACGGAGATGAAGTAAGTCAGGACCGCATCAAACTTGATACGACCAAGATTAAAGTAAAGATTGGATTATCAAGAACGAAGACAATACCATTTACCGTGGAAACAAAAGGAACGCCGGGCAAGGGATATGTACTTGGAAGCATTGATTATGAACCAAAACATATAGAAATTACTGGAGCTGAAGATGATCTGGAGAAGATCAGCAGTATCAAACTGGCGAATTTAGATATCAGTGATAGTACAAAGAGTATTGAAAAAACGATCAAAGCGTCCGATATTAAACTGCCAGATGGTATTGCATTTGTAAAATCTGTAGATAAGATCAAGAATATCGTGATCCGTGCGAACATCGAGAAGAAGACGAAACGTACATTGACGATTCCGACAGAACAGATCGCATTGATTAATAATACGAAGAATTATGATGTCAAATTTGATGACTCAGAGTTAAAGGTGAAGATTAGCGGATTGCGCTCTGTAGTAGATAAAGTTGTAGTGAAGGATTTAAATCCAAAGATTGACATGCAGCTGTACGAACCAGGAACGCATACGGTACAGGTTCAGCTGACAAAGATCAAGAATATGTCGATTGAGAAGAACGTCAGTGCAAAGATTACGGTAGAATAAAATATAAGGAGAGATATTTACAATGGATAAGATGTTATCGGTTGTTCTTCCAGCTTATAACGAAGAACAGATGATCAAGAAAACAGCACAGGTGGTAGGAGACCTGCTTGAGAAAGAACAGATCCCATATGAATTAGTATTCGTAAATGACGGATCTAAAGATCATACATGGGAGAAGATCTTAGAACTCAAGGAAGAAAGAGCACATATCAAAGGAGTCTGCTTTTCCAGAAATTTTGGAAAAGAAGGAGCCGTTTTTGCAGGAATCGCACAGGCAGAAGGAGACTGTATTGCAGTAATGGACTGTGATCTTCAGCATCCGCCAGAAACACTTATAAAGATGTATCGTTTATGGGAAGACGGATATCAGGTGATCGAGGGAGTGAAAGCATCCAGAGGAAGAGAAAGTTTTATTCACAAGATGTTTGCAAAAACATTTTACAGTATTATCAGTGATGCAACAGGAATCGATATGTCCAGAGCATCCGATTTCAAGTTGATGGATCGACAAGCAGCAGAAGAATTTCTAAAACTTCCAGAACGTAATGTGTTTTTCCGTGCATTGTCATCCTGGGTAGGATTCAAGACAACATACGTAGAATTTGATGTGCAGGAACGAGAAGCAGGAGAATCCAAATGGTCATTCAAATCATTAGTACGATATGCAGTGAATAATATCACATCATTTAGCGCCGCACCAATGCAGATCGTCACATTTTTTGGCGTTGTATTCTTCGTATTTGCAGTACTACTTGGAATACAATCGCTTTATATGTATTTTTCTGGACATGCAGTTGCAGGATTCACAACAGTAATCTTGTTGTTACTGTTGGTTGGAAGCATTTTGATGTTCAGCTTAGGTGTGATCGGATATTATATTGCGAAGATTTATGATGAAGTGAAGATGCGTCCGAGATACATTATCTCAGAAGTGATCAAATCCAAAGAATAACAATACAAATCCCTGAGATCGGATGAGATGAATATCTGATCTCAGGGATTTTATGTGATACAGGGAATCATTTTTTTTGAGATTTGAAAACAAGAAATTTACTGATAAAATAATTGACGATTGTAACAATAACTTGTGTTTCTAACTTGGCGATCATCTGTGGCTGATGAAGGATCTCAACACAGAAAGGGACTCCGCCCACTTCGACAGCCATGGTTACAAGACGACCGAGAACAAACTTGATGAATTCATGAATCGTATCTGCGAAGGATTCAGATTTAGACTGAAATACATATAGCTTATTTACAACAAATGCAAAACAGATCGCGATCGCAACAGAGAAAAAGTTGCTGATCTTATAATCAATTCCACATGGTCCTTTTAATAAAGCAAACATTCCAAGATTAACGAGGGTTGTCAATCCACCAAAAAACAAATAACGAATTCGCGAATCATTATATAATTTCTTTATCAAATTTAACATATCATATTACCTCCGATAGATATAAAATATTCTAAAATGTACATACATCCAATATCTTAAGACATTTTTCAGGAATTTTCAATCCAAAATGTGGTATACTAAGCGTGATAATGAACAAAAAAGGGTAAAGGGTAAAGGAAAAGTATAATGATAAAAGAACAAAGAAAGTATTGCTATGGAGTCTATACACTGATGTTTTTACTGATGTGTATCGTGGCATTTCTGCCATTTTTTACCGAAGGAAAAAGCTTTGTATGGGGAGCAGGAGTAGAAGACGGATTAAGCCAGCATTTTTCAGCATTAGCATATTATGGGGAAGCACTAAGAGAATTTTTCCGTAATCTTCTGGCGGGACACCCAAAACTTGTGATGTGGGATATGAGTCTTGGGTATGGTGCAGATATCCTCTCAACATTGAATTACTATGCGATCGGTGATCCGTTAAACCTCCTCTACGGATTTGTTTCGCCAAAGAATACAGAAACTATGTATAATTTCATGATCGTGTTACGAATGTATCTGGCAGGGATCACGTTTATCATGTATGCAAGAAAAATGAAAAAACGAAGTTATGGAACTGTGATCGGGGCACTGGTCTATGTATTTAGCGGATTTTGCTTTCGACTAGGACTGCGCCATCCATTCTTCATCAATCCGATGATTTATTTTCCGCTGTTATGTCTTGGGATTGAGAAGATCTATCAGAGAGAAAGACCGTATGTATTTATTTTCGCAGTCTGCGTATCAGCAATGAGCAATTATTATTTTTTATATATGCTGACGATATTTGCGGTAATCTATGCGTGGATCCGTTTTTATAAATACACCGAAGAAAACAAGATGAAAAACTTTTGCCTGACAATCTTGAAGTTTGGAATGTATTATACACTTGGAATTGCAATGGCAGCAGTGATCTTACTGCCATCTGTCATAGGATTTCTAGGAAATGGCCGTTACGGCAAAGGGGTTGACTGGAAATCATTGATCGTATACCCAGGGAAATATTATCTGCTGTTTATTGAAAACTTTATTGGATACGGAAATATGGGCAGCAATACGAACGCAGGATATCTGCCGATCGTTGGGATCGTTGTATTATTTACACTGTTTTCACAGCGAATGAAACACAAAAAATACAGAGTAGCATTTATAGCAAGTATCATTGCTCTGATTCTCCCAATCTTTGGATACGCATTTAATGGGTTTTCCTATGCAAACAACCGGTGGGCATTTGCACTGAGCTTTATTGTGGCATTGTTGACAGCAGAAATGTATCCACGTCTGTTTGTGATGTCAAAACGACAGCAGATCGGGATCGGAGCAGGAATCATCATATATACTGTATTTTGTATCATCGTAAATGCATCAGGAGAAGAAATCCTGAAGAATAAAGGGATCATGGCAGCCTGTGGATTAATTGCAGTATTTTATATTCTATTGTTGATCTTTCAAAGACTTGGCTATGATACACAGAAGAGAATTGTGCGAGTGAGCATGGCAATCTTGCTCCTGATATCAGTGGGAGTGCATGGATATTACAGATTCGATCCAAAAGGATATGCTTATACACAGGAATTTATGGATCAGGGACAAGCATATCGAACATTGAAGGAAGATAATATCCGTATGCTGAGTAAGGTAAATGATCCATCTGTTTATCGAGTACATGCAGAGGGATATCGATATAAAAATTATGGACTGATCAACCATTTGAATACGATCAGCGGATATTACAGTATCACAGCAAAATGTGTGACAGATACGATCAAAGGATATGATACGTTGGGAATGCAGTATGCAGATAAATATAAAGGAGTCGATCAAAGACTGGGACTCCTGTCATTAGCTGGCGTAAAATACATAACAGTAGCACATAACAGTCAGGTTGCAAAAGATGTAAGTTCCAAGGGGGATGTACCATACGGAGTTGAGAAACAAAGTAAAAAAGGAAATATCACATTATATAAGAATAAATATGCACTGCCATTTGCATATGCATATGATTCTTATATGACAGAGCAGCAATACGAGCAGTTAAATGGAATCGGCAAGGAACAGGCAATGCTTGCACAGATCGTATTGAATCAGCATCCGGCAGACAAAGAGATTCAACACAACGAACAAAGAAACAATCCTGATATACAGACGATTTCATTGCCAGAGACAAGGATCTCATCTCCAAAAGGGAAGAAATATGCGGATATTACGGTGCCAGTAGAGAAAGACAAGGAAACTTATCTGTATTTTAAAAATCTTGTTTACCATGGAAAGAAAAATGGAGACGATAACTTCATACTGACTGGAAGAAAGGGGACAAAAGGAATCCTTGTGACACAAAACGATGTACAACAGAAAATTCATATTCAAAGCACCTTCAATCCATACTATTTTGGAAGAAAAGATTACATTGTAAAGATCAATCATCAGACAAGCAAGGCAAAAGAAAAAGTAAGATTAAATTTCTTGTCTCCAGGTGAATATGAATTTGATGATATCAGTTTGATCACAGTTCCTAAAAAAGATGTTCTTGTCAGATTAAAGGAACGCAAGGAGAACTCAATGAAACAGATCCAATACGAAGGAAATCATTTCAGGGGAGTCTATCATGCGAAAAAAGACCAGATTCTGTGTGTAACGATTCCATACTCCAAAGGATGGAAAGCAACAGTCAATGGAAATCGCACAAAGATTTATAAGGCAAACGGGATGTTTATGGGGATCATAATGAAAAAAGGAACACAAAGTGTCAAATTATATTATGAAACACCAGGATTAAAAATAGGGGCATGCATTAGTTTGGGGGCATGGATCGGACTGGGAATATATGGAGTGTACCTTGAAAAATACAGAAAAAAGCTGTTAAATCAATGTTAAAATTGGAAGAGATACTGGTAAAAATACAAAAAACATGATAGAATAGCCCTTAGACAAATGTTACAAAAATGTTAAAAGAGTGGGAGGAACTATGAAAAACGTAAAGAAAATGATGCAGGCAGGATTAAAGAAATTCACAGTGATCACTATCTTAGGTGTATTTCTTATGACAAGCCTGATTCCAGTATCCGCAGCAACGAAAGTATCAAAGATCAAATGGTCAGCATATAGAAAGACAATGTATGTTGGTAATGCACAGAGATTTGCAGTGAAGATCACACCAGCCAAAGCATCCAAAGCGAAGCTTGGATGGAAAACAAGTAATAAGAAGATTGCCAAAGTCAGTACAAAAGGAGTTGTCACACCTGTCAAAGCAGGAAAAGCAACGATCACATGTTACGTGAAATCACAAAAATCAAAGAAAGTAACATGCAAAGTCACAGTAAAGAAACAGAAAGTGACAGCGATCACATTTGCAAAAGCAAGCATAGCCGTACAGAAAGGGAAAAAGGTCAGCAATCCAGCAATCGTAACACCAACTTACGCAGCAAATAAAAAGGTAACATACAAATCTTCCAACACAAGCGTGGCAACAGTCAGCACAAGTGGAGTTGTAACAGGAAAGAAAGTCGGAACAGCAACGATTACAGCAACAGCAGCCGATGGATCAAAGAAGAAAAACAGTTACAAAGTAACTGTTGTAACACCGATCACAAAAAACAGTGCCAAGTTTATCGCACACCGCGGATTAAGTGCCGAAGCACCAGAGAATACGATCAAAGCCTATGAATTAGCAGGTGGAGCAGGATTCTGGGGAGCAGAAACAGATGTCCGTATGACAAAAGACAAGAAATTCATTCTGCAGCACGACCTGACATTCAAGAGATTATGCGGAGTTGATAAGAAACCAGAAGATATGACATTATCAGAGATCCAGAAACTGACGATCAAATCTGGAAATAACGTTTCAAAATATAAGAATGTAAAATCAGCAACAACAGTTGCAACATTAGAAGATTATTTAACAACATGCAAGAAGTACAACATGGTACCAGTTATCGAGATCAAGATGGAATTCGTAGAATACGGAAATGAAACAACCAATGATTCTCGAATGCAGGCAGTGACAAAGAACAACATGGAAGATCTGTATGCATTAACAAATCAGATCATGGGGAATAAAGAATACATGTTTATTGCCTATGACTTTTGGACTGTTAAGAAAATGGGAGAAGTATTAAGGGAAAATAAAACAACATCAACAAATGTAAAATTACAGCATGTAACAAACCATCCAGAACAAGGTTTTATTAATTATTATAAAAACTGTGGAATTGAATTGGATGCAAATTGCGATAATATCACGACAGCAGATATTAGAGCATTTAAAGATGCTGGAATAGGAGTTGGACTTTGGACTGTGGACGATACAGAAAGAGTCGCAGATTATATTGCACAGAAAGTGGATTATATTACAACGAATACAAAGTTTTGGTAAGAATAGAAAACACAAGAAAAGAGGCAGCAGATGAAGATGTTTGTTGTCTCTTTTTGGGTGTTATAAATTTGTGGCGAAAACCCACACACTTGCGTGTGGGATGAAAGCTACATTTCACTTGACATATACATAGATCAAATATATAATCTGTATATTAAAATATAGAAAGAAAACAGACCATGAGTAAGAGCAACTATGATATAAACACGCATACAACAACACAAAATAATGCTGCACAATATCATTCAAGTCGTGGAGGAAAAAATAATGGCACGAACTAAAAGTGACAATGTACAAATAAATATTTCCATTCCTACTGGATGGAAAACAGAACTTGAAAATCTTGCTCGTATCTATTCTGTTGAAGAAGGAAAAACTATCACTTTTCTTGACTTGATGCGTAGAGGTATTCAGGAAAAATATCAATTAGGAGAAAAAGACAGTGAGTGAGGAACAATATCATAGTGCTTCACATTGTAAATATTTGATACAGTATCATATCATTTGGTGTCCAAAGTTCAGATTTTCAGCATTGCAAAGAAATGTCGATATCATTCTTAAACAGATATTACAGAAAATTTGTAATGATTATAAATACAAGATCAAAGCACTCGAAGTGATGCCAGATCATATACATATTTTCATAGATGTTCCGCAGACAGTTGCTCCTTGTGATGTTGTAAGAACTCTAAAAAGTATCAGTGCTATCGAATTATTTAAAGTATTTCCAAAATTAAAACAGTTCTATGCGAAATGCGGAGTATTATGGTCAAGAGGATACTTTGTATCTACTGTCGGACATATAAGCGAAGCTACAGTAATTAAGTATATTGAGGAGCAGAAAAATGATAAGTGATAAAGAATATAAAAAACTTTTAAAACAATTTCATAAACTTTCTGACAGGCATATCTTGGTTGTAGAAACCGATATGCCATCTTCTGATGTACAAAAGGTCGTGATTCTTTCTGATAAGATCAGAAAAGCAGGTAATGAGCTTGTTGGTCTTATGAGAAAGAATTATGACCAACTTATGCGTACTAAAAAATATCGCAAGTTGCTAAAACTCTATGGTTCTACCAAAGATAAAAAGAAACACAGAGATTTAGCAAATCAGCTCAATGAAATGCAAAAACAATACAATGTCACATGGGATCATTGTAGAAACGCTATGATACATATAGGTAAGAAATATAGTATTGATGCCGTATTTGCCCTTACAAAAGCTGAAGATATATGGCGTGGTATTGAAAAATGTCTTTATAACAATGGTAAAACTATTCATTTTTCTAAATATGGTGAGTTGCCTTGTATCAGGGCAAAACAGATAAATCGTGGCATTTCAATGTCTGTTAAAGATAATGGATTAAAATTCAAATTAAAGGGAAATGTATTTGGGATACAGGTTAAAGATAGATTTCAAACAGATGAAGTTTGTGCGGTTTTAGAATATTTATCAAGATCAGAGATCATAAATGATAAAGCAATAAATAAATTTTTAGATAAAGCATACTGTATTGATACATACAGACCTTGCTATGCTACTCTTGTACCTAAATTTATTCGTGGAAAATATAGGGTGTATTTGCATCTTACTATTGAAGGTAAGGCGAAACCTAAATATGATAGGTTTGGTAATCCAAGACATAAGTTTGGCAAAGGTATTATAGGTGCAGATATTGGTACACAGACTGTTGCGTATACATCAAATACTGAGGTGGGCTTGAAAAATCTTTCAGAGCGTGGTAACAGTATTCAGACTTCTGAAAGAAGAGAACGCCTGCTTTACCGTGCGATGGACAGGTCAAGACGTGCAATTGATCCGCAAAACTATAATGATGATGGTACTGTTAAAAAAGGCCGCAAAACTTGGAAATATTCTAATCATTATAAAAAGCTAAAAGCTAAACACTCTGAACTATGTCGTATCAATGCTATAAACAGACAGCTTGCAATAAATGAAGACGCTAACCATTTAAGAAGTCTTGGAGATGTATTTATCACGGAACCTAAAAATGCAAGTAAACTTATGAAACGAACTAAAGATACTACGGTCAATAGTAAAGGTAAGTTTCATAAGAAAAAGCGTTTTGGAAAATCCATAAAGAACAGATGTCCTTCTGGGTTTCAAACTACTGTAGAGCGGAAATTTAAGGTATCAGGTGGTATATATATTGAAGTACCTAATAATTACAGAGCAAGTCAATATGACCATACAGCAGATGATTATATCAAGAAAAAGCTGTCTGATAGAATATATAAACTTACTGACGGAACATTGGTACAAAGAGATTGGTATTCATCATTCTTATTATACTGTTACGATTACAGAACTAAAGATATAGATAAAAACAAATGTATTTCTGAATTTGATAAGTGTTACAACAAAGAAAAAGCTCTGATCGAATGGATCAAGGCTAACAAGATCAAAATATTAAATAGCGGAATTAAGATAGCGTAAAACATATTTAGGGAGATTGACTATACTTCCTTACGAAAGTAGAAATTTACCGTCAATGTGGTCGTTGGACTGCTTGGTAATGAAAGCTCTGATTCAAATAGACTTACACTTGTAACTCCAAAGTCTGAAAATGATGTACGATTACAAGCTACACTTGATAATCAGAACCCCACGGGCTTGCCCGTGGGAGTAGTCAGGGTTTGTGGTATAATAAAAGGAAAACTGTGCCTGTAAATATCATCTGTAACAGAGACAGACATTATAATAACTTTGGGATGATCCGCAACGTTAATACTCTGCAAATAGAAAAATCATCTCCAATTTTTGACACAGGGACATCAGCATTTGCAGGAATCAGCGAAAACAAGATCAAAACATTGCTACTCAATGAATCAAAACCATTCTGTAAATATCATGAAGAACAGATTGCTTTGATCCAGAATATAGAGCGGTATGAATTCCAAAAGCTGACAGGACTTGAGGAAGAATTTAATGAATTATTACAACAATCACCATTTATCACAATATCAAGAAGAGATAAATTAGTCACATGGCTAGGAGAACGAATCAGAATGCTCTGCGAAAGCAAAATGGACACAGAAAGAGTCTTTCAGATCGTGAAGACAGCAAAAGAATACCAGAAAAGAAAGTAAGATGAAAAGAAAAGTTACAGAAATGTAGTAATTATGTTATATATATGTTAAAATAAAGAATATATGCCAAGGAGACAGGCAGAAAATATAGAGAAAAAGAATCAAAAGGAGAGAAGGGTTATGAGCCAGAAGGAAAGAGTCGATTTGATCGAGGTAGATTTATTGGATATGTGTAAATATATTCTGTCAAAGTGGGTGTTTATTTTGATAGGAATGGTAGTATTCTCTGGAGCTGGATTTGGGTATGCGAAGGTGAAGAGTGTGACAGAGTATAGCTCTAAGATGCAGGTATATGTTACTGTGCCTAAGACTTCTGATAAGGTGTTGATCAGGGACAATGCTGGGGATCTGGCGTATGATTATCAGAAATTAATTAAAGCTGATCTGATTGTGAATGAAATTGCGAAGAAAACGAAAATTGCAAAAGATGATGTAAAAGATGCAATTTCAGCAGAAGTTGTGGATGGAACAAGATTGCTTGAGATTAAGATAAAATCAGATGATAAGGATGATGTAAAGAAGATTTCAGAAGAAGTTTTGCCAGTATTTCAGAAAGTAGTACAGAAAGATTTGGGAAGAAATAAACTAGTAATCGCAGATCAGCCATCTAAGATAAAGGCAGAACAGACAGTTAGCACAAAGAAATTTTTAGCTGTAGGTGCAGTCGGTGGATTTGTAGTTGTAGCAGGAGTATTTTTTGTGCTCTATCTTGTAGATTTAACAAAGAAAGCAAAAAGAAATTAGGATTAATAAAACAAAGGAACAAAGAGTATGGGAGTAAAACGTTCACAGATACAAAATCTGATTATATATATAGGTGATGTGTTTGGAATTACAATTGGATATTTTTTAATGTCACATATTAGGTTTTATCCAGATATCTATGGGGTATGGGCGCAAGACAATCGAGTGATTTATCGTTGGTTAGTTGCTATTTTTGTATTAACGATCGTGTATTTGGGAATTGATCCAAATCAGAATTTTTTTAAAAGAAAATTTTGGAAAGAATTTTGGGCAAATTTCAAAACCAACTTGATCACAGCTGCATTGATGGCGACAGTTGCTTATTTGATTGATGATGCAAGAGATTATTCAAGATTTATTTATCTTACAACTATGATATTTAGTTTTTGGTGGATGCAGATATCACATATGATTTATCGATGGTATATTTTAAAGTATCGACCATATAATTCAATTACAAGAAAGATGTTGATTGTAACAACATCAGATCGAATGGATGAAGTGGTAAGAAGTATCATCAAGGAAAAGACATGGAATCTATGGGTAACAGGGATTATCATTACAGACAAAGATTTGACAGGACAGCAAGTTATGGATATTCCAATTGTTGCAAATAGGAATACAATGCTTCAATATGCAATCAGAGAGGTAGTAGACGAAGTGTTTATTCTGATTCCAGAAGAGCCAGATGAACAGATTCAGAAATTAGTGCAACAATTTGAGGAGATGGGAATTACAGTTGATTTAAATATCAATTTATATGAATTAGATGTAGAAAGTGGAAGTAAGTATCTTAATCGAATTGGTAAATATCCAACAATCACATTTGCACAAAGAGAGATTCCATTACACATGATTGTACTGAAACGTTTGATGGATATTCTGGGAGGAATCGTTGGATTACTGATTACAGCAGTTGTAACGATTGTCTTAGGACCAATGATTAAATTAGAATCGCCAGGGCCACTATTCTTTTCACAGAAGAGAGTTGGGCGAAATGGGCGCATTTTTAAGATTTATAAGTTCCGATCTATGTACGCAGATGCAGAAGAAAGAAAAAAAGAATTGATGGAACAAAATGAGATGGATGGTCTGATGTTTAAGATGACAGATGATCCAAGAATTACAAAGATTGGGAAGTTTATTCGTAAGACAAGCTTGGATGAATTGCCGCAGTTTTGGAATGTACTAAAAGGTGATATGAGTCTTGTTGGTACAAGACCACCAACAGTGGACGAATTTGAACAATATGAAGGATATCACAAACGTCGACTGAGCATGACACCAGGATTGACTGGGGTGTGGCAGGTAAGTGGTCGTAGTGATATTACGGACTTTGAAGAAATTGTTTCTATGGATGTAGAATATATTAAGAACTGGTCGTTGAAGAGAGATATTGAGATTATATTGAAGACGGTTCAGGTTGTGTTACATAGTGATGGAGCAAGATAAGATTATAATATAAGATGAGGTTAGGTAGAAGATGAGTTCTGAAAAAAAACAGGTATTTATAATAGGATCTAAGGGAATTCCTGCTCAGTATGGTGGATTTGAAACATTTGTTGAGAAATTAACTGAGTATCAGAAAGATAATGCAATACAATATTATGTAGCATGTATGAATGCAGAAAAAAAACGATTTGTACACAATGGAGCGAAATGCTTTAATGTTGCAGTGCCTAATATTGGAGCAGCAAAGGCTGTTTATTATGATATTGCAGCATTAAAATGGTGTATTGGATATATTAAAAAACACCATATTAAGAATGCGATTATTTATGTATTGGCGTGTAGAATAGGTCCGTTCATAGGGCATTATAAAAAGCAAATGGACAAATTAGGAATTGAACTATACATTAATCCGGATGGTCATGAATGGTTAAGAGCAAAATGGAATGGACTAATAAAAAAATATTGGAAAATTTCAGAAAAACTTATGGTTAAATATGCAGATTTATTAGTATGTGATTCAGTAAATATTGAAAAATATATTCAGAAAGAATATAAACAATATCATCCTAATACAACTTTTATTGCATATGGTGCAGACGTAACGAAATCAAAATTAAAGGATGAAGATGAAAAGCTTATTAATTGGTATCAGAAGTTTAATGTAAGGCCAAAAGAATTTTATTTAGTAGTTGGACGTTTTGTTCCTGAAAACAATTATGAAACGATGATACGCGAATTTATGAACTCAGATACAAAAAAAGACTTTGTATTGATCACAAATGTAGAAGAAAATAAATTTTACGAAGAATTACGTGAAAAAACAGGTTTTGAAAAAGATAAGAGAATTAAATTTGTTGGTACTGTTTATGATCAGGAATTGTTAAAGAAAATCAGAGAGGATGCATATGGATATCTTCATGGACATGAAGTGGGTGGAACTAATCCTAGTTTATTAGAGGCATTAGGAAGTACACAACTAAATTTACTGTTAGATGTTGGATTTAATAGGGAAGTTGCAGAAGATGGAGCTATGTATTGGAAAAAAGATAAGAATTCATTATCAACCACTCTATCAAATGCAGATCACATGACACAAGAGCAACTTAAAGGATTTGAAGAAAAAGCTAAAAAGTGCATTATAGAAAGATATACATGGGAAAACATCAGAGATAAATATGAAAAAATATTTTTGTAAATAGGTGATGAAATAAAAGAAGGAGTTTTTAGCAATGGTGATTATGCATTATTTCTTAGGATTTCCTCCGTATAGAAGTGGAGGATTAACTAGATATTGTATGGATTTGATGGATATACAAAGGAAAAAAGGAGATAGTGTAATAGCACTGTGGCCAGGAGAAATTTCATTTATATCAAAAAAAACTCAAATAAAGAAGCGAAAAAATATAAAGGGTATTATTAATTATGAATTGAGCAATCCATTGCCAGTGCCCTTAGATGAAGGGATTGAAGATATCAAGGCATATACCAGATGCTGTGATTTTAGTGTATATGAAACTTTTCTGAAAAAGATAAAGCCAGATGTTGTACATATTCATACATTAATGGGAATACACAAAGAATTTTTTGATGTGACAAAAAAATTAAAAATTAAAACGATGTTTACATCGCATGATTATTTTGGAATTTGTCCTAAAGTTACTTTGTATAAACAAGGAAATGTATGTACAGAAGATCACGGGTGTATGGATTGTATACAATGTAATAGTACAGCACTGTCTTTGAAAAAGATTCAAATTATGCAATCTGGATTATATAGAAATTTAAAAGACTCATTTCTACTAAAAAAAATAAGAAAAAATCATAGAAAAAATTTTTTTGATGAGGAAATAGTGAATATAAATTCCGCAAGTACAGAAGATGAACAGAAGAAGGCAAACGAGTATAAAAAATTAAGAAATTATTACATCAAAATGTTTCAAAAAATAGATCTTATTCACTTTAATTCTTCGATTACAAAATCAATATACGAAGACTACTTTGAATTGCCTGAAAACAAAGTGGTAACAATATCTCATAAAAATATTAGAACCAGACATAAAAGCGTGGAGAACAAAAAAAGTAATAAATTAAGAATTACCTGTTTAGCACCGGCCCGTCCATTTAAAGGTTATAATGTATTGATAAAAGCTTTGGATGAATTGTGGGATTCAGGGAAATGCAATTTTATGCTGAAGATGTTTAATACGGTGCCAGATGAACGAAAATATCTAAAAGTAGTAGAAAATGGATTTACACAATCTGATTTACCAGAAATAATGTCTAATACAGATGTATTGGTAGCACCGAGCATATGGTATGAAACATTTGGTTTTACAGTACTAGAGGCATTAAGCTTTGGAATTCCGGTTATTGTAAGCGACCATGTTGGAGCAAAAGATATAGTTGGGAATGCTGGAATCATTGTGAAAGCAGGAGACATAAGTGAATTGAAAAATGTGATAGAAGCATTGATAAATGATCCAGATAACCTTTCTAAATTGAAAGATAATGCCAAAAAAAAAGAAGTAAAGACATGGAAGCAGTTTGTGGATGAAAATTATGAATTATATCATAAATTGATAGGATAAATATTATGAAATTAATTGATAAATTACTGGTTATTGCAGGAAAAAAAGATTTTAAAATAGATGATAAAATAAGTACAGGCTATATATTAAGAATGTGTTGGAAGTATGGCTGGATGATGATTCGAGGAAAAATATTTTCTTTTGGACGTCATAATATAAGTAACAGTGTTTTTGTTGGAAAGCGTGTAAAAACATTAGAAAAAAGATATTTGCATATGGGAAATCAATGTAAACTACATGATAATGTTTATGTTGATGCTCTTTCACGAGATGGAGTAAGATTAGGTGATAGAGTGATATTAGGACGTGGAACAAGAATTGAATGTACTGGAAGTTTAAAGTATGTTGGAAAAGGAGTCATGATAGGAAATGATACTACATTTGGAAATGACTGCTTTTTCGGTGCGGCTGGAGGAATTAAGATAGGAAATGATGTAGTAGCTGGACAGTTTATCAGATTTCATTCCGAAAATCATAATTATGAAGATATGGATACTTTAATAAAAGATCAGGGTGTAAACCATAAGGGAATAATAGTAGGAGACAATTGTTGGATTGGATCCGGTGTTGTTTTTTTAGATGGTGCTAGTATTGCAAATGGATGTGTAGTAGCTGCAAATGCAGTGATTACGAAACAGTTTCCAGAAAACAGTATTATTGGAGGAGTTCCAGCAAAGATAATTGGGTATAGAGATAAAAAGTAGGAGCTAGAGATTTATGGTTAGTATTATTGTTCCAGTATACAATACAGAAAAATATTTGAAAGACTGTTTGGAGTCATTAGTTAAGCAAACATATGATAAGATAGAAATTATTTTAGTAGATGACGGATCTACTGATTCATCAGGTAAAATCTGTGATAAGTGGGCTAAAATAGATGACAGGATTCATGTTTATCATAAAAAAAATGAAGGGGTATCAAGAGCAAGAAATTATGGAATTCAGCGAGCAAAAGGAGAAAAATTAGTATTTATTGATTCGGACGATATGTTAACTCTTAATGCTATAGAGTGTATGGTAGAGGTATTATTAAAACAAAATGTAGAGCTTGTAGCATGTCAATATCAGAGTGATAAATATAATAAAAAAGTTGAAAAAGAAACTCTCAAAATTGAAAAAGTTTCCAGACAGTCATATTTGGAAGAATTGATGATACCTAATAAAAATATAGCAGCATTTGTATATAATAGGTTGTATTTAAAAAGAATAATACTGGAAAATGATATTAGATTTAATGAAAATGTAAAGGTTTGTGAAGATACCTTGTTTAATTATGAATATGCAAATGCAATCAATAGCATAGCATTTATAAATAATCCATTATATTATTATCGGATTAATTCGGATAGTACGATGTTTCAAAAGAAGATGAATCCAGGGAAATTAACAGCGAATATAGTATTTGATAAGATGTTAAAGGAAACAGTGAATGACGATGAAAAAAAGATAATATCAATAGGGTGTATTGCATATAATGTAATTTTGTTGATGCAAATGTACAAGTACAAATGGAAAGATAGAGATGATTATGTGATCATCAAAAATCATTTGAAACTGTATCCAATAGAGTTTATGAAATCCAGGATTAGATTAAAATATAAGATAGGATATCTTATTTTGAGAATTATGCCAAAACCAAGAGGGTAAGATATGGGAAAAAAGATTACAGTTATCGTGCCAGTATATAATACAAAAAAATTTTTGACACGATGTGTTAACAGTATTTTAAAGCAAAGTTATGAAAATTTAGAAGTGATAATTATAGATGATGGATCTACAGATGGGTCAGCACAGGTGTGTGATGAATTATCAAAGTCAGATAAAAGGGTGAGAGTAATTCATCAAAAAAATAAAGGAATTGCAACTACAAGAAATATTGGAATAGAAAATGCAACGGGATATTATATTTCGTTTGTCGATTCAGATGATTATCTGGAAAAAGATTTATATAAAAATCTTATAGAGAATAATGAATCAGAAAGCAATATATTAATATTTGATTATGAAATTTGTGATGTGAATGGGAAATTGGTTCACAATCCATTATTAGCTAATGAGAATAATTTAGAAAAAAGACGGCAATTTTATTCAAACGAAAAACTTCTTCATTTAATATGGAATGAAAAATTGTTTTGTTATTTGTGGAGTATGTTAATTCCTAAAAAATTATTTGAAAATGTTCGTTTTCCAGATGGTAGATTATATGAAGATGAAGCTGTTTTTTATAAAATATTTATGGTAAGTGATGGTGCAGAATATATTCCATACAAAGGATATCATTATGTTCAACATAACAGCTCAATTACAAAGACATTGAGAAATAAAGACATGTGGGATCGAGTAGAAACATATCAAGAGGCAGAAGATTATATTGCACAATTACCAGATGAGTTGAAAGTCGATTTTAAAAAACACAAAGAAAGTATCTTATTAATGTGTTATTGTACATTGGCAAAATTAGAAAAAAATTCAAAAAAAATGAAAAAATTGAGGCAAGAAATATTAAAAGATAAAGATTATTTAACATCGGATGAAAAAGTGAAAAGAATACTATTAGAGTTAAATTTTCTACATATAATATTTAATTTAAAAGGGAAAATGGAGAAAAAAAGATGATTACATGTATTAATGAAATCGTTATGGATGAGAATAATAATTTTACAGCCTTAGGTAAGGCAAGGGCAGATATACAGACGACTTTGGATAAAGCAAATTATAATATCTTGGATTTAAATGTACATCGTTTAAAAAGTGAAAAAAATATTTTAAAAAAATTATCAAATCATTATAACATGTCAAAAGAATGGATAAAAAAATGTAGTGTATTATCTGAAAATCAGTTCGCATTAGTACAATTTCCTCCAATAGTCAATTATTTATTTTTGAAGCATACATTTAAAGTTTTAAAAAGAAAGAAAATAAAATTAGTGGCGGTGATTCATGATCTGGAAACAATGAGATATGCATTGGTAGATGATATTCCGACCAGAATGAAATTAATGTATCAAATGCAAGAAATACCAGCATTAAAACAATTTGATTTTATCATAGTGCATAATGAGAAAATGAAATCTTTTCTAAAAACGAAGGGAATTGATGAGTCTAAAATGATATCACTTGGAATTTTTGATTATTTAATTCCTAGTTTTGACGAAAATAAGACAATACCAGTTGAGGATCGTAAAAATAGTGTTATTATTGCAGGAAATCTTTCAAGAGAGAAATCAGAATATATATACCATTTACCAACAGATGTAAAATTTGATTTATACGGAATGCATTATGAAGATGAGGGATTAGATAATATCTTTTATCATGGAGCTTTTCCAGCGGATGAATTACCTTTAAAATTAAATGGTAAATTTGGTCTGGTATGGGATGGTTATTCGGCAGATGGATGTCAGGGAACATTTGGACAATATTTGAAATTAAATAATCCACATAAAACATCACTATATTTAGCATCAGGTATACCGGTAATTATATGGAAGGAAGCGGCATTAGCCTCATTTATTGTTGAAAATAATTTGGGATTTGCAGTAGATAAGCTATCAGAGATAAATGAAAAATTATCGCAGATTTCAGATGAACAGTATAAAATTATGGCAAATAATGTAAAAGGGATTTCTGCGAAGCTTAGAAATGGAGAATATATAAAGACAGCTTTAAAGTGCATTGAAAGATAAAGAGAGAAGAAATGAAGGTAAAATTTTCAGAAGTTTTGTTTTTTATAGGAATGATAGCAATTATGCTTGGAAATCTGTTTATGATAACAGAATATCCATTTGTTTATCCTGGAATTGCTACAATTTTAAAATTAATTAGATATTTAGGCTATATGGTTATAGTAGTTAAGATACTATATGATATATTTTATTTGGAAGATATTATAAAAACAGTGTTGTTTATTATTTTTATGGTATTGAGCGTATGTGTATCCAAAGATAAAGAATTATTGTTTATTGGATTGATGATTGTAGGAGCACGTGGTATTGAATTAGAGAAGATATTAAAATGTTTATGTACTTTGCAAGTAATCGTTGTTGTTTGTACTTTGTTGGGATGTGCTGTTCATATTATTCCGGATGTTGTTTTTGATTTAGACAATAGAATTCGTCATACTGTCGGATTTTATTATGTTTCGTATCTACCACATATATATACAATGTTTGTGATTGCGTGGTTATATTTAAAGAGATATACTATAAAATATTATGAATATATAATGATCATTGTAGGGAATTTACTGATTTATAAAATATCAGCAACGAGAGTAGATTTTGGTATAATCTTTTTAATAATATTACTTCATTTTATGGTTTCAAAAGGAATTGTTGTAAAGCAATTGAAATCAGTTATTAAGTTTATATTAAAAAATAGTACATTATTGTGTGCAGGATGTATGTTAATATTGACGGTTGTATATAATGATGCATTAAGAATTTTGGACAAACTATTATCTAATCGATTACATTTGGGACATCATGCAATCAAAAAATATGGTATACATATTTTAGGTCAAAAAATAACGTGGTTAGGATATAATTTTGAAAATGCAGGAAAATTAAAGGGCGATTATCAAGTGGTGGATTCATCATATATTCATGCAATTATTAATTATGGACTAATTGTGTTTGTGATTTTTATTATATTATTAACGCTAGTGGAGCATAAGGCAGTTATAGAAAAAAATTATTTTTTAGCGGTTTCATTAATGGTGTGTTCTTTGGCATGGATGATTGATCCATTATGGTTGGATTTAGCGTTTAATCCGTTTATATTTTTAACTGCGGATTGTTTTGAAAAAAATTTTACAGGTTATTTTAGAAAGAGTATATGTAAATCATGAAAATTAAATCAGTAAAATTCAATTTTATAATGAATTTCATACTAACAGCATCAAATTTTATTTTTCCATTGATCACATTTCCATATGTTTCAAGGGTTTTGGGAGCGTCTGGAACAGGAAAGGTTTCATTTGCCATTTCTGTGGTAAGCTATTTTACCATGGTTGCAGCATTAGGAGTTCCGACCTATGGAATTCGTGCGGCAGCGAAAGCACGAGATGATCAGGAAAAACTTAATAGAACAACACAGGAAATTTTAATCATTCATTTATTTATGATGATTCTTGTTTCTATTGCGTATATTATGGCAATTTTATTCGTTCCAAGATTTCAGTCTGATAGAATACTATTTCTTGTGGTAGGGGTATCTATTCTGTTAGATCCTTTAGGAGTTAATTGGTTATATCAAGGATTGGAACAATATGGATATATTGCAAAACGCTCAATTTTTCTGAAATTTGTGGGTGTTATTTTGATGTTTATGTTTATACATAGTCCAGATGATTATGTTTTTTACGGTGTGACATCAATTTTGGCGTCTGCAGGATCCAATGTTTTGAACTTTATAAATCTAAGAAAATATGTATCATTAAAACCAGTTGGAGATTACAACATAAAACAGCATTTGAAACCAATATTAATTCTATTTGCACAGGTAGTAGCAGTTAATATTTATACAAATCTTGATAATGTAATGCTTGGATTTATGAAAACAGATTTAGATGTAGGGTTATATGCAGCAGCGGTAAAGGTAAAAACAATTTTGACAAGTCTGGTAACATCATTAGGTGCAGTTTTATTGCCAAGACTTTCTTATTACATTATGGAAGGAAGAAAAGAAGAGTTTCAGGCACTTATAAAAAAAGCGTATAATTTTGTTATTGTAATTGCATTTCCATTAATGCTATTTACAATTTTTTATGCAAAAGACTGTTTGATCTTTCTTTCAGGAAATGAATTTATTGGAGCAACACTTGCGATGCAGATCATAGCACCTACAATTGTATTGATTGGGTTATCTAACTTATTAGGGATTCAAGTGCTGACGCCATTGAATAGAGAAAAGCAATTGGTTTATTCTGTTGTAGCAGGTGCAGTGGCAGATTTGATTTTAAATATGGTTTTTATACCTGAAATGGGAGCAGCAGGTGCGGCACTTGGTACATTAGTAGCGGAAGCAGTCGTGTTGATGGTACAGATTTTATACTTGAAAGATCTGTTTTTTAAAATTGCTAAGCAAGTTCAATATGGGAAAATTGTGTTAGCATTGATATTGGCAAGTGTTATTTCTATAAGATGTAGCAATATTGTAGATATGGTATTTTTAAAATTGCTCATTGCAGGAATGAGCTTTTTTGGAATTTATGGACTAATCTTGCTATTAACAAAAGAGAATTTTATTAATAGTTATGTACTAGAGGGGATACTAAAGAATAAAGTTTTTCATAGGAAAGGAAAGTAAGAAATGAAAAAATATGATTACCTGATTGTAGGTTCTGGATTATATGGAGCCGTATTTGCACAGCAGGCACAAAAAAAAGGAAAGAAAGTCTTAGTAATTGACAAGAGACCTAATATTGCAGGAAATGTCTATACAGAAGACATCGAAAAGATTCATGTTCATAAATACGGAGCACATATCTTCCATACAAATAATAAAAAAGTATGGAATTATATCACACAGTTTGCCGAGTTTAATCGATTTACAAACTCACCAGTAGCAAATTACAAGGGAGAATTATATTCTCTACCATTTAATATGTATACATTTAACAAGATGTGGGGAGTTGTGACACCACAGGAAGCAGCAGATAAGATTGAACAGCAGAAAAAAGAAGCAGGGATCATAGAGCCAAAGAATCTGGAAGAGCAGGCAATCAGTTTAGTAGGAACAGATATTTACGAGAAACTGATCAAGGGATATACAGAAAAACAATGGGGAAGACCTTGTACAGAACTTCCATCTTTTATTATTAAGCGATTACCAGTACGTTTAACGTTTGATAATAACTATTTTAATGCACTTTATCAGGGAATCCCAATTGGTGGATATACAAAGATGGTAGCAAATATGTTAGGGGATGTGGAAGTTCGTTTAAATACAGATTATTTTGAACACAAAGAAGAACTAGATGCATTAGCAGAGAAAGTCATCTATACAGGTCCGATTGATGCTTACTTTGATTATAAGTTAGGTACATTGGAATATCGTTCTGTAAGATTTGAAACAGAATTACTTGATCAGCCAAACTTCCAGGGAAATGCAGCAGTGAATTATACAGATGCCAAGACTCCATGGACAAGAATTATTGAACATAAATGGTTCGAATTTGGAAAAGATGAAGAAGGAAATGATCTGGAAAAGACAGTGATCAGCCGTGAATATAGTTCAGAGTGGAAATTAGGAGATGAACCATATTATCCAGTCAATGACGAGAAAAATGGAAAATTATATGAAAAATACAAGAAATTAGCAAAGAAGGAAGGAAATGTTATCTTTGGTGGAAGACTTGGAGAATACAAATATTATGATATGGATTCAGTGATTGCTGCGGCATTAGAGATGTGTGAGAAAGAATTAGTGTAGATTATGAAAGCATGAAAAAGCAGCTAATAAAGTATGCAGAATATACTTAATGGGAGATTCTACAGTATCGTGAAGAGATAACGATTATATAAATGGATGTGGAAAAAGAGAAAATAGATTTGCTCCGAGCAATGGAGATAGAATTTCATCAGATTTATGGATAGAAATGATTCAGAATGGAAATAAAGAACATTCACTTGTTAAGTCTTATATTGAAAAGTCGAGATTTTATTGATATGATGAAGTTTTTTGAAAATAAATGATTAGGGTGTCAAAAGACACGTTAATTAATATATGATTTTATTTGTACCTTGAAAATTTAACACGAATTGCGTTTGAGTTTTGCCTTAGACTTGTGGACTAACGATATTGCAGATGACTTCCTTGGTTGTTTTTATGCCGTTTCGATTTTTGGAGCACAATTATCCAAGCTATTGATATAACCCAATAGCTTTTGAAAATCCAATGCTGCTATTTTAAATCCAAAATGAAATCTGGTTCGATTTTTACCATGTGTTGGAATTTTATCTACATGATATCTTCTTCGCAGAAGAGAAGGAATTGCTTCCACTCCGTTTCTAAAACGAGCGTACTTACTGAATTCCTCAGTTTTCATGTATTGTAGTTGTTTGGCTCTTCCTACAGATTTCTAAGATACTTCCTTGAGAACACCCTTGTTTTCAGAAAGCGTGGTTGACACCAGTCTTTATACGGACATGAACTGCATTTCTCTGTTTTGAAGTATGCTACGGAACGGTCATTTCCAGCGTTATAGTTACACTCCGATTATAATATCAAAGGTCAGTGACCTTTTGACACCCTAATTAAATAAATTAAAAAATCTGAATATAACGGTATTCAAAAGAAAGTTGAGAATTCATTTTACACGAGTGATGTTCAAGAGTTTCTTCAGTGCATGTGTGAATTAATAGTTATTTATTATCTTTTGAGAAGATATTCTGGGAATAATTCTAATTACGAACCTAAGTTATGTGGTGGGGATAATCCGGAATGCAATTTTATCATAGATAATATTTGCGTTAATGTAGAAGTTAAAACTCCTAATTATTCAAAGAGGATAGTACAAGAGCAAGCGGAAAGTTTAAAAATTTTTCTAGCGGAAAGAATTAAAAAACATAAAGAAATTGTTCAAGAGCTTGGTAACATAATAAATGAATGATTACAGGAGATGATATTTTAGAATTATTAAAGTATGGTGAAAGAATATCTTTAGAATGTAAAGATTCACGCAATGAAATTTCAAAATTTGTAGGGGAAATATATTCAGCATTTGCTAATACATGTGGAGGAGTTATACTGTTAGGGATAGAAGAACACATGTCAGAATTAAATATGGAAAAAAGATTTTCATTTACAGATATAAAGAAACCTGAAACCAGATTAAAAGAGTTTTGGGATACTATTAATAGCAATAAAGTTAGTGCAAATATTTTATTAGATGATAATGTGGGATATTGTGATGTGAATGGTCACACTGTGATTTGGATAGAAGTACCCCAAGCAGATTATAAGTATAAGCCTGTGTATATTAATGAAAACCCATTAAAAGGAAGTTATAAACGAAATCATGAAAGAGATTATCATTGTACAGAGGAAGAAGTAAAGGCAATGTTTATAGATGCTTCAGATTCTGGAATAGATGGTAGTCTTTTAGAAGGGTTTACAATGGAAGATGTTGATTTAAATACATTGAAAGCGTACCGTATTGAATATGAACATCATAACCCTGAACATGTATGGAATAATATAGAAGATAAAGAATTTTTGAGAAATTTAGGAGCGTATACAGTAGATAGATCAACCAAACGAGAAGGATTAACTGCAGCAGGATTATTAATGTTTGGAAAAGAGTTAGCAATTAGGGAACGTTTTGATAATATTCGCATGGATTACTTAGATAAAACCAATGTTACACCCAATACACGTTGGAGTGATAGATTAACTTATGATGGAAGTTGGGAAAATAATCTATATAAGTTTATTAAACGAATTCTTCCAAAGTTAGTAAGTGATTTAAAACGACCGTTTCAATTAGATGGTATGGTTCGTGTTGATGATACAGCAGTTCATAAGGCTGTTAGAGAAGCTGCAGTTAATATGATTATACATGCAGATTATCATAGTACAGGAGTTTTAAAGGTTGAAAAAAATGATGATGTTTTTTTGTTTTCTAATCCAGGAAATTTAAAATTACCAGTCCAAGCGATATACGAGGGTGGACATTCCGTAGCACGAAATCCTAAGATTCAAAATATGTTTAGAATGATTGGATTGGGAGACAACATTGGTTCAGGATTTCCAACAATTTTAAGAGCATGGGGTGAGGAAAATTGGAGACAGCCGGATTTATATGATGATCAAGAATTGCATCAAGTGGAACTAAGGTTATGGATGGTATCCTTAATGCCTGTTGAATGTACTGATTATTTAAATAATACTTATGGAGTTGAATATCATCATTTGAGTTCAGAAGAACAAATAATTCTTTCAACAGCATATTTAGAAGAAAAAATTTCGAATTCAAGAATACAATTTGTTTTAGGAATGCATTCCACAGATGTGGGACATTTATTATATGATTTAGTGCAAAGGAATATGTTGATTACTGAACGAAGAGGTAGATGGACAACATATTCGATAAATAAAGATTATGTTGATCAACCAGAACAACTTGATTTATCAGATATTCCATCATACGAAGTTGAATTAAATAAGACGGATCAACAAATGTATCAATTTGTAAAAGCAAATAAAATAATTACAACTCAACAAGTGGTTGATTTAGTTGATAAAATATCTACAGTACAGGGAGCATCAGTTGCTATAAATAGGCTTATTGATAAAGATTTATTGAAGAAAATGAGACAGGGACGGCATGTTTTTTATTGTTTAAAGTAATTATTCAATAAAATAGAACAAAAAATTGAAATAAAAATTGATATATTACAAAAAATTGAAATAACTTAAGTATTCCTGTAAAAAGCGAGGTGAACAAACATGAACAGTATCCAAATTCCAGTAGGAATTTCCGATTTTGAAAGAATATCAGCAAACTGTTAAGAATGACAACAAGTTATCACGATTATAAACAAGATTTTTATCATGCATTTCGTGCAGGGATTTTTGCAGGTGTTGGATACAATGTACAATCCAATAAAGAGCATGGAGAAGGAAGAAGTGACATCGTAATTATCAATGAATATGAAGGAAAGGTTGCAGTTTTGAGGTAAAATGTTCAAAAAAAGCAAAAGAATTAGAACAAGACTGCGAATAAGAAGTTTACAAGAAAGGAAACAAAACAAATGAAACAATATGATTACCTAATCGTAGGTTCTGGCTTATACGGAGCCGTCTTTGCACAGCAGGCAACAGCAAAAGGAAAGAAGGTCTTAGTCATCGACAAACGACCAAACATTGCAGGAAATATCTATACAGAAGATATCGAGAAGATTCATGTACATAAATACGGAGCCCATATCTTCCACACAAACAATAAAAAAGTATGGAATTATATCACACAGTTTGCTGAGTTCAATCGATTCACAAACTCACCAGTGGCAAACTACAAAGGAGAACTCTATTCTCTACCATTTAATATGTACACATTTAACAAAATGTGGGGAGTTGTGACACCACAAGAGGCAGCAGATAAGATCGAACAACAGAAGAAAGAAGCAGGGATCACAGAGCCAAAGAATCTGGAAGAACAGGCGATCAGCTTGGTTGGAACAGATATTTACGAGAAACTGATCAAAGGATACACAGAAAAACAGTGGGGAAGACCATGTACAGAGCTTCCATCCTTTATCATTAAGAGATTACCAGTACGTTTAACATTTGATAATAACTATTTCAACGCCTTATACCAGGGAATCCCAGTGGGCGGATATACAAAGATGATCGCAAATATGTTAGGAGATGTAGAAGTTCGTTTAAATACAGATTATTTTGAACACAAAGAAGAACTGGATGCATTAGCAGAGAAAGTAATCTACACAGGACCAATTGATGCATATTTTGATTATAAATTAGGTGAATTAGAATATCGTTCCGTAAGATTTGAGACAGAAGTATTAGACCAGCCAAACTTTCAGGGAAATGCAGCTGTGAACTACACGGATGCCGAGACACCATGGACAAGGATCATTGAACACAAATGGTTTGAATTCGGAAAAGACGAAGAAGGAAACGACCTTCCAAAGACTGTTATCAGTCGTGAATACAGCTCCGAGTGGAAATTAGGAGATGAACCATATTATCCAGTCAATGATGAAAAGAATGGAAAATTATATGAAGAGTATAAGAAATTAGCCGAGAAAGAAGAAAATATCATCTTTGGAGGAAGACTCGGAGAATATAAATATTACGATATGGATGCGGTTATTGCAGCAGCGTTAGATATGTGTGAAAAAGAGTTATAAAGATTTATGTCATATAAGAAAAGAGGAACAAGAAACATGAGCGAAACGTTTTTACCAGCAAATATTTTAATGCCACAGGTAGATTCTATGAAGAAATGGGCCGTGATCGCTTGTGACCAGTTTTCATCCCAGCCAGAATACTGGGATGAAGTAAAAGAGTATGTAGGAAATACGCCTTCAACGTTACATCTAATGCTTCCAGAAGCATATCTTGGAAGTGAGGAAGAAGATGAAAAGATCCGAAAGATTCAATCCACAATGAAGAATTATGCAGATGATCATCTGTTGAAAACTTATGAAAATTCTTTGGTTTATGTGGAAAGAACCTTGCAGAATGGAAAGATTCGAAGAGGAATCGTAGGTGCGATCGATCTGGAACAATATAGTTATACGCCAGAACACGAAGCAAAGATCCGTTCCACAGAGAAAACAGTCATGGAGCGAATCCCACCAAGAATGAAGATTCGTTATCAGGCACCGATTGAATTGCCACACGTGATCTTGCTATGCGATGATTGGAAAAATGAAGTATTAGAAATCGTAACAGAGCAGAAGGCAAATCTTGAGAAATTATATGAATTTGATCTGATGCAGGAAGGTGGACATATCGCAGGATGGCTGGTAGACGGAGAGGTCAAAGAACAATTTTTAGAAAAACTACAATCATATGAAGAACAAATGACAGAAAAATATAAAGATTTAAGTGATGATCCAATGGTCTATGCAGTCGGAGACGGAAACCATTCTCTGGCAACAGCAAAAGCCTGTTACGAGAAGTTAAAGAAAAATCATCAATGGGAACATATCAAAGATCATCCAGCGAGATATGCATTGGTAGAACTCGAGAATCTACATGATGATTCCCAGCAGTTTGAACCAATTCACAGAGTCATTACTGGAACAGATCCCGAAGAATTAATACATGCATTAAAAAAAGAATGCTGCAGTGAAGAAGGACAAACAATTCGCTGTTATTACGGAAAGAAGGAAGAAGTTCTTCACCTGAATTTACATAAACATCAATTAGCAGTTGATAAAATACAGACATTTTTAGATAAATATCTCAAAGACAATTCAGGATGTATTGATTATATTCACGGAGAAGATGTCTTAAAAGAACTGTCAAAAGAAGAGCAGACGATAGGAATTGAACTTCCAGCAATGGAGAAAGATCAGCTGTTTCCAAGCGTGATGACAGACGGAACACTGCCAAGAAAGACATTTTCCATGGGACATGCTTGTGAAAAACGTTATTATATTGAAGGACGAAAGATTCAGAGATAGACGAGTGCCCAATAATTACTTTACAAGAAAAACTTTAATGATATCGTGAAATGTGGTATGATAAAAAATAGTGTAAATAAATAATATATACAATAATGGAGGAGAGATCATGGCTATTTTAGTAGCAGGTGGTGCTGGATATATCGGCAGCCATACATGTGTGGAACTTTTAAATGCAGGATATGAAGTTGTCGTAGTAGACAATTTATATAATTCCAGTGAAGAAGCTTTAAAGAGAGTAGAGCAGATCACAGGGAAAACAGTAAAATTTTATGAGGCAGATGTTTTAGACCGTGAAGCATTAGAGAAGATCTTTGATGCAGAAGATATTGACTCTGTGATCAACTTTGCAGGATTAAAAGCAGTTGGAGAATCTGTACAGAAACCATTAGAATATTATCATAACAATATCACAGGAACATTGATCCTTTGTGATGTGATGAGAAATCATGGAGTGAAGAATATTATCTTTAGTTCTTCAGCAACAGTCTATGGAGATCCAGCTTTCATTCCAATTACAGAGGAATGCCCAAAAGGACAGATCACAAACCCATATGGACAGACAAAGGGAATGTTAGAGCAGATCTTAACAGATTTCCATGTCGCAGATCCAGAATGGAATGTCGTATTACTTCGTTACTTTAACCCTATCGGAGCACATGAAAGTGGACTGATCGGAGAAGATCCAAAGGGAATTCCAAATAACTTAGTACCATATATTGCACAGGTAGCAGTTGGTAAACTTGAGAAATTAGGAGTCTTTGGTGATGATTATGACACACCAGACGGAACAGGTGTCCGTGATTATATCCATGTTGTAGACCTTGCCAAAGGACATGTGAAAGCATTAAAGAAATTTGAAGAAAAACCAGAAGTACGTATCTACAACCTTGGAACAGGAATTGGATATAGTGTATTAGATGTCTTACATGCATATGAAGAGGCTTGTGGAAAGACACTTCCATACGAGATCAAACCACGAAGAGCTGGAGACATTGCAACATGCTATTGTGATGCGACAAAAGCAAAAGAAGAATTAGGATGGGCTGCAGAAAAAGGAATCAAAGAAATGTGTGCAGATTCCTGGAAATGGCAGTCTATGAATCCGGATGGATATAGAACAGAAGATTAATTATTTCATTATCATAGCATTAGACAAAAGCTGTCGTAGAATATACGATGGCTTTTTTGAAAAATAAACAGGAGCAATAGAGATGAAGATTGAAAATAAAAGACAATGGGTCGGAGAGTTGTTCTTTTTATTAGGAACAATACTCTATATTACATACTACTTTTTTTATATAGCTTACTATTGGTATGTAGAGAAAGATCCGACAAGACAAATTCCAGTGCAAAGACTATTTTATATTGGATTAATCTGTTTTGTGGTCAAAATAATATTAACAAAATATCAATGGAAAGAAGTGATTATTGGAGCAGCAGGAGCTGTTTTGATGTATTTATGTTGGAAAAGCTCTGGAGGAATTGATTACCCCGCAAATTATCTGATCATTCTGGCGATGAAAGACGTAGATCTTAAGAAAGTGATGAAAGCAGTATTTGCATGTGGATTTGTTGGGTTAAGCTATGGTTTTACATGGTTCTTTATGAATGCACCAGATAAATTAACAACAGTAAAAGATTATGGGCGAGGAATGATAGAAGTACGATATAAGTTTTGCACATGGCATGCGAACACGATTCATCTTATGATCATGGTTTTGATTGTTAGTTTTTTATATGCTTATTATAAGAAAATGAAATGGTGGGCATTTGCGATCATGTTCTATTTCAACTATGAGTTTTATCAACTATCAAAATCAAGAACAGCATTTTATTGTGGATCAGCAGCGATCATTGCCTATTTTATTTTAAGATATGCAAGAAAAATTTATGAGTTTAAGATTTCACTGATCTTATTAGAAATCGGAAATCTTGTAGGGATTTTCTTATCTATATATTATGGACTTTATTCTCAATTGACAGATCCAACATTTATGAGATTAGATCAATTGATCACAGGACGATTGACAGTTGCACGGAACTGCTTTCTTGGAGCTGGAATTCCTCTGTTTGGAAGTAACATTGGTGGAAAGGTTTGTGGATATGGAATTTATACACAGGCCAATGATGGATACGTAACAGAATTAGGAATTGTAAGAACATTGTTGGAATATGGGCCAATTGTGTTTGGACTTTTTTGTGCTTTTATGCTTATAGCTGTATGGGTACTTTATAAAAAGGGATATTTTGGGGCTATGGTACTTTTAGAAATTGGATTTATCGCATGCGGAGTAGAAGCATATTTTCCAGCCGCTTACAATTTAAAGGCATTTGTATTTGGTCTGGCATTTTATCAGTTGATGGGATTATTTAAGGGAAAAGAAAAAGAAGAGAAACGAGGAAAGGCAGTCAATGCATCAGAATAATCGAATCATTTCATGGATTATATCATTTTTATTTTCAATATGCATGGTTATATCTATAAGTTATGATCAGAGAGATAACTGGTCACTGATCATATGCGATAAAAAACATATGATCAGTGCATTGATCATGACGATGATTCTTACAATGATCGTACATATGATCATGAATGTATTATATTCAAAAGCGGGGAAGTCTTTTATAAGGTTAAAGACTCAAGCAAACAGTGGGATAGGAGAAAAAATATTTGATCATCATCCTATAGCAGTTCCTTGGAGCATTCTGATCGTTTTATGGCTTCCAAATTATATTTTGTATTTTCCGGGTTGTTTAACTTATGATATTATACGACAGTATGAGCAGTTTTTCAGTGGAAATCTGACGAATCATCATCCTGTATTGACGACATTGTTTGAAGGGATGTTTGTCAAATTTGGAAGAAACATTGGATGTCAAAATGTAGGAATCGCAGTGTATCTGTTATTTACATTGTTATTTACAAGTGGTGTTTTCGCAATATGTTTTTATTGGATGCATAAGAAGAATACAAAGTATTGGATTCGCTTTACAGGATTGGCATTTTATGGATTGTTTCCTATCTGGTCGGCATATGCAAGGACAGCAGTAAAAGACACATTATTTTATCCAATATTTGTTTTATTTGTGTTATTTATATTTGATATAGTATTAGAACCAGAGAAGATATTTGATTCAAAAGTTAAGAGTATTTTGTTTTTAATAGTCTCTTTATTATTATGTTTGGTCAGACACAACGGGTTTTATATATTAATTTTTACGATGCCGTTTTGTATTGCAGGTGTAAAAAAATATCGAAGACAATTGATAGTTTTATTTATAATAATGGTGGCTTTTTGGGAGATTTACCAAAAAGCAATTCTTCCCATGGCAGGTGTGAAGCCTGGCGGAAAGCAGGAGATGCTCTCCATCCCTTTTCAACAGACAGCGAGATATGTAAAATATTATGGAAATGATGTTTCGACGGAAGAGGAAAAAGTGATTCGAAAAGTATTAGATTACGATACGATCGGAAAGAATTATGATCCAGATCTTTCTGACCCAGTAAAGAATACTTACAAACAGAAAGACGAATATTTAAAAGATTATTTTAACATATGGTTTGAAATGCTTAAGAAGCATCCGACGGCTTATATTCAGGCAACGTTAAATGGGACATATGGATATTGGGGTTATATGACAGAAATAAGATATCCATATGGATATTATGTACAGCCAGAAAGTATGGATATATATCAAAAAGAATATAAAATATATTATTTAGAAAAAACAAAATATATCAGAGATATATATCATGGGGTTTTAGATACAATATATCAGAAAACTCCATTGACATTATTTACAAAACCGATGATATATTTATGGATTTTGATTGGATTGCTTGGCATGGTATGTTCTTTTAAAAAGACGATCAGATATTGGATTGCATTTTTGCCAGTAGTGACATCATTCCTTATATGTCTGGCATCACCTGTAAATGGCGATATGCGATATATGCTTCCGATTACAGCGAGTACGATTTTATATGTTGCATTTGTAAATGAAATAATATATAAAGAATATAATGAATTTTAACAAAGGAGAATGCGTAATGGAAAAAATTGCAGTATTGATTCCGTGTTACAATGAAGAAAAGACAATTAAAAAAGTAGTGGAGGATTGGAAGAAAGAGCTTCCAGAGGCAACAATCTATGTATATAACAATAATTCCACAGATCGTACAGTAGAGATTGCAAAAGAAGCAGGAGCTATTGTAAGAAATGAATATCAACAGGGAAAAGGAAATGTGATCCGAAGGATGTTTCGAGAAATTGATGCGCAATGTTATATTATGATTGATGGAGATGATACATATCCTGCCCAATTTGGACGAGAAATGGCAGAAAAAGTTTTAGAATACAAGGTGGATATGGTTGTAGGGGACAGATTATCATCTACCTATTTTGAGGAAAATAAAAGACCTTTTCATAATCTTGGAAATAGCATGGTGAGAGCTGCAATTAATCATCTTTTTAAAAGTAATATCCGGGATATTATGACTGGATATAGAGCTTTTAGCTATCAGTTTGTTAAAACATTTCCAGTGTTATCCAGGGGATTTGAAATCGAAACTGAAATGAGCATTCATGCAGTAGATAAAAATATGCTGGTTGATAATGTGATCATCGAATATCGAGATAGACCAGATGGAAGTGAATCCAAATTAAATACTTATACAGATGGTATGAAGGTATTATTTACGATCATAAAACTGTTTAAAGGTTATAGACCATTTCAGTTTTTTGGAAGTATGGCATTCTTGCTTATGTTTATTGCGGCAGGATTATTTATACCCGTATTTATGACATATCTTCATACAGGTCTGGTACCGAATTTCCCAACTTTGATCGTAAGTGGATTTATAGCACTTGCGGCGTTGCAGGCATTCTTTTCTGGATTGATTTTAAGTACGATTGTACAAAAAAATAGGCAAGATTTCGAATTTAAATTACAGTTGATCACAAACAAAATAGATAATGAGAAAGATAATTAAATATGCAGGAAAGATCAAGAAAAGAGAAGAATATATTATACATTGTAGTGCCTTGCTATAATGAGGAACAAGTATTAGCTGAAACATCCAAACGATTAAAGGAAAAATGTGAAATGCTGATCCATGATGGTAAAATAGCGAAAGAAAGCAGAATTGTTTTTGTGGATGATGGATCCAAAGATCATACGTGGAATATGATTGATGAATTTCATAAAATGGATTCTATATTTTCAGGAGTGAAATTATCCAGAAATCGTGGGCATCAAAATGCATTGCTGGCTGGTTTGACAATGGCATCAGAGAAAGCAGATATTGTAATATCAATGGATGCGGACCTTCAGGATGATATTAATGCAGTCGATCAGATGATCGAAAAATATTATGAAGGATGCGATATTGTATATGGTGTTCGAAGTGCCAGAGATACAGATACATTTTTTAAACGTTTTACGGCAGAAGCATTTTATAAACTGATCAATAAAATGGGCGGAGAGCTTGTTTACAATCACGCAGATTACAGACTGATGAGTAAGCGGGCATTAAAAGGATTATTAGAATTTGACGAAGTTAATATCTTTCTTAGAGGGATGGTGCCGATGGTTGGTTATCAGAGTGATATTGTCACGTATGAGAGAGCTGAGAGATTTGCAGGAGAAAGCAAATACCCATTGAAAAAAATGCTTTCTTTTGCATTTGAAGGAATTACATCGTTGAGTGTAAAACCAATCAAAATGATTTTTAATGTTGGAATTTTAATCTGTATAATTAGTGTTTTGGCAATCATTTATTGTCTAGTACGGCATTTTACAAACAACACGGTAAGCGGTTGGACTAGCCTTGTTATGTCGATATGGTTTTTAGGTGGTTTACAGCTGATCGCGATTGGGATGGTTGGACAATATATTGGAAAAATATATTTGGAGACAAAGGCCAGACCTAAATTTATTATTGAACAGGTATTAAATGACTAGGAGAATGGAGATGAAGATAAAAGATTTTATATACAAATATTCGATCAGATTGTTTATTCTGATCGTGGCATATTTGATCGTAAGCTTCCCATTTCAATATACACAAGAAAAGATGAATGACGTTTCTCAGCCGGTTAGGTGGCTGGGGGCGTTGTTATTTTTTATCATAGGATGTTTTATCGTAAGATACAGAAAGAAATTAGAAGCTGTTTTTGCAAAAAAATCGTTATTTTTTATCATCTTTGTGATGATTTTTGCATTGCAATTGATGACAATCTATGTATTTAAGATACAGCCAGTGAATGATTTGTTATATTTGCATGATGAAGCAATCCGAATGATTCAAAATCCTATGATTTCGTTACAGCGTTTTGGTGGGTATTTTGCACATTATCCGAATAATTATGGATATTTACTAATCTTATATTGCTATTATAAATTGTTGGTGTCTTGCGGTATTTCTGTCGGAAGTCTGGTTCTTGCGGGAAATTTTTTGAATTTATTAGTAATTGATATTGGAATTTTATGTGGATATATTGCAATACGCATAGTTAAAAATATAAAACTGGCTAACATATGGATGTTGTTGTTTTTACTGAATCCGTGGACGTATTTCTGGATTGCTTATTATTATACACACACGATATCATTTGGTATGATCATGGTGTTGCTGTTGTTGTTTGTGCTAATACATAAAGAAAAAGACAATTGGAAGGGCATTTTGTACAGTGCTTTTTTAGGAATTGTAATTTATATAGGAATTAAGATCAGGATCACCAATTTGATTCTCTGTATTGCAGTGGGGATCACGTTGTTTATCTTTTGGAAGCAGTATAAGTTTAAAGTAAGACATATGTGTCTGATTCTTGGAATGGTAGCAGGAATTACAGTTTCTGTTCTTGGATATCAGTACAAATTTCAGAATATGATACCAAAACAAAACACACAAGAATTTCCAGCAACACATTGGTTAATGATGTCTTCTCATGGAGTTGGGCGATATGATAGTGGTGATGTGTGGTTTACTTCACAACTTTCAACGCAAAAACAAAAAAAAGAAAAGACAATTGAAAAAACAATTCATAATTATAAAGAGCTTGGGATAAAGGGAACTTTACAGTTATCTGGAGTGAAGTTAAGAGAAGTCTGGCTGACAGGAGATGATGATTTTACAAAAATGTCTTATGTTTCAACAGATTATGGAACAGCAAACGAGTTCTTAAATGGAAAGCACAATGGATGGATCTTAATGTACAGCTATCTGATGCGGATAGCGGTCTGGTGCTTTGCATTAGTGGCAGCAATTGGAATGCTCAGAAAAAGAAACCCATGGAATTATGTTGTGATGCTTACATTACTTGGAGGAATGATCTTCCATGTATTCTGGGAAGCAAATCCAAAGTATAGCATATGCTTTATGGGTGTAATGATGTTTATGATGGTAACAGGAATTGAAAATCTTTGTGAAGAAGAAAAGAAAGAACAAAAACAAAAGATTTCAATAGGGAATGTTATGTTATGTTTGGTCGGAATCGGATTGATTGTATGTTTGCAGCCAATGCATAATTATTTAAAACAAAATCCAGAGGCGTTAGATCAATCTTATGCAGCTAGTCAGTTTGCACAAAGTCAGACGTTGAATCTGTCATTGAAGAAGAATGAAGCAATAAAACAAAGTTTTCTTACAAAAATCAGGTTTCAGAATATTACATTCAATTTATTAAATAATGAGAATGATTTTACTGTGCGTCTGCTTGATGAAACAGGAAAAGTAATGGAAAGCGCACGACAAGATCAATTATCTTATGCGCAAAATCAATATGAGTGGAAGTTAAACAAAGTTAAGAATTCTGGGACATATGCAATAGAGATTGTAAATCAGAAAAAAGATCAAAAATACAAACTTCCGGTATACTGGACTGGAAATTATGATGCATACCCAAATGGATGTATGTATAGGAGTAACAAGAAGATTGGGAAAGCAGATCTGGTATTTCGTGTATATCAATAAAAATTTAGAAAGAAAAATGCAGGTGTATAATTTGAAATACAGCTGCATTTTTTATACCATATTGTATTATTGCCAATCCGTAGCTTTTACCCAATTTTCATAATCATTAAAATATTCATACATTCGAATCGCACCACGGTCAAAATAGTTTTTAAAGATCAGAGCATGCTTCTTCTGAGCAACATCAGAAGGGAGTTTTGCAAGACCTTCTGGAATAGCATCCTGTGTGTAGAATTTTTCAAAGTAATATAATTTATCGTAATGCTCAGCATTTTCATGACTTACAGCAGTGACTAATTCATCTGTTTTTTTATGATGCTGATGTCCGTATTCGCCATCAGGATTGTGTGTTACGATCTTGCTCCAGTTACGATAATTCATGACACGCCGGATATCCTGTGTGATATAGTTAGTATAAGGATTCCATGCAACCTGATGTCTGCGATAGAGGTCAGGATAGCGGAGAATCACATGTTTTGCCCCGATATCATTCATCGCAGAGTCAAAATCCCTAGCTCGACTATCATAAGAGCCATTGGTTAGGCAAACAACAAAATAGTTATTTCCAGTTTCTTTTAATTCTTTAATTTCCTGAATCATATTTCCACCACCCCATAAGAGGTCATCATCTGGATGGGCAATGATCATCAGACGGTCCCCATCTTTTAAGTCAAAATCATCCAAATCTTCAGTAGATAATAAACCATTTTCAGCAGTGACAGTGATCGTGATATTGCACTTTCTGCTTGGATTTTTTATAGAAGTTGCGGTGATCACAGCAACACCAACTCCACGGGTAGTTACATGACCATTCTCATCGACAACGGCAACGGTATCATTGTTTGTGCTCCAGGTAAGTTTTTTGTCAGATGCATTCCATGGTTTGAAATTCACAGATAAAGTCCTGAAAGTTCCGTAAGGCATACTGATCTTTTGATGACTTGTTGTTAATTTCTTTAATGGAATCGTTACATGAAAACGTCGTTTCAAGATAACTTTTTTATATTTTGCAGTTATTGTTATGTTGCCTTCTTTTAAAGGTGTGATAACACCAGATTTACTAATCGTGGCAATGGATTTATCACTGCTTCGAAAAGTAACGGAAGCAAGAGATGCATTCGCAGGCTTGAGAGAAACATTCCAACGATATTTGTTCGGATATTTGATCAGTGTTTCAGAAGCAGCATCTTCTTCACAGGAAATTGCTTTGATGGCAATTTCAGGTGTTACTTTTACTTTAATAGATTTTTTTGCAATGACCTTACCAGATTTTGTTCTGACCACATGACGGATCACTGACTTACCGGTTTTCTTTGGTGTCAGGATACCTTTTTTTGATACTTTTACAACTCTAGGATTAGAAGATTCCCATTTGATTTTGTAGGAAGCTTTTTTCTTCTTAGAGTATCGAACAGATAGTGTCTGGCTGGATTTTAAAGGTAACTTGATAGATTTTTCTGCATTGGTAAAATAGATTTTAAATTTTTTACCTTTGGCATATGTCTGGTGAGGACATAAGATAACAGACATGACAAGAAACAGATTCAGGCATGCCAGTTGTAAATATTTGCGTTGAACTTTCATTGATCACATCCCCTTTTTGTTTTTTAAATTAGCTCAAACAGGATAATTATAGACCGGTTGGCAAAAAAATACAAGGTTTTGCGGTGTATATAAAGTAAAAGTTTTTACAAAAGTATTACATTGTGATATAATACAGGTCAGTAAAATTAAGAGGAGTAAGATTGAATGAAGTTTACAAAGGAACATACAATGCAGATGAAAGGGATTGCGATCATTATCCTGTTGTTTCATCATTGCTTTTTGAATGCACAGCGTTGGGCTACGGTTCCGTATGAGAAACTTGCGACGACGAAGGGATGGGGGTATTACCCAATTTCGTTTGCACCATTTTCTTCTCATACGATACAATATCTTGCTAGTTTTTCAAAGATATGCGTAGCCATGTTTGTTTTTATGACTGGATACGGAATGTGGGTTTCTTATGAGAGTCAGAAAAAGAAAACAACGATGAGTAATTATATAAAGAAACGAATGGTCACATTAATGACAGGATTTTTGATCATTTTTGTTGTGACAGAGATTCTTGCGATTCCAACTGGACGTTTTATAGAAGTTTATGGACATGATTTTCGTAGTGTGGTCTATATGATCATTGATGCATTAGGATTAGCAAAATTACTGGGAACACCGTTATTTTGTCTGACATGGTGGTATATGAGTCTTGCGATCGTTTTGATCATGATTTTTCCATTTGTACATTCAATTATGGAAAAATATCAATGGGTCGTGGTTGTTGCATCTATTATCGTTCCAAGAGCTTGTGGATTTGGACAATCAACAGATTTGTTCCGATATCTATTAGCATACACACTGGGAATGTATTTTGCACAACATGACTTGCTTGCGAGAATAAAAGAAAAATTTATGGAACAGAATGTGGCAGGAAAACTGTTGTCTCTGATAGTATCATTGATAGGTTTGGCAGTTATCATAAAATGCCGACAAAATGCATGGATTGGATGGAAATATCTAGATTTTTGGGATGGCTTTGCAGCAATGTATGTGATCGTAAATTCATATATTTATATATTAAATGGAAAATGGATCGTAAAAGGATTAGGCTTCCTTGGAAAACATTCTATGAATATTTTCTTGATTCATTCATTTTACAGAGACGTATTTTTCCATGAATTTACATATTCATTTTATTATGCATGGTTAGATTATATAGTACTTATGGCAATTTCATTGGTGACATCGATTGTATTAGAATGGTTTAAGAAGTTAATTCGATATGAGAAGTTTATAGATTGGGTCAAAAGATTAGTAACAAAAGAAGGAGTAACAGTACATTGAAAAAGGAAAAGAAATCATCAATATTTTGGATATTGATCATATTTTTTGTATTATTTTCCATTTGGCAGTTATGGGTGCCGGAAGCACTGGATGATTGGCGATGGGGAAGTGAAGTAGGGATCATGAGATTAAAAACGTGGTTTGAAGGATATAATGGACGTTACTTTGGAGATATTTTGGTCATTGTTTTAACAAGATTGCCGATCGTATTGAGAGGTATGGCTATTTCTGGGATAATGACTGCAATGTTATACTTGATATATCAATTGACAGAATATAAGATATTATCATTTTTAATTTGTGTTTTTTTTGTAGTCAATATTCCAACAAGCTTAATGAGTCAGACGTATGGATGGGTATCAGGATTTTCAAATTTCTGTGTTAGCGCAACGATGATTCTTGGATTTTTGCTATATCATATATCTATTTTCAAAGAAAAGAAAGTGTCGAAGTTGAAAACAGGGATTTCAATGATCAATGCATTTCTTGGAAGCTTGGTTCTTGAAAATTCAACGGTATATCTAATTGTACTAAGTATCGCTTTTTTAATTATTTATGGTGTACAATATAAGAAGCTGCATAAAGGAATGTTACTTCATTTGATCATGGTTGGTATTGGTGCATTTTGGATGTTCTCGAATAGCGCATATCGTATGGCTGCGGCACATACATCACAAGGAACAGGAAAAGAGATTGCAGCGTTTGAATTAAGCTTTGAATGGTTTGCCTCTGCATTAAAGGTATACGCAGACACGATCATTAACTATTGGATCATGCCAAATCATTTATTAAATATAGTGACATGTGGATTGATTTTGATATTACTCCAAAAGAGAAAGAAGAAAGGACAAGGATTATTCTTGGTTCTGTTCAGTGTTTTTTTAGCATTTTATATATTTAATTTTATGAATCTTGGTACATGGAAAGATTATTTGGCATGGGGCAATGCAGCGCAGGCTGTAATAGTAACGACGTATTGTTTAGCATTGGCAGCTTTTAGTGCATGGTTTATTACAGATTTTAAGGATAAGGTGATCGTTCAGATCATTTTATGGTCACAACTGATTTTAATGGGACCATTGATCGTTGCAAGTCCGATTGCAATTCGTTGTTTTTATGTAACATATATCTTTTTCGTTTTATATCTTGGAGTATTGTTATCGTATAGTATACGAAGTGGATTTTTAAAGATAAGCAAAGGATATTTAAACACAGGGATCATGATGTGTATTTTCTTTGTGATGATCGGAAATATTGGTGTATATTATTTTGTTCATGGACAAGTGAATGACAGACTTCAATATATACAAACACAGATAAAACAAGGAGAGAAGAAGATTGAATTAAAGGAAATACCGCTTGGAGATACATACTGTTATGGTTTAGATGTATATAATCCAGCATGGGTATGGCGTTATAAGATGTATTATAATATTCCAGGAGATATTGAATTGAAATTCCCAGAGAGATAGGAGTAAGTGATGAGAGAGATAAAAGTAAGTGTTATCATACCAATTTATAACGTAGAAGAATATTTGGAAGAATGTCTGCAATCAGTTGTAGATCAGACATTAGAGGATCTGCAGGTCATCATGGTTGATGATGGTTCTTTAGATGGAAGTACAGACATTGCCAAGAAATTTGCTAGTCGATATGATCATTTTGAGTATGTAAGACAGGTAAATGGTGGACTTGGAAATGCGAGAAATACAGGAGTGAAGTATGCAAAAGGAAAATACATTATTTTTCTTGATTCAGATGATATTGTCCCAGATGATGCATACGAGAAAATGTATCTTGCAGCAGAGAAAAATCATAGCGAGATGGTAGTTGGAAGTGTTGCGAGATTTAACTCAAAGAAAGACCATGTATCGAATCTGCATGAAATTGCATTTAGAAAATATATTGATAAAACACATATTACAGACAATACGGATCTGATTTATGATACAACCTCATGGAATAAATTAATTTTGAAAGAGTTTTGGGATCGTAATCATTTTGAATTTCCAGAGAGAATTCTCTATGAAGATATTCCAGTAACGATTCCTATGCATTATCTTGCTAATAATGTGACAATGGTGCAGGATGTCTGTTATCGTTGGAGAATTCGTGATGGAGCTAATAAGTCTATTACGCAGAGAGCAGATGACTTTACGAATATGAGAGATCGTATTACTGTTTTACGTATGGTAGATAAATTCTTTGAGGAGAATGTCAAAGAACAAGAATTATGGGATGCAAAATATTATAAATGGTTATATATTGATCTGATGATCTATGTGAACAACTGTATTTATCTTTCAGATAACAGAACACTCGAGATGATGAAGATCATTAAAGATTATATAGAAGAAACAATTCCTTTAGAAACGATCGATAAGTTACCAGTTTTATATCGTGAAAAATATGTGGCTTTGATGAATCTGGATGAAAAACGATTAGTAAAACTGCGTCAATATGAAGTTGATAATTATAAGAATTTAAAGATCGTGAAAAAGGGCAACAAATATATTGGAAAATTCCCGAAAGCGATCGTAACTGGTGATAAGGCAGATATGACAGAGGCATTAGATCAGTGGAGACTTACTCAATTGATTTATGATGTGGCATGGCAGAAAGAGCAATGTGTGATCGAAGGATATGTATTCTTACGAGGATTATCTGTGCCAAATGTAAATGTACAAAAATTATCAGCACATTTGGTATGCTTAAGTACAGGAGAGAAGATTCCACTGGAAATACAAAGTATTAAGTCACAATATGCACAGAAGAAATTTGGCTTAAAAATTGATAACGAGACAAAACAAATCCATTTAGCAAATTATAAAGGTTGTGGATACCGGATCATACTGGATGCAGCCAAGATCAGAGAATTAAAGCTTGATGGAGAATACCATATATTATTAACTTATGAGAGAGACAGATGGAAGAAAGAAACTATTTTAAGAGGAATCTTAAAATCTCTTGGCAATAAATTGGACAAGAAAACATATTTTAAAGATCATATGCTGATCGAACTTAGCAAGTCTTACAGATATGATTTTAAAGTAAAAATTTCACAAAACAATATCGAATTAAATGATATGAAATTGGACGGTGATCAGTTAAGATTAAAACTTTCTGAGAAAGTTGATGCATTATATGAAGCGAAAGATGCACATAATGCGGAAATCTTAAAAGCAGCTATAACACAGGAAGATGTTTCTGTGGATATTTCAGATATTCCAGAAAATAAACGATATATTGCAGTTAAAAAAGGTAATTTATTTATTCCTGTATACAAAGAAAAGAAAAAGAGAATCTTTGTAGAAAACCAGAAGAATCAGTTAGTAGAAGAAACATCAGGAAATCATAGATGTTACTTGTTAAATCGAAAGGCAGTACCTGTGATACGAGATGTAAAACAGAATGAGGAACAGTTTTCATTTGAGATCATCAACAAAAATATCGGTAACTGGCAGAGAGCAACATTGTATGTAGAAGATCCATTAGAAGAAGAAAAGATTATTCTTGGAACAGGATCCGTGAATCAACATGGAGAAGAGGAGAAAGTAGTCATTTCTTTAAGTTTAAAGGACGAAAAAATCATCAAGAATCTTTATGCAAGACGTCGTCAGGTGTTTATTTTATATGAAAATAATGAACAGCAGAAGGTATGTGCACTTGGTGGGGAACATAAAGTTTTTGATAAAAAATACTACACGAAAGAAAGAAGATATCGATTTATTATTGATCCAGAAGATGATTTTCTGTATTTTACTACGCTGAGAGTCAAGGAATTCCTGACAAGAAGTGCGAAGAAAAGAGCTTTTGTCAACAGATTCTTATATCCGTTATTAAGACTTCTTCCATTAAAGAAAAAATGGATCGTATTTGAATCTATGTGGGGAAGTAAATTTAGCTGTAACCCTAGATATTTATATGAATATATTGATAAGAATCATCCAGATTATACGTGTATCTGGTCATTAAAAGATGAATGCATTCCGATCACGGGAAATGGTGTTAGAGTCAGAAGACTATCTTGGAAGTATTTATATTATATGGCAAGAGCAAAATACTTTGTGAATAATGTAAATTTTGCTGATTCTTATGAGAAGAGAAAAGGGCAGATTGAAGTACAGACGATGCATGGAACACCATTAAAGACAATTGGATTGGATGTACCAGGCGATTTCCCTACAAAGAAATCAGAAAAGAAGTATATTAGAAAGTGTAAACGTTGGGATTATCTGATCGTGCAAAGTAAGTTTGTTGCGGATCTTGCACCATCTGCATTTAAATTTGAAAATACGATCATGGATACTGGATATCCAAGAACAGATATTTTGTATTCTTCTAATAACGAAGAAGAAATGGGCAGATTAAAAGAAAAATTAGGACTTCCAAAAGATAAGAAAGTCATCATGTATGCACCAACATGGAGAGTGCGTGATAAGTTTGAATTAATGCTAGATCTTGAGAAGATGAAGGAAAAATTTTCAGATGAATATGTATTGATCTTAAGACTGCATCACTTTTCAGCAAAAGGTTGGAAAGGAGTTCCAGCAGATGGATTTGTGTATGATCTTACGGATTATGAATCTATTGAAGATTTATATATCATTACAGACATTCTGATCACAGATTATTCTTCTGTAATGTTTGATTATGCAGTTCTCGACAGACCAATGTTATTCTTTACATATGATCTGGATGAATATAGAGATAAGCTTCGTGGATTTAATATTGATATCGAAAAAGAAGCACCAGGACCATTACTATATACGTCTGATGAGGTGTTAGATGCGATTGAGCATCTGGATGAAACGATTGAGAATTCAAAACAGAGAGTCGATGCATTCCATGAAACATATATTCCATATGAATGTGAAAATTCATCTGAAAAAGTATTTAATATGATGCAGGGAAAATAAAAAATAAACAATGCCATAAGGCAGAACAATCTTTAAGAAGGTCATTGAAAGGTTTAAGAAGGAAACATGGATAAAATAAGAAAAATTATTCGATTTGTAAAAAGATTATTTCCAAAAACTCCAAAGATGAAATTTATCTATGCCTGGTATTATAAACATGGCAAGATCAATGAAAAACAAGCACTCTTTGAGTCATTTCACGGCAAGGATGTGTCAGATTCATCCTTGGCGATCTTGCAGGAGTTTTTGAAAATGCCGGAATCAAAAGATTTCAAGATCTATTTTGCGACGAATGATAAGAAACGAGATCAGAAATTTATTGATTCTATCGGATTGAAAGTAGAACTTGTAGATATTGCAGATTTTAAATATGTAAAAGTACTTGCAACATCTAAGTATCTGATCAATAACAGTTCTTTTCCGGCGTATTTCATTCGAAGAGATGAACAGGTGTACCTACAGACATGGCATGGAACACCGTTAAAGACATTAGGAAAACGAATGCGTTTTGGAATTGAATCCATGTATAATGTGCAACATAACTTCTTACATGCCAACTACATCATGTTCCCAAATGAATTTACAAGAAAAGTGATCATGGAAGATTATAATCTGGAAGCTTTGTATACAGGAACTGTTGTGATGAATGGATATCCAAGAAATAGTATTTTTATGGATCATGAGAAAGCTGATCAGGTGACAAAGAAGCTTGGAAATGAAGATTATACAACGATGGCATATATGCCGACATGGCGTGGACAGAGCAATCATGATGTGAACACGTCTGAATATAGCAGAGAGATCAATCAGCTGTTACATTATCTAGATGAGAATTTAAAGGATGATCAGAAGTTATATGTAAACTTTCATCCAATTGTGCAGAAGTTTGTAAAGCTGGATAATTATGAACATATTTATCCATTTCCAAGTGGTGTTGACAAATATGAATTTTTAAATAGTGTTGATGCACTGATCACAGATTATTCAAGCGTATTTTTTGATTACTCGATTACAAGAAAACCAATCATATTATATATGTATGACTATGAAGAATATATGCACGATAGAGGAATGTATTTTGATATCAAAGAATTGCCATTTAGAAAGATCTATGACAAGGAAGCATTAAGAGATTGTCTGGTCAACGAGACATTCCGCGAGGATTCTTATGAAAATGATATGGAATATACAGAAAAATATATTCAGTATGATTCTATTGATGCTGCAAAGAATATGGCAGAACTTGTTTTTCATGGAAATATGTGCGATATGCCAACGATCGATTACAGTTTTAACAAAGAAAAGAAACGAAGAGTTTTGCACTATCCAAACGTAAAAACAGCACAGACGATCGATACGATCGCACAGATCGCTAAGAAAGATGAAGATGTAGTGATCTTTGAAAAACGTTTTTTCAATCCAGAATTAAGCAGTCATTTACATGATAATTATCTTGATGATTTTGATTATATTTTTATTACACGAACACTTCCAAGAACCTATGCAGAAGAAGTGTTAAAAAGAAAGAGTGCTAAGATCAGAAAAGAACTTCATAAGAGAGAAATCAAGAGATGCTTTGCAGATCTTCCAGTGTATTCAAAGTTTGAAACAGAATATTATCATGGAGAAGCAGGAGAGACATTTTCTTTCAATAAGAAAAAGATGATCAATGCATCCATGCGAGTAATGGAAGACCATTTGGAGATTAAGTTTGAGGAAGGCAAGAAAGGCCAGCCAAAGAAACTGTTATTTGTAAATAAGAAAAATCAGATCATTTATACAAGGAATCTGACAGAAAAAGAATGGAAAGATCATTGTATCAAGGAATATTTTGATGAATTTCTTTCGCTTGAAATTGCAGATATGAACGGAAGATATCAGTTGATGATCGAATTAGAAGATGAAAATGGTAACAAACTGCCATATTTCTTTGTAGATCGTAAAGAATATGCAAAACGCAAAGAAGTGATGGATGAATTAGATAAATCTTCTGTATATATGACAGGAATCAAGAAACATGATATTACTTATCAGAATACATTCGAACCTGCGGATACAAGTGTGATTCCTTATATGAATGAAGTAGATGGAAGATTTTCTGTATTTATGGGAGATCAGGCACAGTTATCCGTTCGTAATATGCGTGGACAAGTACTGAAATTCAAGATCAAGGGTTCAAAAGTCCATGTGAAAATGAAATATAAAAACAAAGAAGCTGGAATTAAAAATGTCATATTATCATATCGAAGTAAAGTGGAGACGATCGATTATCCATTTGAATATAAAGTAACGAGGTCGGGTGATCATTATATTATTGATGCTCAGATTGATATGTCGGTATTATCACTGGAAGAACTGTTTTGGGATGTATTTGCTGTAACAGAGAAGAATGGAGAAGAAGTAAGAGTAAGTGCATATTGGAGCAGATGGCAGAGATTAAAATTATTACTGATGAATTATCAATGTGATGTTGATAAAGAGCATATTATTTTCCCTTATTCGACGATCACATGCAAAATGGCATTTACTTATCGTACAAGATCAAAATATGATGGATTTGATGTAAAGATCAAGGAATTAGCAGCTTTTGGTGTTTATACGTTGTTATTACCATATTGGAAAAAGAAACGAGTATGGTTAGTATTTGAAAAATTCTGCTCTATGGCGCAGGATAATGGATATTATTTCTTCAAATATTGTATGGAGCAGCTTCCAAAAGAAAAGAAGCAGCATATTTATTATATTCTCGATACAGATTCTGCTGATTATGATAAGATGAAGCAATATGGAAAACATGTGATTCCATTTATGAGTTTTCGACATATTTTATATTCACTTGTTGCCAATTTATATATAGCTTCTGATTCAAAGAAACATTTATATACATGGCGAGCAAAACCAAATGTGATCTCAAATCGTATTTCAAAACATAATATCTTGTTTTTACAGCATGGGGTGACAGCATTAAAACGTGTACATCCGATTTTTGGAATGAAAGGTTCAAGTCCTATGACTCATTTTACAACGACATCAAGATTTGAGCATAAGATCATTGTAGAGAATTTTGGATATGAAGATGGAGATGCACCGATTCTTGGATTTACGAGATGGGATGTTCTGGAAGATACTTCAAAACCAGAGGAAAAGATCATTCTTGCAATGCCGACATGGAGATCATGGCTGGAAGAAAAGAGTGCAGAAGAGTTTAAGGCAAGTGATTATTATAAAAACTATATGAAACTGTTACAGAGTCAGAAACTTGCAAGAATCTTAAAAGAAAATGATGTTAAATTGATTTTTTACATTCATCCAAAGTTTAAAGATTATTTGAGCGAGTTTAATGTCAGTGGAGATAATATTGAGTTGATTCCATTTGGAACAGAGCCATTAAATGAGATCATGAAGAAATGTTCTATGCTGATCACAGATTATTCTAGTGTATGCTGGGATGTATGTTATCTTGATAAACCCGTATTATTCTATCAGTTTGATTATGATATGTATATGCAGGCGCATGGAAGTTATCTGGATATGGAGCATGAACTATTTGGAGAACGTTATACAGAATATGAGAAATTGATCGATGGAATTGAAGAGTATATTCACAATGGATTTAAAGAAAAAGAAGAATATACAAAATTAAAAGATTATTATTTTGAATATCGTGATAATGATAACAGTAAACGTACGTATGAATATATCATAAGCAAAGGATATTAAAATGGACAAAAAGAGGAGAATAAAATATATAGATTTGTGCAAAGGCTTAGGAATCTTGATGGTAACATGGGGACATATTACCAAGCTTGATAATCCAGTCGATACGTGGGCGGCATCATTCAAGATGGCAATTTTCTTTGTTGCCGCCGGATATCTGATCCGGTATGCAGATTCTTATCGGACACAGACATTAAAGGGATATTCAGTAAAGTTATTGAAATCATTGATGCTGCCATATGTATTGTTTAGTATTTTGTCGATTGGATTTCGATTTGCAACGATGATCATGAAGCACAGGATTGATATTCCGGCGATCAAATCTTATATTTTGGCAACGATCACATTAAGAGGAACATTTGCACTATGGTTTTTACCGGTGTTATTTATTGCGGAAATCCTGTTTTTCTGTCTTATCAAATATCTTCCGAAATGGATGAGGATCGTGATATTGATCGTGATACCTGTTTTTGGAATTTGGGAGTCTTATTTTATCAGACACTTGATCATTTCAGTGGATCCATTAACATTTGAAAGAATATCATTTTTGATCTTACCGATCAGTAAAGCATTGATCGCATTATGGTTTTTGGAGATAGGACATATTGGATGTATGTTATTCAGTAAAGTAACATCCAGAGAAATCCGATTTATGATTGGACTGGTATTTACAATTGGAAATATCTTTTTATCACAGCAAAATAATGGTGTAGATTTAAATAATATTTCTTTAGGTATTCAACCACCACTATTTTTTGTTACAGGAATCATTGGATCTTTTGGAGCACTATTTGTCTTTGAATTTCTTGAAGATTATATTCCGTTTACGATACTGAATTATTTTGGAAAGAATTCTTTGATATTAATGTGTACACAAAGACCGTTTTATATTATTTCTACTGCAACTGCAGGATGGAAGATCATATCAGGAATGCCAGGGATCATGGCATGGAGATATTATATTGACTGCCTTGGGGCAATGATCCTTGTGATGATCATTGAATACTCAATAATAACATTTGTTAATACAAAAGCTAAATTTTTGATCGGAAGATTTTAGATAGTTGAATAATCTGTTAAGGAATAGTATAATAGCAAGGTGTAAATTAAAAATATCAAAATGGAGAAGTACAGTGAAATCTTATATTGAAAATTTTAAAAAGTACAGATTCCTTTTATGGGAACTTGTAAAGAAAGGTGTTAAGTTAAAATACAGAAGATCATATTTAGGTATTTTATGGACACTGTTAGAACCGTTAATGACAATGATCGTACTAAGTGTAGTATTTGGTACATTGTTTGGAAACAAGGATCCACATTTCCCAGTATATATCTTATGTGGACGTTTGATGTATAGTTTCTTTTCATCTGCGACAAATGGTGCGATGAAAGCGATCAGGACGAATGCAGGAATGATCAAGAAAGTATATGTGCCAAAATATATTTATCCATTATCCAGTGTATTGTTTAATTATATTATTTTTGCTATCTCTTTGATCGTGTTGGTAGTAGTATCTATTGTTTTGAAGGTATATCCAACCATTTATCTGGCACAGGCGATCATTCCATTGATCTTATTACTGATCACAGCTTTTGGAGTTGGAATGATCCTATCTACGATGGCAGTATTCTTTAGAGACTTAGAATATTTATGGTCTGTAGGATTAATGATTATTATGTATGCTTCAGCAATTTTCTACAAACCAGAGAAGTTATTAAAATCAGGTTTTGGATGGATCTTAAAATGTAATCCATTATATCTTTTGATCCATAATTTTAGACAGGCTGTTTTTGGTATGCCGATGAATATGAAGTTTTTAGCTGCATCCATCGTGTTTGCAATCGTAAGTGTTATTGTAGGATTGATTTTCTTCTATAAGAAGCAAGATGAATTCATTCTGCATATTTAGGAGGGTATCATGGCAAAGAAAGAAGTATTGAAAGTTGAACATGTTGGAATGAAGTTTAACTTAAGTCAGGAAAAGGTTGATGATCTGAAAGATTATGTGATCAAGTTATTGAAACATCAGATTTCATATAATGAATTCTGGGCATTAAAAGATATTAATTTTACCCTTAACAAAGGGGATCGACTTGGAATCCTTGGATTGAATGGAGCTGGAAAGAGTACGCTGTTAAAGGTTATTGCAGGGGTATTAAAAGCAACGGAAGGAACTGTGACAGCCAAGGGGAAGATCGCTCCATTGCTTGAATTAGGTGCTGGATTTGATCAACAGTATACAGGACGTGAGAATATTTATCTTTATGGAGCAGTTCTTGGATTCTCAAAGAAGTTCTTAGATGAGAAGTTAGATGAGATCATAGAGTTCTCAGAACTGGGCAAATTTATAGATGTCCCAGTTAAGAACTATTCTTCAGGTATGAAATCAAGACTTGGATTCTCTGTTGCAACATTAGTGGAACCAGATATCTTGATCCTGGATGAAGTATTATCTGTCGGAGATGCGAAATTCCGAAAGAAAAGTGAAGCAAAGATCATGAGTATGTTTGACAAGGGAGTTACAGTATTATTTGTATCTCATTCTTTAGATCAGGTAAAGAGATTATGTAATAAGGCAATCCTACTTGAAAAAGGAAAGATCATTTCTCATGGATCGATTGAAGAAGTAAGTAAAGTATACGAAGAGAAAACAAAGTAAGATAGAAGACACGGAGGTGTGATATGAGAAAAGTGATCACATATGGAACATTTGATTTACTGCATGCGGGACATATCAATTTATTGCGCAGAGCAAAAGAATTAGGTGATTATTTAATTGTAGTTGTATCAACAGATGAGTTTAACTGGAATGAAAAACAGAAAAAATGTTATTTCAGTTATGAAGAAAGAAAAAAACTGGTAGAAGCAGTTCGTTATGTGGATCTTGTGATTCCAGAAGAAAACTGGGATCAGAAGATTTCTGATGTGAAAGAATATCATGTAGATACATTTGTTATGGGAGATGACTGGAAAGGTAAGTTTGATTTCTTAAAAGATTACTGTGAAGTCGTATATCTTCCAAGAACAGAAGGAATTTCTACAACAAAGATCAAACAGGATCTTGGATTAAACGGAACAACAGCGAATAAATAGCAAGAGTTATGAATTTAGATATAAGAGGAATTTCGTTGACAATAGAGGTTATGAACGGCTTGAGACGGAATTCTTCTTTTCTGCGTTATCAAACAAAAAGAATTTAAGATGATGCTATAGATGAAAGGATTAGTTTTCGATGCATTTTATAGAAATTAGCAATATTTTTAAAAGTGAAAAAAAGAGATATAAAGTTACCGCAGTTTTAAAATTACTGGTCGTGTTTGCATTGCTTGGATTCTTTTTATCCAATAAGCCAATGTATCATGTGCAGACTGATTTTTACCTGAAACGTATGGGATTTGTATTTTTAGCATGTTTTTGGATGGTATTTGTAACAGTTTGCGACATTCGTTTGAGTCAGAAGCTTGACAGGTTTTTTGTGATCATTCTTGGAGTGATCGCGCCCGTTATGGGATGGATCTTGTCAGAATTTTTGATCAATGAAGCAGAGTGCGCATTTCCGCCGACACAGTTCTATCAGAAAGAAACGCTTTGGATCGTTCTAAGTCTTGCAATGATCATTTTGGTGGATCTGCTGATCATATTTTTAACGAACAGTATCAGAGTTGGATCGGTGATCGTACCATTTGTATTGTTTATCTTTGCGGTAGTTGTATGTGTTGTATATGAATTTCGCGGGATTCCTATGATGGCACCAGATATTTTAACAGTACAGACGGCTACCAGTGTGATGGGTAATTATACATTCAAATTGACGTTTGAACAATATAGTGTGATCCTGGTATGTATGGCATTTTTCTTTACATTTTTAAGACTTCATGAGATAAAGGTCACAGAAAAAAGAGTATTTCACATTGCAGGATTTATTGTTGTTGCATTAGGATGCGGATTGTTCACAAATCAGATCATATTGTCTGATTTTATGGAAGAGCACCAGATCAATATTCGTATGTTCCGTCCAATGGAAAGCTATCAAAAATATGGAGGCGTGCTGACATTTGCAAGAAGTGTCGGGTATGCGGTTGTGAAGAAACCAGAAGGATACTCAACAGCGAAGGTTGATCAGATCATTCAGGAATACGAAAAGAAATCAGCGAATGCACAGCAAAGTACAGCAAAGCAATATCCGAATATCATAACAGTTGTCAATGAAACATTCTCAGACATTAAGGTGCTGGGAGATTTTAAGACGAACGAAGATTATATGCCTTATTTCCATAGTTTGAAGAAGAATTGTGTGACAGGATATACGTATGCATCGATCGTAGGTGGTCAGACAGCGAATACAGAATTTGAATTGTTAACAGGGAATACTCTTGGATTTTTATCAGCTGGAACGACAGCATTTCAGCTTTATATTCATGGGCAGATGCCTTCATTAGTCAGCAATCTAAAGGCAGAGGGGTATTCTGGAAACAAAGCGATGCATCCGTTCAATCCGTATAATTATAATCGACCAGCTGTATATAAAGATTTTGGATTTACGGATTTTATTGATAAATTTGACTTTCCTAAGAATGTAAAAAGGGTTAGAGAGTATATTTCTGATGAGGCAAATGTAGATCGCATCATTTCTGAATATGAACAGAATCGTAAGAAGACAGATCAGCCATTTTATATGTATAATATGACGATCCAGAATCACAGTCCTTATGATAAGGATGCAGCCAACTTTAAACAGTCGATCAAGATCGAAAGCAGCAAATATGATGCTGAGGCTAACAGATACCTAAATCTGATCAAATATTCAGATGACAGTTTAAAACAGCTGACAAGTTATTTTGAAAAATGTAAAGAACCAACGATCATTTTATTTTTAGGAGATCATCAGCCAAGATTGACAGATGAATTTATGAATAAGATCACAAATGGCAAATATCAGACTTGGAGCAGCGAACAGATGATGAAACGTTATCAGGTACCATTCGTGATCTGGGCCAATTATGATATTAAAGAGCAGCACATAGAGAAGACAAGTATGAACTATATGCAAAGTATTCTGACTCAGACAGCTGGCGTAAAGATGACAGGATATCAGAGATTTTTAAATGAGGTTCGAAAAGAAGTTCCAACGATCACATCGCAGGGATATTGGGGAAAGAATGGAAAATTTTATCAGATTAATGATAAAGGATCACCATATTATGGTATAATACAGAAGTATCGTATGATTCAGTACAATATGATGTTTGATAAGAAGAATCGAAGAGATTCATTCTTTGAAGTAAGTAAATAGGAGTGCACGTATGAAGCAACTGATTAAGAATATTACGATTCAGATATATAAGGTATTAACATATCTGATTCCAGTAAATAAAAAGATGATTATATTTCAGAGTAGTAATGGACGTAACTATACAGGAAATCCAAGATATATCTATGAAGAGATGGTAAGGGAAGGACTTGATCAAGAATATGAATGTATCTGGTTTTTCTTTGATACAAGTATAGAAGTTCCAGGTAAATGCAAGAAGATACGGAATAACTATTTCCCATATTTTTGGTATTTAATGAGAGCTGGGATCTGGGTATTTGATAGTCGTCAGCCATTATATGTGCGTAAGAAGAAGCATATCACATACATTCAGACATGGCACGGAACACCGCTTAAGAAGCTTGCGCTTGATATGGACCGAATGGATATGGGTGGAAGTACGGATATTGAGAATTATCATGAACAGTTTAGAGTAACATGTAAGGATTGGGATTATCTAGTATCACAGAATAAGTTTTCTACAGATATTTTCAGATCATGTTTTGCATTTAAAGATCGTCCGATCTTACAGATCGGATATCCAAGGAATGATATTTTGATCAATGATAATTCTCCTGCTAAGATCAGAGAATACAAAGAAAAACTTGGACTTCCATTGGATAAGAAGATCATATTATATGCTCCAACTTGGAGAGATAATGAATATAGCGAGAAAGGAAAGTACAAATTTGCTTCAAAACTAGATTTTGATAAAGCAAAGGAGGCATTATCAGATGAATATATATTCATTGTAAAATATCATTATCTTGTATCAGATAAGATTGATTGGACACCATATAAAGGATTCGTTTATACATTCGACGAGACAAAAGATATTGCATGGTTATACCTTGTGTCAGATATGTTGATCACGGACTATTCTTCTGTAATGTTTGATTATAGTATTCTTAACAGGCCGATGTTATTCTTTGCATATGATCTGGAAGATTACAAGGAGAATCTGAGAGGATTTTATTTTGACTTTGTCAATGATATTCCAGGGCCGATTTCAAGAGATACAGATCAGTTGATCAAAGATATTAAAGAATATAATGAAGATAGTTGGAAAGAAAAATATAAGAATTATCATGATAAATTCAATGGCATAGATGATGGACATGCTTCACAGAAGGTCATTGACGTGATAAAGAAGGTAAGCAGATAGAAATCTGCCGAACAATAACACAGTCAGGAGGTTTGAAAACAATATGGTAACGATTCTGTTAGCGACATTGAATGGAGAGGATTATTTAAAAGCGCAGTTAGAATCAATTGCAGCTCAGACCTATGAAAACTGGCAGCTGGTCGTGGGTGATGATGGTTCTACGGATGGTACGATCAGCATTCTTGAAGAATTCAGTAAACAATATCCGGAACAAGTGACGATCATTAAGAATGACCCGCCACAGGGAAGTGCCAAAGACAATTTTATTTCATTGATCCAAAATTCTTACGGACCGTATTTTATGTTTTGTGATCAGGATGATGTGTGGAAACCAGATAAGATTTACCTGACATTACAGAAGATGGAAGCGTTAGAGGCAAGATATGGAGAGAAAACGCCGATCTTGGTTCATTCAGATCTGTCAGTTGCAGATCATAACTTAGAGATGGTTGCAGAGTCATTCTTTCAGTATGCGAATATTCCAAAGAGAATTGTATTGAATCAATTGATGGTACAAAATTCTGTGACAGGGTGTACGATGATGATCAATCGTTGTCTGCAACAATATTTTTTACGGCCGTTACCGATGTCTAAGATCATCATGCATGATTATTGGGCGGCATTGATCGCGAAAGTGTTTGGCAAGATTGGTTTTGTAAATGAGCCAACGATGTATTACCGTCAGCATGGCAATAATTCTGTTGGTGCGAAAGATGCAAAGAATCCCGTCTTTTTGTATCATCGTCTCAAAGAAGGAAAGAACAGCTATCGCCGTATGATGATCGAATCTATGGAGCAGATGCAGGGATTTGTTGAGACATATGGGGAAGAGATTGATAATCTGGATGTTTATGAACTGCTTGAGAGTTATGGAGAATTGTATTATAAAGGAAAGATCAAACGATTGAGTTTTTATAAAAATCATCACGTATTAAAGGAAGGAAATATCCGAAAGCTGATGCAGTGGCTTTGGGGATAGGAATATTTATGAAAAAAGCATTAGGACTTGCAGGAAAATATGTGATCATGTTTCTGTCGTGTTTATTTCCAAGAAGCAAAAAAATATATATCTTTGGAGCATGGCTTGGAGAACAGTTTGCAGACAATCCAAAATATCTGTTTTTAGAAGCACAAGAGCATAAAGAGATCCGTCCGATATGGATCACGAAGAATGAATCAGTCTGCAGAAAAGTCAGGGAGCTTGGATATGAAGCTTATATGTTTGACAGTTTCAAAGGGATTTTAATGCAGCTTCGGGCCAAATATGTGGTAGTCTGCAATGGGATCAGTGATGTAAATCATACATTTATGGGACGAGCAGTATTCTTAAATCTTTGGCATGGGGTTCCATTAAAGAAAGTTGGCTATGATGATGATAAGGTCAAGAATTGGGATAGCAAGGGTCAAAAAATCCGAAGAATGATTCAGGAAATCCCATTAGGAAAAGAGTATGTAGTAGCAACAAGTGATTTTTATGCACCAATCTATGAAAGTGCATTTCGAAGATCAAAGAGACATATCATAACATTGGGACAGCCAAGGAATGATATATTCTATGATCAAAGTGGAAAATTTCATGCTTCTCATCAGTTGTCAAAAGCGGCAAAAGGAAAGAAAGTCATCTTATATACGCCGACACACAGGAAAGAAGGTAAAGTGGCATTTCCTTTGGAGGAACATTTCGATTTTAAAGTGCTCAATGATTGGTGTATCCAAAATGATATTTTGTTCGTGATCCGGCGCCATTTTTATCATAAAGATGAGAAAGTAGATTTCTCCATGTATTCTAATATAACAGATATCACAGAGAGATCCATGGATATTCAAGAATTATTAATGGATACGGATATTCTGGTTACAGATTATTCAAGCACATACATAGATTATCTATTACTGGACCGGCCGGTAGTCTTTTATAATTTTGATTATCAGGATTATCTGGAGCATGATCGTGGTATGTATTGCGATTATGAGAAGGCGGCTCCGGGATATAAGGCAGAGACATTTGAAGCCTTGATGGAAGAATTCGAACGTCTGGTACAAGGCGACGATCATTTTAAAGAGGTTAGAAGGCAGGCAAGGGATTTCTTTTATTGCAAAGAAGGCCAGGGAATGGTTGGCGAAACATTGTTAGGGATCTTGAAGAATATAAAATAAAAAGAAGCTTTTGATCTATGAGTGAATCCATAGATCGAGAGCTTCTTTTTTGCATTTTGAGTTGATATTCAGGATTAATATCCAGCACGATAAATGATCTTCTGATTGATACGGCTAAGCTCATCACTGACTTGATAATCCGATGTACCAAAGAGGTATTTATGTGCGCGGATCGCATTCTCTTTCAATGTTGTAGGGAATCCATAATAAGTACCATAATAACGGAGCTCCTTCTGGTCCCAAGGGAATCCCTGCTGATCTTTGATGTCATACTTGAAAACAGATAAGAACATATCAAACAATTCATCCTGACTCATATTTGTCTTTACCTGAGGAAGTATCTCATCCATAACAGACATCATCTTCAAAGGATTTTTCTTGGCTTTGTCAAAAATCTTCTGAAGGACTTCTCGTTGTCTTCCGGCTCTGGCAAGGTCACCGCCAGCGGTATAACGGATTCTGGAATAAGCAACGGATTGATTTCCATCCAGAGTATAAGTACCGGCAGAAGAAAGTTTTGGAGAATGTCCACCGTTGATACGATTCATGTCACCGATATAAGCATTTAAATTCTTTAAGATGCTTTTATCGACTTTTACTTCGATTCCGCCAACAGCATCAACGATATCAGCAAGAATCTTAAAGTTTACAGTTGCGTATTTTTCAATATTCAGATCAAGATTACGATTGATCGTGCTGATCGCAAGCTCTGGACCACCCCAAGAATAAGCGGCGTTGATCTTACTGTATTTTCCATTAATACTTACATATGTATCACGATAGATCGATAACAGTTTGACATCTTTGGTTGAATTGTTGATGCTGACAACTATGATAGAATCAGAACGGTTTCCACGATCTGACATACTTCCAGTCTGAGAATCAATTCCGAAAAAAGCATAGTTGGTATAGTCAGTCATATTGCTGTCTTTGTTTACAGTGACAAGCTGGCTGTGGTCAAGACTTTTTGTTGATATTTTCCCAAGTTTTTTGTGAACTGTGGAAAGCGTAAGTCCGACTAATACAGCGATCACAAGAATGAGAATGATCAAGATCCGAAGTGAAGATCTTCTTCTTCGTTTTCGCTTTGTGTGTTTGGCATGTTTTGTATGCTGTGCTGTCATAATGTATCCCTCCAGATTTCCTTAAATAGTTAAGTTTGTACAGAAAAAAGGATGAAAAACTCCATCCTTTTCTTGCTGTTTAATATGCATTTTTATTGACAAATCCCTTAAAGAATGTAAGAAATAATATCTTGATATCAAGTCCCAAAGACCAATTCTCAATATAATACAGGTCATGCTCGATTCTGCTTCGGATGGAAGTATCACCACGGAATCCATTGACCTGAGCCCATCCAGTAATACCTGGACGAACTTGATGCTTGATCATATAACGAGGAATCTCTTCTTTAAATTTCTCGACAAACAAAGGTCGTTCTGGACGTGGCCCGATCAGACTCATATCGCCTTTTAATACATTCCAGAATTGAGGAAGTTCATCAAGGCTTGTCTTACGGATTACACGTCCAACAGGTGTAACACGGACATCGTTCTTGGTTGTCCATTCTTTGGCCTCTTTCTTAGGGTCCTGTACACCCATGGAACGGAATTTGTACATCTTAAAAGGTTTATTCCCAAGACCGATACGTTCTTGGGCAAAAATGATCGGTCCAGGAGAACTCTTCTTCACAAGGATCGCAACGATAAGCATGATCGGTGAGAATAAGATCAGCGCAATGATAGAACCGATAATATCGATCAGACGTTTGATCAGTTTATTCATCGTATTTGTTAATGGTACGTTACGGATATTGATAACTGGGAGTCCGTCCAGATCTTCAGTGTATGGGTTGGTGGAAATAAAGTTATAGTAATCTGGAACAAACTTTGTATGCACACCAGACTTCTCACAGATTGCAACGATCTGTTCCAGTTTATGGTATTCATTCAGATTCAGAGTGATCGCAACTTCATCAAGAGATGTCTTCTCAAGATAAGCGGCAAGATCTGAAAGTGTACCGATCTTCTTGATTCCACGATATTCAAAATTATCACTGACAAGATCATCAAAAATCCCATGAACTTTTAAGCCCCATTGAGGATTTGATTTGATGCGGTCGATATATGCAGCTGCTGAAGTACTGAAACCGATAAATACCGTATGTTTGATATTGCGTCCTTTCTTACGATTCGTTTTCAAAATCCTGCGTATGATATATCTGGATAAAAGACCAAAAATAAAGTTAAATAAATAAAATAACAGATATAAAGAACGAGGAAAGTTCTGAATCTGCCATACAGTGATCACAAATGCAGAAAGTCCAAGTCCGATCAGATTCGCTTTGACCAGATTCACAAGTTCCTTGGAACCACGCTGGTAACGCTTTGGTGTATAAAGACCAAAGAACGAATACAATAACAATAACAGGATCAAAGAGCTGATCAGCGGTTTCTGATATTGATAAAACTCTGGATAATAGCGGTTGAGATCGAAAATCTCCTGATTCAGCCAGAATCCAAAGATCGTGCATTTAAATCTTATATACCATGCTGCAAATCCTGCAAAATAAATGCAGACAGCATCCATCACGACATGCAGTCTGTTTAAGTAAGTTTGGTTTTGTTTGATCATATGATAAATACTCCTTTTTCACTTCCTTCTATTATAAGGGATAAAAAGAGATCATACAATGACAAAATGACTTAACTTTTTCTTATTTTTGTATTTTGTACTTATTGACATTCTCATCATTTTCACGAAAAATGAGAAAAAAGAGGAAATCATTTTTTAGTAACATATTAATCACAGTTTTTACACATTTATAAGATATATTTATCTCATAAAAGATAAAGGTCGAAACAAAAGATCAGGATCGAAAGGAGAATTAATCATGAGTGAATATAATACAAATCAGGATGGACAGTGGAAGACTTCCGATCAGTGGAGAGCGGAGGAAGCGAACGACCATTCCAATCCTAAGAAAAACAAAAATGGCGGCAGAGGAAAACATGTTGCAAAATTAGCAGCATCTGCAGTAGCTTTTGGATTGATCGCAGGGCTTGTGATGCAGGGAGTCACATATGGATTTAGCAGAGCAGGCATTGGAAATGGTGCAACACAGCTTGCAACAACGAAGACAACAAGCAGCAGTTCAAGTACCAGCAGTAATGACCTCTCAGGTGTATCAAAAAATGTTATGCCATCGATCGTATCGATCACAGGAAAGTTTGAAACAACAAGCCAGAGTTGGTTTGGACAGACACAAAGCAGTGAATCCGAAGGTGTTGGTTCAGGTATCATCATTGGCAAGAAAGATGGTAAGATTTTGATCGTTACAAATAACCATGTCGTAGCAGATGCCAAATCTTTATCCGTAGGATTTGTGGATGGAAAGAGTGCAAGTGCAACCATTCGTGGTACTGACAGCGATGCGGACTTAGCGGTTGTAGAAGTAGATACAAAGAACATGAAATCTTCTACCTTAAAGGAGATCGCAGTGATCACATTAGGAGATTCCTCAAAATTACAGACAGGAGAAAGAGCGATCGCAATTGGTAATGCATTAGGATATGGACAGTCTGTCACAGGTGGTTATATCAGTGCATTAAATCGTCAGGTACAGTTGACAGACAAGACAATGACATTGATCCAGACAGATGCAGCGATCAACCCTGGAAATAGTGGTGGTGCTTTATTAAATAGCAAAGGTGAATTAATTGGTATTAATACAGTTAAATATTCTTCAGAAGATGTAGAAGGAATGGGATATGCGATTCCGATCAATACAGCAAAACCGATCATCAATAAACTGATCAAGAATGAGGCAACAAGTGAGAGTGAACAGGCATATTTAGGTGTATCAGGTCAGACGATCGACAGCTCTATGGCAAGCCAGTTTGATATGCCATCTGGTGTTTATGTACAGCAGGTGATCAAGAGTTCCCCAGCCCAGAAAGCAGGCATCAGTGCAGGAGATGTGATCGTATCCTTTAATGGAAGCAACGTTTCTACAATGGATGGATTAAAAGAAAAGATTTCAAACCTGAAAGCAGGCAAGAAAGTTAAAGTTGTTGTAAAACGTCAGAATCAGATGGGTACTTATGAGAAGAAGACACTGACAGTTACTCTTGGAAAGAAATCAGATGCACCAAGCACAAGCAGTAACAGCAGCAATAGCAATAGTAATAGTAATAACAGCAATAGTTACAACAATAATTATAATAATGAAAGTTCTAACAGCCAGTATTATAGTTTTGGACAGTAAAACCGGTTGAAAAAAGAACCAAAGAAAGATACAATAAAATGGAACCTTGTGAGTAGGCAGGGTTCCATTTTTTAGTCAGGAGAATATGCCTATGGTTATGATCGAAATTGAAAATATTAAGAAGTTTATGGCAGGTTTTTTAGGAGGAAATCTTTTTGATGATTTCTTGATGAGCGAAGGAAAACTGTCCATGAACATTTCGTATGAATTTGATGGAAAGATCTTAAAAGAATTTTATGATACAGAAGAATGGAAAGAGATGAAACAATATCCATATGTAACATGGGAAGAAGAGAAAGAAAAAATATTTTCTCTCGTAAAAGGGAAGAAGACACCGCTGTCTTTTCAATTTGTGATGATGTTAAAACCAGATCTTTCTCCAGAGTTTCTTGCCAAATATAATCTTGCAGTCCGAGAAGATGAAATAGCAGGATTATTTATCAACATTTTATACGACCGACAGGGATTAAAGTGTACATCAGGAGTGTCCAGAAAGACATTTGTACTGGATAAGACTTTGGAAGAAGCGTGGGATCAGGAAGTGAAAGAAAGATTTTTAACAAAGTACCTGTAAAATTTTTCACAAACTTCGGGAACTTAAAAGAAACTTTGTTTGCATGTTTCTTTTTGCGTAGATATATGTTAGAATAAGTAGTAATGAATACCAGATAAGAAAGTTGTAAAAAGGAGATACGAATATGAGTTTTCATATTGTTTGTGACAGCTGTACGGATTTGACAGAAGAAGATTTAAAAAAAGGATGTTATACTTTAGTACCCCTGACATTATTAGTGGATGGAGAAGAAATCATAGATGATGAAACATTTGATCAGGCAGATTTCTTAGCAAAGGTTGCAGCAAGTAAAGAGTCTGTGAAGTCAGCATGCCCTGCACCAGAGAGTTATATGGAAGCATATTCCAAGGCAGATGATATATATGTGGTAACATTATCTGCAGAATTAAGTGGATCATACAACAGTGCAGTTTTAGGAAAGAATCTATATGAAGAAGAGAACGGAACAAAGAATATTCATGTAGTGAATTCCAGAGGAGCCGCTACGACTCAGGTTCTGATCGCACGTAAGCTCAACGAATATGCAAGTCAGGGAATGCCATTCGAAGAAGTGGTTGATAAGATTGAAGAGTATACAACAAGTCTTAGAACATATTTTGTTTTGGAGACACTAGAAGTACTAAGAAAGAACGGAAGATTATCAAGACTATCTGCAACGATCGCCGGTGCATTAAATATCAAACCAGTCATGATCGGTACAAGAGACGGCGTGATCCAGAAAGCAGCCCAGGCAAGAGGAATGAAGAAAGCACTCGCGAAGATGGTAGAACACATGGGAAGCGAAGGAAGAGATCTCACAAGAAGACAATTCGTCATTTCACACTGCAATTGCTACGAGAGAGCTGTTTATGTGAAAGAATTGATCAAGAAGCACTTACACGCAGAAGACGTTGATATTGTAGATACTAAAGGAGTCAGCAGTTTGTACGCATGCGATGGAGGAATCATTGTATCATATTAGATTCTGATTTTGTGAATAGGCGTGCATATAAGTGATAGAAATAAACATCCACTTAAATTTTCCAAGTTTGTAATTGTCCACACGATAGACTTCTGATATATGATAAAAAATAAATAAACGATCGGGAGAGCAGCATTAGAATTTTGCCACGTTTTTTACGGATTCGCAGCCGGATTGGTGCGTTGTTTGAGCCTCAAAGAGTACTGATTTAAATACCTTTGAAGGCGAGTTCGCAAGGAAATCCGGCGGATCAGCGATCTGTAAAAAACGTGAGTAAAATTCTCTAGCTGCTCTCCCGATCGTTTATTTATTTTTTATCATATATTCAAAATCTATAGTTGGCCAACTGCAACTTAAAATTGTTACAAAATTAACGTGATTATACACAAAAATGAACCGAATTGTTACGAAATTAACGTACAAATTGCACAAAAAACGCTTGAATTTGTCGAAAAATGTGCGTATAATGAGAGTCAATATACTGATATAGAGGAATTAAGGAGGATGAGTCATGAGTCGTTTGGAATTAAGGTCTCCGAACCAGGCACAGCTGGTTGTGGAAGGCCTTTATAAGGATTTGGAACGAAGAATCGAGTCAAGCCCGCCAGGGTTATGTCCGGTTGATATGTCCAGAGCATTTTTGGAGATCTGTCATGCACAGAGCTGTGGAAAGTGTGTTCCATGTCGTGTAGGACTTGGACAGTTAAAGAATCTGATCACTGATGTTTTAGATGGCAAAGCAACGATCCGAACTTTAACAGAGATACAGGAAACAGCAAAATCCATTATGGAATCTGCAGATTGTGCGATTGGCTATGAGGCAGCCAATATGGTATACAAAGGAGCCATTGGATTTAAAGATGATTATGTAGAACATATCATGTATCATCGATGCTTAAGTACGTTAAAGCAGCCAGTGCCATGTGTATCCAGATGTCCTGCGAGAGTGGATATTCCGGGATATATTGCGTTGGTGCGTGAAGGAAGATATGAGGATGCGATCCGTCTGATCAGAAAAGATAATCCATTTCCAACAACATGTGGATTTATCTGCGAGCATCCATGTGAAGCATTATGCCGTAGAAATATGATCGATGATGCGGTGAATATCCGTGGATTAAAACGTATGGCAGCAGATGCAGCAGGATACGTTGTACCGCCAGAATGTGCAGAATCTACAGGGAAGAATATTGCCGTTGTAGGTGGTGGACCAGGTGGATTAAGTGCAGCATATTTTTTACAGTTGATGGGGCATCAGGTAACCGTATATGAGATGCTTCCAAAACTTGGAGGAATGTTACGTTATGGAATTCCAAACTACAGACTGCCAAAAGAACGCTTAGATGATGATATTCAGGCAATCTTAGACACAGGAGTCAAAGTAGATTGTGGAAAAGCTATCGGCAAAGATTATTCCATTGTGGATTTAAAAGAAAAATACGATGCTGTACTGATCACGATCGGTGCAAGTACAGATAAGAAGTTAGGATTAGAAGGCGAAGATGCCAAAGGCGTTATTTCAGCGGTACAGTTCTTAAGAGATGTCGGACACGGAACACAGGAAAGCCTGGAAGGAAAAGAAGTTGCCGTGATCGGTGGTGGAAATGTTTCCATGGATGCAGTTCGTACATCTGTAAGATTAGGTGCGAAGAAAGTCAGCATCGTATATCGAAGAAGAGTTGCCGATATGACAGCACTTTCAGATGAGATTTCAGGAGCAGAAGCAGAAGGTGTTGAGATCAAGACATTGATGGCACCTTCAAGAATCGAGAAAGACGAAGAAGGTAATGTCAAAGGTATATGGGTAACACCACAGATGATCAGTAATATCAAAGGTGGAAGAGCATCTGTAAAGCCAACAGGGGAAGATGACGTATTTATCCCATGTCAGACACTGATCGTAGCGATCGGTCAGGATATCGAATATCAGCACTTCGAAGAAGCAGGAGTTCCCGTACAGAGAGGAAAGATCAACGTAGAGAAATTTGGTGGATTCGAAGAGATGCCAGGAGTATTTGCAGGTGGAGACTGTGCGACAGGTCCATCCACAGTTATTTCAGCGATCGCAGCAGGTAAAGTGATCGCAGCCAATATCGATGAATATCTGGGATATCATCATGAAATCACAGCAGATGTTGAGATTCCAGAACCTAAGTTAGAAGATAAACCAGCATGTGGAAGAGTTAATCTTACAGAGAGAGAAGCTGGAGAGAGAGTTAAAGACTTTGAAGGAGTCGAAAACTGCATGACAGAGAAAGAAGCATGCCAGGAGGCAGGAAGATGTCTTCGCTGTGACCACTTCGGTTATGGTATTTTCAAAGGAGGTAGGGATACAAAATGGTAAATATTACAATAGATAACCACACGATCGCTGTACCTTCTGGAACAACGATCATGGAAGCAGCAGCCTCCATTCATATACCGATTCCAAAGCTTTGTTATTTAAAAGATATCAATGAGATTGGAGCGTGCAGAGTCTGCGTTGTAGAAATTGAAGGACAGGATCATCTGGTAACATCCTGTAATAACGTGGTAGAAGAAGGAATGACGATCTATACCAACAGTCCGAAAGTACGCAGAAACCGAAAACATACGGTAGAGATGATCCTTTCCCAGCACGATGCACAATGTGCAACTTGTGTAAGAAGCGGAAATTGTACACTTCAGACGGTTGCTAATGATCTGAATATTGTAGATAGTCCTTATAAGAAGGAAATCTGTATCGAAGAATGGGATACAAGATATCCATTGGTACGTGATGCAAGCAAATGTGTCAAATGTATGCGTTGTATACAAGTATGTGACAAGATTCAGGGAATGCATATCTGGGATGTATCTGGAACTGGAGCAAGAACAACAGTTGGAGTTTCAGAAAACAGAGATATCAAAACAGCAGATTGTGCATTATGTGGACAGTGTATCACACATTGTCCAACAGGAGCATTACGTGAACGAGATGATACAGACAAATTATATCGTGCATTAGAAGATAAAGATACGATCGTGGTAGCACAGATTGCACCAGCAGTTCGTGCTGCATGGGGAGAAAGTCTTGGATTATCAAGAGAAGAAGCAACAGTTGAGAAGATCGTAGATGCACTTCGAAGGATCGGTGTAGATTATGTATTTGATACAACATTTTCAGCAGATCTTACGATCATGGAAGAAGGAACGGAATTTGTCGAGAGATTTACAAATGGAGATCTTGATATGTATCCAATGTTTACATCCTGTTGTCCAGGATGGGTACGTTTCATCAAATCTCAGTATCCACAGATGGTAAACAGATTATCTTCTGCCAAATCTCCACAGGAGATGTTTGGGGCAGTGATGAAGACTGCATTTGCAAAGAAGATGAACATCGACCCAGACCGTATTTTTGCATTATCCATTATGCCATGTGTTGCGAAGAAAGATGAAAGAGAGAAACCATTATTCCATGGTGAGTTTGCAGGACATGGAGTTGACTGTGTGTTAACAACAAGAGAATTGGACCGTCTGATCCGTGCTGATCATATTGATCCAAAGACATTAAAAGATGCTGCCTTTGATACTCCGTTTACTGAGGGAACCGGAGCAGGAGTGATCTTTGGGGCAACTGGCGGAGTTATGGAAGCGGCATTGCGTTCTGCGTATTACCTGATCACAGGAAAGAATCCAGAAGTAGATGCATTTAAACAGATTCGTGGAGTGAACAAAAACGGATGGACAGAAGCCCAATTTGAGATTGCTGGCAATACGATAGATATCGCAGTTGTGAGTGGACTTCAGAATACAAGAAATCTGATGGAAGCGATCCAGAAGAGAGAAGTACACTATCATTTTGTAGAAGTCATGGCATGTCCAGGCGGATGTGTAGGTGGAGGCGGACAGCCGATCCATGAAGGAAAAGAACTGGCATCTGACCGTGGATCCAACCTGTACTTCCTGGATAAGACAGCCCATTTGAGATTTTCACACGAGAATCCAGATATCAAACATCTGTATGATGAATACTTTGGATCACCGGGAAGTCATAAAGCACATCAGTTACTGCATGTGCAAAAATAGCTGTTAATACCTTTTAATAAAGAAAATCCAGATATTTAGAAGATACAAATTCTAAATGTCTGGATTTTCTCTCTTTTTAACATAATTACCATCTTGGATTGTCAAGTACAGTTACTTCGCCATTGATCTCACAAACAATATGGCGGTATCCTTTGGTTTCGATTGTTCCATAATCATGTCCTGCATCTGCATCAAATACATAAAAAGCAGTCAGGACTTCATCTCCAGTATTAATGGTGCGGTGAGCATATCCGCGGGGAACATACAATGCTTTTCCTTTCTCCATCCGTTCAACCCGCCAATCACCGTCAAGGTTTTCAAGCATCATATACCCTTCGCCTTTTAATGTATAATAAACTTCGGCAGTGTCTACGATCTGATGAAAATGTCCTTTCGTCATATAATATTCATTTCCAATCTTCCCAGGATGGATCATCGTTGTGCCGAATGCAAGATCACCGGCACGCTCTGGGCATCCAAGTTCATAAAACTCATAGACCAAAGGGTCTTCGTGTTTAAGAATTTCTTCAACAGCTTCTTGATCCTGATACATATTTTTCATCTGGGAAAGATAACGCTTTGTAGTATCTGCGTGCTTGGAAAGTCCGTTATTTAGATCAAAATCCAAAGTAAAAGCCTGATCCCAGTTAAACTGATTCATAAAATACCTCCTAAAAAATTGCCCTAGATCTCAAGTGTGGAAACGCCTTGTTCTTTCATCATAGCTTCGAATTCCTTGATGATCGAGATACCAGCACTTGTTCCGATACGTTGGGCACCGCACTCTATCATTTTCATAAATGTCTTGGCATCACGGATTCCACCAGCAGCTTTTACCTTTACCGCATCTCCAACATGCTCTTTCATTAATTTCACATCATCAAAAGTAGCACCGCCAGTACCGAAACCAGTGGATGTTTTGATAAAATCAGGTTTCACCTCTTTGGCGATTTCACAAAGCTTGATCTTCTCCTCATCATTAAGATAACAGTTTTCAAAAATGACTTTACAAGTAACATCTTTTTCATGGCAGGCAGCAACGATCTGTGACATCTCATCCTTGATATAATCCCAGTTAGAAGCCTTGACCTCTGTCTGATTTACAACATAATCAATCTCATTTGCACCATTTGCAATAGCATCTTTTGTATCAAAGACTTTAGAAGCAATTGTTGTCTGACCTAATGGGAAAGAGATAGCAGCTCCTGTATGAATATCCGTTCCTTCCAGTAACTTTGCACATAATCCAGACTGCACCTGATTGATCGCTACCATGGCAAAATGATGTTCTTTCGCCTCATTACATAAGACCTCCATGTCTTTAGGAGAAGCATCCGTATGTAAATTTGTGTGATCGATCATTCTTGCAAGATCATCTAATTTATATGATTTCATAAAAACCTCCTGTTTTTGCTGATATGTTTGTTTCATGTTAGTTAAAATATAACATTATGTAACCATTATGTCAATATTATGTAAATAAAATAAGAGAAAATAAATTGACATAAAATAAAAAATCCGATAAAGTGAAAGAAAAAAGAAAGAGAGTATAAAATGGGAGCATTTTATTTAGATATAAAAAAAGATTTATTAGATAAGATCTTAAGTGGAGTTTACCAGCAAGGAAGTATTATACCAAATGAATACGAATTAGCTGAGATCTACAACGTCAGCCGGCCGACGATCCGCAAGGCGGTACAGATTTTAGTAGATGAAGGATATTTAGAAAAACGTAAAAAACGAGGGACGATCGTATGTGATCCAACGATCCGGCAGGAGTTTGCCCAGGTGATCCAGACATTTGATAAAGAAGTAAAAGAAAAAGGACTGACTCCATCGACAAAAGTTCTGACATTCAAACAAGAAAAGGCAGAAGAAGAAGTCCGCCAGAAATTGAATCTCAAAGAAACAGAAAAAGTTTATAAACTGGTCAGATTGAGATACGTTGATGATCAGCCCAATGTTCTGGTTACAACGTATGTGCCATGCAGACTGTTTGAACATTTGTCAGAAGTTGATTTTGAAAAGGAGAGTTTATATCAGACATTTCATAAGGAAGGAAGAGATATCACATCCATACAGAGAAAGCTGGATGTGATCCTTGCAGATGAAACATGTGCGGATCTGTTAGATGTCAAAAATGGAGATCCTTTATTTTATTTTCATTCCACAGGATATGATGAAAGTCATACAGCGATTGAATATTCGATTGCGAAATATCGAGGAGATCGGAATAGCTTTGTTTTTCAACTTTCAAATAACGTGTATTATTCTTAATACATTTATTTACAAATATCAGTTTTTTCTGTATAATAAAGCACAATAAGCTGAAAACAGCGAATAAAACAATAAACAGCAACGCAGGAGGAATGACCATGAGCAAAATTCAGATGACCACTCCATTAGTAGAGATGGACGGAGATGAGATGACAAGAATTCTTTGGAAGATGATCAAAGATGAATTGTTATTACCATTTATTGATTTAAAAACAGAATATTATGACCTTGGGTTAGAACACAGAAATGAGACAAACGATCAGGTTACATTTGATTCCGCAGAAGCAACAAAGAAATATGGAGTTGCAGTCAAATGTGCAACGATCACTCCAAATGCAGCGCGTATGGATGAATATGATTTAAAAGAGATGTGGAAGAGTCCAAATGGAACAATCCGTGCGATCTTAGACGGAACAGTATTCCGTGCACCGATCACAGTCAAAGGAATCGAACCAACCGTCAGCAAATGGAAGAAACCGATCACGATCGCAAGACATGCCTATGGTGATGTATACAAAGGTGTGGAGATCAAAGTTCCAGGAGCAGGAAAAGCAGAATTAGTATTCACAGGAGAAGATGGAACAGAGATCAGAGAAACAATTCATGATTTTGACGGACCAGGAGTGATCCAGGGAATGCATAACATTGATGCATCTATTGCAAGCTTTGCAAGAAGCTGCTTTACATATGCATTAGACACAAAACAGGATCTGTGGTTTGCAACAAAAGACACGATCTCTAAGAAATACGATCACACATTCAAAGATATCTTCCAGGAAATCTTTGATGCAGAATACAAAGAGAAATTTGATGCAGCAGGAATCGAATATTTCTACACACTGATCGACGATGCAGTAGCCCGTGTTATGAAATCAGAAGGTGGATTTATCTGGGCATGTAAGAACTATGACGGAGATGTTATGAGTGATATGATCTCATCTGCATTCGGATCATTAGCAATGATGACATCTGTATTAGTATCACCACACGGATACTATGAATACGAAGCAGCTCATGGAACAGTACAGCGTCATTATTACAAACATCTGAAAGGTGAAGAGACATCTACAAACTCTGTAGCAACAATCTTCGCATGGACAGGAGCGTTAAGAAAACGTGGAGAATTAGATGGCAATAAAGAATTAATGGCATTTGCTGATAAACTTGAGAAAGCTACATTAGACACGATCGAGAGTGGTACAATGACAAAAGACTTGGCACTTATTACAACTCTTGAGAATGTGAATGCTGTGAATAGTGAAGAGTTTATTAAGGCAATTGCGGAACGCTTGAAATAGTGTTTAGTTTATGAGACAAAAATAAGGGACTGTAAAAAAGTCCCTTATTTTTGTCTCATAAAACTGAAGTCTATTCAAATCAGTATATAGAGGGTGTGTTACATTTCAAGGTATTTTTGAATTATATCCGTTTCAGATAAATCGATGTGTTTTAGAACAAAATCATAAAGAGGTTTTGCAAAGTCAGCATCTAAATCTAATTCTTCTACAATCTGATTAAAAGATTTTTGTTTCTTGACTTTTTTTAGAATTAATTTAATGAAACCACAGGACTCACCTTGTGATCTGCCTTCTAGTCTGCCTTCTAATCTGCCTTCTAATCGACCTTCCATTCTTCCTTTCTCTTCTAATTTTTCAAGTGCTTTACACATATTCACAGTACCTCCTTTTTGTTCAGATTTTATAGCATCGTTAATTAATTTTTGTGATTCAGTAATGCAACCAATTACCATGGCTAATTCGGATGATATATTTTTTTCTTTGTATATATCAGTGATTTTATCATATTTTTCGTCAAAAATAAATCTACTAATATTGAATATTGTGTTGACATCGTCGTTGTGAAATTTTAAATATTCACTTTTACGAAGCTCAATTAAGTTAAATTTATAATCCGAAATTAAAGGTTTAAAAGCATCTGGGATTTCCAGCATATCAATTAGGGAATGAGGACCGTCCCACGGATTTTCCCCATAGTAAATACATATTGTAAGAACACTGTGTAATCGATCCGTTTTCTTCATTCTCGATAGAAATTCATCTGTTGCAGTATAATCTTTTTCTTTTTTATGTTTTTTTGCAATTTCATTGTATTCTTTAAGATAAGAAAATGCATCCCCTAGCATGTGACGAAGTGGCATGGCATAGTGAATTTTTGATTGATTTTCAATTCCTAGAATTACGAAATCAACACCATAAGCAGATTTTTTGACGACATCGACAATTCTTTTTACAGTTTCAGCATAACCGTGGAATTGCAATAAGGACGAAACATCAGTGTCAACTTCTGTGAGATCATCAGGATTTAATTTTGGATTTCCGTCAAAGAAGCATGCATTAAAAAGATCAGCAAAACGTTTGTTATCTTTCCAGAAATTTTTAAGGATAGTATCGGGTGTTATTTTGTTTTTTACCTTTGTCATATGAATATTAGTCCTCCTTTGGAGCGTAGAAATGGACAGGTATGGATCTGATTATGCAGAAATGGTAATTGAGAAATGCAAGATAGAAGATACATGTCCAACAATAGTTTCATTGTGATTATACTAGCAAAAACAAGAACAAATGTCAATATATGTAAAAAGATGAGCATAAATAAAATGATAAATATATATTTAAGGAGAAATTAAATAATGAAACAAAAAAGACAGAAAATATTTAATTTTTTTACAATAAAATAGAGGCTATGAAATTATAATATATGTAAAAATCATAGCCTCTATTAGAATTCTTAAATTATGAATGATTTGGGTGATTAGCATCCGCTTGCTCAAGGGTTCCATAGTGATTCCATCTTCTATTTTTATTTCCACTATATGTACACCAATAAACAGTATCTCCAGGAGATAGTTTATTATTATGATCATTATCGTCATAACCACAATAAGTACCACTGATCCATCCTTGTTGACCATTATGTTCTTGAACCTTTTCAAAAACACCACCATTATCAGTAATTACACGATTGGCAGTTTTATCTCCGCATGTATGTGAAGTTCCTAATGGAGAATGAGATACTCCGTATCCGTATTCGCGTACACCACCCCACTTATCAGCGTTTCCAGTCCATCCATTACTTCCACGCTCACAAGCTAAAAAATAACATGCTGCTACATATTCATCTGCCACAAATGTATGAAAAGCCATTGGCTTTTCATACATTTTCTTCATAACAACTTCCCCCTTTTAATATTATATGTCAATAAATCATCATTCTTAACCCCCAGAATTTAATCCCATTATAATCTTAAATTCTGAATTTTGCAATCATTTGTAGAGAAAAATGATTGTTTTTAGCGTGATTTTCGAATTTCGGTATTTTTTTAAGCCTTGAAGAGCTGTTAGAAGATCAATAACTGTATATTGAAATAGCAGATTACGAAAAAAAAATGCCTTTTACAGATGGTTTATTGCATTAAATGGAAAATTCTAGTATAATATAGTCATGAAAAAAGATGTTGCAGAATGATAACGCAATATAAGATGAAGATAGAATTTGTATAGAAGGAAAGGGGAAAAGGTTATGAAAAGAAGATATGAAAGACCAAGTGCTTATATAGAAGAATTTACACCGAATGAGTATGTGGCGGCTTGCGGAGATAGCGGAACGGTGTATATGTTTAGATGTGATGCTGGTGGTGGATATTCTGGAACAGTGTGGTTAGAAACAAATGGAGAACCAGGATTGCAGAAAAAAGGAAGATGGGAAGGATGGGGAAAATACCATCCAGGAGATGAAAAACTTGGTGGTTATCATGCTTGTGGTACTACACATGAGGCTAATTCAACGGATAAGTTTTTAGATGGATATTATATAATGAAAGGGTCTGATAGACCACAAAATGTCATTGTATGGAGAGGTCCTAAAGGAGATAATACGCATTGTACAACTAATTTAAATATGAAAGAATGGGCAACAGCGAAATCATAAAAAATACAAAAAAGAACCGACCTACCGGTTCTTTTTTATTACAGGGAGAGTGATCATGGACCTATTTGACACTAACACTACCTTCGAACGCCAACTTTTCGCAAAGGCAGCAAGGAACCGTATTCCGCTTTATGGAGTACTGGAGTTATTGCCTCTCTGCAATCTAAACTGTGACATGTGCTACGTCCATTTATCCAAACAAGAAGTGCAGTCCCAAGGAAGATTGCGAAGTTTGGATGAATGGATTTCCCTTGCAAAGCAAATGAAAGATGCAGGGACATTGTTCTTGTTGTTAACGGGTGGAGAGCCTTTATTATTCCCTCAATTTAAAGAATTATACTGTGTATTAAAAGATATGGGTATGATCCTTACGCTCAATACCAATGGGACGTTGATCAATGAGGAATGGGCGGAATTTTTTGCGAAGAATAAGCCAAGAAGGATAAATATAACTTTATATGGATCAAAGAATGAGACATACGAGAATCTATGCCATATGAAGGATGGATTTGACAAAACGATCAGAGGGATTGAATTATTAAAAAAATATGAGATTGATGTCAAGATCAATGGAAGTCTTGTGAAGAAGAATTTTCGTGACAGGATGGAGATCATAGATATCGGAGAAAAGTATGATATCCCGGTTCGAATCGATACTTATATGTATCCATCCGTGCGTGAGCGGACAACTCCTTTTAATTTTCAGGAGAGATTAGACCCAGAGGATGCTGCAAAGGCAAGGGTTGAAATCTTACACCGGGAAATGGGAGATGAACTTTTTGAGCAATATGCGAAGCAGACTATTTATCTGGCAGAACATACGGAAGAAGGAGATGCCTGTCCGGGGCATATGACATGCCGGGCTGGGCAGAGTTCGTTTGTAGTTAATTGGCAAGGCATGATACGTTCATGTATCGTGTTAGATCAGCCAAGTTATGATGCCTTTGACACAACGGATGATTTTATGACATTATGGAATAAGATCGTGAAAGAAACAGAAGAGATCAAAACAAGTATGGAATGCAATCAATGCAAATTAAGACATGTATGTAACACATGTGCAGCGGCAGCAATTGCAGAATGTGGAGATTCTGAGGGCGTTTCAAAATATTTATGTGAATATACGAAGGAAACAGTTAGGAATTTAAAAGAGTTTTATTAAGAAACAAAATGTGGAGAAAGAAGTTGTATAAAGGACTTCCTTCTCCATATTTCATACATAATAAATTATTTAATGTTTTCAAGATACTTCTGAACCATTTCATCCTCGCCCAAATCTATATGCTTCAATACAAAATCATACAAAGGCTGCACAACATCTGAATCTTCTTCCAATTCATCTACAATTTGGTCAAAAGATTTATTTTTATGAACTTTTTTTAGGATTAATTTAAGTTTAGTGACTATTTGTCCTTGTAATCTACCCTCTAATCTGCCTTCCTGACGACCTCTTTCCTCTAATTTTTCGAGTGCCTTACACATATTCACGCTACCTCCTTTTTCTTCTGATTCCACAGCATCATTGATCAATTTTTGTGATTCTGTAATACAGCCAATAACCATAGCTAATTCTGAAGATATATTTTCATCTTTAAATATATCAGTGATTTTATCATATTTTTCGTCGAAAATAAACCTACTGATATTAAATATTTTATCAACATCATTATTATGAAATTTTAAATGCTCACTCTTCCTAAGTTCGATCAAGTTGAATTTATAATCGGAAATCAAAGGCTTAAAAGCATCAGGAATTTCTAACATATCAATTAAGGAACGAGGACCATCCCACGGAGTTTCACCATAATAAATACAAATGGTAAGTACGCTATGTAATCGGTCAGTTTTCTTCATTTTAGATAGAAATTCGTCTGGTGTTCCATGAGGTTTTTCATCTTTATATTTTTTTGCAATTTCATTATATTCTTTGAGATATGAAAAAGCATCTCCAAGCATATGTCGAAGTGGCATTGCATAGTGGATCTTTGCTTGATTTTCAATTCCAAGGATTACAAAATCAACGCCATAAGCAGATTTTTTGACAACATCAACAATCTTTTTTACAGTCTCAGCATAACCATGAAATTGTAATAAAGAAGAAATATCAGTATCGACTTCTGTAAGATCATCTGGATTCAATTCTGGATTTCCATCAAAGAAACATGCATTGAAAAGATCTGCAAAGCGATTATTATCTTTCCAGAAGTTTTTCAGAATGGTATCGGGTGTTATTTTGCTCTTTACTTTTGTCATATGTGTATTGTGCCTCCTTTAAGTGATACAAATGGACAGGTATTGATCTGATTATGTGGAAATGAAAAATTAGAATTGCAATATAGAATATACATGCCCAATGATAGATAGTTTGTAAAATGATATTAACAAGAATAATCTGCAATGTCAATATATGGAAAACAAAAACGTAAATAAAAACTTTCTTTTTCTGCGATCTCATCATATAATAAAACAGAATGTACAAGAAAGAAGGGAGCCAAATGAAAGACCTAGACGCAATGGATTCCATGGAAAAGATGCTGGTCCAGAAAGCATATCAAAGACAAGCTCCAGTGAATGGTAGTCTGGAATTATTACCACTTTGTAATATGAACTGCGATATGTGTTATGTTCGTTTATCCAAGGCAGAGATGGAACAAAAAGGCCGTTTAAGAACCAAAGAAGAATGGATCAGACTGGCTCATCAGATGAAGGAGGCAGGAACGTTATTTCTGTTATTGACAGGAGGAGAGCCGTTATTATTTCCGGGATTTAAGGAAGTATATATCGAACTGCAGAAGATGGGAATGATTCTTACGATCAATACAAATGGAACGCTGATCAATGAAGAATGGGCAGATTTCTTCCAGAAATATAAGCCAAGAAGAATGAATATTACTTTATATGGAGCAGATGACCAGGCGTATGAGCAGTTATGTCATTATCCAGGTGGATTTCAGAAGACGGTCAATGCAGTCAGGCTGCTAAGGGACAGGGAGATTGATGTAAAGATTAATGGAAGCATCACTTCAAAGAATGAAGAGGATATTAGGAAGATTTTAGATATTGCAGATGATTTGGATACAGCCGTGAACCTTGATACCTATATGTATCCGGCAAGCAGAGAAAGAAATAAACCATTTGATGAACAAAGCCGAATGAATCCAAAGGATGCAGCGATGGCGAAGAAGTTGATCTTTCAACATCAATGGGGTGAAGAAGCTCTTAGAGAATATCAGGATCATGTGATCAGCATGGTTGAAGATCATCCGCAAAATATGCAATACAGCAGGCACATTTTATGCCTGGCAGGCAATTGCTCTTTTACGATCAATTGGCAGGGGATGATACGTCCATGTGTGATGCAAAGTCAACCAGAAGTGAATGTATTTGCAGAAGGTTTTCAAAGAAGCTGGGAAATGATATCAGCACAGACGAAAGAGATCTTGATCAATGAAAGGTGTACAGAATGCAAATATCGTCCAATCTGTAATACATGTGCGGCGGCAGCTTTATTAGAAACAGGAGATTATGAAGGAATTCCGGAATATATCTGTGAGTATACAAAAGAATTTTACAAAATTATGAAGGAAAGAAGGTGATGATCACATGATGGACAATGAAAATCAAAATCAACCAAATCAGAAGATATCGTTTGAATCATTAGATATACTGATCGGGAAATGGCGAGATGGAACATTTTCAGAGATCATTGACGACTGGAAATGGATCTTTTCCTACAGCAAACGATATAAAGGAGCGATCGCTTTCTACACGATCCTTGGTATTTTCAGCACATCCATGGGATTGGTTGGAAGTGTGGCAAGTAAATATATGATCGATATCATCACAGGATATCAGATGAGTAAGTTGTGGATCATGGTCTTGATCACACTTGGAAGTGCATTTTTTAGTCTGACGATCGGAAATGTGATCGGGCGTATTTCTACAAAATTAAGTATTTATATCAATAACGATATTCAGGCAGACATTTTTGATAAGATCATTGATGCAGACTGGATGGAAATCAATCAATATAGTAATGGAGATGTGTTGAATCGGTTTAACAGTGATGTCAGTACGATCAGCGGAAATGCGATCAGCTGGCTGCCGACGATCATCATAGCAATTTACGATTTTGTTGCAACATTTGCGGTTATCTGGCATTACGATAAGATCATGTCATTACTGGCATTTGCAAGTGCACCATTTATGCTTTTGATGTCGAAGTTCCTTATTTCCAAGCAGAGAGAATATGGGAAGAAAGTGCGGGAAATGAGTAGTGAGATGATGACATTTGAAGTCGAGACATTCTATAATTTTGATACGATCAAGTCCTTTGGGATCTCTTCTTTATATGGAAAGAAGATGAGAAACTGGCAGGAGAAGTTTAAAGATATCAGTTTAAAGTATAACATGTTTACGATCAAGACGAATATCGTTATGTCGATCATAGGAATGGTTGTTCAGTATGCAGCATTTGGATATTGTCTGTTCCGGCTTTGGACAAGAGATATTTCTTATGGAACGATGACTTTATTTTTACAACAGAGAAGTAACTTAAATGGGGCATTTAACAATCTGGTATCGATCATACCAAACTTTTTGAACAGTTCAATCTCTGCACATCGTATCAGAGAGCTTGCACAGCTTAAGAAAGAAGTTCATATTCCAGAAAGTTCTGAGATGGATGCTTATGTGGAAGATGGGTTCGAGGTGAAGATGCGGGATGTGGATTTTTCTTATATCGAAGGAAACCGTGTTATTACAGATTCTGCATTTATGGCTAATCCGGGCGAGATCGTTGCGTTGGTTGGTCCTTCTGGAGAGGGAAAGACAACGATGATCCGTTTGATCTTAGGTTTGATCCATCCGGAAAAAGGAGAAGCATATTTAAGGGCTTCAAATGGGAAGCAGGTGGAGATGAATGCAGATACCAGACATTTATTTGCCTATGTACCACAGGGAAATACAATTCTTTCTGGCACGATCGCGGAAAATTTAAGAATGGTGAAACAAGATGCAACAGAAGAAGAGATGATCGAGGCATTGAAGATTTCCTGTGCGTGGGATTTCGTAAAGAATATGGAAGAAACGATTTATACCAAGATTGGAGAGCGAGGACGAGGATTTTCGGAAGGACAGGCACAAAGAATTGCGATTGCAAGGGCTGTTTTAAGAGATGCACCGATCTTATTGTTAGATGAAGCAACATCGGCACTTGATGTAACAACGGAACGTAAAGTTTTAAGAAATATCATAAAACAACGCCCAAATAAAACATGCATCGTGACAACCCATCGTCCGAGTGTTTTAAATATGTGTCAGAGAGTTTATCGTGTTATGGAAACACAGGTTACAGAATTGTCAGAAGAAGAGTCAAGCAAAATGGCGATGGATTTTTAGGGCACAGGTTGTCCGAAGATGCAGGATTCATTGACCGCAGATAGAAAAAAAGATATAATAAGACAAGAATAACGGCATAAGGGGGAAGCTGAATGAAGAAGAGTGGATGGAAGATCATTCTTGGAGTTGCAGTACTAGTCTGTGTGATTTGTCTTGGAAGATTCGGATGGGTCAAGTATCAGGACTATAAGACAGAACAGGCAAGAAAAGCAACATTAAAAGAGATCGCAAGCACAGAATTTACTGGTGAGAACGAAGGAAAAGAGCCGGAGAAAGTTCCAGCTGGAGTCAAACATGGACAGAAGATCAACTTTAAGAAGCTGATCAAGATCAACAGTGATATCTATGCATGGATCTACGTTCCAGGAACAAGAATTGATTATCCGGTAGCACAAAGTCAGGAATCAGACGATCATTATTTAAAATATAACTTTAAAAATGAGCCAGAGTTTGCAGGATGTATTTATACAGAGAAAGCGAATAAGAAGGATTTTTCAGATCCAAACACAGTATTTTATGGACATAATATGAGAAATGGATCTATGTTCCAGAATCTTCACAAGTTTGAAGATGAAGCATTTTTTAAGAAACACAAAGAAGTATATGTTTACACACCAAAGAAAACATACACATACACGATCTTTGCGGCATATAAGTTTGACGACAGGCATTTACTTAAGACATTTAATTTTAAGAATAAGAAGAAGTTTGAGAATTATTTAAGAAATGTCAAGAACATAAGAGACATGGGAAGTCATGTAAGGAAAGATCAGGAAGTTACAAGCAACGATAAGATTATCACGCTGAGTACCTGCGTAGGAGGACAGCCAAATAATCGTTATTTAGTACAGGCGGTGTTGACGGATGAAAGAAGTACAAAATAAGAACCATACGGATGAGGCTAAGAGATTAAATGAAGAATTGGATCAGAATCTGAAGGATCTCCAGCCAGAATCCAAGGAAGCATTTCAAGGCTTTGAAGTAAAAGAAGAAAAGAACGAGAAAAAGAAGAAAGTAAAGAAGAAAAAGACACCAAAACAGATCATAAAAAGAGTTATAATCGTATTAGCGGTGATCATTTTGCTTCCATGTGCAGCCATTGCTGGAATGTGGGCACTTGGAAAAGGCTCATTATTTGGAGGCAAGATGAAGATGTCAAAGAACGTAGATGGCGTAAAAGTCCAGAATCAGGGAGATTTGGTTATTTACAATGGACATAAATATCAGTATAATAAAGATATAACGAGTATCTTATTTATGGGTGTTGACCGAGATAAGATCAATACAGATGAAGAATACTTAAAGAAACACGGAGCAGGACAGTCAGATACCTTGTTTCTAGCAGCTGTGAATACTTCTACAGGGAAGATTTCACTGATCAATGTTCCTCGAGATATCATGGCGAACGTTAAGACATATGATGAGAATGGAAAGTATTCAGGAAGGAAACTTCGACAGTTATGTTTAGCCTATGCCTATGGGGATGGGAAAGCCAAGAGCTGTAAGAATGCTGTGGATGCAGTTTCCAAAGTGTTATATGGAATTCCTATCGATTCATATATGTCGATCAACCTCTCTGCGATCAGTGTACTGAATGATGCAGTAGGTGGAGTGAATGTTCAAGTGATCGGGGATCTGACAAGCGTTGATCCAACTCTGAAGGAAGGTGCGAATGTGACATTGCTGGGTGGTCAGGCAGAGACTTATGTAAGATCCAGAGAATTTGATCCACTGGATGCGAACATGGCACGTATGCAGAGACAACAGCAGTATATTACAGCATTTGCCCAGAAAGCATTACAGGAGATGAAGGGCGATCTTACATTGCCATTAGATCTTCTGAATCTTGTATCAGAGAATTCAGTAACGAATCTTTCAGCACCGAAGATCACATATCTTGCAACGAAAGTTTCAGGAAGCAGTTTTTCATCTGACAATATCTACAGCATTGACTGTGACATCAAAGAAGGTGTGACAGGATATGCAGAATATTATCCGGATGAGACAAAATTATTTGAGATGATATTGAAGGTATTTTATACACAAATCAGTTAGAATCCAGTAAGGGGGGATTTAGCATGAAAAAGTTGATTATGATGGCAGCAACATTGATTATGTGTTTTGCTTTTTCACTAAGTGTTATGGCAGCACCAAGTCCTGAAGATGAGTATTATAATACGAGTACAGAACAGGAGAAGGTTGATGAGAAAACCCAGATTGATGATGATGAATTCGACAAGGATGAAAAACCAGCTAAGACGAAAACAACAACGACATCAACATCATCAACATCAACAACATCTGCATCACCAAAGACTAGTGATCAGGGAGCGCCAGTTACATTAGTATATGTATCACTCGCTGCAGCAGCATTAGCTGTATATGCAGCAAAACACGTCAAAGAACAGTATTAATCAAAAAACAAGGTGGATTCCTCCAGTCTTGATGGACTGGAGGAATTCTTTTTGCATATGGGATTTCTGAAAGGAAAATAAAATAGATGATCGATATACATACGCATATTTTGCCAGGATTGGATGATGGAGCGAGAGATATGGAAGATTCTCTATCTATGGCAGCATTGGCATTGAAAAGTGGTGTTCATACATTAGTTGCAACATCGCATGCCAATACAGGGGGTTTTTTCAAAGAATATTCGATCGAAGAATATCTGCAAAGATTAGAAGCGTTTAGAAAAGCACTGGATGAAGTAAAGCTGCCATTAAGAGTATTCTCTGGAATGGAAATTTATATGACAAGAGAAGTTCCTCGGATGATCCGTGAAGGCAGATTGCTTTCATTGAATCAGACGGGATATTTTTTGACTGAATTTTCGTTTGGAATCGAGCAGGAAGAGATGGATGAGATGCTTCATGATCTGATGGAACTTGGAGTTACGCCAGTGATCGCACACCCAGAGAGATACCGGTGTGTACAGGAATCAGAAAGCGGTATCGCAAAGTGGAAAAACAGGGGATGTTTGTTGCAGGTAAACAGAGGGAGCATCTTTGGCAGATTTGGATCAGGAGCAAAACAATGTGTAGATCGTCTGCTGGATCAACATATGGTAACTTGTATCGCAAGTGATGCACACAAACCATATGAGCGGACAACCTATATGGCAGATATCAAAGAATATATGGAACAAGAATATTCTTTTGAATATTCAAAGAAATTGTTATATGATAATCCTAAGAGAATTCTTGAAGGAGAAAAGGTGGTACAATGAAGAAATTAAAATTGGTAAGTTTTGTGATATTTTGTATATCACTGGCAGCAAGTCTGATCTTCTGGTTTACACAGGTCAGAAAAGGAGACCGGATCGGACCGGTCATTACAATGGATCAGCAGGAATTGACAGTAGGGCTCAATGCTACCGATGAAGATTTTTTGCAAGGAGTAAAAGCAGTTGATGAGAATGATGGGGATGTTACGGATTCTCTTGTAGTAGAAAGTGTTTCAAACTTTCTGGGAGGTGGACGGCGTCTGGTTGTATATGCAGCAGTGGACAGACATAATAACGTCAGTCGTGCAAACCGTATTGTACAGTATGAGGGTTATACATCACCAAAGTTTTATTTGAAGGAACCATTATGTTTTGAATCTGGAGGAGCTTCCAAGAATGAAGAATTATTAAAGAATCTTACGGTGAAAGATAAGATTGATGGTGATTTATCAAATCAGATAAAGATTTTGACAAACTCAGTAGTTGATCTGTATACACCAGGAGAATATCCGGTCAAACTTCAGGTAAGCAATAGTGCAGGAGACACGGTATCATTTCAGGCAACGATACAGGTTTATGATGCAACGGACAGATCAGAGATTCCTTTTATTCATTTGAAGAAGTATCTGGTTTATACGAAGAAAGGTGATAAACTAGATGCAGCATCTTACATATCTAAAGTGTGCATGGGAGGAGATTATGACTCGGATGTACCAGGAGATATTAATAAAAGCAAAGTGAAGATCAAAGATGAAGTAGATTACGATACCCCAGGTTCTTATGAGATCACTTATTCAGTAAAAAGTGGAAAGAGCCGTACAGGAACGGTAAGACTGATCGTGATCGTTACAGAATAGGAGGCCGGCAAATGAGCAGTGATAAACGAAATATATCAGTCAACGATTATGAAATGAATATTGATTTGTATAGTATCTTAAGAGATATCTGGAAATATGTACTAGTGATCCTGCTTCTGGCAGCATCTATGAGCTTGCTCTCTTATGTTTATGTCGGACGAAACTATCACAAACAGTATGAATCAACAAGTACATTTATCGTAAGCAGCAAAGGAAGTAACAATAGTGTATATTCAGATTTGAGTGCAACGTCTGAGATGGCGACAAAGTTTTCTGAGATTCTAAACAGTTCGATCTTACAAAAGAAAGTCGCAAAAGAGATGGATATGGATTATTTTCCAGGAAGTGCATCTGCAGAGGTAGTAAATGAAACCAATCTTTTAGTTTTGAAAGTTCAGGCAGATTCTCCAGAGATGGCGTTTCGTTTGAATAAGGCAATCATGAATAATTATTCTGTTGTGACAGATCAGCTGATCGGAAATGTTGTGCTGGATGTATTGCAGAAACCAACAGTGCCAAGTGGTCCGGTAAATAAATTTCAGCCAACAGCACTTATGAAGAAAACATTTTTTACGACGATCGTTGCGTTATGTGGATTGATCGCAATTTTGTCATTCTTAAAGGATACAGTGAGAAAACCAAAAGAAGTTTCAAGGAAACTTGATGCAAAGCTTTTGCAGACTTTATATCATGAGAAGATCTATAAGACATGGAAAGCAAGAATCCACCGCAAAAAGAGTCCGGTATTGTTGACAAATCCAGGAACAAGCTTTCAATATGTGGAGGATATGAAGAAACTTGCCCGCAAAGTCAGCAGTAAGATGAAAGAGAAGAATGCAAAAACACTTCTGGTTGCAAGTGTGGAAGAAAATGAAGGTAAATCAACAGTTGCAGCCAATTTAGCATTGGCACTTGCGGAAGAATCAGAGAAAGTATTGTTGATCGATGCGGATCTTCGCAAACCTTCACAATACAAGATTTTTGGATTGGATCAGGAAGAAATACAGCAGTTTGGAGAAGTATTGAATGGAAATGAACAGATAGATAATCTGGTAACAGATCTTCCAAAATCAGAATTGTTATTGATCGCAGGTTCTATGATCTATCCAAATTCTACAGAGATGATCGCATCACCGATCTTCCAGAAGATCGTAGAGTTCTTTAAGACAAAGCTGGATTACATTATTATTGATACACCACCAATGTCACAGGCGGCCGATGCAGAAGAGTTAGTAGACCTTGCAGATGCATCGATTCTTGTTGTAAGACAACATACAGCATTAGTAAAAGATATCAATGAGACGATCAGTATCCTAAATTCAGCAGAAGGAACGATGCTTGGATGCGTTTATAACGATGTATTCCATGGAGTTGCTCAGACAGCAAGAAATTATGGATACAAATATGCATATGGAAGCGGTTATGGTTACGGAAGCAAATACGGTTATGGAAACCATGGATATGGTTACGGTTACGGCTATGGCTATGGTTATGGAAGCAGAACGAAAAAGGGCAATGAAGATAAAACACAAGAATCAAAAACAGAACGGCAGGTGAAGAAAGATCATGAGTAAAGAATATGAATCAAAAACAGAACATAAAGAGAATCTGATCGATATTGCTGGATTGTTTGATGACTTGATCAAAGGCATCATTCAAATGAAATGGAGATTTTTGATTATTCTTGTGATTTGTGGTGCAGTGTTCTGTGGATACAAGAGACTTACCTATTCCCCATACTATGTAGCATCTTCCACATTTACGATCAATTCCAGTATTACATCAGAGAATTCCAATTCATATATTGAGAATGCAACAGCCAACCAAATGGCAAAATCTTTTCCATATATTTTGAAAAGTGGAGCATTTAAAGAAGTATTGGCACAGGACCTTGGCCTTCAGTCTGTTCCTGGAACGATCGAGGCAGAAGTCATGGAGAATACAAACCTGTTTACGTTGAAAGTGACTGCAAATAATCCGAAGATGGCTGAGAAGATTTTAAAAGCAGTCGTTAAAAATTACCCATCGGTAGCAGAGTTTGTCATTGGAAGCTCACAGCTGACACTCATGGATGAAAGCGGGGTTCCGACTACACCTGCCAATCCATTTAGTTATAGACATGAGATACAGATCGGCGTTTTGATCGGAATTTTACTATGTATCTTGCTTGATGTCCTGTTAGCACTTGGTAAGAATACAGTTAAGAAAGAAGAAGATTTCAAACGACTCTTCCATGCAAAAAGTCTTGGAATCATGCCTCGTGCCAAATTCCATAAGAAACGTACGCAAACACAGGAATTGATCGTGCTAGATAATCCAAGAATTCCAAGAAGCTTCCTGGAAGCAGCAAGAACGGTACGACGAAGGATCGAGCGTGCACAAAAAGAGACAGGCATGAAATCTTTTCTTGTAACAAGTGCTATGCCAGGAGAAGGAAAATCAACAGTTTCAGCCAACATTGCAATATCACTTGCGATGAAAGGGTATAAAGTAATTCTGGTAGATGCAGATTTAAGAAACCCATCCACCGCCAAAGTACTTGGAATGAATGAACAAGAATTAGGAACTCTGGAAGTAATGAAAGGCGAAGTTAACATAGACGATGCAGTACAGCAGTACAAAAATACAAGCGTTAAAGTACTTGCAGGTTCTACACCGATCCAGGATACATCTACCGTTTTAAGTGGTAAGAATATGAGACAGTTTGTAAAAGAACTGGAGGCAGAAGCCGATTTCGTGATCATAGATACACCACCAAGTGGACTATTATCAGATGCAGCGATCGTCGCCCAGTATGTAGACGGAGCAGTATTTGTGATCCGTCAGGACTATACAGATGTAGATCGAATTCTGGAAGGTATGGAAATTCTTTCAGGATCAGGAGCTGAAATTACAGGATGCATCTTAAATGATGTGAACGTACGAACTAGTGAATCACAGCACTATATGAACAGCTATCGTACAAAAGGAGAGACACTATAGAATCCGATTTGAAGGTAGCTTGCATGTATGTGAGAGAAATAAAAGAAAGATAGAGGTACGAAATGATAGAATTCCATAGGATCTTTTGCAAAATCGCAGCCAACACGGGCACTGTTTGAACGCAGTGAGTTGTGCAGGAGTGTTGGCGGATCAGCGTTTTGCAAAAAATCCGTCAATGGAATTCGTTTTTCGTACCTCTATCTTTCTTTATGTTTTTATGAATACTCGATACATTTTCGTGATACAACTCAAAACTTCGCCCTACCAGTGCTTTTTCGTTTCACGATAAATGGTTCAAATTCCAACTTTGTAACAAAGCTTCGAGGCTGGTTCTTGGTCTTTGAGTCGCGGATGCGTACAATGATATCAACGGCTTCTCTTCCTTTTGCTTCGATAGAATGTTCCACCGTAGTAAGTGAAATACGATTCATATCGGCCATTGGGATATTATCGAAACCACAGACAGAGAAGTCATTTGGTACTTTGTATTTTAATTCATATAATGCATCTAGGATTCCAAATGCAACCATATCATTGTATCCAACGAAGGCAGTAGAATCCGTTCCCTCTTCGAGAATCTGTTTTGTCAGATTGTATCCGGAAGAATATTCCAGCATATTTGGAGACAGCAGATTATACTCTCCGGGTGAGAGGGAACGAATACTGACGCAGTCATCTCCAAAGCCGTGTTCTTTGAAGGTTGCAACAAGTGCATCGTAACGTTTTGATCTGGAACGTTCAATATCACTGATCGGTGTTGATATGTAAGTGATCTTGCGGTGTCCAAGGGAGATCAAATGTTCTGCGACGAGTCTGGCAGGTTTGGAGCTGCTGACGTGGATCGAGTCAAAAGTGATCTCGTCATTTTTATCCCCGATATTGACGATTGGAATCTGTTTTGACATATCATTAACTTCTGGAAGAAAAGAAGTTGGATACAGATAAACGATTCCAGCAGTATCCAGATCATTTTTCATAAGATCCAGATAATATTGTTCGGTGCTCGGGTTTCGCAGTGTTGGTGCAACAAAGGTAAGATATCCATAATCATGTGCTCGTTCTGTGATCGAATGAACCAGAGTTGTATAATAATGGTTAGATAAGAACGGACACATGATCAGAATGACTTTCGATAAAGGCTTCGATGTCTGCTCAATGGATTTTTTCTTTTTTTGATAGCCAAGTTCTTTTGCAGCATCCAAAACTTTCTGTCTGGTGCTGTCTGAAAAAGAGACATTAGTCTTATTATTTAAGATCATGGAGACTGCAGACTGGGAAAGACCGACGTGATCTGCAATGTCTTTGGTCGTTACTTTCTTCTTTAAACCCATAAAATCCTCCTTAATCAAAATTATTTTAATTAATTAATAACAATTAATAAAAAACAGAAATATTAGTAATAAAATAATAATTATTAATTAAAACTACATTTATCATAGCATATTTTTTTACGGAAAAACAAGGAAAAACGAGTTTTTTTTAATTGAAAGAAATTGAAGAAAGCATCTTGAAAAAAAACGAAAAACCATGTACTATTAATAAAGTTGAAAAATATTAATAAATTCAATGAATATTGCTGAAATCTGACAGTTTTTCGAGTTTGACAAGACATTTTATCCATGTTTAAATAAAGCCATAAACAAAACAACGAACAAAACAACAAACAATGTTTTAGGAGGAAGTAAGTTATGAGATTTTTCGTGGATACAGCAGATGTAGATCAGATTCGTAAAGCAAATGATATGGGAGTTATCTGTGGAGTTACAACAAACCCTTCACTGATCGCTAAATCAGGAAGACAGTTTGAAGATGTGATCAAAGAGATCACTTCTATTGTAGATGGAGCTATCAGTGGTGAAGTAAAAGCTACAACAACTGATGCAGAAGGAATGATCAAAGAAGGAAGAGAAATTGCTAAGATTCATCCAAACATGGTAGTTAAGATTCCTACAACGATCGAAGGATTAAAAGCTACAAAGGTATTATCTTCTGAAGGGATCAAAACAAATCTGACATTGATCTTCAATCCAAACCAGGCTTTATTAGCAGCAAGAGCTGGAGCAACATATGTATCTCCATTCTTAGGAAGACTGGATGACATTTCTCAGAACGGATTAGATTTAATTGCAGACATCAGAGAGATCTTTGATGCAGCAGGAGATATCGATACACAGATCATTTGTGCAAGTGTACGTAACCCAATCCACGTAACAGAATGTGCTAAGATGGGAGCAGACATTGCAACAGTACCTTACAACGTATTTGAACAGATGATGAAACACCCATTAACAGATCAGGGAATCGAAAAATTCCAGGCAGATTACAAAGCAGTATTCGGAGAATAAGAAAGGGTGGTAGATACAATGACAACCGCAGAATTAAAGAAAACAGCAAATGAGGTTCGCAAAGGTATCATTAAGTCAACACATGCTGCCAAATCCGGACATCCGGGTGGATCTTTATCAGCAGCTGATGTATTTACATATTTATATTTCGTTGAGTTAAACGTTGATCCTAAGAATCCAAAAGATGAAAACAGAGATCGTTTCGTATTATCTAAAGGACATGTAGCTCCTGGATATTACTCAACATTAGCAGAAAGAGGATTTTTCCCAAAAGAAGATCTGTTAACATTAAGACATGTAGGATCTTACTTACAGGGACATCCTGATATGAAGAAGATTCCAGGCGTAGATATGTCTAGTGGATCATTAGGACAGGGAATCTCTGCCGCAGTTGGTATGGCACTTGCTGCAAAACTTCAGAATAAAGACTATCGTACATATACACTTCTTGGTGATGGTGAGATCCAGGAAGGACAGGTATGGGAAGCTGCAATGTTTGCAGGATCCAGAAAACTTGATAATTTAGTAGTTATCGTTGATAACAACGGATTACAGATTGATGGACCAATTGATGAAGTAAACTCTCCATATCCGATCGGAGCTAAATTCGAAGCATTTAACTTTAATGTGGTTGAAATTGATGGTCACGACTTTGATCAGATCGCTGATGCGTTCAAACAGGCAAAAGAATGCAAAGGAAAACCAACAGCGATCATTATGAAGACGATCAAAGGTAAAGGTGTATCCTTTATGGAGAATCAGGTTTCATGGCATGGTTCTGCACCAAATGATGAACAATGTAAACAGGCACTGGAAGAATTAGAAAAGGTGGGCGAGTAAGATGGCAGAAGTAAAGAAGATTGCGACAAGAGAAAGCTATGGTAATGCTTTAGTTGAATTAGGACAGGAAAACCCTAATGTTGTAGTTTTAGATGCTGACTTAGCCGCTGCAACAAAAACAGGAATGTTTAAGAAAGCTTTTCCAGAAAGACATATTGACTGTGGTATCGCAGAATGTAATATGATCGGTATTGCTGCTGGACTTGCAGCAGCAGGAATGACTCCATTTGCAAGTAGTTTTGCGATGTTTGCAGCAGGACGTGCATTCGAGCAGGTAAGAAACTCTGTTGGATATCCACATTTAAATGTTAAGATCGGAGCTACTCATGGTGGTATTTCCGTAGGTGAAGACGGAGCTACACATCAGTGTTGTGAAGATATTGCATTAATGCGTACAATCCCTGGAATGACAGTGATCGTTCCATCTGATGATATTGAAGCAAAAGCAGCAGTAAAAGCTGCAGCAGCGATGGAAGGACCTGTTTATATGAGATTCGGACGTCTGGCTGTACCAGTGATCAACGATGAAGATTACAAATTCGAGATCGGAAAAGGTAAAGTCTTAAGAGAAGGAACAGACGTAGCGATCATTGCTAATGGATTATGTGTTGCTGAATCCTTAGATGCAGCTGAGAAATTAGCAGCAGAAGGAATCAATGCTCAGGTGATCAATATGGCAACTGTAAAACCATTAGATACAGAACTTGTATTAGAAGCAGCGAAAGCAACTGGTAAAGTTGTTACAGTAGAAGAACATTCTGTGATCGGTGGATTAGGAAGTGCTGTATGTGATGTATTATCTGAACAGCTTCCAACACCAGTATTAAAGATCGGTGTGAATGACGTATTCGGACATTCAGGACCAGCAGTAGAACTGATCAAAGAATTCGGATTAGATGGTGACAGTATCGCTGCCAAGGTAAAAGAATTTGTAAAATAGATTTTCTTTTAAGCATAATAAACCAAGAATAAAAAGCAGTACACTTGTTTTTGTAGCAGGTGTACTGCTTTTGTGTTATGATGAAAATGATTTTAGGATCAAAACAATTTACAAAAAGGAGAGGTGAATGAATATGTGGACAAGAAGTGAATTGAAGGAACGAGGGAAGGCAGCACTGCATCGCAATTATTGGATCGTTGTGCTTGCAACACTTGTAGTGACAGCATTAACGGGAGGAACTGGTAATGCAGCAGGGAATGGTTCCCTGCAGGAAGGAAGTAATATAGCAGCAGGAAATGGTGATGCGGCATCAAATTTGATACAAACATTATTTTCGTTTTTTGGAGTTGCAGGTGATATGATCTATAAAAATCTGATAGGTCCGATGTATAATGGAATGTATGTGTCATTTATTCTGATCTTGATCATAACAGCCTTTAGTGTAGGTTTGTTGTTTAAGATTTTTGTAGGAAACCTGTTTGAAGTTGGAGGCTGTCGTTTTTATGAGGAGAACAGCGAACATAAGACAAGAATCGCATTGATCGTTGATGGATTCCTCAATGGTGCATACTTAAGAAATGTTGCTACGATCTTTTGCAGGGATCTTTATACAGTGCTGTGGACGTTGTGTTTAATTATACCAGGAATCGTGAAAAGTTATGAATATAAAATGATCCCTTACATTCTTGCGGAAAACCCTCGGATATCAAGGAAGAGAGCGTTTGAGATCAGTAAAAATATGATGGATGGAGAAAAATGGAATGCATTCGTACTTGATCTGTCATTTATCGGATGGAATCTGTTATCAACGATCACATTTGGGATTGTAGGAGTTTTATATGTGAATCCGTATGTTAATACAACATGGGCAGAATTTTATAAAGTCATGAGGGAAAACGCATTGGAAACAGGAAATGCAACAAGAGAAGAACTGATCGGGCTTAGAAAAGAAGCAGATATTTAAGAAAAACTTCATTGATTCTATATTTGATAGACGATCGTAATCATGGTATAATGTCAGGTGGTAAAAACAAACACAATACGATGCAAGGAGTATTAAGATGGGAAAATATTTTGGAACAGACGGGTTCCGTGGAGAAGCAAATATAAATTTAACTGTAGAACATGCATATAAAGTCGGACGTTATATTGGATGGTATTTTAACCAGAAGTCAAGTAGCAGAGCAAAGATTGTCATCGGTAAGGATACAAGAAGAAGCAGCTATATGTTTGAGAATGCTTTAGTAGCAGGATTGACAGCATCTGGAGCAGATGCATATATGCTTTATGTAACAACGACACCAAGTGTGGCTTATGTCGTAAGAACAGAACAGTTTGACTGCGGGATCATGATCTCAGCAAGCCACAATCCATACTATGATAATGGAATCAAATTGATCAATGCCAAAGGGCATAAGATGGAAGCAGAAGTTGAAAATGAGATCGAAGCATATATTGATGGGGAGATCCATGAAATCCCATTTGCAACAAAGAAAGAGATTGGACGAGCAAAAGACTATGCAGCCGGAAGAAATCATTATATCGGGTATCTGATCTCTACAGCAACAAGATCATTTAAAGGTGTCAAAGTCGGATTAGACTGCTCTAACGGAAGCTCATTTGCGATCGCAGAGAATGTATTTAAAGCACTTGGTGCAGAGACACATGTGATCAATAATGAACCAGATGGAACAAATATCAATACAAACTGTGGATCTACACATATCGAGATCTTACAGGGATATGTAAAAGAAAACCACTTAGATGTTGGATTTGCATATGATGGAGATGCAGACCGTTGTATCGCAGTCGATGAGAATGGACAGGTTGTCGATGGAGATCTGATCCTTTATGTATGTGGACAGTATCTGAAGAAACACGGAGACTTGAACAATAATACAGTTGTTACAACTGTAATGTCCAATCTTGGATTATATAAAGCGTTTGATGCAGCAGGAATTGCTTATGAGAAGACTGCTGTTGGAGATAAATATGTTAATGAGAATATGGTGAAGAATGGTCACGCATTAGGTGGAGAACAGTCTGGACATATCATTTTCAGCAAGTTTGCAACAACAGGAGATGGTATTTTAACATCCTTAAAGATCATGGAAGCAATGATCGAGCAGAAACAAAGCCTTGCACAGTTAGCAGAACCCGTTGAGATCTTCCCACAGATCCTTGAAAATGTCCGTGTATATGACAAAGCAGTTGCACAGGCAGATGAAGACGTACAGAAAGCAGTTAAGGAAGTAGAAGCAGAACTTGGAGATGAAGGAAGAATTCTTGTACGTGAGAGTGGAACAGAACCATTAGTACGTGTTATGGTTGAGGCAAGAAGCCATGAGATCTGCCGTGAGAAAGTAGATAAAGTGGTCAAAGTTTTAAGAGAGAAAGGTCACGTAATCAAATAATCTATGGAAAAATTATATGCGGATATAATTATTAATATTTCACATGAGGCACTGGATAAGGTGTTTGCCTATAAGGTGCCTTTTTCCATGATCAAGGATATTCGGGTGGGACAGCAAGTCGTTGTCCCATTTGGACGTTCTAATAAGGAACAGACGGGATATGTCGTCAACCTTTCACGGACAGTTGACTATGATGAGAGTAAAGTCAAAGAAATCTTAAGGATTGAGACGGATCATGTTGGTGTGGAGTCAAATATGATCGAGTTAGCTGCGTGGATCAGAGAGAATTATGGATCAACAATGATCCAGGCATTAAAAACCGTACTTCCAGTGCAGGAAAAAGTTGCACGAAAAGCGAGAAAATACATTGAGCTATGCATTGAGAAAGTGCATGGACCAGCGATGCTTGATGAATATTTCAGTAAGCATTATGTGGCGAAAGCAAGACTTCTTGCAGCTTTATTAGACCATGGGAAGATCTCATGGGAAATGGCATCGAAAGATCTAAAGATTTCAAAAAGTACAGTAGACAGCATGGAAAGAGAAGGAATTCTTCATGTTGTGACAGAATATTATTACCGGAATCCTGGAGAGTTCAGTATAGCAAAAGCAGAAGCGCATGTGTTAAATGAACAGCAACAGGAACTGATCGATGAATTTCGGGAAGATTTTTTAAGAGAAGACCACAAAACCTATCTTTTACATGGAATCACAGGAAGTGGGAAGACAGAAGTTTATCTCGCAGCGATCGAAGAAGTGATCAAACAGGGAAAACAGGCAATCGTCCTGATCCCAGAGATCGCACTGACTTATCAGACGGTTACAAGGTTTACCAAACGATTTGGAGAGCGTGTATCAATTCTGAATTCACGATTATCCAAAGGTGAGAGATACGATCAGTGGCTTCGTGCACAGAGGGGAGACGTGGATGTGATCATTGGACCACGATCTGCATTGTTTGTTCCATTTTCGAATCTTGGGCTGATTGTGATCGATGAGGAACATGAAGGCAGTTACAAGAGTGAACAAACTCCCAAATACCATGCAAGAGAAGTTGCGATCAAAAAAGCACAGATGGAAGGTGCATCGGTGATCTTAGGTTCGGCGACACCATCAGTTGAGAGTTATAAACATGCACTGGATGGAACTTATCGGCTGTGGGAGTTGACAAAACGAGCCAAAGAAGCAGTGTTACCGCAAGTCTATATTGAAGATCTAAGAGAAGAATTAAAAGCGGGAAACCGTAGCATGTTCAGTCGAAGACTGAAAGAACTGATAAAGGATCGTTTGAATAAAGGCGAACAGATCATGTTGTTCTTAAACCGGCGTGGTTATGCGGGATTCGTTTCATGCAGAAGCTGTGGTCATGTCATGGAATGCCCTCATTGTGATATTTCTATGACATATCACAGAGATGGAAGACTGCGCTGCCATTATTGCGGATATGAACAGCCGATGCTGAAGGTTTGTCCAGAGTGTGGAAGCCCGTATATTGGAACATTCGGTCTTGGAACCCAGAAAGTGGAAGCTGCATTATACAAAGAATTTCCACAAGCAAAAGTGCTTCGTATGGATATGGATACAACGAAGAGAAAGAATAGTCATGAACAGATCTTATCGGCATTTTCTGATGGAGAAGCAGATATTTTAGTGGGAACACAGATGATCGTCAAAGGACATGATTTTGCGAATGTAACATTGGTAGGTGTTTTGGCAGCAGATCTTTCCCTGCATGCCAATGATTACCGGGCAGGAGAAAGAACATTCCAGTTATTGACACAGGCTGCGGGAAGAGCAGGAAGAGGCGACAAACCAGGAGAAGTAGTGATCCAGACATATTCCCCAGAACATTACAGTATCCAGACTGCAGCCAAACAGGATTATCACGCATTTTACAAAGAAGAGATCAGCTACCGAAGCTTGATGAGATATCCACCAGAATGGCAGATGTTGGTCGTATTTGCATCAGGAGAAGATAAAGCATGGCTTGATAAAGTAATGGATGCGATGGCAAATGTGGTAAAACATATGGATCTGATGGTGATCGGGCCGAGCGAGGCAGGATTTGGCAAGATCAATGATCAATACCGCAAAGTGATATATATTAAGAATAAAGATTACGAGACACTGGTGAAAGCAAAGAACCGTCTGGAACAGTGGATCGATTTAAATAAGATCAGGAAAAATTTACTGGTCAATTTTGATTTTAACCCAATGAACAGTTATTAAAAGAAAGGGAGAACAATTATGGCAATTCGACAGATTCGAGTATTAGGAGACGATGTTTTAAGAAAAAAATGTAAAGAAGTAAAAGAAATGACACCAAGAATGCATACATTAGTAGAAGATATGTATGATACAATGTATGAAGCAATGGGTGTTGGTCTTGCAGCACCTCAGGTGGGAATCTTAAAAAGAATCGTAGTCATTGATACTGGAGAAGAGGGAGAATGTGTAACTCTTGTCAATCCAGTGATCACACTGAAAGAAGGAGAGCAGGTAGGAGAAGAAGGATGTTTAAGCCTTCCAGGAAAAGTAGCAGTTGTGAAACGTCCAGATCATGTGATCTGTGAAGCATTTGATGAAGATATGAATCCGATCACAGTAGAAGGATTTGGATTATTTGCAAGAGCGCTCTGTCATGAAACAGACCATTTGGATGGAATTTTATATCCAGATGTAGCAGAAGAACCAGCAAGAGACGTCACGATGGAAGAGGTAGAATAAGATGAAAGCAGTATTTATGGGAACACCGGAGTTCGCAGTACCAACACTGCAGGCACTGATCGATCACCATGAGGTGCTTGCTGTTGTGACACAGCCGGATAAACAAAGAGGTAGAGGAAAGAAGATGCAGTTTCCTCCAGTCAAAGAAAAAGCAGTGGAATATGATATCCCAGTATATCAGCCACAGAGAGCCAGAGATGAGGAATTCATTGAAGAGTTAAAAAACCTCAACCCAGATGTGATCGTTGTTGTTGCTTATGGACAGATCTTACCAGAAAGTATCTTAAATATTCCAAAGTATGGATGTATCAATGTTCATGGATCACTCCTTCCAAAATACAGAGGAGCAGCACCGATCCAGTGGGCAGTCCTTGATGGAGAAGAAAAGACAGGAATCACAACCATGTATATGGAAAAAGGATTAGATACCGGAGATATGATCGATAAAGCAGAAGTTGTTTTAGATAAGAAAGAAACAGCTGGTTCTCTGCATGATAAATTGATGGTATTAGGAGCAGATTTATTATTAGAAACATTAAAGAAATTAGAAGATGGAACAGCCGTCAGAGAAAAACAAAATGACGAAGAAAGCTGTTATGCCAAAATGCTAAGTAAAGATATGGGGCAGATTGATTTCACAAAATCAGCAAGAGAAATCGAATGTCTGATCCGTGGAATGAATCCATGGCCAAGTGCTTATACATCCTTAGATGGAAAGACAATGAAAGTTTGGGAAGCAGATGTGCTTGATGCACAGAGTAAAGAAGAACCAGGAACGATCGTAGAAGTCAACAAAAAAGAGATCATCGTAGCAACAGGAAGCAATGATCTTGCACTTCATGAGATTCAGCTGGCAGGAAAGAAACGTATGCAGGTACAGGCATTTTTACTTGGATATCAGGTAGAAGCCGGAACAAAATTAGGAGAATGATACGATGCAAAATCCGAGAGAATGTGCATTGGATGTACTGATCAAAGTAGATAAAAAAGAAGAATTATCACACATCGCAATTTCAAATGTATTAGAAAAATACCAGTTTTCTGAAAAAAGAGACCGCGCATTTTTTACAAGACTGGTGGAAGGAACTTTAGAGCGTCAGATCACGATCGACTATGTTGCAGATCAGTTCTCAAAGACGAAGATCAGAAAATGTAAACCACTGATCCGTGCATTGCTTCGTATGGGAATCTATCAGATTCTTTATATGGATCAGGTTCCAGATTCTGCTGCATGTAATGAGGCAGTGAAACTTGCAAAGAAACGAGGATTTTCCCGATTATCAGGTTTTGTGAACGGTGTACTTCGTAATATTTCAAGGAAGAAAGATGAGATCCAATATCCATCAAGAGAGAAGAATCTTGAGACATATTTATCAGTTGCTTATTCTATTCCAGAATGGATCATAAAATTCTTTCAGAAGACATATGATAACGAAACAGTAGAGAAGATCATAGCTTCTTATCTGGAAGAGAGAAAAACAACATTATGTTGTCTGATTTCCAAGGGTGGGAAAGAAGCTGTCAGAAAAGAACTGGAAGCAGAAGGCGTTACAGTAGAAGATGGAAGTTTGATCGAAAATGCAGTGAAGATCTCAGATTATGATTTTTTGTATCGTTTGAAAGCATTTCGTGAAGGAAGTTGTTATGTACAGGATGAAAGTTCCATGTTGTGTGCCAAACTTGCCAGTGTTCAGAAAGAGCAGTTTGTGATGGATCTTTGCAGTGCACCAGGTGGTAAGTCCTTATATGTTGCAGATCAGCTGAAGGGAAGCGGGCGAGTGTTATCAAGGGATCTAACGGAATACAAGACAGATCTGATCGAAGATAACATCGACCGTGTTGGGTTTACGAATATGGAATCCGAGGTATTTGATGCGAGAGTGTTGGATGAAGAACATATTGAGGCTGCGGATGTTGTAATCGCAGATGTACCATGTTCAGGACTTGGAATCATGGGAAAGAAAAATGATATTAAATACCACATTTCAGAAGAAGGCATGAAGGATCTTGTGAAGTTGCAGCGAGAGATTCTTGCGAATGCAGTGCAATATGTCAAGCATGGAGGTACATTGATCTATAGTACCTGCACGATCAATCCAGCAGAGAATGAAGAAAATTTCCGATGGATTCTTGATCACTTTGATTTTGAAGCAGTTGATATTACAAAAGAACTGCCAAAGGATCTAAAGATTGAAACTGCCCAAGAAGGATTTATTCAGTTGTTGCCAGGAATACATCCATGTGATGGATTCTTTATTGGTAAATTAAGGAGAAAATAAAGTTATGGATTTAAAATCAATGACACTTCAAGAGATGCAGGAATATATGGAATCCATTGGTGAGAAGAAATTCCGTGCAAAACAGATTTATGAATGGTTTCACAAACATCTTGCTCTGTCTCTTGATGAGATGAATAATGTACCAAAAAAATTAAAAGAAAAGATCGAACAGACGCAGGAGATTTATGGTGTAAAACCTGTAGACTGCTTTATTTCAAAAATCGATGGTACAAGAAAATACTTATTTGAGTTATATGATGGGAATATTATCGAAAGTGTTTTGATGAAGTATAAACATGGAAATTCTGTCTGTATTTCATCTCAGGCAGGGTGCCGTATGGGATGTAAGTTTTGTGCATCTACGCTTGGAGGATTAGATCGTAATCTGACGCCATCTGAAATGCTTTCACAGATTTATTATATTCAAAGAGATACAGAAGAAAGAGTATCCAATGTTGTCATGATGGGAACAGGGGAACCGATGGATAATTATGATAACGTATTGAGATTTTTAGAACTGATCACATCAGAGGATGGATTAAATATCAGTCAGAGAAATATTACGATCTCAACGTGCGGAATCGTGCCAAAGATCAAAGAACTTGCTCAGAAACATTTACAGATCACATTGGCCATTTCTCTTCACTCACCAAATGATGAGATGAGAAGAGGACTGATGCCGATCGCAATGAAATATTCAATCGATGAGCTGCTAGATGCATGTCATTATTATTTTAAAGAGACAAACCGTAGGATGACATTTGAATACAGCCTTGTGGCAGGGGTTAATGACCAGCCAGTTCATGCAGAAGAATTAGCAGGCAGATTGAAAGGGTTTCCATGTCATGTAAACCTGATTCCAGTTAATCCGATCAAAGAGCGTGATTTTAAGCAATCTATGCCGAAATCCGTTATGGAATTTAAAAAGATACTTGAAAAAAATCGTGTAAATGTTACCATAAGAAGAGAAATGGGCGCAGATATCAATGCGGCCTGTGGACAGCTTAGAAGAAAAAAACTGCAGTCAAGATTGTAAAGGAGAACGATATGCGATCCGTAGGGGCTTCACATATAGGCAAGGTAAGGACAGAGAATCAAGATAGGATTTTCTTTCATGACCAGCCTGTTGGGAACTTAAAAAATCTTTATATCGTGGCAGATGGAATGGGAGGACACCGTGCCGGTGGGCATGCCTCCTCTTTTGCAGTGGAACGATTTGTACAGCTGATCGAGGAATCGAAACAGACCGATCCGATCGAATTAATGAAATCATCCATTGCATCTGTGAATCAGAAAATGATCGCAGAAAGCCAGAGTAATGAAGAATATAGGGGAATGGGAACAACATTCGTTGCAGCAACCATCTCTGATGGCAAAGTAACGGTTATGAATATTGGTGATAGTAGATTATATTATGGAAATCAAGAATTAACACAGATTACAGTGGATCATTCTTATGTGGAAGAACTGATTCATGCAGGAATCATGGAAAGAGAGGAAGGAAGATTCCATCCAAAGAAGAATGTTATCACAAGAGCACTAGGTACCGTAATGGCGACACCAGATTTCTTTGAGTTTGATGCCAAAGATGGATATTTGCTTTTGTGCAGTGATGGACTTTCCAATATGATATCCGACGAAGAATTGAAGGAACTTCTTCTTGATCACAGTCAGATTGCCAATAAGGTCAAACAGATGATCACCCGTGCGAACGAGTACGGAGGAAAAGACAATATTTCATTGGTAATTGTGGATTTAAAGAGATGAGGTGAATGATAGATGTTAGAGATTGGCACGATGCTGTCAGGCCGTTATGAAGTGCTAAAGCGCGTTGGAAGCGGTGGAATGGCAGACGTTTATATGGCGAAAGATCATAAATTAAACCGGAACGTCGCAGTGAAGGTTTTAAAAAGTGAATACGTAGAAGATGAGAAATTTTTAAAGAAATTCGAGACAGAGGCACAGGCAGTTGCAAGGCTGTCTCATCCTAATATCGTGAATGTATACGATGTTGGAATTGAAGATGGGATCAATTATATTGTTATGGAGCTTGCAGAAGGGATGACTCTGAAAGAATATATCCGAAGAAAAGGGTATTTATCTCCGAAGGAGACGGTAGAGATTTCCCTGCAGATCGCGTCAGCGATCTCACATGCCCATAAGAATCATATTATTCATAGAGATATTAAACCACAGAATATTTTAGTTTCAGAGATTGGAAATGTAAAGGTCACAGACTTTGGAATTGCGAAGGCAACAAGCAGCAATACCGTTACATCAACAGCAACAGCGATGGGATCTGTGCATTACATTTCTCCAGAACAAGCAAAAGGAAGATTCTGTGATGAAAAAAGTGATATTTATTCTTTAGGTATCACGATGTATGAGATGGTAACAGGACATGTGCCATTTGATCATGAAAATGGTGTAACGATCGCATTGATGCATCTGCAGAATGAGATCACACCGCCAAGTCAGGTCAGAGATGGAATTCCAGACAGTTTAGAGAAGATCATTTTAAAATGTACAATGAAGAAGCCAGAAGACCGCTATCAGACAGCAGATGAATTGATCGCAGATCTGAAACTCGTGTTTGAAGATACTTCTGGTGAATATGTGGGAATTGTTCCAACGATTGATGATTCTCCAACGATCATGATTGATCAGAACGAACTGACACAGAGAATCCAAATAAATGATGACACACAGCCTGTGGAAGATTCAGATAGCAATGCATATCTGGAAGAGGATGATGAGGAAGAAGAAACAGGAATGAACTCAAAGATCGAGAAACTTGTCATTGTTCTTGCAGCAGTGGTAGGTGCGATCATTTTGATTTCTATTGTCGTATTTGTTGTCAAAAGTTCTGGATTATTCAAATCAGGAAAATCAACAACACAAAGTACGATCGCAGCAACAACAGAAGCCAAACATCACAATACTACAGAAAAATACACAGTTGATAATTATATCGGATTGTCTTTAGAAGCAGCTAGAGAGGCGATTGATAACAAGTTCAAGATCAATGTGACAGAAGAATATTCCGATACGTATGCAAAAGGACTGGTCATGCAGCAAGATCCAGAAAGCGATACGGAATTAGAAGAAGGAAAAACGATCAAGTTAGTTGTGAGCAAAGGACAGAAGATTGAAGATAAAGTTTCAGTACCTGATGTGCGAAGTAAGACGAAGTCTGGTGCACAGAGTGAATTAAAAGCAGCAGGACTCAAAGTCTCAATAAAAGAAGCTTACAGTGATGATGTTGCGAAAGGAGAAGTTATCTCTCAGACTCCATCACATGGAAGTAAAGTTTCGAAAAATACAACTGTTGTGATCACAGTCAGCAAAGGCAAGAAGGAAGATCAGACGGTCAGCGTTCCAAATCTTCGTTATTACACGGAATCTGAAGCAAGTCAGGAACTGCAAAGAGTCGGATTATCATTGGGAAGTGTTTTAACAGAATATAGTGACAGTGTGGAAAAAGGACTTGTCATTCGTCAGAGGATCAGTTCTAGAAGCAAGGTTAAGAAGGGAACAGCCGTTGGGATCTATGTCAGTCTTGGACCTCGTCAGACAGCGACAACAGCGGATGAAGAATCAACAACAACAGGTGAAGAATAAAGGAAAAGCAGGTGCAGGAGATATTTCATGCAAGGAAAGATCATAAAAGGAATCGCAGGATTTTATTACGTACAGACAGAAGATAAATTATATGAATGTAAGGCAAAGGGAATCTTCCGAAACAAGAAGATGAAACCGTTAGTCGGAGATAATGTAGAAATCGATATTTTAGATGAGACAGAGCAGGAAGGAAATATTACAAAGATCTATGAGAGACATAACGAGCTGATCCGTCCGGCTGTGTCAAATGTAGATCAGGCACTGATCATATTTGCAGCAAAGAATCCAAAGCCAAATTATAATCTGTTAGATCGTTTTCTGATGATGATGGAGAAACAGGATGTTCCTGTAATCGTCTGCTTTAACAAGGTAGATCTTGCAAAAGAAAAAGAACTGAAATTATTAGAGAAAGTCTACGAAAACTGTGGACATATCGTTCGTTTTATCAGCGTTAAGGAAGAAGAAGGAATTGACGAGATCAGGGAACTGATCCACGGTAAGACGACGGTTCTTGCTGGACCATCGGGGGTCGGAAAATCATCTTTGATGAATCTTCTGCAGCCAGAGGCACAGATGGAAACAGGGGAAGTCAGTGAGAAGATCAAGCGAGGGCGTCATACAACAAGACATTCAGAGCTGATACGTATCGAGAAAGATACGTATGTCCTAGACACCCCAGGGTTTAGTTCTTTATTCATTCATATGTTTGAAGAAGATGAGATCAAAGACTATTTTCAGGAATTCGCACCATATGAAGATGAATGCCGATTCCAGGGATGCAGTCATACACATGAACCAGACTGTGGAGTGAAAAAGGCATTGGAAGAAGGAAAGATCTCAAAGATCCGTTATGATAATTATGTAAATATTTATACAGAACTAAAAGAAAAGAGAAAATGGTAATGCGAGTATTGATTTTAACAGGCGGAACAGTCGAAGAAAATTTCGCGAAAGACTATATCAGTAAATGGAACCCAGATCAGGTTATTACAGCTGATAAAGGACTGCTTTATGCTAAGAGACTGAATATAAAACCAGATATTATTTTAGGTGATTTTGACAGTTGCAGTAAGGATATAATGCAAGAATTTTCAACAGACAAGAAGATTATCGTACCATGTGAAAAAGACGATACTGATACAGGACTTGCAATACAAAAAGCAATTGAGACAGGTGCAGATGAAATCCTTATGATAGGTGGAACTGGAACAAGACTCGATCATGTTATGGGCAATTTCGGACAGTTGTTTTACGCACACAGCAAAGGTGTGAAGGCAGAACTTGTTGATGCAAACAATCGTATCAGGGTTTTAAATCATGAAGATACAATATCAAAGAAAGACCAGTTTGGTAAATATGTATCTTTGATACCAATATATGAGGCACGAGGTGTCACACTAACAGGATTTAAATATCCATTAAAAGACCATACATTAGTGTTTGAGCAATCGCTCGCGATCAGTAATGAATTAGAAGCAGAAGAAGGAATCATTTCATTTAGTGAAGGAAAACTGCTTCTGATAGAAAGTAGAGATTGAGGTTATACAAGATGAAGAAAGAAAAAGTAACAACAAACAAAGTAACAAGTAAGCTTGAAAAGGTTCTCTGGGCTGTTCTGATCCTGATGTTTATCGTATCATTGATCGGAATGTTTTTAGGACAATATATGGATGGTAACGTATTCTATAAAATGTGTGTGATCATGACAGTATTAGCTGCCGCCATTTTATCAGCAGAACGTTTTTATTTTGGAAAAGAAATGGGAAGAGATATGCCAGAAGCATTTAAGATCGGTTACTGGCTGATCATCGCATGGGCAGTAATCTTACTGATCCACGCAGCAGGACTGGCATTTTTACCATTTTTAATGGAACTTGAATACAGAGTATTATGGGTAGTGGTTCCAACGGTCAGCTTATTATGGATGACAAGATATATCTTCGGAGACAACCTAGACTGGGATAAGACAGACAAGAAGGGTTGGAAAGAAGGAAGAATGAACTACTCTCAGAAGAGCAATAAGAAGAATATCGGGAGATAGAACATGAATTACAAACAGGCAAAGATCGCTGATTCAGCAAAAGTAGCAAAAGAAACTGTTTTAGTTGGGAATATTACTATAGGAGAAGAATCTACGGTACTGTTCTTTACAGCAATGCGCTGTGAAGGAGAAGAGTCTATTGTGATCGGAAATCAGAGTAATATACAGGAAAATTGTACGATCCATGTAGATGAAGGGAATAGTGTAAAAATCGGCGATGGAGTGACAGTTGGACATAACAGCGTGATCCATGGATGCCAGATCGGAGATAATTCCATGATCGGGATGGGATCTGTTGTTATGAATGGAGCAAAGATCGGTAATCACTGCTTGATCGGGGCAGGAAGTCTTGTAACACAAAATACAGTGATCCCAGATAGATCTTTAGTTATGGGAAGTCCAGCAAGAGTCAAACGTACATTGACAGAGGACGAGATCAAATATCTTGAGGGAAGCAGAGAAGAATATGTAGAAGTAGGAAAGCTGCTTCGAGAAGATGGGATACTTTAAGAATCAGTAAGAAATGGAAGGTATGGAATGAAACCTGGAATAAAAGATGTGGCAAAAGTAGCGGGAGTTTCTCCCACAACAGTATCCAGGGTATTAAATAACCGAGGATACATCAGCGAAGAAACAAGAAAAAAAGTATATGATGCTATGGAAGAGATCAATTATTATCCAAATGAGATTGCCAGAGCGTTGTTAAATAACAGAACGTATTTTGTCGGGGTTATCGTTCCTACTGTAACATCACCATTTCATGGAGAAGTTGTAGAACAGATAGAATATTATTTATCACAGAAAAATTATAAGATGCTTCTGTGTAACAGCAAAAATCAGATGGATACAGAGAAAGCCTATATTGATATGCTAAGACGCAATCAGGTAGATGGAATGATCGTTGGAACACATAACGCAGTCGTAGAGACATACTCCAAGTTAAAGATGCCAGTCGTAGGAATTGACCGTTATCTTGGAGAACATATTCCAGTCGTTTCATGTGATAACTATGCAGCAGGGCAGATGGCAACCAGACATTTGATCGATAAAGGATGTCAACACATTTTATGTATTCGAGGAAACAGTAAATTAAAGATGCCAGGTAACAATCGAAGTCAGGCTTATATTCAAGAGATGGAGAAAGTAGGGCTTCCTCAGATGATTTTAGAAGTACCGTTCATCATGGAGAATGTGGAGAAGCAAAAACTTATTTATGATATGTTAAATGCACACCCTGAGATTGACGGTATTTTTGCAGGAGATGATTCGCTTGCAGTGATCGCGCTTCATGTCGCAAGGCAAAAAGGAATCAATATTCCGAAAGATCTAAAGATCATCGGAGTAGATGGAACAAAGCAGATTTTAGGATTTGTTCCAGAACTGACAACGATCCAGCAGCCAGTTAAACAGATTGCAAAGGTAGCGGTGGATAAGCTGATCGATCTGATCGAAGGAAAAACAGCAGAAAGCTGCATGGATCTTCCAGTAAAATTACTGGAAGGACAGACAACATAACGGAGAATAAAAAAGGAAGAGAAAATACTACTCTTCCTTTTTTTGATGCCTAAAAATATGTTAGAACGTACAAAATAAAATGAGTTTTGTGCAAAACTACCAAAAATCTTCCTAATATTTTATGCAAAAATAAATGTGGTAACGATTGACATATGAAAACGTTTGACATATAATAAAGCCATAGAAAGCAACAAGGTAAATCAAAGAAAGGATTAAATTATGTATCAGTTATATTATCAGCCAGAAGGTATTTGGGTAGGAGATATTATGCCTTATGGAAAAGAAGGTCAGTTTTATGTATATCATCAGAGAGATACAAGAAATCCAGGACCTTTTGGAGAACCATTCGGTTGGGCATTAGCAACAACAAAAGATTTTGTAGATTACAAAGACTATGGAGAAAGCTTAAAGCGTGGAACGGATGAAGAAGCAGATCAGTTCATCTATGCAGGAAGTGTTTTTGAAACAGAGGCAGGATTTCATGCATTTTATACAGGATATAATAGAGAATTCTTAAAGGCAGGAAAGACATCACAGACATTGCTTCATGCTACAAGCAAAGATGGGATCACATGGGAGAAATCGAAAGAAGCATTAGAGATTCCTCCACAGGAAGGATATGATAAGAGAAACTGGAGAGATCCATTTGTCCTATGGGATGAGGAAAGAGAAGAATATCTATTGATCCTTGGAGCAAGAAAGGGAGAAGATAAGAGAAAACAGACAGGACGTCTCGTACATTTCACATCAAAAGATTTAAAGAAATGGGAATTTAAAGGAGATTTCTGGGCACCAGGAATCTACACAATGTTTGAGATGCCAGAGATCTTTAAGATGGGAGACTGGTGGTATCTTGTATTCTCAGAATACAGTGAGGGTAATAAAATCCATTACAGAAGAAGCAAGAACCTATACGGACCTTGGGAAGCACCATTTGATGATGCATTTGACGGTAGAGCATACTATGCAGGACGTACAGCATTTGATGGAGAACGAAGAGTACTTTTTGGATGGGTGCCAACAAGAATAGATAACGATGACAAGAACGCATACTTGTGGGGAGGAACTTTCGTGCCACACGAAGTATTCCAGAAAGAAGATGGAACACTTGGGGTAAAACCGGTAGACCAGATGATGGAAGCATTCGATGGTTGGAAAGATTTATTTAACCCTTGTATGAAAACGATTGACACAAAAGAAGAAACACTTCTTTGTGAAGATACAGGAAGCATCGCGGCATTCAAAACAACTGTAAAATTTGAAGAAGGAACGAAAGAATTTTCTATCAGATTTTACAAAGATGAAGAAACAGAAGTTTCATATGAATACAGATTCTATGTGGAAGAAAATAAAGTTGTCTTTAACAAATGTCCAAATTATCCATGGTATCAGTGCTTTAACATTGGACTTGAGCGTCCGATCAAATTGGAAGCAGACAAAGAATATGAAATCTGTCTGATCATAGACCAGGATATTTCAACATTATATATTAATGGAACGGCATTAAATGCAAGATTATGTGATCATCCAGGAAATGGATTGGCACTGACAGTGACAGATGGTACACTAGAAGCGAAAAACACAAAAATAGCAACAAAAATAAACAAATAAAAAGAGAGAAATAAAGGAGACAAGTATAGATGGATTACAAAAAAATATCACAAGATGTGGTAGATCACGTTGGTGGGATCAGTAACATCAAAGGTGCGACACATTGTGTGACAAGACTTCGACTGATTTTAAATGATGAAACAAAATATGACCGTAAAGCATTAGAGAATATCGAAGGTGTTAAAGGTGTCTTATTTAATAGTGGGCAGCTGATGATCATTTTCGGAACAGGAACAGTTAACAATGTCTATGATGCATTTATTGAATTAACAGGTGTCAAAGAAATGTCTCAGTCTGATGCCAAGGCAGAAGGAATGAGCAAGATGGGAAAATTACAGCAGGGATTCAAAGTATTCTCTGATATATTTATTCCGATCATTCCAGCATTTGTTGCAGCAGCGATCCTGACTGGTGTCAAAGCATTATTGACAGCCAATGGATTATTTGGATTAGAGGGATCCTTAGCAGATCAGAGCAAACTTGTTGCAGATATTGCAGAATTCTTAGCGATCATGGCAACAACATTTAATTATCTGCCAATCCTTGTAATGTATAGTGCTGTCAAACGATTCGGTGGGAATCCGATCCTTGGTATCTTAGTCGGAATCGTTATGGTACATCCAGATCTTGTAAACCGTAATACATTCGTATTAGACCCATCTGCCGCAAGTTACTGGCATTTTGGACCATTAGCAATTGCAAAAGTTGCATTCCAGGGTGGAGTATTCCCAGCAATCTTAACCGCATGGTTTATGTCTAAAGTAGAAAAGATCGCACAGAAATATGTACCAGCTGTGGTATCATTTGTATTCGTACCAACAATTACTATTTTCTTTGCAAACGTAGCATTATTTACAGTATTCGGACCAGTTGGAAATATGATCGGTAACGGATTAGCAGCAGTGATCGATGTTTTATACAACAGTTTCGGAGCATTTGGAGCATTTGTCTTTGCAGCGTTATTACAGCCATTAGTAGTTACAGGAACACATCAGGCGATTCAGGGAATTGAAGCAAATCTGATCGCTACGACAGGATTTAACTACATTCAGGGAATCTGGTCTGTATCGATCATTGCACAGGGTGGTGGAGCCATCGGAATGTACTTGTTAGCGAAGAAACATTCTAAAGACAGAGATATCGCAATGTCAAGTTTCATTCCAACATTAGTAGGAATTTCAGAACCAGCCATCTTTGCTGCAAACTTAAAATATTCCGTGATCCCATTTGTATGTTCTTGCTTAGGAGCTGGATGTGGAGGAGCATTCATGAAACTTGCAGGCGTAAGAGCCATTGGACAGGGATTAACAGGAATATTAGGACTTCTGATCGTAGTACCAAATAAATTAGTATTTTATGTCATTGGAAACCTGATCGCATTTATCGTACCAATCGTACTGATCGTTATTTATAATAAAACAAAAGGTGTTCCACATGGTGAAGAAGAGGAAGAAGCTGAATCTGCATTAACAATTGATGAGACAGCGAAAGTACCAGTCAAAGCAGTTGTTGACGGAAAAGTTATTGCGATTGAAGATGTAAAAGATGGAATCTTCTCTGAAAAAGTATTAGGAGACGGAGTGGGGATCATCCCAACAAATGAAACAGTCTTAGCGCCGGCAGAAGGTGAAATCTGTACAGTGATGGAAGCTTCAAAACATGCCATCGGTGTCCGAACAACAAACAATAGTGTATTTCTGATCCATGTAGGAATCGAAACAGTATCCATGAAGGGAGAAGGATTTGAATATCTTGTAAAGAAAGGACAACACGTGAAGGAAGGTCAGCCAATTCTCAAATTTGACAAAGCGAAGATTGAAGCAAAAGGATTAAATCCAGTCGTCGTATTTGTCAAAACGGATGAAGGTAACCAGACACCTGTGGCATTTAAGACAGGAATCAATGTCAAAGCAGGAAAAGACGTGATCGGGGAATAATATGAAATTTTTAGATGTAGAAAAATATACACCGATCCAAAAAAGCCATGAAGCATATTTAAAGGAGCTTATGGAGTATTGTAAAGATACTCCACGGCATCCATCCTATCATATTCATCCCCCATGTGGACTAGTGAACGATCCAAATGGACTGGCGTATTTTGGAGGAAAATACCATGTGTTTTATCAGTGGTTTCCATTTGGACCAGAACACGGAATGAAACACTGGGCACATGTGATCTCGGAAGATCTCGTAAAATGGGAATGGTCTGATCAGATGCTCATTCCAGATCAGGAATATGAGAAAAATGGATGTTATTCAGGAAATTCCATAGAAGCAGATGGTAAGCTTTATCTTTATTACACAGCAAACTATAAGACAGAACAGGGAAAGATCCCAAAACAGGCAATGGCAGTTATGAACAGTGATGGTACAATTCTTAAATCTCCAAACAATCCGATCATCGATGAACAGCCAGAAGGACTGATCGGGGAGATCAGAGACCCATTTGTCTTTGAAAAAGAAGGAGCATACTGGATGCTTTTAGGTGGTGGAAGCACCGATGGGCAGGCAAGATTGATTTTGTATAAGAGTACAGATCTTGAAAACTGGGTATATCAGGGAAATATTGAACTGACAGGAATTGACCTGGAGCTTGGTTATATGTATGAATGTCCATCTTACATTGAAATAGATGGAAAAGATGTTTTATTCTTATCATTAATGGGACGTACACCAATGGGAGAACGTTTTCACAATGAGTTTTCCAGTGTATATTTTATCGGAGAGTTAAATCTTGAAGATAAAACATTTCATGTGGAATCATTTGATGAGATCGACAAAGGATTTGATTTTTATGCACCACAGGCATTCTATGGAAAAGACAGACAACCAATGATGTTTGCGTGGCTTGGGTGTGGGGCACAGGAACTCCCATATGCAAAAGAAGATATGTGGATCCATAGTCTGACAATGCCAAGGTTCTTAACGATCAAAGAAGGAAAGTTATGCCAGGAAGTGCCAGAAAATATTAAGAATGAATATGCACATCTTGATATAGACAGTAAAAGAATTAAACCAGAAGAAGATACATGGTATATCAATCTGACAGATAAACAGATCTCAGAAATTCAGATCGGAGATCAAGAAGATCATCTAAGTATTAAGATTGACTGGGCAGCAGGACATATAGTTGCAGACCGAAGTACACTTAAGCATCAGTTTAGTACAGAATACGGAATTCAAAGAGAAGTTTCAATGTCAGAAGAACTCAAAAACATTGAGATATATTATGATAATACATTTATTGAAATTTATCTAAATGATGGAAAAGATACAATGACCCTTCGTGTATTTCCAGAAAATGTGGAAATTAATTTAATTTAGAAAAGATATGGTGGAGAAATCTGCCATATTTTTTTTGTTGATATATAACAGATAAAGTCGAGCAATTCTTGAAAACACTAAGATTATATGATACCATTTCCATAAGATAAAAACGAATCAGTAAGAAAGCAGGGCCTATGAAATACGAGAAATGTCCAATCTGTGAAGAAAAGTTAAGAAATGGTGTCTGTCCAATGTGTGGTTATGATTTTAATCGCTTAGGCCGGTCAAGAATATTAAAAGATGGCCATTGGGATATATTAACGACTGACAAAAAGACTTCTCAGCCAAAATATATTCATGATGAAAAACGACATCCAGATTTTAAAAATATCAAGAATACAAAGACGCAGTCAATGAAGACACAGAGGAAAACATCAACCTATAAAAATAAAAAAGAAAAGAAGAGATCAAAAAAAGGAAAGTGGGCGGTGATTGTCTTTGTTCTTTATCTGTTGTCATTTTTAGCAGATCTTGTACCAGAGGCATTCACTCACATAGAAGATTTTATAAATCAGATCCTGAATGGATTAAATTTTTAAAAAAAGTAAGCAAAAGTCTGTCATTTTTAAGAAAAAACGGCAGACTTTTGTTCATTTTTATATTTTAAAAAGATAAAAATTATGGTAACATTAACTCTATAGGCAATTTAACAGGAGGAAGACTTATGGCAAATCATATTGATGATGCAACGATTGAATATGTCGGAATTTTAGCAAAGCTTGAATTATCTGGCGAAGAAAAAGAACAGGCCAAGAAAGATATGGAAAGCATGCTCGACTATGTAGATAAATTAAACGAACTAGATACAAGCAGTGTAGAACCAATGTCTCACGTATTTCCAGTGAAGAATGTATTCAGAGAAGACGTGGTAACGAATGGAGACGGAAGCGAAGACACATTAAAGAACGCACCAGAAGCGCAGGACAACGCCTTTGTCGTGCCAAAGACGATCATATAGGAGGCAGAAGATGAGCATTTTAGAATTAACTGCCGTAGAATTAGGCAAGAAGATCAAAGACAAAGAGATCACAGTTGTAGAAGCAACAAAGGCAGCACTTGAACAGATTAAGGCAGTCGAAAGTGATGTACATGGATATGTCTCTTACGATGAAGAAAGTGCATTAAAGAGAGCCGAAGAAGTACAGAAAGGAATCGATGACGGGACTTACACAGGACCATTAGCTGGAGTTCCAATGGCAATTAAGGATAATATCTGTACAAAGGGATATACAACAACATGCAGTTCTAAGATCTTAGAGAACTTTGTACCAACATACTCCGCACAGGCAGTTGAGAACCTGATCAAAGAAGGAGTTGTATTTTTAGGAAAGACAAACATGGATGAGTTCGCCATGGGAAGTACAACAGAGACTTCTGCATATGGTGTGACAAAGAACCCATGGGATTTAGAGAAAGTACCAGGTGGATCATCAGGTGGTTCAGCAGCAGCTGTTGCAGCTAACGAATGTTTCATGGCGTTAGGATCTGATACCGGTGGATCTATCAGACAGCCAGCATCTTACTGTGGTGTTACAGGGATCAAACCAACCTATGGAACAGTATCTCGTTACGGACTGATCGCTTACGGATCATCCTTGGATCAGATCGGACCATTAGCAAAAGATGTGACAGACTGTGCAACATTATTAGAAGCGATCGCATCTCACGACGAGAAAGATTCTACATCTGTCAGATTAGAATCTTATGATTTTACATCAGCATTAAAAGACGATGTCAAAGGAATGAAGATCGGTATTCCAAAGGATTACTTTGGAGAAGGTCTTGATGAAGAAGTCAAAGAAGCCGTTTTAGCAGCAGCAAAAACATTAGAAGAAAAGGGAGCAATCGTAGAAGAATTCGACCTTGGATTAGTTGAATATGCAATTCCAGCATATTATGTTATCGCAGCAGCAGAAGCAAGTTCTAACTTATCCCGTTTTGATGGAGTCAAATACGGATACAGAGCCAAAGACTACGAAGGACTTCACAACATGTACAAGAAGACTCGTTCCGAAGGATTTGGAGCCGAAGTGAAACGTCGTATTATGTTAGGATCATTCGTATTAAGTTCAGGATATTACGATGCGTACTACTTAAAAGCATTAAGAACAAAAGCACTGATTAAGAAAGAATTTGACAAAGCATTTGAGAAATACGATGTGATCTTAGGACCAGTCGCACCAACAACAGCTCCAAAATTAGGAGATAGCTTAAGTGACCCAATCAAGATGTATTTAGGAGATATCTATACGATTTCTGTCAACCTTGCAGGACTTCCAGGAATCTCTCTTCCATGTGGTAAGGACAAAAATGGAATGCCGATCGGACTTCAGCTGATCGGAGACTGCTTCAATGAGAAGAAGATCATTCAGGCAGCATATACATTTGAGCAGACAAGAGCATATGAAGCTCCAGCAATTGCTAAAGGAGGGGCTAAATAGATGAGCAAGAATTACGAAACAGTCATCGGACTTGAAGTCCATGTAGAATTAGCAACAAAGACAAAGATTTTCTGTGGATGCAGCACAGCATTCGGAGGAGCACCAAATACACACACATGTCCTGTATGCACAGGTATGCCAGGATCATTACCAGTGTTAAATAAACAGGTGGTAGAATATGCGATGGCAGTTGGACTTGCAACAAACTGTGATATCACACAGAACTGTAAATTCGACCGTAAGAACTATTTTTATCCAGATAATCCACAGAACTATCAGATCTCTCAGTTATATTTACCAATCTGTCGAAATGGTAAAGTAGAGATTGATGTAGATGGAGAGAAGAAAGATATCAGAATCCATGAGATCCATATGGAAGAAGATGCAGGAAAATTAGTGCATGATCCATGGACAGGAGATTCTTTAGTAGACTTTAACCGTTCTGGAGTGCCACTGATCGAGATCGTATCAGAACCAGATATGCGTTCTGCAGATGAGGTTATCGCATATCTTGAGAAGTTACGTCTGATCATTCAGTACTTAGGAGCATCAGATTGTAAATTACAGGAAGGTTCCATGAGAGCTGACGTGAACTTATCTGTCCGTGAAGTGGGAGCGGAAGAATTTGGAACACGTACAGAGATGAAGAACTTAAACTCTTTCAAAGCTATCAAGAGAGCCATTGAAGGAGAGATGGAACGTCAGATCGACCTGATCGAAGCAGGTGAGAAAGTCGTACAGGAAACAAGACGTTGGGATGACACGAAGGGAGCATCTTATGCAATGCGTTCCAAAGAAGACGCACAGGATTATCGTTATTTCCCAGATCCAGACTTAGTACCGATTGAGATCAGCGATGAATGGATGGACAAAGTAAGAGCTGCCCAGCCAGAGTTCAGAGATGAGAAGAAAGTCCGTTATAAAGAAGAATACGACCTTCCAGATTATGATATTGACATCATCACAGGATCAAAACACCTTGCAGATATCTTTGAAGCAACGATCGCACTTGGATCAGAGCCAAAAGAAGTATCAAACTGGTTAATGGGAGAGACGATCCGTCTGGTCAATGAATCAGAGATGGATATCGATGATGTATCATTTAAGCCAGAACATCTTGCGAAACTGATCGAGATGATCAAGAACAATGAGATCAACCGAAGCGTAGGAAAAGAAGTCTTCGAGAAAGTCTTCAAAGAAGATATTGATCCTGCAGCATACGTAGAAGAACATGGATTAAAATCCATGAATGATGAAGGAGCATTAAAAGCAACAATCGAAGAGATCGTAGCAAATAATCCAAAATCTGTCGAAGACTACAAAGCTGGTAAGAAGAAAGCTATCGGATTTTTAGTAGGACAGACAATGAAAGCAACACAGGGAAAAGCAAACCCTGGAATCGTTAATAAGATCTTAACCGAGATTTTAGATAATATGTAACCATAGCATTCCAAGAGGCCTTAAAGTCCTTGAGAATTGCATAGTAGTGAAAAAGATACTTTTATCAAGAGAAGATAGAAGTGTCTTTTTCTGATTTATGCATCTTTTTTTAAAAAAATAAAAAAAAGGGAACCAAACGGCAAGTAAATTCATCGAATATGTGAATCAATAAAAGAGGGAAAAAAGAAAAGAGAGGAGGTAAGAATGAAGAAAGAGATATTTTGTCGGTATATCAGACAGTATGAAACAGATATGTTTCGATTTGCAAAAAGTATCGTGGGAACCCAGGCAGATGGAGAAGATGCGATGCAGGAAAGCATCTTAAAAGCTTATGAAAATATTGATACATTACGTTCAAGAAGAAAATTCAAAGCATGGATCTTTCAGATCCTGGCAAATGAATGTTATCAGATCTTAAGAAACAGGAAGAGACAGGAACCAACAGATCCGTTTGAATTTCCAGAACAGGAACATTCCAGTGATCACTGGACAGAAGATATGGTATCAGAGGATGGAGAAATTTTAAGTTATATTTTAAGAATGCCAAAACAGCATCAGGAAGTATTGATCTTATATTATTATGATGAATTTTCCACAAAAGAAATCGCCAAAATCTTAGATATACCGCAAGGAACCGTAAAATCAAGACTTGCCAGAGGAAGAAAACAATTAAAGGATTTATTAGAGATGGAAGGAGAAGGTGCATATGAAGGAGCATGAGTTAAGAAAAAGGATCAAGAGAGAAAAAATACAGGAACAGATGCCAGAATCAACCAGAAAAAGGATGGATGATCTGTTAGATGGATTGCCGGAAGAAACAAAAAGAAGTAAAATTCATAGAATCTGGAAAAATGCCGTGGTATTTGTGGCTGTATTATCTTTATCAACAGTGACAGTGTTTGCAGGTGTGAAATTGATCACATTAGGAACAGGAAAATTGGACACAAAACATGGAAGCAGGCAATATCAAAGGTCTGTGAAACTAAACGAGATTCAAAAAAATAATGCAAAGGCAGGAATAAGCAGAACAGATCAGGGAATTACATTAAGAATTGACAATGTCGGTCTGGATGAAGGTAATTTATTATTGTATTATACAGTGTCATTAAATAAAACAACGACAGCCGAAAAGCTTGAAAAAGTTAAAAAAGATAGTTTACAAGAGCGCTGGAACCTTAACAGTATATGGCTTGGACCACAGATTTCCATTGATGGAAAAGCAAATGATGAAGTAAATGAAACGGGAGTAACGGAAGCTTACAGGATCAACAACCATAAGATTAAAGGAGTTTATCGTTTTAATCTTACTGGAAAATTAAAAAAGAAAGTAAAACTGGATATTAAAACCAACTATTTATGGGATACCAAAGGTGACTGGTCTATGCAGCTTGCGGTTGATCGAAGCAAGGTCGCAAAGAAGACAAAAGTGATCATACGATCTAAGAAATCAATCGTAGACAGAGTTATTATATCTCCATTAGGAAATACCTTGCGAAGCAATGACAAAAAACATGATCTTGTGATCAGAGATAATAAAGGAAGATATCTCTACTATGAAGAAAAAACTAATTCAGAAAAAAGCAAAGATATCTATCAGTTTTTCAAACATACACACACAAGATCACTGGAAATCATTCCAGTTAAAAAACAATCTGTGGTAACAAAGAATGGAAAAGTACAGAAAGCAGTATTAAATCTGAAGAAAAATGAGATTGTCAAAGTCAGTGATCATACCAAATTAAAAGTGGCAGATGTAAAAAAACAAAAACACAATCTGAGAATTTACTTTAAAGTTCTAGATTATGACGGAGCAATCTTAACAGACGGACTAGAGGGCAGATTTATCGTAGATAACAAGGGAAGATCCCTAATCAAAGATGGTGGAAGTATTGACACATGGACAGATTATGAAAAAGAACAGCTGGTACTTGAATTTTACAATGCATTCAAAGGCGTTGATTATACGAAAGCAGCGAAGATTAATTTCTTAAAACAGAAAGCAGTTCTCAATGAAAAACAGAAACAGAAAATAGAAATAAAGTAAATATATTAAGTGAGTATAAAATAAAAATACCAGATTTCGATTCATAGGAATCTGGTATTTTTGTTGGTAAAATCTTGAAATTAAAAGCTGTAGAAAGTAAAATAAAGTGTGTATTCTATATAGAGAAAATAAGAAATGAATAAAATGGGAGAAAACAAAATTATGAAAAAGTACAAAGGTGTCGTATTTTTTGACTATGATGGAACAACAGTTGATGAAGTAGATGAGATTAAAACAGCAACACCAACAACTGTAGAATCATTGAACAAATTAAAAGAAAATGGATATCTGACAATGTTATGCTCAGGAAGAACACATCGATTTTTAGAGATGGATATTGATAAATTTATGGGAGCGATCACATGTAATGGTTCACATACAGAAGTTGAGGGAGAAGTGATCAGAGACATCTGTATTCCAGATGAATTGGTATTTCAGGTAGTCAACGAATACTTCCCAAGAGATACGATCATTCATTTTGAGACAAGAGATATCAGTTATTATCTTCATATGGATGAAGAGTTTTTCAAAAATCACTGCAAACTTTTTAATCTGCCACAACGATGGTATGCGCCATGGAAATTCCGCACAAAAAACACTCACATCAGCAAACTTGTTATGAATTACAAGGATATTCAGGTGAAGAAGGATTTTGAAGAAGAATTTAAAGATGTATTTACTTGCGCTAAACATGTTCGCGAAAATTTTATTGATATCACATTAAAAGGTGTAACAAAAGGAGATGCGATCACAGAACTGATCGAGAAACTTGGAATTGACAAGAAAGACACATATGCATTTGGAGATGCAGATAACGATGTAGAAATGATGCAGGCAGTTGGAACAGGAATCGCGATGGGACGTCATAGTGAGAAAGTAGGAGAAGTCGCATCTATGGTAACAGGAACTGTCAAAGAAGAAGGAATTACAATGGCACTTAAGAAGTTAGGACTGATCTAAGATGAAAAATATTATATTTGATGTTGATGATACATTGTATGATTTAATGGAACCATTTCAAAAAGCACATGAAGAATTAATGGAAGAGCGTACAGATGCAGAATGTGAAGAACTGTTCAAAGCATCAAGAACATACAGCGATGAAGCCTTTTATATGGCAAGAGAGGGAAAGATAGCAAAAGATGAGGAATTTGCGTATCGTATCCAGAAAACATATAAAGAAGCAGGCGTAGATGTAAGCAAAGACGAAGCAAAGAAATTTGAAGAACGCTATCGATACTATCAAAAACATATTCATTTACCAGATGAGATAAAAGAAATCCTTACCATCTGTAAACAACAAGGCAAAACCATGGGAATCCTGACAAATGGAACAGCGTTACATCAAGGAAAGAAATTAGAAATCTTACAATTAGACCAGTGGTTTTTAAAAGAAAATATGTTCATTTCTGATGTGATCGGATACACAAAACCAGACGTCAAAGCTTTTGAGACAGTCCAGGAGAAAATGAAACTTGATCCAGAGGAAACATGGTTTATAGGTGATACTTTTGAAGTTGATGTCATAGGAGCAAAAAATGCAGGATGGCATGTAATCTGGTACAATCACAGAAATCGGGAAATGCCAGAAGGAGAGATAAAGCCAGACATCGAAATAAGAAGTGCAGAAGAATTAAAGATTGTGTTTTCAAGGGTGTAGGGAATATTTCTTAAATCAATAAGATCATAAAAATCCCACCATTTAAAAGGTGGGATTTTAAAAGGTAAAACTTTGATAGGATAATAGAGATTTATTTTGTTTTCACAGTTTTTATTTTAGACCATTTAGAATAAGATGTCTTTCCCTTGATTTTTAAAATTGTACGAACACGTACATAATATTTTTTCTTTGATTTTAATTTCTTGATCGTAATCTTATTCTTCTTATAGCCATTCACCGTTTTTGTTTTTGCTTTTTTGAATTTCTTATTAGTGCTGTACTGGATCTGATAACCTTTAATCCTTGTGTTCCGTACTTTTGCACTTACTTTCTTCCATGTCAGAGTAAATGCTTTTTTTGTTGCTTTGATAGAACCAAGGGTAGTTGATTTTGGGGCAGGAATATTTTGGGTTTCTTTATTAGAAATATTACTAGAAATCGTTGTTTTAGAATCTGCACTTGGATTCTGTTCATCTTTCTTTATAATATTTACTGTAATTCCACGATTATCTAAATTACTTCCAATCTTTGACGCTGCAATATTAGAAGGATTGTAACGAATTACCGCATTTCCAGTTCCTGTTGCTGTCAATTCCCAGTTTCCTGCGTTATTTTTTGTGATCTTTGCAGGTCCACTTACTACTTCCCAGTTACCTGAAAAATCTTTATAAAAACCATACCAATCGATATTATAAGGATCTTTTGCACTTATATTCACATTCTCAAGGTCATAGGTATCGTTTTCCTTCATCGTAATTGTAGTAACAGATGGTTGTAAGCTTGAAAGTTTATATAAAGGTTCATATGCACCGGATTTATAAGTAGTCTGTTTCACTACTGATGTCAAAGTACCGCCATAAGGGGTGATCGGTATTTTACGATATAAATCATAAACAGCCATCTTTGCAAGTGGATGATTTTTCATTACATCAGACCAATTGACTGTTCCCTCACAATCCTTTGTTGAATCTTGTTTTGTATCATTGATACCTGAATTAGGGAAAGTTACTGCTCTATGATATACATTTTCTGCCGCATTACTGTATTTACTATAGCTATCAGAACTTCCAGTAAAATGATAATATTTGCTGCCTTTAATGTAATATACATCGTAAGTTAAAATACATGCACTATGATAAGACTGTACCACCTCACCCGTTGAAATTTGTTTTAAAATGGAGCATTTTGTATGTGCGGGAATGGTGATAGATACGGTACTGGAAGATTCTCTTTCCTCATTTTCTGTTTTTTCAGTAGAACGGGTATTGGAACTTGATGTTGAATATCCAATCGTTTCTTCTACATTAACAGTTGTAGAACCACTTGCTCCAAATGGAATATTATATTTAAATGATTGAGAAATGCCAATCGTAGTATCTGTACGAAATTCTGATGCATTTGTATTACTTACTGACAAAGTATTAGAAATACTCTTCGCATTTCGATAAGAAGAATCTAAATTAGCTGGCTGTGCAGTACGATTCTCCAGCGTATCTACTTCCTGTGAAGTTACAGTTCCTTGATGAACCTGTATTCCTTTTTCTTCTAAACTGCTTAAGCTATCTCCAACTTTTACGTCATCCGCTGCAGCTGAGAAAAATTTCACATCATCAACAAATTGGAAATTTGTGAAAATTAATCCTGCATTATTTCCTTTTAAGTAAAAGGTAGGTTGATCCACATTACTAAAGGAAGATTTCACATCGTTATTGTTTGTAATTGCTGAAGCTGCCATCTGTGGAGTGTTAATATTCGTCAAACTACCTACTTGCATTCGGTAAGTATCTCCACCGTGTTTCGTATCGGTATTTCCTGTATTAATGGCATTGGCAACATTAACCCAATCACGGACAATGTCATTACTCTCTAACCAATTTTTATAGATAACTTTTCCTGTCGGTACATTATTAGGGTCTTCATATACTTTATATGATGTTTGAGCTGCGGATTTATCAAAATCTTCTTCATCGCATTCATAGGTTAAAAAAACATAAGAACTACCACTTACACCGTTATTTGCATCTTCAACTTCACCAGATGTGTTACGAACATGTACGAAATCTCTGCCTACAGAATCATGTCTGCTGTCCCAAGAACCCAACTTTGAAATTGGAGGTCCTGCTTTTTTATCTTTTGTATAATATAGATAAATGTCCGCGCCTTTCCCTGTTCCCTGATTAAAATCAAGATCTCCACTTGCTGCAGTAATTGGATAATAAGTAATTCCATTATATTGTAAAGAATTAACTTTACTTTCCTGAAAAATGAGTCCACGAATTGCATCATCTGGATTCGTCGTTGTCTTATATCCTAAATAGATAAATTTTCCACCAGCCTCACAGTTAAAGTCTTGGTCTACTACATTTCCAGACGGTACGCCTTTTGATGTTAAGTCCTTTACACAATCACCTTTACTATCATTATCAGATGAAAAATAAATTTGTGAAATATAGTTTTTGGTTGTTGCAGCCTTTACATTCATAGAATGATATACCATACTGATCATAACCAAGAGTGAAACAATGACTGCTATTGTCTTTTTCTTCATATAAAACACCTCCACTATTCAATCTTCTTAGTTTAATTAAAAAGAAATATCCTATCATTTCTACTTTTATTGTATTAGAAGGAGGAGAAGAAAAATAGTTACTGAGAGTCATATACTAGCAGTCGCAAAGAAAATTACAACTTTGTTACATTAGATGCCTGTTTTCCGCGAGGCCCTTCTTCAATCTCGAAACTTACACTCTGTCCTTCTTCCAAAGTCTTAAATCCTTTTCCCTGAATTGCAGAAAAATGAACAAATACATCATCTCCAGATTCCTGTGAAATAAATCCATAACCTTTTTCTGCGTTAAACCATTTTACTGTACCATTACTCATCTGAGTACCTCTACTTTCTTAAATAAAAATATATGCAACTGTTAATGACAGGTGTTCCAATAAAAATCTTTATAAAAAAGAAAAAGTCCACGAACCGTTACTTGCTTTATGCATTCATAGAAATAAATGAATGCATCCGTATCGGTCGTGAACATTAAAATCTATCAATAACAAGATTAATCATAGCACAACAACTTAACGATTACAAATACTTTTTTAAATCCTGAATACTTTTTTCGTGGAGAGAAATAAGTTTGTCACCGAAATGTTTTGCTTCTTTGGAGGCATCACAGTAAAGATGATTTTTCTGGATTGCTTTGATCATTCCCATCGTATATCCCTGAATACACATTTCAGAAAGATGACTGACATTTTTATCAGACATAGCCTTTAATTTGGTCATCCATTCAGAATATGTTTTCAAAAGATCATTTAATTCTTCTGTAGAATCACCATTGGAAGTGATCGTATCTTTTACAGAATCTGATAAATTTTGATATTTTTCTTCCTGGTTGACGATCAAAGCCTTAAAATCACAGTCAGTCGTTGTTTTTCGAATCTCAGGAATGGTTTCTAAAACCATTGCAATGTTCTGGTAAATACTGTTTAATAAATTTTCATTATCCATAATTGTAAAACTCCTTTTTATCATAGGATGTTCCATATAACAGTTTCTATACATAAAAGTGGAAATATGATAAAATGGCAGACATAAAACGAAATTTACATACATCGATTTAAGCGTGAAAAGAAATAATAAGCAGGAGAAAAAGATGAGCAAAGAAAATTTTGAGAAGCAGATCCGAAAAAGAATGGAGCAGTTAGATGAGATCAATAAACATGGAATATTTAAAGAATTAAAAGGAACTGTCACAGATTTTAACTATGATACCAAAAGTTTAACCATGACGTTCGAGGCCACAAAGTTTCATGAAAATGCATTTGGAATCATGTTTGGAGGTTCTCTGGCAGGGATGTTTGATATTGCATTTGGAACATTGACTGCTGGATTGGGCGATTATAGTGTAGCCCCAACGGTGCAGCTTTCTACAACATTTTTAAAAGGAATACCAACAGGAGCGACCGTAAGAACAGAGGTAGAGGCAGTGTCCACAGGAAAAACGATCATGAATTTTGTTGGAAAAGCCTATGTAGGAGAAGAACTCGTCGGAAGCGCCAGCGGGACATTTATGACACCGCGGCCATTTAAGAAATTTAACACAGAAAAATAAAGAAAAAGGATATTGATCGTGACACCAATATCCTTTTTATATCATAGGAAATTCCAAGGGAATCCCCTTGATAAAGTTATTTTATAAAGCAACTTGCTCGATCTCTTTTACAGCATTAAGGATCATATCAGGAGTTACTTCATAAGGCCATACACGTACATCAATTCCAGATAAAGCCTTTGTGATCACAGCATCCATATCATCAATCGTCGCATGAATATCCGCAAGTTTCACAGGAAATCCCATATTCTTGGAGAATTCATAGATTTTCTTAAATTCCTCTTCCTGATGATCAACTTTTAATAAGATCAGGATACAATAAGCAACGATCTCACCATGGAGATGTCCATGGTCTTCGGTAGATTTACATACTGTAAATCCGTTATAGCAGGCATGTGCAAGTCCAGTATTTAAATCAATTCCAACAAGATTTGATACAAAACCAGTAGAAACGATAATTCCAAGAATGACTTCTTCCAGAGCTTTTCCGGGAGTGTGATTTCGGCATTCTTCTAAGGCTTCTACACCGTATTTTACTAATGGTCTGGCACAAAGATTACTGATTTGGACGCCCATGGAAGTGCTATGGTCTAGATCATTATCACCACAGGCACTGGTTGTGCATTCATAAAATTTAGCCATTGTATCACCAATTCCAGCCCACAGATACTTTTCAGGAGCATTGGCGATCACTTGTGTATTGATAAAGATCCATTCAGAAGGTTTCTCCTGGAAAGAATATTCACGAAGGGAACCATCTGGATGATAGATGATACCAAGTGATGTACAAGAAGCACAAGTAGAGGCGATCGTTGGAAATGTAAAGAATGGACGGTTGCTTTCCTGTGCTAATACTTTACAAGTATCGATCGCTTTTCCGCCACCACATGCAAAGATCATATCAGCATCAATAACTTCTTGATGAGAATTTAATTCATCTATGTGTTCACGACTGGCTTCACCACCGTATTCAAAGACACCGGTGATCATGATATTGCTGTCAGCAACAGCTTCTTTGATCAGATCGGCAGCGGCAGCCAAGGCATGCATTCCTCCGATGATCACAGCTTTTGTTCCGTATTTTTCACATACCATAGGGATATCGGCATATGCGTCGGTTCCAATGGAGTAATTTGGGTAGTATTTTCTCATAAGTCATATAACTCCCTTCGTTTTGTTAATTTTTTCCATTATACTCCTGAAAGAATGTTTTGACAAATATTATGGAAGTAGTAAAATATATTTGTTCCCTAACCTCAAGTTTTCTGCTTTTTTCAAAAGTAAAAAAACGGAAAGTCTAAGGTGACAGGAAAGATAAGAATAGAACATAAAGGAAGGTAATATAAAATGGCAAAGATTGATATCATATCAGGATTTTTAGGAGCAGGTAAAACAACTCTGATCCAGAAATTATTAAAAGAAGCATTAAAAGGAGAGAAAGTCGTACTGATCGAGAATGAATTTGGCGAGATCGGTATCGATGGAGGATTCCTTAAGGACGCAGGGATTGAAGTAACAGAGATGAATTCTGGATGTATCTGTTGTTCTTTAGTTGGAGATTTCGGAAGTGCATTAAAAGAAGTAGTCACACAGTACAACCCAGACCGTATCATCATTGAACCATCAGGCGTTGGTAAATTATCAGATGTTATCAAAGCTGTACAAGGTGTTGCGGAAGATGTTGAACTAGACTTAAACAGCTTTGTGACAGTTGCAGATGCAAAGAAATGCAAGATGTATATGAAGAACTTTGGTGAATTCTATAACAATCAGGTAGAATATGCAGGATCTATCATCTTAAGCCGTACAGGAGATGTAGCAGAAGATAAATTAAATGAAAGCGTAGCACTGCTTCGTGAACATAATGAAAAAGCTGCGATCATCACAACACCATGGGATGAGCTTTCTGGAGAACAGATCTTAAAAGTTATGGAAGATGGAAATGATATGGTCAAAGAATTATTAGAAGAAGAGGAAATCTGCCCTGTGTGCGGTGGACACCATGATCACGAACATCATCACGACCATGATCACGAACATCACCATCACGATCATGATGAAGAATGCAGCTGTGGATGCGGACACGATCACGACCATGAACATCATCATCACGATCATGATGAAGAATGCAGCTGTGGATGTGGACATGACCATGATCACCACCACCATCATCATGCAGATGAAGTATTTACAAGTTGGGGCAAAGAAACACCTAAGAAATATAATAAGGAAGAACTGGATACGATCTTACAGAAATTATCCAAAGATGACAGCTATGGTATGATCTTAAGATCCAAAGGTATTTTACAGACAGAAGATGGATCATGGATTCAGTTTGATCTTGTTCCAGGAGAATATGAAATCCGTGAAGGAAGTGCGGACTACACAGGAAGAATCTGTGTGATCGGATCAAAATTAAAAGAAGATGAATTAGAAGGTTTATTCTTCTAAATAACAGGAGGAAAAAGAATGTACGAATTACCGGCGTATCTGGTATGGGGATTTTTAGAAAGTGGAAAATCAACACTGATCAAAGAAACATTAAGCCAGGATTATTTTAATGACGGCGAGAAAACAATGATCCTTACGTTTGAAGAAGGAGAAGTCGAATACGATAAAGAGATGCTAGAGAAGACAAATTCATTTGTGGTGAATATTGAAAATATGGAAGATTTCACAAAAGAATTTGTCAGAGGATGTCAGAGAAATTATTATCCAGACCGTGTCATGATCGAATACAATGGAATGTACTCCATTGACGATCTGATGGATGTAGTAGATGAAACAGATCTTGAGTTATATCAGGTGATCGTAACAGTTGATGCATCTACAGCAGATTTGTATTTGAAAAATATGAAATCTATGTTTATGGAAATGTTTAAGATGGCAGATCTTGTCATTTTTAACCGCTGTGATGACAATACGAATATGGGAAGTTTCCGAAGAAGCATCAAAGCAGTCAATCCAAGAGCACAGGTAGGTTTCGAACGTGCCGATGGAAAAGAGATGGCACAGGATGAACTGCTGCCATATGATGTAAATGCAGATGTGATCAAAGTAGAAGATGAAGATTATGGAATCTGGTATATTGATGCGATGGAACGTCCAGAGGTTTATGAAGGAAAGACTGTGGAAATGCGTGTTCAGGTCCAGAGAAGTCCAAAGATGCCACCGGGAATGATCATTCCTGGACGTAAAGCAATGACATGTTGTGAGGATGATATGACATTTATCGGCTATCTGTGCAGATTAAACCAGACGAAATCTAAGACATTAAAGAGAATTCTCAATAATGAATGGGTAACATTAACAGCACAGATTCATTCAGAATACAATGAAGCATATGATAAGACAATGCCAATCTTAACAGCGATCAGAATCGAAAAATCAGAACCGCCAAAAGAACAATTGGTATATTTCTAGATTTTAAGGACATAGCAACCCTGCCCCAAGCATACACTGTAAAAACAACATTTACAGGGGGCTTTTCCATTGAAGAAATACATGGAAGAAAGAGTCATTGAAAGTGCGATCTACATCATTGAACATAATGCTACAGTACGCCAGACAGCCAAGCAGTTCGGCGTCAGCAAAAGCACAGTACATAAAGATGTGACAGAACGGTTAGAAACGATCAACAAAACACTTGCCAGACAAGCAAGAAAGGTACTAGACATCAATAAATCTGAACGTCACATCAGGGGTGGGCTTGCAACGAAAGAGAAATATCTTCATAGATAGAACTACAGGGAGATTACGAAATCCAGGTTACACATGCAAAATTGTAATAGAAGATACACATCCACCGGTATGGAGAAGAGTTATCATACCAGATCAGATCAATTTTTTGAATTACACAAGATCAATATAGAAAAATATGAGCCGGATTATAAAGAATGATATCCTAAACTGGTCAAATATAAAGGGGATAACTTTATGGAAGACTGCTCTGAAGAATTCCTTTATATGTTGTCAAGTAGTTGTATCGTTTATGGATATATAAAAGAAGCACGATCCTTGATCAAAGAATTAAAGAATAGTTCTACAGCCGGAAAGAAGATAGCAAAATTACTAGAAATAGAAATTGACCAATATGATAATGTAATGGATATGGGGGATTTTTAATATCTGTGATGTTAAAAAGAAAATTCCGATAACAATCATCTAAAGTTGAAATCCAGTACAGTTTAACATACATACTCTGTAATGGTTTGAATCACGTAAATTATTTGAATATTATAAAAAGAGATCATGTGTCGGCAACCGTACGAACACGTCTGCACTTAGCGAGTGGATGGTCGAATGACCATTCAAGAGCTTAGTACAGCTACGTGAGAGTCCGAACGAAAGTGGGTTGCAGACACATGATCTCTTTTTATAATATTCCACCAATAATTTCCGTCATTCCACCATATTTACATTAACGAATTCTGATAATTCAACAATTCACTCATAGGTTTCGACATATTCAGATACTGTCTGGTATTTCGTCGTAATCCATTATTATTACCACCTTTAAGTATCGTCTCATGCTTTGCAAAGAAATCCTGATCTTCTTCAAAAGGTGTTCTTACGATATGAATATCTACGATCTCATCTAAGAAGCGATTCTGATGAAAAATCTTTCTGGTACATTCCTTTCGATACAAAGGATGCAGCTGATTTACCGTAAACTGAAAATAAAGAGAATTAAGCAATGGTTCATCACTGTCTAATAAAAATTGATAATCACCATCCAAAATCTTCTGTCCTTGTTCTTTGGTCAAAGGGATCTTTGTTTTATCTACCACAGATCCGTTCCGCTTTCTCTGCATCAGATAGAGATCTTCATCATTCTCCATATAGAAATAATATGTAAATGGGGAACTGTCCTTTGCTCCTTCAAACATTAATACCTTGACCGGAAGACTGATCATATATTTATCAGGAGATTTGGACAGGATATATTCTTCCTGTGTCTGGTTATATTCAGCTTGACTGATATTCTTCGTAACTTCGGTATAAGAAAGTTTTTCAATTGCTGTATTTTTCATGATAACTCCTAACCCGTGCTTTGTTATTAACTTCTTTCATTATAGCAAAGGAATATGATAAATTCATGTCTTATTTATAAAAAATGTATGAATAATTCATAGATTTTCTCAATACCCTGTGCTAAGATAAAATCTGGAGGAAAACTATGGATTTATTTGAATATGCAAGAGAATTAAATAAAGATAAAGAGTCGCCATTAGCAGGGAGAATGAGACCTGCAACCCTCGATGAAGTGGTGGGTCAGGAACATATTATTGGAAAAGATAAATTACTATATAGAGCGATCAAAGCGGATAAGATCAGCTCGATCATTTTCTATGGTCCACCAGGAACAGGAAAGACAACCTTAGCAAAAGTCATTGCCAATACGACCAAAGCAAATTTTGTACAGATGAATGCAACAACATCTGGGAAGAAAGATATGCAGGAAGCGGTGGCAGATGCGAAAGAATCTCTTGGAATGTATCAGAAGAAGACGATCTTGTTTATCGATGAGATCCACAGATTCAATAAAGCACAACAAGATTACTTGCTGCCATTTGTAGAAGATGGAACGATCATTTTGATCGGAGCAACGACAGAGAATCCGTATTTTGAAGTAAATCAGGCGTTGATCTCAAGATCCAATGTATTTGAACTACATTCATTAGATAAAGAAGATATTAAGAAATTGATCGTAAGAGCTATTACAGATGACGAAAAAGGAATGGGGATCTATGGAGCAACGATCACCGATGATGCACTGGATTTTCTCTCAGATATGGCAGAAGGAGATGCAAGAAGTGCTTTAAATGCGATCGAACTTGGAATATTAACAACAGAACCTGCTGAAGATGGAAAGATTCATATCGATATCGATGTAGCACAGGAATGTATCCAAAGAAGAGTGACAAAATACGACAAAGATGGGGATAATCACTATGATGTGATTTCTGCATTTATCAAAAGTATGCGAGGATCAGATCCAGATGCAGCTATTTATTATCTGGCAAGAATGATCGATGCCGGAGAAAGTGTTACATTTATTGCAAGAAGAATCATGATCTGTGCATCCGAAGATGTTGGAAATGCTGATCCGCAGGCATTACAGGTAGCAGTTGCAGCGTCACAGGCAGTGGAACGGATCGGAATGCCAGAAGCAAGGATCATACTGGCACAGGCAGTCACTTATGTAGCCAGTGCACCAAAGAGCAATGCAGCATATATGGCAGTTGATCAGGCATTAGAATCTGTCAGAAATCATAAGATCGGAGCAGTTCCTAATCATTTAAGAGATGCTCATTACAAAGGCGCAGCGAAACTAGGACATGGAATCGGATATAAATATGCGCATGATTATCCAGATCATTATGTAAAACAACAGTATCTTCCAGATGAGCTTCTTGGAACAACGTTTTATGAACCAACGGAAAATGGATATGAGAAAAATATCAAAGAATATTTGGAAAAAATCAGAAAGTAAAATGAAAATGAGCACTGAAAATGAAACATCAGTGCTCGTTCTTATTTTTACTCCATTTATACAAAAATGACATTGCCCATAAAAAGATCGGAAAGAAAAACATCAAAAACAGTGACATCCAGAATAACTGGCTTCCGCTCACTGCAAAATAGATAGTAGATCCGATGATGGCAAGCAATATCACGATCAGCAGGATCGCTGTGATCTGCTTCATACGCTTTTGTTTTTTCATCATAACATCCTTTCGTAAATATGTATACCTATGAGGTATCCTAGCATAGATTATTGTGTTTTGAAAGAGTAAAATATTTTATAAAAGAAAATGAATAAGAAGCAAAAGAGAGGACATAATAAGAATATCCAGTTAATAAAAGAACTGGATAGAGAAATACTTATCCTCCCCTTAAGTATTCCCCCACTCTGCGAAGCCGTGGAATGGGGGATTTTTATGTAAAATTGCTGTCGATTGTTGAAAAAGAGCCAGAGATTTGTTATAGTATCAAAGGAAAATAACATTTTTAAAAGAAAAGGATGGAATGAACATGGCTTTATTACAGGAATGGCGTGATTACGCATATAAATTTGACGATAGAACAGCAGAAGGACAGCAGTTCTGGTTAAATTACTTCAACATTGAAAAAGGAATCTACGAACAATTATTAGCTGACAAAGATACAGTTGTATCTGGAACAGTGAAAGAATTAGCAGACAAATACGAGACAGAATTACAGATGTTTGTAGGATTCTTAGATGGGATCAACGACAGCTTAAAAGAAGCAAACCCAATCGAAGAGATGGATGAAAATACACAGGTAAGCTTAGACATCGACTTCGAGAAATTATATTACAACATGGTTGGATGTCGTGCAGAATGGCTTTACAACTTAAAAGAATGGGATGACATTCTTACAGAAGAAAGAAGAAAAGAGTTATACAAAGAATCCAGAAATTCAACAACAGTTGTAAAAGGAAAGAAGATCGGAAGAAACGATCCATGCCCATGCGGAAGCGGTAAAAAATACAAAAAATGCTGCGGAAAAAACGCTTAATTCGTTAAAAGAAATAGTCGAATATGTAAATGAAACAAGGAAGAACCTTTTGGCTTATGTGATAGCTGAAGGGTTCTTTTATTTTAGAAAATTTTGATAAAATCCCATATGAGATAAAAATACAGAAATTATTGACATTTTGTATACATGATGTTAGAATTTCAATTAGTCGTCTAATGATTAGTTATCTAATTAAAATACTCAAAGTAAAGAAAGGAGCATACATGAAGAAGTGTGAAGGAATTTACAGTTTGATCGGCAAAGTGAATCATAAGAGTGCGATTTATGGATTTGAGCTTTTGAAAGAAGAAAATATACATCCGAGACAGATGCCTCTGATCATTCATTTAAAAAAATGCGAAGGCTGTACACAAAAAGAGTTAGCCGAGAAGATGCAGGTCAAGCCGTCTACGCTAAACGTAATGATTGGACGAATGGAAAAGAATGGATATATAGAGAAAAAACAAGACGAAAAAGATTCAAGAAAAAGCAGAATTTATTTTACTGAGAAGGGAAGAAGTATCTGTGAAGACGGTCATAAAAAATTTGTCATGATACAAGAAAAACTTCAAGAGTATTTTACAAAAGAGGAGCAGGAAGAACTCAAGAGACTGTTAAATAAATTTTGTGATTGTCTGGATGAACAGACAGAGATACTAAAAAAAGAAAGAAAGGAAAAATCAGATGCTTAAATTATTTCGATATTTGAAAAAAGCATATGTGCCTATCATTGCGATCGTGTTATTGCTGATCCTACAGGCGAGTTGTGACCTGACATTACCAACATTTACATCCAATATCGTCAATGTAGGTATTCAGCAAAAGGGTATTGAAGACGCAGTTCCTGATGTAATGAGAGAAGAAACATTTCTGGCATTGAAATCTCTTATGAAACAAGATGATGCAGATGATATGGAAGATGCTTATAAACTTTATACAAAAGATCAGGTAAAAGATTCAAAATATAAAGATTATAAAGACGGACGTTTATATGTCAGAAGATATATCTCCAAAAAAGACAGAGAACATCTTGATACGAGTATGTCAAAGGCAATGCTTAAGTTGTCAGCGCAGATGGCAAAACAGATTCAGGCCAATCCACAGGCAGCAGCTTCTTTAAGCAAGAGTCAGAAAAAAATGATGGCGCAGATGAAGAACATGGATACAAAAGACATGCCAGATACGATCATCAGTCAGGCAGCGATTTCTTTTGTGACTTCAGAATACAAAGCAATCGGACTTGATATTGACCAGATGCAGACACATTATCTGTTAGTGACAGGAGCAAAGATGATCGGGCTTGCGTTCTTGATCATGGCAGCAGCAGTGAGTGTTACTTTATTGTCAGCACGTTTAGCTGCGAAATTAAGTCGTATTCTGAGAGAGAAAGTATTTGAGAAAGTTATGTCGTTTACAAACTCTGAGTTTGATAAATTCTCAACAGCCTCATTGATCACAAGAAGTACGAATGATATCCAGCAGATTCAGATGTTTATGACGATGGTATTCCGTATCGTCGTATACGCACCATTAATGGGAATCGGAGGTATTTTCAAAGTATTAACAACCAATGCGAAGATGACATGGACGATCGCTATCGGTGTGATCGCGATCATGTTAGTGATCTTTGTATTATTTAAGGTAGCGATGCCAAAATTTAAGATCTTACAGAAACTGATCGACCGATTAAACTTAGTAACAAGGGAAATTCTTACTGGACTTTCCGTAATCCGTGCATTCAGTACAGAAAAACATGAAGAAGAACGTTTTGATAAAGCCAATATGGATCTGATGAAGACAAATTTATTTGTAAACAGAGCTATGACATTTATGATGCCAACAATGATGCTGATCATGAATGGTTTAACTGTTCTGATCGTATATGTTGGAGCATCCAATATTGATGCAGGAAAGATGCAGGTTGGAGATCTGATGGCATTTATCCAGTATGCAATGCAGATCATTATGGCATTCTTATTTATCTCCATGGTATCTATTATGATGCCTCGTGCACAGGTTGCAGCAGAACGTGTCAATGAGATCTTAGATATGGAAGTCATGATCAAAGATCCAGAAGAACCAAAAGAATTTTTACCAGAGAAAAAAGGTGAAGTTGAATTTAAAAATGTATATTTCTGCTATCCTGATGCAGATGAAGCAGTGCTTCATAATATCAGCTTTACAGCACCAGCTGGTAAAACAACCGCATTTATTGGAAGTACAGGTAGTGGTAAATCAACATTGATCAACCTGATTCCTAGATTCTTTGATGTCAGCCGTGGAAGTATTTTGGTTGATGGGGTGGATATCCGTGATGTAAAACAGCATGATTTATGTGAAAAGATCGGATACGTACCACAGAAAGGAGTATTGTTCTCAGGAACGATCGAATCCAACTTAAAATATGGAAAAGAAGATGCAACGATCGATGAAGTGAAACGTGCAGCAAGAATCGCACAGGCAACAGATTTCATTGAGGAGAAAGAGGAAAAGTATGATTCACCGATCGCACAGGGCGGTTCCAACGTATCTGGTGGACAGAAACAGAGATTATCAATTGCAAGAGCTATTGCAAAAGATCCTGAAATCTATATTTTTGATGACAGTTTCTCAGCACTTGATTATAAGACAGATGTGAAACTTCGTTCTGAACTTCAGAAAGAAACAAATGGAAGTACAACATTGATCGTAGCACAGAGGATCAGTACGATCCTTCATGCAGACCAGATCATCGTCTTAGATGAAGGAAATATCGTAGGAAAAGGAACTCATGAAGAGTTATTAAATACTTGTCCGGTTTATCAACAGATTGCCAAATCGCAATTATCAGAAGATGATCTTAAGAAAGCAAGGGAGGTGTCTGACCATGAGTAATAATCGAAGAAGAGGTCCGATGGGTGGACCAGGCAGAGGAATGGCACCAGGCGAGAAAGCCAAAGATTTAAAAGGAACAATGGTCAAACTGATCAAATACATGAGACGTTTCTATGTTCCGATCGTTATGGTAATCATTTTTGCCATTGCAAGTACCGTGTTTAACATTGTTGGACCAACGATCTTAGGAGATGCAACAACTGAGATCTTCAAAGGACTGGTTCACAAAGTATCTGGTGGAAGTGGAATTGATTTTGATAAAGTTACACATATTTTATTGATGTTGTTAAGCTTATATGTAGCAAGTGCGATTTTCTCATTTATTCAGGGACTGATCATGACACATGTATCAAATAATGTCAGTTACCAGATGAGAAAAGATATTTCAGAGAAGATTCATCGTATGCCAATGAAATATTTTGAAAGCAGAACCTATGGTGAAGTATTGTCAAGAGTTACAAATGATGTTGATACATTAGGGCAGAGCTTAAACCAGAGTATGACACAGATCATCACATCAACGACACAGATCGTCGGTGTATTTATTATGATGATCCGTATCAGTATTCCGATGACGATCGCAGTTTTATTGACACTTCCATTATCTATGGGATTGATCGGATTGATCATGTCAAAATCTCAGCCATATTTCAAGGCACAGCAGAAACATCTTGGAGAGTTAAATGGACAGGTAGAAGAAATCTATAGTGGACATAACATTGTCAAAGCATTTAACAAAGAAGAAAGCGTGATCGAAGAATTTAAAGAAGTAAATGGAAAACTTTACAATTCTGCATGGAGATCACAATTCTTCTCAGGAGCAATGATGCCGCTGATGCAGTTTGTTGGGAATTTAGGTTATGTAGCAGTAACAATATTAGGTGGATATTTAGCAATCAAGAAGACAATCGAGGTAGGTCAGATTCAGTCATTCTTACAGTATGTAAGAAACTTCAGCCAACCGATCACACAGTTAGCACAGGTAGGTAACATGATGCAGACGACCGCAGCATCTGCAGAACGTGTCTTTGAATTTCTGGAAGAAGAGGAGGAGATCGAAGTTGAAAAAGACGCAGTACCTGTTGATACACTTGCTGGAAATGTAACATTTGAACATGTAAACTTCGGATACAACAAAGATCAAACGATCATCAATGACTTCTCCGTCGATGTCAAAGAAGGACAAAAAGTTGCGATCGTAGGACCAACTGGAGCTGGAAAGACAACGTTGATCAAACTTCTGATGCGTTTCTATGATGTGAATGGAGGCTGCATTAAAGTAGATGGCCATGATATCAGAGAATTCAAGAGAAGTGACCTAAGAGAAATGTTTGGTATGGTGCTTCAGGATACATGGCTTTACAATGCAAGTATCCGTGACAATATCCGCTATGGTAAATTAGATGCAAGCGAAGAAGAAATCCAAGGAGCAGCAAGAGCTGCATACGCACATCATTTCATTGAAACACAGCCAGGTGGATATGATATGGAGATCAACGAAGAAAGCAATAATATCTCCCAAGGACAGAAACAGTTATTAACGATCGCAAGAGCAATCTTAGCAGATCCAAAGATTTTGATCCTTGATGAAGCAACAAGTTCGGTCGATACAAGAACAGAAGAACGAATTCAGATGGCAATGGATAATCTGATGCAAGGAAGAACAAGTTTTGTGATCGCCCACCGCTTATCAACGATCAAAGATGCCGATGTGATCTTGGTTATGAATCACGGAGACATTGTAGAACAGGGAAATCATGAAGAACTGCTGGCTAAGGGTGGATTCTATGCGGATCTTTATAATAGCCAGTTTGAAAACGCTTAAGAATAATAAAACATTGTGAAAAAAGGGAAAACGAAAGTTTTCTCTTTTTTTATTCTAATATAGAAAAGATTTTCACGGGATTAAATAGACGGATATAGCAAATTTTGGTATAGTTAAATAGAACAAAAATATATACAGATATAGAATCAAGGAGAATCAAAGTTATGAAGAAGAATCAGACACAGATTAAAAAATATGCGGCTGTGATCAGTATATTCTTAGCGGCAGTCATCGTAGGACTTTTTGTTTTCTTCTTTTGCATAAAACGTTCTGTTGAACAAAGATCAAAAAACACGATGAGGAACAACGTGGTCAGACAGAGTGAGCATTTAAGAACAATATTAGATATTCAATATGATTACTTAAATGGATTAACAGAAGAGATTGGTAAGACAGACCATCTGTTAGCAAAGAAGAATATGGATTTGATCAAGTCGATCACAAAACATACAGATTTTTGTGGGACTGCATTGATCGAGCCAAATGGGGATGCTCATTATGACAATGGATTGATAAAGAATTTATTGCATCGAAGATATTTTAAAGAAGTGATCAGTGGAAAAAGAACATTAAGTGATCCATTAGATAGTAGTATTTCTGGATCAACAAGAGTTGTGTTAGGAGTTCCTATATATAACAGCAAACACAAAGTGATCGGAGCTCTTGGAGGTTCTTATGACGTAACAGCTCTAAGTCGTATGCTGTTTGAAGATCTTTTTAATGGACAAGGATGCAGTATGATCATTGCGCAAAACGGAGAAATCATTGCATTTGAAGGAGATACATCTTACTGGAATCTTGATTATAGAGATAATTTCTATAAATGTTGTTGCAAATGGATCATCAAAGACAAAGTAACAGTGAAGAAAATCAAACAGGATTTTAAAGAAGGAAAAGAAAATCTTGTAACGGCAGACAGCAAGAAAGAAGGGACAAGAAGACATTACTTTGCATATATGCCAATGGGGGCCAATGGTTGGATGCTCTGTTATGCATTACCAGAACAGGCAGCACAACAGTCATATAACTTCATTGAAGACTACGAAATAAGCTTTATGATCGTATTTATTGTTTTGGTGACCTTATTGATCCTGTATATTGTTTATGAGAATCATACAAGGAACAAAGAATTACTGAAATATGCACAAACTGACGCATTGACAGGATTATATAACAAAGAAACAACCGAGCAGTTAACGGATGAACTTTTATCAGAAGATGAGAATAAGTACCATGCATTTTTGATTTTGGATGTGGACTGTTTTAAGCAGATCAACGATATCTATGGACATGCAGTCGGGGATATCGTGTTACAGAAATTCGGGAAACTTCTAAAAGGCACTTTCCGTGAAGGAGATATATTAGGAAGGATCGGTGGGGATGAATTCGGAGTCATTATGAAGAATATCCAGACAAAGGATATAGCAATGAAGAAAGCAGAAGAATTGCTGGCTAAAACACAAGCATACAAGATCGACGAATTGAAAGGAAATAATATCTCCATCAGTATCGGGATCAGCACAGCCCCACAAGACGGGGACTGCTACATGGATCTCTATAAACGCGCCGATCAGGCACTTTACCAGGCAAAACGAAGTGGAAAAGCAAGAGTGTGCAACTATTTCTCATGAAAATAGTCTTTTACCAATTTTACCACAGTTCCAGATAGAAGGAACAAAGCGATCAAGTTCGGAATCGCCATCAGACCGTTGAATGTTTCTGCGATACTCCAAAGCATTCCAAGGTCTACAGTAGCACCAAGGATCGCAACTAACGAATATACTAACATAAAAGGTTTAATAACCTTAGAGGAGAATAAAAACTCAATACAACGAGCTCCATATAATCCCCATCCGATAATGGTTGAAAATGCAAAGCAACATAACGCAACCGCAGTAAAGATGGAGATCCAGTTTCCATAAGTAGCAGTGAATCCACTGATCGTAAGTTCAGCACCAGCATCGGCACCAAATCCAATTGGAATTCCACTGCAGAGGATGACCAAAGCTGTCAATGTACAGATTAAGATCGTATCAGTAAATACTTCAAAGATACCAAGAAGTCCTTGCTTTACAGGCTCTTTCGTATCAGCACAGGCATGAGCGATCGAACCTGTACCAAGTCCGGCTTCATTTGAGAAGATGCCTCGTGCGACACCTTTTTTCATACTCATAAAGAAACTTCCAACAATACCACCAGTCACAGAAGCAGGATGGAAAGCTCCGTTAATGATAGAACCAAAAACAGCAGGCAGCTGATCGATATTTAAAACAACAACACCTAAGGCAAAGAAGATATAAATAAATGCCATAAAAGGTACTAATCTTTCAGCTACCTGTCCGATTCTTTTGATTCCGCCAAGTAAGATCAATGCCACAAGAATTGCAACAATGATACCAATGATCAGATTCGCAGTTCCAACAGAAGACTGACTGATTACGTGGAAATTCAACAAAGCAGAATTGATTGCTGTTGTGATCGTATTTACCTGAGTAGCATTTCCAGTTCCGAATACTGTTAAAACTCCGAAAGCAGAGAATAGTACAGCAAGAAAATGCCAGTTTTTGCTAAGACCATTCTTGATATAGTACATAGGACCACCAACATAATCCCCTTCTTGGTTACGTTCTCTGAAGTGAACTGCAAGTGTTACTTCGGAAAATTTCGTACACATTCCAAGAATAGCAGAAATCCACATCCAGAAAACAGCACCAGGACCACCGATTGCGATCGCACCGGCAACTCCGGCAATATTTCCAGTTCCGACTGTGGAAGCGAGTGCAGTACAGACTGCCTGAAATGGAGTCATAGATCCGTCGGATGCATCTTGCTTCTTAAAGACACGACCAAGCGTTTCCTTCATTGCATAAGGGAATTTACGGATCTGTAAAAATTTTGTTTTGATCGTTAACAGTAATCCGACACCAATGATGCAGATCATGGCTGGAACACCCCAGATAAAGTTGTTCACGGCACTGTTAACTGATTGTATAAGCTCTAACATAAATCAAACCTCTTTCAAATTTCTTTTATTAATTTGTATCTGTTCTTATATAATAGATATTTACTCATTAAGATCCATGTTGCCTTAAGGTGACATGGAACATGAACAGACACAAATGCAATCATATCATATTTACAGAAAAAAGTACAGAATCTAATCTTGACAGAGAATTAATAGAAATCTTCTATAGATTTATGAAAAAAATCTAACTTGTAAAATATGTAAATAAGGACTAAACTTATATTCATAATTACGTGTAGACTTGGAGGATGAAAGATGGAGAATGAAAAACCAATACTAAGAGGAGAGCTTGCATTGATGGCAGCAATCGTGATCAATAGTTTTAGTGTAGTACTGATGCTGTATTCAGGTTCTGGAATTTCGGCAATCTCAAGTGTACCTTATGCATTTTCGGAAGTATTTAAGGAGTTATCACTAGGTACATGGACATATATATTTCAGGGAGCATTAGTGTTAAGTCTGATGATCCTAAGAAGAAAGTTTGTACCATCTTATTTATTTAGCTTCGTTGCAGGATTTGCGTTTAGTGAATTATTAGATGTCAATGAATTATGGATTGGGATCCTGCCACAGACGATCTCATGCAGGATTGCGTATTTCCTGATCAGTTATTTCTTGTTAAGTATAGGAATTGCTTTAGAAAACAGATGCCAGCTTCCGATCATTCCAACGGATTTATTTCCAAGAGAATTATCAGAAATCATTGACAAACCATATGCAAGGGTTAAGATCATATTTGATGTTTTATGTCTTGCCACAACGGGGCTTTTAACATGTCTGATGCTTGGATATTTAGATGGATTAGGTATTGGAACGATCGTTGCTGCATTTACGATGGGTAAAATGGTTTCGATCACAGGCAGTTGGATCGATCAGAGAGTTACTTTTGCATCGGTCTTAAGTAAACAGACGATATAGGGAATTAAGAGAATAGAAATAAGAAAGATGATAAAATAAGATAGAACGGGTGATATTTTTGAAACAATATATTTTGAATGATTATATTACAGACGATGCCAGAATGGTAAATCCAATGATGGAAATTAATGGTTTTAAAGTAAGACCAGGATTTTTTGATTTAAATGGAGCATCAGAATTTTCATGTGGGGTGAATTTTACAGTGCATACAAGCAATGGAACATCATGTGATCTGCTATTATTTCATCCAGGAGAAGAAGAACCATATGCAATCATTCCATTTCCAGAATCATATAAGATCGGAGATGTCTATTCTATGATCGTTTATGATCTGAAATCTGAAGATTTTGAATATGCTTATCGTGTGGATGGACCATATGATGAACAAAAAGGATTATTGTTTGATAAAACAAAAATTTTGTTGGATCCATATGCTCAGGCTGTTGCAGGACAGGAAGTCTGGGGACATAAAAGAACCAGAACGTATCATGCAAGAGTTGTAAGAGATAGTTTTGACTGGGGTGTACAGCCACAGTCAACCAGAGAGATGAGTGATCTGATCATTTATGAGTTACATGTCAGAGGATTTACAAATCATTCATCCTCAGGAGTCAAACATCCAGGAACTTTTGCAGGATTAAAAGAAAAGATCCCATATTTAAAAGAATTAGGGATCAATGCGGTAGAATTGATGCCGATCTTTGAATTTGACGAGATGATCAACGCAAGAGAAGTGGATGGGAAACAACTTGTTGAATATTGGGGATATAATACGGTTGGATTTTTTTCACCAAATGCCAGTTATACAGCTGCTGAGGAAGTCAATAATGAAGGACAGGAATTAAAAGAATTGATCCGTGAACTTCATGAAAACGGAATCGAAGTTATTCTGGATGTTGTATTTAATCACACTGCGGAAGGAAATGAAAATGGACCATTCTTCAGTTTTAAGGGATTTGACAACAATATCTACTATTTATTAACTCCAGAAGGTAATTATTATAATTTTAGTGGATGTGGGAATTCTCTAAATTGCAACCATCCAGTAGTACAGCAGATGATCCTTGAATGTTTAAGACATTGGACGGTTCATTATCGTGTAGATGGATTCCGATTTGATCTTGCAAGCATTCTTGGACGAGATGAAGATGGAATGCCAATGAATAATCCACCATTACTAAAAAGTCTGGCCTATGATCCACTTTTAAGGAATGTAAAACTGATCGCAGAAGCATGGGATGCAGGTGGATTATATCAGGTAGGAAACTTTCCAGCCAGCAAACGATGGGCAGAATGGAACGGACAGTACCGTGATACGATGCGAGGCTATCTAAAAGGTGATTTCTGGGAAGCTAATAGTGCTGCGTGGAGAATTTGCGGTTCAGGTGACTTGTATGGAGGATATTACTCTGATGGCAACAGTAATTACGCTGGATACAATTCCTGCATCAACTTCCTCACATGTCACGATGGATTTACAATGTATGATCTCTATTCTTACAATAATAAACACAATGAGGCAAATGGATGGAACAATACCGATGGGGCAAATGACAATCGAAGCTGGAATTGTGGTATGGAAGGAGATACAAAAGATCCGGAAGTACTCAAATTACGTTACCGCATGATCAGAAATGCTTGTGCTATCTTAATGTGCAGCCGTGGAACGCCAATGTTCTTCTCAGGCGATGAATTCGGAAATACGAAGTTTGGAAATAATAACAGCTACTGTCAGGATAATGAAATCTCATGGATTGATTGGAGCTTATTAGAGAAGAATAAAGACTTATTTGAATTCTTTAAATTTATGATCGATTACCGAAAAAAACATCCAGTTATCCGCAAGAAACTGGACAATGCAGTTTGCGGAATGGAAGCAATGCATGCACACGATGTTAATGCAGAACGTATGGAAGTACCACAAAATGCAAAAACACTGGCAGTAAGCTTTGCAGGATATGACCGCAAAAAAGGAAAAGACGATCTTGTATATGTAGCAGTCAATGCTTATTGGGAAGAAGTAAAGATCACACTTCCAAACCTTGCAAATCATGGAGCATGGTACTTAAGTGTGGATACTTATGGAGATGAGAAAGGAAAGTACTTCTATCAAGAAGGAGAAGAGATTCGCATTGATCGTGAATATGTGATGAAACCTCGGTCTATTGTGGTGTTTACTGGACGAGAAATTTTAAGATAAATTTTAATTTTAAATTTGTAGTTGGCTAACTGTAGATTTTGAGTATATGATAAAAACTAAAGAAGCAACCGAAAGCGCAGCGGTGGAATTTTGCTCACATTTTGAACAAATCGCTGATTCGCCCAATTTCCTACGAAAACTCGCGTTGAAAGTTACTGAACCCAGTAGTCTTTGACGCTCAGACATTCGTCCAATTGGGCTGCAATGTCATTAAGTTAAGAAAAACAGAGATAAAAGATAAGTTTTAAATTTATCTTTTATCTCTGTTTTTATATATTGACAAACTCAGGATAAAGAGTGATGTATTAGGTAGGAGGTGAATGATTA